>Ga0209344_10001182_pt1 | contig 35866 bp, 33 predicted proteins | sample Cruoilmetagenom6_FD_187293 | JGI IMG/M metagenome (GOLD analysis project Ga0209344, IMG submission 187293) | Oil polluted marine microbial communities from Coal Oil Point, Santa Barbara, California, USA - Santa Barbara Oil Seep Sample 6 (SPAdes)... | ecosystem: Environmental > Aquatic > Marine...
CTTTGGCGTATGCCACCGGCATCATAGCTGTAACTGATGCTCGAGGTGCTGGTATCAGCGGTGAGCATGCGGTTGTCTTTGGAGTAGCTGTAAGTGGTATCAATGACTGTATCGATTGTCTTGGTTAATGTATTGCCATTGTTGTCATAATCATAGCGGGTAACGATTGAGTTTTTCGTCTCTGTCAACAGATGATCATTGTCGTTGTAGGTATACAGTGTGATGATCCCATCTATTTCCTGCTGTAAACGGTTGCCTACCGCATCATAAGCCCATTGGGAAAAATGATCGCCGTTGATAGGATCGGTTACAGTTTCGCTCAACAAGCGATACAAGTCATCGTAATCATATTCTACATAACGACCAGTACCTTCGGTCAAACTCAAACGGTTGCCATTGGGTCCCAATTCATATGAATAACTGGCAAGGATGGTGTTCAATGCATCGGTGTGTACCAAGTCAGTCAAACGATTCAAATCATCATAGGTATAGGTCGCTACCAATGTATCGATAACTTTCTTTCATAAGCTTCCCTTCATTGTCATATAACAAGCCAACTTGAAAACCCAAGCTGGCTTTTATAATACGTTCGTTGTCCTTTAATTTTTCAATATTGTTTCAGTAGATGGTTGTTTTTGACGTAACATCAAAATTGAGAACCTTTGTAGTGTCAATGTGATCGCTGTAGCAGATATAAATCCAATTGATGTGATCAACATGATTTTATGTGACATCGAAGAAAGCGTGACTGCATAAAAAGATCCTGTTGTGATTAATGCTGACAAAAATCCTGAATTCATAAAGTTCAGTTTACTGAGTGGATACTTTTGGAACCTGGAAATATCAAAAAATAAACAAACGTGTGATGTAAATAATAAAGCATATATAAATACCACAAATGCATTTGCGGTGGTCAATGTATTAAGTTGATTGAGCATATTAGTCTCCGGTGTTGGTGTAATTCTGGGGTCATTTAAATCATGACCCATTGTTTAAAATCGATTATTTCGAACGCAGCAATTTACTTTTGGAAATTGCTGACATAAGTGAACCTGAATAAAGCTAATTCAAAAAACGAATCAATTTTTCAATCTGGATTAATGACGCAAGAATATATACACCTTCATTAATTAAACTTAATAATTTCATGAGGACTGCAATCAGCAGATACAAAAATTTTGCGCGCGGATAATCCGCATTAAGATTTAAAATCGTTTTAAGAAATTTGCTTACACAAGTGGAGGTGCTCGAGCCGACTTTCGGAGGTGGTTAAAATACTTTTGGTTAGAATTGTGAAAAGAATACTGTTTTTGATGATATTCGTGTGACGTTTTCTTGGCAGGTTTAAACAAACAAATATCTAGATCATCATTTGTATTTCCATGGCATTGGGAAGCGACTGCTTGAATACCAGAATCATGATCAGATAGAAATGGCTTTTCTTCAGGGAACGCGGTAAATACTAATACAGCCAGACACAGAAAAACATTAAATTTATTTGAAGCTATCATGTATCAAATAATATTGATTCAAAGGATTTAAGAATGTCATTATTTAAAAATATATTTAATGTTCCTTTTGTTATAGAACCAAAATCAAAATCTCAAATTAGTACAGTATTTGGACACAATCATCTAGATGTTAGCGTTATGCCACATCTCTTCCCTTTAATGTATTCATTTAACAAAAAATCAAGTCCTTATAAATATTAACAATCAGTGATCAATTTACGAATCAATCACAACCAAACAAAAACATGCACTTTGTCGAAATATTCTTACTCAGTTACCATACTTTCTCTACATTTGGTTTTTCTTAAAGTATTTAAAGAGACACTTTTTAAACGATTTTTATATGACACATACAGGAAATTGATGTGTAGTGGTATCAACACACGGTAGTTAGCATCTAACTCGGAATCAATAATTTTAGGCTGAATAACCGCCCTCGTAAAGCCTTCCTTTGTAATGAATATTGACTCACTGAAAAACATCTTGAGCACAGACGTCAATGGATGACTGAATTCATCAAAAAAGTGGTCTTATGCTTAACTTTTGCTTCAGCATCTTTTAATTGAAACTGAATTGGATGGTTTTAAATGATTATGACTGAGGTAGCAGGCTTCAACCTTAGTTGGGTTTCAACCTAAAGCCACATCTAAATCATCGATTAAGTCTTCGATGTCTTCGATGCCGACTGACAAACGCACAAGATTATCGGTAATGCCGATTTTGGCACGTTGTTCAACTGGGACTGATGCATGGGTCATGATGGCTGGGTGATTAATTAATGATTCAATCCCACCCAATGATTCAGCCAATGCAAACAAGTGGCATTTTTCAAGCATAACAGTCGTTTCTTCCAATCCACCTTTGACCAGCACTGTTATGATCCCACCAAAGCCTCTCATTTGCTTTTGAGCCAGTTCATGTTGTGGGTGTGTGGGTAAACCTGGGTAAATGACTTTTTCTACTCGTGGGTCCTGCTCTAACCATTCCGCAATGACCTGCGCATTTTGGCAATGGCGTTCCATGCGCAAAGGCAAGGTTTTAAAACCTCTTAGCGCCAAGTAGGCATCAAATGGACCAGCGACACCTCCAACAGCATTTTGTAAGAAACCAATCTTTTCAGCCAATTTGGGGTCATTAACAGCCACAAAACCGCCAACCATATCTGAATGCCCATTAATAAATTTAGTCGCCGAATGCATTACCACATCTGCCCCCATTGAAAGCGGGTTTTGTAAATAGGGAGAAGCAAAGGTGTTATCAACCACGGTCAAAATGCCATACTGTTTAGCAAAGGTCACAATTTTTTCAATATCGACCACTTTTAACATCGGATTGGTTGGGGTTTCCACCCAAATCATTTTGGTGTTGGGTTTAACAAACTGAATCAAGTTTTCTATTTCTTGGGTTAAATCTACATAGCCAAAATCTAAATTAGCACTTCTTTGGCGCACCTTTCTGAATAATCGATTGGTACCACCATACAAATCATCCATCGCAATCACATGATCACCAGCATCTAACAATTCCATAATGGTTGAAGTCGCTGCCATTCCTGATGCAAACGCAAATCCATGACTGGCGTTTTCCATTGCAGCCACTGCCCTTTCATAGGCAAATCTAGTCGGATTATGAGATCTTGAATATTCAAAACCTTGGTGTTTACCGGGACTACGCTGAACATAAGTGGAGCTGGTATAAATCGGCGGCATAACGGCACCCGTAGATTGGTCTAGAAATTGTCCAGCATGTATGGCTTTGGTTTGTAGACCTTTATACCCTTTGTCTTTTTTATATTCGTTGTTATTCATATTGGTATGCAAACTTCGTTTAAGCTTACCTCTTTACTGATTCTGATCAACTCGACGCAAGTAATTCAATAAATCAATCCGGGTGATTAGCCCCAAAAACTGTTTGTTTTCTTTGACAATTGCCACTTTGCCCTCATCAAAAATTGGCATCAACTGATCCAATGGCGTTTTGACTGATAAGAATTCTAAATTGCTGGTCATTGCAGTATCGACAGTGAATTCAAATGCATTTGAATCTTCGAATACTTTCATCAACACATCGGACTCATCAATGATGCCTACGATGTCATCACCATCCATTACCGGCATTTGTGACACATCATAGAGTTTCATCCGTTGATAGACAGTGGCTAAGGTCTCATTCGGTCGCATAACGATGGTATCATTGGATTGATAAGGTCTGGAAATTAAATCTCTCAAGTCGCCATATTGTTTGGTTTCAATATACCCATTGTCCATCATCCAATAATCATTATACATTTTTGACAGGTATTTATTACCCGTGTCACAAACAAAAACGACCACATTTTTGGCTTCAGTGGCTTCTTGACAATACTTTAAAGCAGCTTGCATCAAGGTACCCGTTGAGGAGCCACCCAAGATGCCTTCTTTGCATAACAACTCACGACCAGCAGCAAAACTTTCTGCATCACTGACTGCATAGGCTTTGGTTACATGACTGAAATCACTGATGCTGGGTAAAAAATCTTCTCCAATACCCTCAACTTTCCAACTACCACTGTCCTCACTGAGTACCCCTTCGTTGATATATTGAGCCAAAATACTACCCACCGGATCTGCCAGTATCAGTTCAGTTCTGGGATGATGCTCTTTAACATATTGACTTAAACCAGTAACAGTACCACTTGAACCAACACCAAAAACAATGGCATCTACTTGGTCATTAAGTTGTTCAAATATCTCAGGTGCGGTGGTCTGATAATGTGCTTTGGGGTTATTGGGGTTAGCAAATTGGTTTATAAAATAACTACCCGGTGTGTTTTCAGCTATCGATGCCGCTAAATCTTGATAGTATTGTGGGTGTCCTTTGGCAACATCAGAACGTGTCAATACAATTTCTGCGCCCATGGCTTTTAAGTTGAATATTTTTTCCTTACTCATTTTATCAGGAATAACCAATATCAACTTATAACCTTTTTGCGCAGCCACCAAAGCCAAACCAATTCCGGTATTACCAGCTGTTCCCTCAACCAAGGTATCGCCTGGTTTAATGTGACCGGCTTTTTCAGCTTCTTCAATCATTGACATCCCGATTCGATCTTTGATCGAGCCACCAGGATTCATGTTTTCAAGCTTAAGGTACAATTTACATAGACCGGTGTCTAAATGATTGACTTTAACCATAGGGGTGCGACCAATCAGGTCCAACACAGAATTAACTACTTGCATATTTTTCCTTAAATTCAGTTGTTTAAGATAATGATGTCGACTCGACGATTTTTGGCTTTTCCAGCTTCAGTGTTGTTATCAGCAACCGGTATAGATTCACCCATACCAATGGCTTCAATTCTCAATGAATCAATACCATATTCAGCCAATAACGCTTTGACTGCATCGGCCCGTTTTTGAGACAGGTTCAAATTAAATGATTCACTGCCTGAGGAGTCAGTGTGTCCTTCAATGCGAATGGGCCTACCGGGATAACCATCAATAAACTCTAAAACTTTGTGAAAATTATCGACAGCGGCTTGTTTGATATTTGCTGAAGCTGAATCAAATACAAAGTCACCCAAAGTCATTACCAAACCGTCAACTGTCTCCCTGGCTGCTAATGACTCCAATTGTCTTCGTAATGAATCAATTTCTTCAAAAGCCAAATCAGCTTCTTGTTTAGCCAGTTCAGCTACTTTTTCTTGGGCCTTTGCGTATTTTTTGGCAGCAGCCAACTCAGCTTGAGTGGTTTCTGCTTCATCGGTTTTTTGTGACACTAAGGCGAGTGCTTTTTGTTTTTCCAACCGTTCTCTTTCAACTTCTTCAGCCTGTAGACTCAGTTGTAATTGTGCCTTATCGGCTTCCCACCTTGCCACTGCGGCATCGGCTTTAAGGGTCTCTATCGTTAAACCATCTAGTTTGTCATCTTCGGCTGTAATTTGTTGTTTTAAGTATTCGATTTCAGCCAACATCTTGGCTCTGTTTAATTGATATCTGGCCATATAAACAGCATGGTCCTTTACCCGACCACGTTGTTTGTATAATTCTTCGATGGATTTTTTAGCTGTGGCTTTCTCTGTTTTCGCGAAAGGCTTGTATTTAGTATCAGTAATAAAGTTATCAAACTCTAACCGCAAAGCCTCAAGTTCTAGGTTTTTTTTAGCAGACTCTACAGATAAGGTAACCAACAATAATAATGCAATTAAATACCTATTCATTGTATACGCTCCAATAATTCAGACAAATACACTTGTGCTGCTGAAACCTGATCTCTTTTGTTTAATAAAACATCATTCAATTGATTCAATTCAGCCCTTAACTTAACAATTTCAATGTCAGCATAAATTTGTTCAGTGTATTGCGCCTCCAACTTTTTCTTACGATCGGCCTTGGCTTTTTTGGCTAACTGCAACTTTTCTTGAATGAATTTAATTTCTAAAGGAGCAGCATCTTTAACAGGGGATGCAATGATCGCCTTAACATCTGCTTCTAGTTTATAGTACGTATTTTTGTCAATTTTGTACTTTTGAGCTAAACCAACGCAGGAAATTGTGGTCAATACCATGACAATTAACAGCTGCATGGCGTTATTTACCTTTAATTTATTGATAATATGCTTCATCAGTTTGTTTAAACTATTTGATTTCATTATAATTTGACTGCTTTTAAAAGAATAATTCATTAAAATTTATGTATTTTATTAACAAAAAAACTGGTTTCACCTTTTTGCTGACGATGACGTTACTGCTGGCAAGCCCTATTGGCTTCAGCAAAAACATGAAAGTATATAAACATGTTGATAAAAACGGAATTATACACTATTCATCGAAAAAGCCCGTTGGAAAATCTTACAACATATTGAATGTCAGGTGCCCTGAATGTGCAGAATGGAGAAACAGTGTCAATTGGAGCACAACCCCATTAATAACCAATAAATTTAATTTGGAAATTGATTCTGCAGCCAAAAAACATGGACTAGAACCGGCTTTAATTAAAGCCGTGATTCATGCCGAATCGGCTTTTAAACCTGAAGTAATGTCATCCGCTGGTGCCCAAGGCTTAATGCAACTGATGCCTTTGACACAAAAAACCTACAAAGTGAACAACCCATATGACCCCCTGCAAAATATCCACGGTGGCTCTGCCTACCTGAAACATTTGCAGAATGCATACAACAGTATGGATGTGTATTTAGCTGCCTACAATTCTGGAGAAACGGCTGTTGAAAAATATGGCAAAGCCATTCCGCCCTACCCAGAAACCAGAGAGTATGTCCGACGGGTCAAAATACTTTATAACAGGTATCAACGTTCGGTAAAAATGAACTCAAACAACAGCCCAATTAACAGCCTCTCAATCAACGCCTCTACTCGGTAATTTCCATGAAACTCAAAACTGAAGGACTGTCATTCAAACAGTCCTTGGTTATTGTTATATCCATGCTGGTTTGGCTGGTTGTTTTAATTTCAACACTCAAAATACTGCCTAACCATTCAGCCATCTATCCTACAGTTTGGATTTTTTCAAGTTCAATTTTATTTCTGGTTTGGCTGACACAAAGGTCTACGGTGTTTTGGCTTAAGGCATTGAACCTGAATACCATCAGTTTGACATGGCTCACCGTTGCTTTGGTTTTCGGAGTTGTCTATTGGCAATTAGATCAATGGCTTATGCAGTGGCTTTTACCTGCAGACTCTGGTTTAAACGAAATGCTTAACTGGCAACAAAATACCGCTCATTTTTACGCCGTCAGTCTGTTGATGAGTTCTGTCTTTTTGGCGCCCATATTTGAAGAACTGTTCTTCAGAGGATTGCTGTTAAATAGCATAAAGATGAAAACCAATGGCTTGATTTCAATCAGCATAAGCGCGTTGTTATTTGCATTGATACATTGGAGCTGGCCAGAATTCATCAGTTTATTTTGGGTTGGCATCATGTATGGCTGGATGACGTTAAAAACCAAGAGTGTATTACCCGCCCTAATAGCCCACATTACTCACAATGCTTTGACTTTTTGGCTTTACGTCGCTGCTTGAAAAAATCACTTAACAACAACCCACACTCTTCACCAAGTACCCCACCAACAACTGTAAATTGGTGATTATGATATGATTTCGTTAACAAATCATCAACACTGCCTAATACACCGGTTTTGCGGTCAAAGGCTCCAAAAACCACCCGTTTAATGCGGGCGTGAATTAAGGCACCAGCGCACATGGTACAGGGTTCTAAAGTAACGTATAAATCACAATCAACCAATCGATAGTTATTAAGATTTTCACCTGCCGCAGCCAGCGCGAGATTTTCAGCATGCGCAGTTGGGTTATTTTGGGTAATCATTTGATTGTGCGCAACAGCAACCACCTCATCACCACAGACGATAACCGCCCCTACTGGCACTTCACCTATTTGCTCAGCCAGATGCGCTTGTTCAATAGCCAAGCGCATAAAACGTTGATCCTGATCAGCTGAGCCTATTCCCATTCAATGGTAGCTGGTGGCTTGCTAGAAACATCATAAACAACTCTAGAAACCTTATCTATCTCATTGATTATTCTACGAGAAACTAAGTCGATAAAATCATAGGGCAAGTGTGCCCAGCGTGCAGTCATAAAATCTATAGTTTCAACAGCGCGCAATGCAATCACATATTCGTAACGTCTGGCGTCTCCCACCACACCCACTGATTTGACTGGTAAAAACACCGCAAATGCTTGGCTGGTTTTATCATACAAATCATGTTTTCTTAGCTCTTCGATAAAGATATGATCGGCTTTTGCCAAAGTGTCTGCATATTCACGCTTTACCTCACCTAAAATTCTAACGCCCAATCCAGGTCCTGGAAAAGGATGGCGATAAACCATTTCTGGAGCCAAACCTAAATTAACGCCTAACTTCCTGACTTCATCCTTAAATAAATCCTTCAATGGCTCAATCAACTTTAACGCAAGGTCATCTGGCAAGCCACCCACATTATGATGTGATTTAATCACATGTGCTTTTCCTGTCGACGATGCGGCTGATTCAATCACATCCGGATAAATCGTGCCTTGTGCCAACCATTGAATGTCATCTAAATCTCTGGCCTGTTGTTCAAATATTCGGATGAACAGTTCACCAATAATTTTTCGCTTTCGCTCTGGATCAGACTCGCCTTTAAGCCCATCAAAATACATGTCTTGGGCATTGACGCGAATAACATTAATGTCCATTTTATCCGCCATGGTTTGCATCACTTGATCACCCTCTTCAAACCGCAACAAACCAGTATCAACAAACACACAAACCAATTGTTTGCCAATGGCTTTATGCAACAATGCAGCAACCACAGATGAATCCACTCCCCCGGACAAACCCAACAACACTTTTTCCTTACCCACTAAATGACGAATATTCTCAACATGGGTATCGATGATACTATCTGTTTTCCAAAGCTTTTCACAGCCACAAATCCCATGCACAAACTGTGACAGAATTTCACGCCCATCAGCTGTATGTTCAACTTCTGGATGAAATTGCACCCCAAAAATAGGTAATTCTTTATGTTCACAAGCTGCATATGGTGTTGAGCTGGTATGCGCAATAGAATGAAAGTCAGCAGCCAAAGCCTGTACTTTATCGCCATGGCTCATCCAAACATCCAGCTCAGGTTTGTTAATTTGAGCAAATAACTGAGATTGACCCGTTATGTGCACCTTGGCATAGCCAAATTCCTTTTCGTCAGAGCCTTCAACCAAACCACCATAGTATTGATTGATTAATTGCATCCCATAACACACACCCAAAACAGGTACATTCAAGGATATAACCACTTCGTTCAAAGTGGGCGCATTGTCCATATGAACTGACTCAGGGCCGCCTGATAGGATGATACCTTGTGGTGCAAAGGCTTCTATCGCCGCAGTGTCGGCATCCCAAGCGTATATTTCACAATAAACATTCAGTTCTCTGACACGACGAGCAATCAATTGCGTGTATTGTGAACCGTAGTCTAAAATTAAGATTTTACTGTTTTTAATATCCATCTGCTGGCTCTCTATTCGCTGACTCACTATGTTCTGGTTCTGTAATTAGGGGCTTCTTTGGTAATATGCACATCATGTACATGCGACTCTTTAACCCCTGAATTGGTAATTCGGACCATTTGTGGTTTGATTTTCATTTCAGCAATGTCTTTACAACCAACATAGCCCATAGAAGCTCTTAAACCACCCATCAATTGGTGAACGACTGGAGCCAAAGCTCCCTTGAAAGCCACCCTGCCCTCAATGCCTTCTGGCACCAGTTTTTCTGCATCGACTTCGTCTTGAAAATACCGGTCCTTAGAGCCTTTATTCATCGCCCCCAGGGAACCCATGCCACGGTATGACTTATAGGTTCTGCCTTGATACAATTCGACCTCACCAGGAGATTCTTCAGTTCCAGCAAACATACCACCCATCATGATTGTAGATGCACCAGCAACAATGGCTTTAGCCAAATCACCTGAATACCTTACACCACCATCAGCAATGATAGGAACGCCAGTACCTTCGAGGGCTTTCGCCACATCATCAATCGCCGAAATTTGTGGTACACCAACGCCTGCAACAATACGGGTGGTACAAATTGAACCAGGACCGACACCAACTTTTACAGCATCTACGCCAGCTTCAACCAAGGCCAAGGCTGCTTTACCTGTGGTGATGTTGCCTGCAATGATATCAACATCAGGATACTGTGTTTTAATCTCTCGCACTCGGTCTATAACACCCTTGGAATGACCATGCGCAGTATCAACAACCAATACATCAACACCGGCATTTACCAAAGCATTGACTCGCTCCACTGAATCTCCGCCGGGTCCAACTGCTGCAGCCACTCTTAACTGTTCACTTTCATCTTTAACTGCCAATGGGAAATCTTGTGATTTTTGAATGTCTTTAACTGTAATCAAACCTTTCAACTGAAAAGCATCATTGACCACCAGAACTTTTTCAATGCGATTTGAATGAAATAATTGCAAAACCTCACTGGCTTCTGCATCTTCACCAACCGTCACTAAATTTTCCTTACGTGTCATTATGTTTCTGACAGGATCATCAAGCACAGTTTCAAAACGCATGTCTCGACTGGTTACGATACCCACCAACTCATTACCATCTACCACAGGGACACCTGAAATACGGTGTTTTCTGGTAAGTTCTAAAACTTCTCTAATGGTGGTCAGTGGATTCACTGTAATCGGGTCTTTGATAACTCCCGACTCATACTTTTTAACTTTTGTGACTTCGGCGCTTTGTTGCTCAATTGATAAATTCTTATGGATCACACCAATACCGCCCAATTGTGCCATTGCTATGGCTAAACGGGCTTCAGTGACAGTATCCATGGCAGCCGAGACTACCGGAATATTGAGCTTAATGTTACGGGTTAATTGAGTGGACAAATCGACATCCTTTGGTAAGATGTCAGAATAATCAGGAACCAACAAAACATCGTCGAAGGTTAAGGCATCGTATAAAACTCTCATGGTGGCCACCTTTGGGTCTGAAAAATTAGCGGCGTATTCTAACATATAAACATGTCATCAACACGAGGTAAAACACCCCAAAATCCATTAACTCCGACGGGATTGAATCAAATGTTAAAAAAACATTTGTCCGAACAGTTTGGCAGTTTTTGGTTAAGCGGTGAAATATTTGAACATTATCAATCACCTGCGGGTCACAGTTACTTTACTCTGAAAGATCAAGAGGCTGGAATCAAGTGTGTGATGTTTAAGCAAAAGCAATCCATTGCTTTAAAAAAAGGCATGCAAGTCACTTTACTGGGCCAAATGACAATGTACACCCCGAAGGGTGATATCCAGGTCAATGTGGTTAAAGTGATCGAGTCAGGACAAGGCGACTTAGAACAACAGTTCTTAATTTTAAAACAGAAGCTGATGAATGCTGGCTTGTTTGATTCAAGCAGAAAAAAACAGATTCCCATGATGGTCAGTTCATTGGGCATAATTACCTCAGAACACGGCGCAGCATTACAGGACATTTTGAATGTCATCATTAATAAAAACCCACTGATTGAAGTCAGCGTTTATCACACACCAGTGCAAGGCTTTGACGCAGCGCCTAAAATAAACCACGCCCTTAGGGTAGCTGACGAAAATCAGCATGATTTACTGCTTTTAACACGCGGTGGCGGATCAAAGGAAGACCTATGGGCGTTTAACGATGAATTTTTAGCTCATCAACTGGCACAATTAGAAACACCTATCATCAGTGCAGTTGGACATGAAACAGATGAATCAATCAGTGACTTAGTGGCTGATTCAAGTTGTATAACACCTACCGCAGCCGCCCAATTAATTTGTGGCGACTTCAGCCAGCTTGCACACAGCCTTAACCATCAAAAACGCCTACTTTCATTATTAATCCAAGACAAGTTACGCGTACACCAACAGAAATTAGATTCATTGAACCACCAACTGGATAAATCACATCCAAAGAACTTACTCAAGTCGCAAAAAGAAGCATTGGCTTCAATGCAACAAAACCTAGTTAAAACCTTCGATAATCTATGGCATACCAAAAACAATCAACTCAAGCATCTTTCAGAGCAACTTTCTAGTCAAACACCGAACACTCATTTAGAATCACAACAGTTGAAACAACTGACAGAAAGACTTAACTGGCAGATAAAAAACACTTTAAATACAGCCAAACAAAGTTTAAGTCTCTCAGCCAATAATTTAAACAACCAGAGCCCGCTGAATGTTTTGGCCAGAGGCTATAGCATTGCGACTGACTTAGACAGCGGCGAGGTGATTAATGACGTTTCTCAAATCAAAATTGGCGACGCTATATCAACACAACTTAAATCTGGTAGAATACATTCCAAAATTTTTGAACGTTTAGAGGATTAACCACTCTAAACGCTGTTCTACAACTTAACTATTAACGAGGATTAATTTTATGGCAACATCAAAGTCTTTACCTTTTCTGATCATTGCTGGCATCATATTAGCCGTTGCAGTGGTATGGAATGTTTTTATTAATGAAGAGACTGTTGTAAATACAACAACTAAAACTGAAGTTGTGACAGATAAAGGACAAGCAGAAGTTAAGAGCAACACTGCCAAAGTTCAAACCGTCACTGCGACTGATAATAGCCAATCAATAGAACCAGTTGCAGTTATTCCAGATCCTTATGCTCACCTTGAAGGCTTACCCAGAGAAGAGTTGGCCGCAGAAGCCAAAAGGATTGGTAAAAGTCACATGAAATTTGCCATGCGATACAAAACTGCCGACCAAGCACTGAAAGCCTTACAAGCTTTTAGAGACGCAGAACAGCATGAAATGGCTAATGATTTAGTTGGTTACATCCAACAAGCATTCCCCAGAACACAAATACCATCAGAGCTTCTTGACTGATAAAAATTTAATTTCAACAAACACCAATGAAGAAGTCATAAAAAAAAGCTTATTCATTGGTGTTTGCTTTCCCATACAATCCAATCAAGATTTTTTCAAACAACTAGAACAACACCAAGACCTCAACGCCACCCACAATTGCTGGGCCTATCGCATGGCTAACGAATACCGATTTAATGATGATGGAGAACCGTCTGGAACTGCTGGAAAACCAATTCTGGCTGCCATCGATGGTGCGGGGTTCGATTCTGTAGGCGCTTTGGTTATCAGGCACTATGGTGGAATTAAATTAGGCACTGGCGGTTTAGCCAGGGCATATGGTGGCACGGTTGCGAAAAACTTGAAAGCGGCACCGTTTCAATATTACATTCCAAAATCCGATCTCATGATTCACATTGATTTTCAGTACTCTCAAATACTTCATCAATTACTTAATCAGTTTGAAGGCGTCAGCTTGGACCAAAGTTTTGTTTCAAGTGGTGTCGACAACTTAGTGAACTTGCCTCAAAATAATATTGAAGATTTTACCAAAAGCTTAAATAATCACACCAAAGGCAGTGCACAGATTAAAGTTATACAGACATAAGCTTTTGCGGATGATATGACCTTATACTCAACATATGCAACACCCAAATTGGAATTAAATACCAAGCACCTAAGAACACGGCGAATAACGACCATGCCATATAAGACAGCAACAAAAACCATTTGAGCTGATGGTATTTAAACAGCAGAAATGCAATCGGTGAAAACAACAGTACATTAAAATTCCAGGCAAGAACTTGATGCCCACTGAATAACCAAAAACTTAATAGAATTAAACCAATGACTGATTGCACAATCAACAGGGTTTTCTGCGTAGCACGCCGAGTTTTACTGACCAATAACAGCACAAGCACCACTAAAAATATCAAAACCATCACCCAATGCGTCTGTACCAAAGACATCAAAGCAGACTTCGGAACCTCACGATACAAGACTGTCGGTGAAGTGGCTTTCAAATGAGCCATTTCTGTTATCTTTTGCTGCAAATACAATGGAAATGCCATCAACTCCCAATCAGATCTGACTGAATACGCTGGCCAACCATATGCCAGAGCCAACCCTAAATTCATTAAAGACTGATTTTTCGCAGGGAAAGTTTGGTTGAAATAAGTGTTATTTGATGACTGACTGTATTCGGCTTGTAACAAGCCCCCCCATGCATCGTCAATAATATCTCTGATTTTGGTAGAACAATTATTTAAAAAATAATCATAATGATAAGATTGATTTTCAGGTAAATTATGCCATGTAAGGTATTGAATTATATCTAATTTTTCCGATTCAGACAGAGCCAATTTTTGAACAATGAACGTTCTGTTTTGCCAATGTGCCAATTCAACTTCACGGCTAAAATCACTGACCCCTAAATCATATTGCATTTGATTGGTAACAAATGACTGAATCAATCCTTCATCTTCAAAACTAAAATAGCCGAAGCCATACACCGTATCATCTATGGCTAAAGCCGTATGACCAAAAGCCGACCAAAATTCATCACCATACCCAATGGTGATTAATTTTACGTCCTTAATTGCAAAACTTGGCGCACTTAATACAGAGACCAATAACAGAACAATTAAGCGGAATGTAACCACTTCAGATACTAAGAAAAATCAACTTGAACGAATTCAATTCGGCGTTTATCTGATTTAATAATCTTAAAAACCAACTCATCAATCAATATTTCCTCACCAGTTTCAGGTAATCGCCCTGCCTCACTGGCCACCAAACCACCAATGGTATCAAACTCACTGTCGTTAAATTTGGAACCAAAAGCTTCATTAAACTCTTCAATGGTGATTAATGCATTCACTCGATAAACATGGTCATTGATTTTCAGCACATAGGGATCTTCCTGATTGTCATATTCATCATCAATCTCACCCACAATCACTTCTAAAATGTCTTCAATCGTAACCAATCCAGCGACTCCACCATATTCGTCAATAATAATGGCCATATGATTTCTTGAAGTACGGAATTCATTCAATAAAATATTGACTTGTTTCGATTCAGGAATCACCACTGCAGGTCGTAAAATTTCTTTGAGATTAAAATCCTGTTCACCTTTGACAAAGGATTTCAGTATATCTTTCGCCAAAAGAATTCCCTCAAGTTCATCTTTATCTTCACCCACAACAGGAAATCGAGAGTGTCCAGATTCAACAATAATAGGTAACACTTCTTCAATATTAGATGTTAATGGGATGACCACCATTTGGGCACGAGGAATCATCACTTGTCTGACTTGTAAGTCAGCAACCTTCAGCGCCCCTTTCATCATATTCAAGGCATCAAAATCCAACAAGCCATTTTGGTGGGCTTCCATAAGAATTTCTAGGAGATCGTCTTTATTTTGAGGTTCATCCGTAAATAAATTAGCTAATTTGTTTAGCCATGATTTCTGACTTTCCGTATCAGAACCTTTGCTACTCTGGTCTTCTGTCATTAAGGTTTTTTAAAACACCTTGGATAATTGAACATGTGCTAAGTTTAATACCTACCGAATAGGATGTCTATCTTGAAATGGTGAAAATCAATACTTAATCAGAGCACAAGCCACACACACTGTATTCGACCATTCAATCTTAGTGATTTGCGACGGCAATAATACTGCCAACAATAGTCGCAACAAGCAAAACAGCACCCACTATCTTATATATACTCCAGGGCCTTTCTCCATGGGCTTTTCCATTTTGTCCATTAATGACATAACGGTATGTTTTTTTATTGTAATTGAAGGCTGAAATCCACATCGGTGCCAGCAACAACTTAAACCCGACCGCATGATAGCTTGAGTTAATCTGATGTATCCGTTGATGGTCACCACCTATATCACGCCTTACCGATTGTCTGATATGCCTATCCATGACTTGTTTAGCATTTTTAAAACCTTCAGGCAAACTGGTCTGATACAACTCTGAACGAAAACCACTGAGGTATTTTTCATTGTAGGTTTTAGTTTCACGCATATTCCATTGGGACAAAAAGTTTTGAAATTTTGCGGGCAGTGTATAACACCCCAGAACCACCACATCATCAAATTGATTGAATACCCGACCTGAACGATGGCGCCACCTGATTTTAACCACCGTCCTGTTTTGCATCACCGTTTTTCCATTCACTTTTGTCGGCACCCTGACCGTTGTGGTGTAATTATCCCCACGTTCGCCTGAATAATCACTGTCCACTTGTGCATCAAAGGCCCACAATGGCATATAAGAACCGATAATCGGCTGCGCTTGCATGGCCTTCTTTTTTAACGCAGAAGGCGCAAACCACAAACCATTAAGCCATTTTTTAAAAGAATCTTCGGCCACATGCTGATGAATTTCAAACGGGAAAATGCCATCCGGCGCCAACTGACGATTCTGATCCACGGGCACAACCACATTCATATCACAATATGGACACTCTTCGGCATGAACATTCTCAGGCAACATGAAGTTAGCGCCACAATTGTCACACTTTAATTCATGCCTGATTGACTTAGGATCAAAATAATTGATCGCACTCACAGCTTGCTTATAATCATGTGCTAAATACATATCCAATTGAGAAGCTTCAATCGGATCAACCTGACCACAACTGATACATTTTAAAGAATGCATCCCAATGGCATAATCCAAGTCTGAACCACACTGGTTACACTTGAAGTGTTTATATGGAGTCATTAATTTATTTATTGTGGCATGGCTGGTGGTTGGTTCTCTAGATGCAACAACACTTCAGACAGACCATCTGCCGGAGTCCAATCTTTCAAGCCTGCTGTCCACATGAGTGTTTCAGCAATAATTTGTTGCTTTTGAATCATTTCGACCACTGCAGACAGGTTGACTGGGCCCATCTTTTCACCATTAATAATGGCAAAATAATGTTTAATTTCTTTTACAGCTTGTGGCACAGGTGGTGGTGCCAATGGATCAGTAGCATCACCTTTGGCCATGGCTTGTCCAAAAGATTGTGCCATACCAAAACCCATTCCCATAGCCATACCACCACCGGCTGCCGACTGATTATTGGCCGCATCTCGCATAGATTGGGCTTGTTGATAACGAGTGAAACGATTCAAATCACCAACAGCAATAGAGCTGGCTCGTTCATCCAGTGCCTTTTCTACCGACTCAGGAACTGAGACATTTTCAACCAACATGGTTTCTAACTTCAATCCATACTCAGCAAACAACGGCTGAATTTGATCGGTCAAAAATTGTCCTAAATCATCATAACTGGCCGCCAAGTCTAAAACTGGAATACCTGATTCACTGATGACTTTGGCAAACCCTGTCACCACTAAGTTTTTTAATTGACCAATGATTTCTTCCAATACAAAGTGACCATCTGTACCCACTATTTCTTGCATCATTTTATGAGGGTCGTTGATACGAAACGCATAACTACCAAAAGCACGAATACGAATAACCCCAAATTCACGATCTCTGAGTATCAACGGATTTCTTAAGCCCCACTTCATGTCTGTAAACACTTTGGTGTTAAAGAAATACACCTCAGCTTTAAATGGACTTTCAAAGCCATGTTTCCAACCTTGTAGGGATGACAAAATTGGCACATTGGCGGTAGATAATTCATACAACCCTGGCTCAAAAACATCAGCCACTTCACCCTCATTAACCAAAACAGCCATTTGGCCTTCTCTTACAGTCAACATGGCACCATTTTTAATCTCATTACCATATCTTGGAAAGCGGTAAACCAATGTATGCCTTGTATCATCAGTCCACTCAATAACATCAACCAATTCACCAAATAACTTATCCCAAATTCCCATATGCTTTGCCTTATTACTAAAATCAATTATTATACACATTTTGGCTCAAATAAATCTGTGAAAGAAGTCACCACCTCGATGCACCAAAGCGATTTAGGCCCACACTTCAAAACTTTAAATGAAGCGTGGCTTAAAAAATATTTTGTCATTGAACCCATCGATACCTATGTTTTATCCCATCCGGATGAAATCACCAAACAAGGGGGTGAAATTATTTACGCCTTAATCGACAAACAAGTCATTGGGTGTGCCGCTTTAAAGCACCAAGGAAACCAGGTATTTGAGTTAACTAAAATGGCTGTGACTGAATCGCACCAAGCACAAGGAATCGGTGCTGTTATTATGCAGAGGTGTATAGAAATGTATCACAGTTTAAATGGAAAAAAATTGTATTTAGAAACCCACTCTTCTCTGAAACCTGCGATAAAACTATATGCTCGGTTTGGGTTTATTGAAAAATCGCACCCTTTTATATCCGAATACCAAAGAAGTGATTATTATATGGAATACCAGGGCTCAAATAATATGAACCCTGAACAAACATGATATAAAACCAGTTAAACAGGTTACTGATTTCATCTAATTAACTGATTTCATCTAACTTTTGTTTATAAGATTTTAAATCGGCTTCTAAAACATGACTGGCAATTTTTATTAAATCATATTCAGTAATCACCCCAGCTAATTTACCATTTTCTACCACAGGCAAACAACTGATGCGTTTGTCACGCATAATTTGAATGGCCTCAACTGTTGTGGTTTTGGGTCCAGCAAAAATAGGCTGTTGATTCATAATTTCTCGTATAGCTGTGCCTTTATGGTCATCACCCGCTACGATTTTTTTAAGTATAGACCGATGAGAAACCAATCCGACCAGCTCACCCTCATCATTTTCGACGGGCACATGCCTGACTCGCTTCCAATCCATAATACTGGCGGCCAAATCCATCGAGTCATCAGGGCGCACAGTCAGTAATTTAGTGGTCATAAATTGTCCCACTAATAAGTACCCTGCTCGCCAATCAGTGCGTTTGACAGGTTCAGCCAAAGGCCATTCATGAATTGGCCTATCCACAGCCTGCTGATCATGCATTTCTGCCACCACTGCCCTGACTTTTTCATCAGGATGAATGTCTTTATTCATTTCAGTAATTGATTTTATAGCCCACTTAGCACCTGTTTGTTTACTATCAACACGTTTTTCAATGGTCGTCAAATACCGTTCTATATCATCTTTGTCCAAGCCAGATGATTTCAGCCCAGCTTCGGCAATTGGCAACAGTTCATCTTTGATTAAACGGGTTGCCGAGATACTTTCGCCATTAATCCAAGTAAAATGGCATTCCAGTCCAGTTCGACACGCTTGTAAAAAATTATTTCTCGCATGTGAAAAACGCAATACTTTTGAGATGTCATCAATATCTTGACTCATACCTGACATCAAGCCAAAATAAAAAGCCGAGTTAGCCACCTCATCAATCACAGATGGTCCCGATGGCAAAATTCTATTTTCTATACGCAAATGAGGGATATTGTCTTTAACACCATAACAAGGTCGGTTCCAACGATATACCGTACCATTGTGTAACATCAACGCTTTAAGCTTAGGCATTTCGCCCGCATTTACCATGCCAACTGGATCATCCTCATAATCTGACGTCAGTACCACTGAAAATCTAGATATGTCATCACGAAACACATCAACAATACTTTCAATCCATTCGTTGCCAAAATGAACACGAGGTTGTGTTCCTCGGTTTTGGTGTTGGGTAGAACGGGTGTCTATTGAATTTTGAAACACAGCAATTCGAGATTCATGCCATAGGCGATAGTGATGAATTAAACCAGAGTTTACAGCCACAGACATCAATGGTCCCGTGACAGCTTGAGACAGGTTATACATTTCAACAAATTCATTGCCACTGACTTGAAAATGAACCTGAAAACTGGTGTTCATGGCTTCCAACAAAAAATTGTCATGGGTAACTGACAACTCATCTACACCACGAATATCCATTCTAAAATCTGAGCCACGAATTTCTCTTAACCGATCATTCAATTCATAATACCGATCCACCGGCGTGATGCTGTCCATGGTTAAATCCATTTGTCGCAATGTTGGCAAAATCCCGGCCAATATAATTTTCGAATCGTGGTTGCCTGCGTGGTGTTTTGCAATCGACACCACCTCCTTAATTTCTTCCTCCATTTGACTCAAACACTTGCCTTCAAAGCGTCTAGGGGTCAAATTAGCTTCAATATTAAATAACGCAATTTCGTTGGTAAAACGTTCATCAGTGATGTCACCCAAAATATCCAATGCAGTTAAACTCGGGCTGTAATCATTATCTGTAATAAACATTTCTTGCTCAGCACCAATCCTCCTGGCACCAGATTCAATCAACCCTTTTTCTATCATCAGTTCCAATGCTTTTAAGTCATTCAATACCGCGCGAGTGAATAACCTCTTGGCTTCATTGTCACCACCTCTTGATATGTTTTGTTCACCCATGGGTTTCCTCTTTTTATATTATTATGTTTTACCCTTTCGTAGATTAATACAACTGGTAAATCCAAGTTAACATGCCGGTTAACATCGCCCAAGTAATAAGGGTCAACGGCACACCCACTTTAACAAAATCAATGAATTTATAACCGCCTGCATTCATTACCAATAAATTTGTTTGATAGGCCATTGGTGTGGCATAACTCAAGTTGGCGCCAAATAAAACAGCCAATACAAACGGCTCAACCGGCATTCCCAATCGTTGAGCAATACTGACAGCAATGGGGGTGCCAATCACTGCCGCTGCATTGTTTGATATCACATTGGTCATGATGGCCATTGAAAACATCAATATACCTAAAACCACACCTGGCGCAAAGCCATTGGTTGACACCACAAATAAATTAGCCAAATAGTCAGCACCACCGGTAGCCATCAGAGCCGCGCCCAATGCCAATGAAGCGACAATGATAAAAATCACCTGAGCACTTAAGGCATGCGTGGCATCACGCCAACGCAAACAGCCAGTCGCAATCAAAACAAAACAACCCAAGATTGCACTGATCGAAATAGGCATAAGATCAAAAGCAGCCAAGCCAACCACACCAGCCATAACAGCCAGTGCCAGTGGTGCTTTTTTAGTATGAGGCAACTCTTCCCCCCCATCTAATACCAGTAACGAACCCGTTCTTTTAACTTCTTGTATCGCCTCATGGGTACCCTGCACCAATAAAACATCACCTGGACGAAATATCAAGTCATCCATGCCTTTCGAGGTGGCAGTGGTTTCTTTACCTTGAGAATGGACAGCCAGCAAGGTAAGGCCGTATTTGCTGTTCAGTCTTGAATCTCCGACACGAACACGATCTAACAATGAACCTGAAGTAATAACCAATTCGGCAATGGATTGATCACCTGCAGACAATGGATGTGATTCATCAACTTGATGCTCACCAGTAAATAAAGAACCACCCAATTCAACTTCATATTCTCTGAGGTTATCCGCGGTATCTGAAACAATCAATCGATCACCAGATTTAATCACCACATCGGGTAAAGTGGCAATTGACAGCCCCTCTCCCCTAACAATGCGTTGAATACTAATTTTTCCATCAACTTTATCGCGCAGTTCAGCCAAGGTCTTGCCATCAGCAAACTCGCCTTGATTGATTTTAATTTCAGCTGAAAATACCCGAGGAGATGTGTCCTTCAATGGTGGCGTTCGGTCTGGCAAGATCAAAGGAGCCACTAGCCACAAATACAAAATGGCTACGACAGCCGTTATGGACACAGGTAGAATAAAGTCAAACATACCAAATTCAGGCACACCCAGCCCTTCAGCCACTTTAACCACCAATAAATTAGTCGAGGTACCGATTGTTGTTGCCATGCCCCCCAACAAGGTTGCCAAGCCCATCGGTAACAAAGTACCTGATGAGGACTGTCCAGTTCTCAAAGAAACACTGACCAGGACGGGCAAAAGTAACACCACAATCGGCGTATTGTTCACAAACGCACTTAATACTGCGCCAGTGACTAAAGTTAATAATAATGATAATGATGGGCTGACCTTCCAAATTTTGGCCAAATATCGACCAATGGGTTCCATCGCCCCCGTTCTTACCAAGGCTTGTCCAGCAACCATCAAAGCACAAACAGCGATCAAAGCTTCATTACCAAAACCCAAAAAGAAGGTCTTAATCGGGAAAATGGTGCCATCACTCAACTGATAAGGATATAAATGAAAGCCCAGTATTAATGCACACAAAACAAACAAACTAGAGGTCTGCAATGGTATTCGGTCATTGGCAAATAACACCAGGGCCACCAAAGTTAAGATCAAGACGCCCATTGAATGTGGTTGCAATGTATTGGCTAAAAGTTCAGATTCCATATGATGATTAATAAAAGGTAAGTTTAAAGTCTATCAAATTGCTAGAAAAAAGTCATAAAAACATTTAACATGAAAAGGAATTGTAATAGTAATGTTACATTTAAAATGATCACAATCTTGTGAACACATTGTTCGAATTGAAGTGGGGACTTGAAGCTTATCTTTTATGCCATCAAAACACTTCTTTGTTAAAATAATTTAAGCTATATAGAGGTGATATGACAATAGAAAGACCTTGGTTAAAACAATACCGGCCCGGTGTACCGCATGAATTAGGCAAATTACCTTACGATTCTGTTGCAGAAATGTTAATAGAATCTTGTGAAAAATATAAATCAGCCGAAGCCTATGTTAATTTTGGCAAATCAATCACCTACAGTGAACTTGATAATTACAGCAAACAATTAGCTGCTTATTTACAGTCCCATTTTAAAGTAGGCGATTCTATAGCCATTATGATGCCTAACGTGCTGCAATACCCTATAGCCGTTCAAGCCATACTAAGGGCTGGCATGATTGTAACTAATGTCAATCCTTTATATACGCCACGTGAATTAAAGCATCAACTGAATGATTCAGATGCCAAAGCCATTATTGTGATTGAGAACACTGCCTGTACATTGGCTGAAATTGTAGATGAGACAGGTATTGAAAAAATCATTACAACGACCATAGGAGAAATGATTGGTGGCTTAAAAGGGATGATCATGGATTTCATGATTAAAAGGGTCAAAAAAATGGTTCCACCTTTCAACTTACCCAATTCAATCAGTTTTAAAAAGGCCTTAAAGTTGGGTCAATCACTGCCATATACCTATGTCAAAAGAACCTTGGATGACATCGCGTTCTTGCAATACACTGGTGGAACAACAGGGGTTTCAAAAGGCGCCATGCTGACCAATAAGAATATGGTCTCTAACGTCACACAAACTAAATTTTGGATTTCCAGTGAAATTCATGAAGGGAAAGAAATCATTATTACCGCTCTGCCCCTCTATCATATATTTGCGCTAACGGCTAACTGCCTTACATTCTGCCTTTATGGCGCAAAAAATATTCTTATAACCAACCCAAGAGACATGCCTGGATTTGTTAAAGAATTGTCACACCATAAATTCACTGTTATCACAGGTGTAAATACCTTGTTTAATGGTTTATTAAACACCCCAGGTTTTTCTGATTTAGACTTTTCAGCTTTCAAATTTGCACTAGGTGGCGGAATGGCGGTACAAAAAAATACGGCCACAGAATGGAAAAAAGTCACTGGGGTTACTTTAGCTGAAGCCTATGGCCTCACAGAAACCTCTCCAGCGGCATGTATGAACCAGGTACCGATGGAAGAATACAATGGCACAATTGGCTTACCTATTCCAGGCACCGACTGCCAAATTCAAGATGATGAGGGCAACCCATTACCAATCGGTGAAGCTGGAGAACTGTGCATCAGGGGACCACAAGTTATGTTAGGTTACTTGAATCGCCCTGAAGAAACAGCCGCAACCATTGTAGATGGTTGGTTAAAAACTGGCGATGTCGCAGTTATGGATGAACAGGGTTATTTCAAAATTGTAGATCGAAAGAAAAACATGATTTTGGTTTCAGGCTTCAATGTATTTCCCAATGAAATTGAAGATGCTGCCTGTTTACATGATGACATCATTGAATGTGCTGCTGTCGGCATTGCCGATGAACGTTCTGGTGAGATAGTCAAACTTTTTGTTGTTAAAAAAACAGAAAGCCTGTCTGAAAAAGAAGTTATCGACCATTGTCGAGTCAACTTAACTGGCTACAAAGTTCCTAAACTGATTGAGTTCAGAGAAGAATTACCCAAATCAAATGTAGGTAAAATATTGCATAAAGACCTCAGAGAATAATCTGCTAGAAAATGATGCGCGATTATTCGCACAATTGCGCATCATTTTATCCATTCCGTTTATAATACGCCCACCTTAAATTTAGTATTCAGTTTTAGCTGAATACAATCAAATACACATTATGAAAGCACTGGTCAAAAAAAAACCTGAACTTGGTATTTGGATGGAAGATGTCCCGATGCCTGAAATGGGTCACAACGATGTACTCATTAAAGTTGAAAAAACTGCCATTTGTGGCACTGATTTACATATCTACAAGTGGGATGAATGGTCGGCGAAAGTCATCAAACCCCCATTGGTCATCGGCCATGAGTTCGTTGGAAAAATTGTAGACATGGGAAGTGAAGTCAAAGGTTACGAGATAGGCCAAAGGGTTAGTGCAGAAGGTCATATTGTATGTGGCGTCTGTCGAAACTGTCGTGCTGGCACGCCACACTTATGTCCAAACACACAAGGAATTGGGGTGAATAGGAATGGTGCTTTTGCTGAATTTATCAGCATGCCAGTACAAAACCTATGGCCAGTTCCTGACAAGATCCCATCGAATCTGGCTGCCTTTTTTGACCCCTTTGGAAACGCGGCCCACTGTGCACTTGAATATGATATGGTTGGTGAAGACGTGTTAATCACAGGCGCTGGTCCAATTGGAATCATCGCAACAGGTATCTGCAAGCACGTAGGCGCACGTAACGTTGTAATTACAGACGTTAATGACTATCGCCTATCTTTAGCCAAAGACATGGGAGCGACACGCTGTGTCAATGTAACCAAAGAAAAACTAACTGATGTCATGAAAGAAATGAACATCACCGGTTTCGACTTGGGCATGGAAATGTCTGGCAACCCAATAGCGTTTAATGACATGTTAAAAAGCATGTACAATGGCGGTAAAATCACCCTACTCGGTATGTTACCTGACCACACCCAAATCAATTGGGACAACATCATTTTCAAAGGCCTGTCAGTCAAAGGGATTACGGGCAGAAAAATGTATGAAACCTGGTATAAAATGACCCAACTGTTGTTGTCAGGATTCCCTTTAGATAAAGCCTTAACTCATGAAATTCACATCGATGATTTTCAAACTGGATTTGACCTAATGGTCTCTGGACAGTGTGGTAAAGTCGTTTGTTCTTGGAGCTAAAATATCAATATGAAAAATTATTCAAATATAATTCAATCCATTAAAGACGATGGATTGTATAAATCTGAACGCATCATTACCAGTCCACAATCAGCTCATATTGAGTTACCTGGCGGAAAAAAAGTCATTAACTTTTGTGCCAATAACTATTTGGGCTTGGCCGACCACCCTGAAATCATAAAAGCAGCGAAAAAAGCTTTGGATACCCATGGATTTGGTATGGCCTCAGTCAGATTCATCTGCGGCACTCAGGATTTACATAAACAATTAGAACAAAAAATAAGTGATTTTTTTGGCACCGAAGACACCATTTTATACACCTCATGTTTTGATGCCAATGGCGGCTTATTTGAAACCATTTTAGATCAAGATGATGCTGTCATAAGCGATGAGTTAAATCACGCCTCAATTATCGATGGCATTCGTCTATGTAAAGCACAAAGACACCGTTTCAAAAACAGTGACATGGAACAACTAGAAGAAATATTACAGAACACCCAAAACTGTAACCGACGAATGATTGTTACCGACGGGGTGTTTAGCATGGATGGTACCATTGCAAAGCTCAAAGCCATCACTGACTTAGCCGAAAAATATGATGCCATGGTCGTGGTAGACGACTCTCACGCTACAGGCTTTATTGGTGCCACCGGTAGAGGCTCTGCTGAACTTGAAGGGGTCTTAGACAAAATTGATATATTTACTTCAACTTTAGGTAAAGCTTTGGGTGGAGGGTCCGGTGGTTTTACAACCGGCCATAAAGAAATCATTGAATTATTACGCCAGCGATCAAGACCTTATTTATTCTCTAACACCTTACCACCTCCACTGGTGGCTGCCAGCATCAAAGTTTTTGAATTAATATCAGATTCAACAACCCTGCGAGACCAACTGGATAAAAACACCCAATATTTCAGAGCTAAAATTGTAGAAATGGGTTATGAAATTTCTGGTGAAACCCACCCAATTACCCCCATCATGTTAGGTGATGCACGACTGGCACAAAAGATGGCCGACAGGCTATTAGAGCTTGGCATTTATTGTATTGGTTTCAGTTTTCCAGTGGTACCAAAAGACAAGGCAAGAATCAGACTGCAGATTTCAGCGGCTCACTCACAAAACGATCTAGACATAGCTTTAGACGCCTTTGCTCAAGTCAGAAAAGAATTTTTCTGACTTTAAAAGACACCAGGTAGCAACCACTGACCGTCGTTGCTACCTACTCTTAACAATTAATCAAATCCACCTTTAAAAATCAAATCAGGTGATACGAAACCCATACTGGTGTGATTGGTATAGCCTGGGAAAACTTGATCTAAATTCGGATTACCTAAAACTTCTTTTACAATGGTTGCATACACTTGTCGAGTATCAACTTCTGGAGATATGTCTTGGCCACCAAAAAGTTGCTCAGGCGCCAACCCAAGAAAATGACCATACATTTGACCACCATTAACCCGACCGCCAATAACGAACATCACATTCCCAGAACCATGGTCTGTACCACTGCCCCCTGATGTACCGTTTTGTTTTGCCCGACGACCAAACTCGCTGTGGACAACTATGGTTACTTGCTGGCCCAATCCAGCCGCTTTGAGGTCACTCCACATTGCTGTGATGGCATTTGACATCTCGGCCACTTTATTAAAAAAGGTACCGCCTCCACCATCACCTTGGTTATCATGCGTATCCCAACCGCCTAAGCTGGCGGTAGCTACATTTACATTCAAATCTTCTCTGACCAGTTGTGCGATTAAAGACAACTGTCTACTGAAGGTGTTATTTTCTGGGTAAACCACACCACCAGCTGGAACGTATCCATCGAGGTCTAATGCAGAAATCACTGCCAATGTATCCATGGCGCCTGCCACTGATAAATCTAATGCACTGTTGCCAGCATACATACTGCTGATGGCCTCAGAATGTTTAACCTCAAATTGTCCTGAATTTGGATGATAGCCACTGATCTGATCGACTGTTAATGCATTGTAATAAGCCTGTAAACTGATTGGATTTGAACTACCTGAAACCAAAACTGGGATCACTTCTGAACCTGTAATAGAGGGTGTGGAATCGAGGTGTCTGGTTAACCAACCATCATTGGTTGATAAGTTGTCTGGAGTCCCGAGTTCAACTAACTTGGTGGCATCAAAATGAGATCTTGATACGTGTTCTTGAGGCAAACCAGTCCCTTGTATGACTGCCATATCACCATCCAAATACATGTCCCTAAATCCAGTTGCTGCAGGATGGAAACCAAATGCCTCACCCAAATCAATCACTTGATTGGTACCACTTAATGGAACCTGAAGGTTCTCACGCAATGTCTCATAAAAACCACGATCCACCCCTGAAAATGGCGGTACTACATTCAAACCATCCATTCCACCATTCATGAATAAATCTATAATAATGGGTTGATTGCTGGGGCTTGAACCGCCAGCACGGGCAACTTTAACGCCTGACAATGCACCCAATAAAGCTGTTGACTGCAAAAATGTTCTTCTTTTCATGTTTTTCATCAGTCTATTCCTCTATCGTTGCATAAAATATGGAGAAGCCAAAATCAAACTCACCATACCCCTGAGTCTTTCGTGCCATCGATATGGCCAGTCATTTTCAACCAAGTCATCAAATGGAATCGTTAGAGTCCGCTGCCAAGGTGGGTATGAACTATTTTCAGGCTGTTGAACTAAAAATGGAATGATAGATTCAAACACCTGATCACCAACCCAGCCACCCGTAGGCACGTGATCAAATATTTCAGTCATCCAAAAAATCAGCATATTTTCTGGCGTCAATTCAGTTGGGGTGTTTTCAAATTCCGCCACCGTTCGGACCAATAATGGGGTGATATAGAGACCAGAATTTTCTTCATCAATAATCCAATCCACCGTTTTCCAGGTCTGAATCAATGCGGTCGAACTCATCCAATAACTCGACTTCATTGGATAACCATCAGGTGATTGCCATTCAAAGGGAAAATGTCCAGTGTCATCCATCCGATACTCTAAAGTGTTACTGTTGCTATCATCTGGTTTCACAGTAAAGTCAGTTTGACAAACACGCATGGCAGACACAACCGAATCAAAAGGTCTTTTAAGTTTTGACTGCCAATGGGATGGGTCAATAAAATCTGAATGATTAAATAAGGCTTTGAACACCAATTCAAGTTGATTGGGAGCGGTTCTATTGGCATAAAAAACCGCTTCCACATCATCAATTACAGTTTGGGGTGGTGTATCAGATATAAAAAATCGAGCCAATTTACCTGCGATGTGTTTGGCAGTTCCTGGATGATAAGCCAACAGTTCAAACAAATTGTAGCCATCATCTATACCCTGATCTGCAAAAAAGTTTATCATGCCTCCACCCAAAACTGCCTTTTGGTTTCGGTCATGTTGGTTCGAGTTGAATAAAAACATTCCGGTGCCAGTAGCACCATCATCATCTACATGCCAACCAGTTAAGCAACGACCAGCTTCATAAACATCGGCATCAACATAAAACTGTTGAATGGTACTTTGTCCAGGGCCAGGGCCAGTGGGCCAAGCACCACCTGATTCATTAACATCAATGGTAGGCACCATATTCTGTTGCGCCAAACCAAAATAATTTTCAACACCTAAAGTATGCAGTTCAATTAATTCACGGGCATAATTTTCATTGGGTGCAGATTTTGTATTTTCATAATTATCAAGATAATAAAGCATGGCTGGATGCTGGGCAGTGGCAGTAACAAAATCTTTAAAATTACCCAACATATGTTGACGAATAACATCCCTGTCCCAACTGGTCATGGTTGAACGAGCATAAGTATCATCACCATTCAAACTAAAATGATCATGCCAGAAATCAGCCAAACGCTCTCGGAGGGGAAATAAACTGTAAGCAGCTCGAGTGAACTTCAAACGTTTAATTTCATAAATAGGCCGATTATAACTATCAACGCCCGAACCAGGGTTAATCCGGTGGTCAAGCCACATTTCAGGCAATGTTTTATCTAATGTTGCAAAATTTCCAGCATCTGCAATTCTGGCATCAACATCAACATCTACACCACCAGCGAGTTGTTGATCAACAAAATTTTGTAGACGCTGTTCATCATCTGAACCTAAAGACAACCAAGAATTTTGATCAAATTCACCAGGGGTTATGCCATAACCCAACCGACCATAAACCATACTGGCGAAAGTCTGTTCTGGAATTGGCACCGCTTTAAATTGAGTGGGTTTAGTGTTTTTATTAGATCCAGTCTTATTTTTGTACTTTTTACTTTGTGCATGATTTTGTAGGGGGACAGCCGCCAGTACAGCTGTTGCTACACCACCTGCTAACAGATTTCTTCGTTGCTTGGATTTGTTGTTCATAACCACTACTAAAAATATATATAACTGAACAACCAGTTTAAAACCTAGCCAGTAAGAAATTGTGATTAAACTCTCAAAACAAATAATCTAGAATCAAAAAAATCAAAAATTAACGAAACATTAAAATTAAGGAGCCTTTAGAAAGTGAAGGTATACAATAAAAAAGTTTTAAAAGACTATGGAAAAACGCAGAATAGATCCAAGGTTTAACCACAAAAAGTTGGCCCAAAATTGCATGACAGCAATGTCTCACCAATAACAAATACCATACATACCATCATGACTTTCATGTTTGCTGGTCTTGTCTTTTAAAGTCCCCTCATGACTGCTTTAATTTTCTAAAACCATGAATAACCAGGTTCAACCAAGCCAATATAATTAAGGAGCCACCAAAGGGAGTCACCCAGGAAAATCCTGTTTTACCAACAAAAACCAACAAATAGATGCCGCCACAAAACAACAAGATTCCGCAAGAAAGTGCAACTGCTGCAGCTCTGACCCAGAAGCCATTGTTTAAATTTGAGGCAATCCAAATCAACAACAAAGCATGAATAAGCTGATAACTATAAGCATGTTGAAAAAGCAGCGCTTCACGTGTTCCAGACTCAATATTGAATACATGCTGGCCTATCGCGCCTAATGCGACAGCAGTCAATCCATAAACTGCTGCCACAATAAGTACCACAGATGACTTATTTACCCGCATCATCTGCCTGCATTTCTTCCGGAGTTATGGGCTCAATAATGTCATCAATTTTTTTGTTTAATGCATTGAATTTATACGCTGCAATTTTCATCATCCATGGTGCAAAATGTTTGTATTTGTCACCAGCAATGGTTAAATAGAACGCGTCATCTTTTTGAAAGATTTGCAACTCAACTTCTGTTCCATCTTTCAATTGATAATGGTTAATAGATTGCAATTCCAAGCCGTCAAGCGACACAGGAACTGCTGCCTCAATCATCAGTTGAGTTAATCCAGCAGCCAAACTATTAAGCTGCACATCAGCCTTCAGTTGATGACCCTCAGGCATATCCAGCAAACTGAAACTTAAATTTTCCAAGTTTTGTTTAATTTCAAATACACCACCATCAACTGAGTCAAATTTCACCGCCAACACATCACTGGCAGGATGGTCTAAAACAGTTTTCAATTGCCAGCTGTCCTGATTAAACTGGATGGGTTTTAAGCCCTTGACTGTATAGGTTTGGTTGTCATTTTCCTTTCGAACAAATATCAAACCTGAATGGGTCTTTTTACCCACAAAAAAACCGCTTACTTTGCTGTCACCTGAATAAAAACTAACTAACAAGTCGCTTTCACTCAGCTCTAACTGCTCATGGTTTTCAGGATTTGCGGTCTTTTTTTCAACGATTTCAGTCATTTGTAATGATTGAAATAATTCAAACAAGGGTGTAGTGTTTGCAAAAAAACCGTCCTTTATTGACCACAATCCGCCAACCTTATTAATCGCAATGACCTCACCGCCTTTACTTAGCTGAACCTGAGATATCTCTTCAATAGCTGATGGGTTATTATGCCAATCAGGGATTAGATATGGGGCTTGATCTGATTGCGCAGAATCAGCCATTGTTACGTAATAGGCAATTCCTCCAATAACAATCAATACGCCTAACAATGCTTTTAAATTATTTAACATATTGTCTCTCCTTACGTTTTGATTTTCTCCATGATAGAAGCATCACAACCAAAGTGATGAACAGCGGAACCAAAGCAATATTTATAAATTTAAGTTGAGTTCCTAACGCTTCAATGTCTTTATTTAAATTGCGTTTAACTTCTCTTAAATTTTTTCTGACTTCTAGCTTACGCTGTTTGAACTTAGCAATTTCTTGCTGTTGTTCGCGGCTAATGATCAATTGATTTTCTTGACCTTTATTACGCTGAAGTTCATTCAATTTAGTCTCTGTTTCACGCAATTGTTGTAACAATTGATTTTCAGTTTCACGGTATTTTTGTTCACTGACGCGTTTGATTTCTAACACTTTATCAAAAGGTCTGTTAGAAGTGCCTCTGGCTCTGACCTGAATCAAATCAGCACTGCCCGTCATGTTATCTATTAAATTATTAATAAAAACTCCATTGTCAGCAAAGTTTGAATAAATTTGGCGACCAAAAAAGTTCTGTGCTCTGACCCACATTCTATCAAACAGTATATCGACATCAGCTATCACAACCACATGACCTTGTTCAGTTTGTTGAATAACAGCTTGATTTGATTGTTCATCAAGTCCATTAGGGAATGCACTGTTAAGTGGTCCAAGTACTCTGGCAGCAATAATATGTTGCTGGTCATCTGCTTTAAAACTTTGAAACAATGAATCAGGATTGAAGAGCAATGACATGGCATCATTACTGGTCAACATTGATTGTTTAGTCGAACTTAACAAAGGCAACAGTTTACCCTCCGCTGCCGTTAATGAACCAGCCAGTGCAGTATTGATTGAATTCAAATCCAAAGTAACAATGTCATCTGAATTCAAGTTACCTTTAACCCAGGAACTGATACCCAAATGTCTTATCGTCTGTCCTTGAGCAGATTGAATTGAAACAGCTTGCTGATCATCCAAAACCACTTGAGTTGAATCAAACCCAACTTCCCATGCTTGTAACAGTTTGGACAGGTTTGAACTTCTGTCAGCCTGCAATTGAGCCATTGGGTTTTGTGGGTCTGCAGCCACTTCTTCCGATTGTGCCATTGGATCAACAAACAACATCAAACGCCCACCATCCATTACGTATTGATCAATTGCAAATAAAGTGGCATCAGATAAGTTTTTAGGATGTACAACCAACAATAAATCAATGTCTGCTATTACTGAAGCTGATGTATCAACCGGAACGACTTCATACATTTCCTTTAATTGCTCAAATACAATTTGGCCTGAAACTTGACCTACTTGAGGATCAAAGCTCCCCAACAAAGGCAAATCACTCATAACCCCCAAAGTTCTTTTTTCTGGATGATTAAGGTTATAAATTAATTGAGCCACATCGTATTCAAGAAAGGCTTCTTTATCAGGCTGTAAGAAGGGAATAACTGCGACATCGTCAATCGCATTGGTACCAGCTATCCCAAAGAAAACATTCTCACCACCCTCACCCACAGGCAAGGCTTGCAAACCATACTGAGAGGCTTGGTCCTCCTCTTCTGAGAAAGAAATCGGATCAATGATACTGATTTTTAATTTACCATCAGCATAACGTTCTAATTCTTCCAGGAAATCCACCACCCTTCTCTGGTAGGTTCTTAGCATTGGAATATTAACAGTCGCTTGATCTGAATAAAATAAACGCAAGTGAATATTTTCATCAATTTCTTTTAAGATATTGATGGTTCCATCATTTAAAGTAAATAAATTATTTTCTGTTAAATCAACCCGAAGTCGAGAAAACAATCCGCTTTGACTGATAACAATTGACGCCAATATAAAAATCACCGCCAAGATCAATAGTTGTGTCTTATGTGCTTGTTTTTTCATCATTAGTCTGCCTTTTTCATATCAATAATCAAAGATGTTGCATAAAGCCATACAGCAATGGTAATCGCAAAATAGCTTAAATCTCCCAAATCTAAAACGCCTTTGGTAATTGAATCAAAATGCGTTAAGAAACTTGTGGATGCAACGGCATCAACCATAATTTGTGGCAAGAATATCTTAAAGAAATTCAAAACCATAGGAAAACCAGATAACAAAAACAAGAAACAAACCACAACCGATAAAATAAAGGCAATCACTTGATTTTTGGTGGCCGCTGAAATACAACTGCCTATGGCCAAAAAGCCTCCAGCCAATAAAAAACTGCCAAAGTAACTAGCCACTATCAAACCATTATCTGGGTCTCCAAGGTAATTGATTGATATGACCATTGGGAATGTTAACAACAAAGCCAGCCCAATAAACAACCAGGCCGCAAAAAATTTACCCAACACCCAATCCATTTTATGAACCGGCAAAGTCATTAACAACTCAATATTTCCGCTGTTGCGCTCCTCTGACCACAGTCGCATAGCCACCGCTGGCACCAAGAATAAATACAACCAAGGATGAAAATTAAAGAATGGAATTAAATCAGCTTGGCCGCGTTCATATAAACCGCCGAAGTAAAAACCGAAAACACCACTCATGATTAAGAAAATAACAATAAATACATAAGCGATCGGCGTGGCAAAATAACTTTGTAACTCTCTTTTAATTATGGTTTTAATTTGGTTCATTTAACCACCTCCCTCTCACCCATAGGTTGGGTTATATTACGAAAAACCTCATCCAAACGTCCCGCCTCCATCTTCAAGCTTTTAACTTGAATGGATTGCTTCCTTAAGAACTCACTGATTTCATCAAATATAAACAATCCTTGTGTTGGAAAAACAGTGGTTTCTTTTAATCTAGAATCATAGGAAACATCTAACACACAGTCCATTTGCTTAATTTTATTTAATAAGGTGGTATCTAAATCTGATACAAAACTGACAGCGTGGTGGTATCGAGACATGCCCTCCATTTCTGTTGGTGTATTGTCAGCCACAATTTTTCCACCCGCAATAATGATGGCTCGATCACAAACCGCATGTACCTCTTCAAGGATATGAGTCGATAATATGATGGTTTTGTCTTTCGACATATCAGTAATCAATTCTCTGACTTGATGCTTTTGATTGGGATCCAAACCATCTGTTGGCTCATCCATTATCAAAACTTCCGGGTCATGAATAATGGCTTGCGCTAACCCAACACGTCTTTTAAATCCTTTTGAGAGCGTATCAATTTTTTGAAAATAAACATGTTCTAAATTAACCCGAGAAATAACTGACTCAACAGCTGCTTTTATCATCGAGGGTTTGATGCCCCTAAGAGCAGCCACGAAGTGTAGAAATTGCCCCACTTCCATCTCACCATAACTGGGTGCACCCTCTGGTAAATAACCAATTTTCGATTTCACCAAAATCGGATCATCAAAAATATTAACCCCACAAACTTTGATTTGACCTGAAGTGGGTTCAAGGAAACCGGTAATCATTTTCATGGTCGTTGATTTACCAGCACCATTGGGTCCAAGAAAACCCAATACTTGGCCTTTCCGAGCCGTAAAACTCATGTCATTGACTGCAGTAAATTGGCCAAATTTCTTACTTAAATTCAAACATTCAATCATAATGTTTCATTCTCCGTCTCTATTAAAAGCCCGCGACAAACCAATCACTAACAACAATTATTTTGATTCAGGCGAACTTTACTGGTTAATTTCTGTATCCAATACAGATTAATTAGATTTAATTAACTTTCAAATCATGGCGATTATGCGTTTAATTTTCAAGTCAATTTTTTAGAATTATGACACGATTCAACCATTCAAAGTCAGAACTAATAAAGATTTAACTTTTCAAACAAATAAATCCAATCAAAAACAGACAGACTGATTAATCATTGACTTAACTAATGGTGTTTAATATCATCCAATGCTGAGTTGAATCCAAGTCAAAATTCAAATTTTAATTTGACCCAAAAGACAGGGTATTTCAGTCACCACCACCGCAACCCAAAACCCATAGGATGTATTTTTTTAATGATGACTATTCTAGACCAACTACCTGAAAATATTTTGGATGCTGATGCTACTAAACTTTATCAACATTTAGAAAACCACACACTGGTCCATCTAAAAGGGAAAATCAAACGGCCGCTGTTTATTTCGATTCTTCAACATGGCAATGAGGCGACTGGATGGGATGCGATAAAATTTTTTCTAAAAAAAAACATCAATAATTTACCTCGAAGTATTTACTTATTATTCGGCAATATAACAGCAGCCAAAGAAAACCTAAGACAATTAGATCAACAACCCGATTTCAACCGTTGTTGGCCTGGCGTGCACAAACAAACCAATAAAATCGCTCAAACAATGGCAGAAATTACTGAGTTCATGGTTGAAAAAATGCCTTTCGCCAGCGTTGATATACATAACAACACAGGCAGAAACCCACATTATGCAGGCATCAACTCATTGACTAATGAATGTATCAACCTGGCCACTTTGTTTTCAGATACCATTATTCACTTCACCAGCCCTGACGGAATTCAATCGGGTGCCTTTTCAAAATTTTGCCCGTCAGTAACCATAGAATGCGGCATGTCAGGGACTGCTGATGGTATTGAACAAACCAATACATTTCTAGAAAATTTGATCCACTTACCTTCACTTGAAACCGTCCCTGGAATCGCTGAACACCGACAAGTCTTAAACATTTTTTCTACGGTTAAAGTCAAACCAGAAGTTTCAATTGCCATTGCTGGCAATGTCAGTGAGCCAGTTAATT
>Ga0209344_10001183_pt1 | contig 35844 bp, 34 predicted proteins | sample Cruoilmetagenom6_FD_187293 | JGI IMG/M metagenome (GOLD analysis project Ga0209344, IMG submission 187293) | Oil polluted marine microbial communities from Coal Oil Point, Santa Barbara, California, USA - Santa Barbara Oil Seep Sample 6 (SPAdes)... | ecosystem: Environmental > Aquatic > Marine...
GGTCACATTAAGCGTGATTGATTCCAACGGGACGGCTGTCTATTCCGAAACACTGGCCAATGACGCAGGAACCTTTGACTTCACATGGAATGGAACGGAAACAGATGGCAGCCGCGCACCAGACGGCACTTACTTCCTCACCGCATCTGCCGTTGATTCAGCTGGCGACCCTGTCCAGACCGACGTGCGGACCAAGGGAATCGTTGATTCAGTCGATTTCACATCAGATCCACCAATTTTGATGATCGGAAATATCCCCGTCAGCCTTGATAATGTGACTTCCGTCACCGCCCCGACACCAACAGTTCCATAATCTGCTCTATTCTGGGCGAAATTGTGCCGCTATGGCACACCTAAGCCATTGATTTCATGGAAAATTTACCCTGACACTTAGCCCTTTTTTAAAGCCCATCTCCTATTCTCATAAAAGTGGTGAGTACAGAGATCGGGACGAAAATGAGCGAGCATCAACCATCTCGGGTTAACTATGTAATCGGGCCAGACGGAAGCCCCCTTACGATAGCGGACCTGCCTCCGCCGGACACCAAAAGGTGGGTCATCCGGCGCAAAGCTGAAGTTGTTGCCGCTGTGCGCGGTGGCCTCTTGAGCTTGGAGGAAGCGTGCGGGCGATACACGCTAACAGTAGAAGAGTTTTTGAGCTGGCAGCGCTCAATCGAAAAACACGGTCTCGCAGGCCTTCGCGCCACGCGCGTTCAACAATATCGGCAGTAAGATAGAATTGTATCTGCGTACTTGTTGCCTTTAAGGCGTCGATGTCCATTGGATGTCGGCGCTTTTTTCGTTTGCCCTCTCCTGTTTTTCCGCTTGCGAACGAAACTTATCCACATACCCCCCGTCTTTTCTCAATGAATCGTCCCACGTTAAACCTCTGTTTAGAGTAACGCGGTAAATTTTGCCTACTGACACGGGGGACAGGTTCCGCAAGGGACTTTCCAGAAGACGAGTTAGGCACAGGATGTTGCCACTCCCCGTCGACCAAAACGCGAGAACAGACCTAGGAACGGGGCTGGGACGCAAGGGCGACAACGGATGGGTGGTAGCGTGAACGGCTTCACTGAATTTCTAAAGACTCTAGGACCAGCGCGTATTCTGTCGCTTGGCCTCGTCGCTGCGGGCCTAATCGGCTTTTTCGCATTTGTAGGCATGCGCGTATCAGAAACGCCAATGTCGCTCCTTTACTCTGATCTTTCTCAAGAAGATGCCTCTCAGATAATCACTGAGCTTGAAGCCCAGCAGATTCCTTACGAATTGCGCGGCGACGGCACAAAAATTTACGTCAAACAGGACGTCACACTTCGCTTGCGCATGACAATGGCTGAACGCGGGCTGCCCACAGGCGGCAGTGTTGGGTATGAAATTTTTGACAACACAGACGCGCTCGGCACAACAAGCTTCGTTCAAAATCTCAACTACCTACGTGCACTCGAAGGCGAATTGGCTCGGACCATTCGCGCGATTAACCGCGTCAAGGCTGCCCGTGTACATCTTGTCCTCCCAGAGCGCGAAGTTTTTTCTCGCGAACGCCGCGACCCCAGTGCATCCATCATTGTCCGGGTTGCTGGCGAGCCACTAACCCGAAATCAAATTCGCTCTATCCAACACCTAACGGCCTCTGCCATTGATGGACTTTCTCCTGGGAATGTCTCAATCGTAGATGAAAAAGGAAACCTCTTGGCCAGCGGCGCCGGAGGCGAAGAAGAAGGTTTACTCTCCACTTCCCTTGATGAACGCAATATCGCATATGAAACACGGTTACAGGCGCAAATCGCAAAGATCGTCGAAAGCATCGTAGGTCCAGACGGCGCACGCATTCAGGTTAGTGCCGAGCTGGACTTTAACCGCATTACCCGCACCTCAGACACATTTGATCCTGAAGGTCAGGTCGTCCGCTCAACGCAAACCGTTGAAGAATCTAATTCAAGCGCCGACGGTATTTCCAACGACGCCGTTACTGTTGGAAACGCAATTCCGAATGGGACAGACGGTGAAGGTGCCAATGGATCAACAGATCAGGCTAACCGCACCGAAGAAACAGTAAACTACGAGATCTCACGCACCACACAAACTGAGGTCATTGAAGCTGGTTCTATCAAACGTCTGTCCGTCGCTGTAGCCGTTGACGGCATCTACACACAGGCAGCAGATGGAACCGTAAGTTACACGCCGCGTGCAGAAGATGAATTATCGAAAATCACCGCGTTGGTACGCTCCGCCATAGGTTACGACCAATCACGGGGCGACATTGTCGAAGTCGTCAACATTCAGTTTGCAGCGCGAGACATTCCAGAACCATTGTCCGAAGTCGAAGAGCCATTTCTTGGTCTAACCAAAGCCGACTATATGCGCATGGGAGAGACAGGTGTGCTCGCGCTTATCTCTCTCCTTGTTCTACTCTTCGTCGTCAGGCCGCTCATTCGCGGCATCATCAATCCACCTGTTCCTTCAGATCAGCTCGCGCTGGCTGGCGGTACAGGTGCTGTTGCAATTCCAGGCCCTGATGGTCAAGCACAACTCCCAGCTCCCGGTAGTGAGGGCGTCCCCGCTGTTTCAACTGAGCCAAAATCAGAAATCGAACAGATGATCGACATCGCTCAGGTTGAAGGCAAGGTAAAAGAATCTTCAGTTAGCAAAGTCGGCGAACTCGTCGTCAATCACCCCGATGAAACCATGTCCATTTTGCGTACCTGGTTGCACGAAGGCTAAAGGAGGTCTTAATCATGTCTACAAAAGAAAAAGTCAAAGACGACGTCAAAGCCCTCTCGGGTCCAGAAAAAGCAGCCATCTTTTTGATGTCGCTGACTGACGACCATGCCGCATCAATCTGGGACCTGTTCGACGAAGACGAAATTCGAGAAGTCTCCGTCACAATGTCAAACTTGGGCCAGGTAAGCTCGACCCTGGTTGAAAAACTATTGGTCGAGTTTGCCGGGAAAATGTCTGGTACCGGCGCGATTGTCGGCTCATATGAAGCAACCCAACGCCTACTCACGCGCTTTATGTCCGGCGAACGTGTTGATCAGGTTATGGACGAAATTCGTGGTCCAGCCGGGCGCAACATGTGGGAAAAACTTGGCAATGTGAACGAACAGGTTCTCGCCAGTTACCTGAAAAACGAATACCCTCAAACAGTTGCGGTGGTTCTTTCCAAAATCAAACCGGATCACGCTGCGCGCGTTTTAGGCTGCCTTCCAGAAGATTTTTCATTGGAAGTTATCAACCGCATGTTGCGGATGGAAACCGTACAAAAAGAAATTCTGGAGAAGGTCGAACAGACATTACGCGCCGAGTTCATGTCCAATCTGTCCCGCACCAATCGACGCGACAGTCACGAGATGATGGCTGAAATCTTTAACAACTTTGATCGCCAGACCGAAGGTCGTTTCATGGCATCTCTGGAAGAGCGCAACCGAGAATCAGCGGAAAAAATCAAGGCGCTGATGTTCACCTTCGAAGACCTGAGTCAGCTTGATCCAGGGAGTATTCAAACGCTGTTGCGGGCCTTCGATAAAGACAAACTCGGTCTCGCACTCAAAGGTGCGTCCGATGCCCTTCGTGATCTTTTCTTTTCCAACATGTCTGAACGGGCAGGGAAAATCCTGAAAGAAGACATGGAAGTCATGGGCCCCGTTCGCCTGCGTGATGTTGACGAAGCGCAAATGATGATGGTGAACATCGCCAAAGATCTTTCCGCACGCGGTGAAATCATGTTGGCTGACACGAAAGGAGATGATGAGCTCGTCTACTAAGACGCGCCATCAGACCTAATCATGGCAGAAGCAATCAAATTCACATTCGACGAAATGTTCGACACCACCGCAGGCAACTCCAATGGACAAGATACTGTTGTCGTAGCTCCCAAAAAGACCCGTTGGACAGAAGAAGAAATCGAGAAAATTAGGGCCGATGCTTATGCAGAAGGCCAGACAGCCGCGTTAGATGCATCAGAAACAAAAGTTTCGCAAGCAAACGCTGCGGCTTTTAAAATGATTGCCGACACTGTGTCCAACTCGCTCGCACAATTAGCGCAAACAGAAAACAATACGCGCGCAGAAGCCGCATCTCTTGCCCTCATCATTGCTCGAAAACTAGCGGATGTACTAATTTCTCTGCGCCCAGAAGACGAGATAAAGGCAGTCATCCTTGAATGCATGACGCATTTGAGCCGTGAGCCTCGCTTGATCGTACGCATCAACCCTACCCTCATCGAGGGAATTGAAAACACCATTCACCAGGCCGCAAAAGAACGCGGCATGGCAGACAAAATTATGATCGTCGGAGCCGACACAATTGAAATTGGTGATTGTGAAATCGATTGGTCGGACGGTGGTGTCACACGTAATCGTACAGATCTCGATCGCCAAGCCACAGATATCATTGACCGTTACATCGAAACCTTGACCGGCGGCTCGGAACAGTCCGCCCATGAGGAGAATAATCATGACTGACCAAGAAGAAGGCGTCGATCTTCCAGATCTGGCAGACGAAGCAGCAACTGGCGTAATGGAAGAAACTCCAGGCCAGTTTCCTGTCGAGGATGACGAAGAAACCCGGACAGCCGCCGATCTAGAAGCCGTTTTCGATGTGCCAGTGAACGTTTCTGCCGTACTCGGCAAAACGGACATTGAAATCAGTGAATTGCTCAAGCTCAACCCTGGCACAATTGTCGAACTAGACCGGAAAGTCGGTGAAGCCATCGACATCTATGTGAACGACCGCCTCGTTGCACGTGGGGAGGTGGTCATTGTCGACGAGCAACTTGGCGTCACCATGACTGAAATTATTAAGGGTGGCGCGAACTAATTTCGCGAACGGGAGAGATCTGAATGGACAATGCAACAATCATAGGACTGGTCGCCGGACTTGGCCTCGTTGTGCTCGCCATTTCATTGGGCGGAGATGCTGGAGCATTTTTTAATGCACGCGCTCTGCTCATCGTTCTTGGGGGCACGATCGCCGTCACTCTTGTCTCTTTTCGTGCAGGTGAAGTCCTAGAAGCTTTGCGCGCTGCAGGGCGAACTCTTTTTAAATCTTCAAGCAGCCCACAGGCTTCTATCGAAAAACTTCTGAAATTCGCTGAAATTGCCCGCAAAGATGGCGTGCACAGTTTAGAGCGCCGAGTAAAAGAAGTTCGCGGTAACTCATTTCTCACTCGCGCCCTGTCCCTTGTCATCGACGGGGCAGCTCCGGAAGAGATTGAACGCCTGATGGACGTGGAACGCGCAAGCATGAAAGCGCGCGCCGCAAAGTCAGCCGCAGTTCTCCGCAGAGCATCTGAAATCGCACCGGCCATGGGACTTATTGGCACGCTCGTGGGTCTCGTTCAAATGCTTGCAAGCTTGGATGATCCGTCAAAAATTGGCCCTGCCATGGCCGTTGCTCTTATCACGACATTTTACGGTGCTGTCTTCGGCAGCATGATCTTGGCGCCCCTCGCTGCAAAGCTTGATCGGCTGGCCCAGGAACAAAACGTTCACCACGCTGTCTTTACAGCGAGTGCTTCTGCAATCAGCCGCAAGGAAAACCCTCGTCGGCTTCAAACCCTTGTAAATGCCATGCTCCCACCCTCGGAGCAGGTCAATGTCTATTCGTAAAAAAGGAACCTAGTCCCATGAGACTTCTCATAGTTGGAACTCTAAGCGGGCAACTCACCACCGCCACCAAAATGGCGATGGACAAAGGGGCCAAAGTGACCCACGCCGAACGCGGCGAACAGGCAATCGAAATTTTGCGCGCAGGTCGCGGCGCTGATCTATTGATGGTCGACGTTGGAATTGACATTGCCCGCCTCATCACGGGTCTAAATGCCGAACACATTCACCTGCCCGTTGTCGCATGTGGCACGGGCACCGACGCACAATCTGCTGTTACCGCTATTCAAGCCGGGGCGAAAGAGTATATTCCTCTTCCACCAGACGCGGAATTAATTGCCGCGGTTCTGGCCGCCGTCGCCGACGACAGTCATCAGATGATTTTTCAAGATGCCAAAATGGCCGACACGATTGCACTCGCCGAACAAGTTGCAAAATCCGAAGCCAGTATCTTCATCACAGGCGAGTCCGGCACTGGCAAAGAAGTCATGGCACGCCATGTTCACCGCAAGTCCAATCGCGCCCAAATGCCATTCATCTCGGTCAATTGCGCGGCAATCCCTGAAAACCTGCTTGAGTCCGAACTCTTCGGGCACGAAAAGGGGGCATTCACAGGAGCAGTTGCTCGGCGTATCGGTAAGTTTGAAGAAGCCGATGGGGGCACGCTCTTGCTCGATGAAATCAGCGAGATGGACATTCGTTTACAATCCAAACTCCTGCGCGCAATTCAAGAACGAGAAATTGACCGCGTTGGTGGCAAAGCCCCGGTGAAAGTCAACATTCGCATCATCGCCACGTCAAACCGTGATCTGGAAACAGCTGTTCGCAACGGCGAATTCCGCGAAGATCTATTTTACCGCTTGAATGTTGTGAACCTTGCCTTACCGCCACTCCGCGAACGCCCAGGAGACATTCTGGCGCTGGCTGATCATTTCGTGAAAAAATATGCAGCCGTCAATGGCGTGCCAGAAAAGCCAATATCTTTGGATGCTCGCAGAGATTTGGCCAAGCACCGTTGGAATGGCAATGTTCGCGAACTTGAAAACACCATTCACCGAGCAGTTCTTTTGTCCCTTGGTGCAGAAATTGATGTGGATGCCATTCGGTTGCCCGATGGCAGTCGTCTGGACACAAGCTTCAATGCAGCAGGAGTAGCGGCTACCGCTGCAGCAACAGCAGATGCCGTGTCACGCAACTATGTCGGCCAAACTGTCGCCGAAGTTGAACAGGATCTCATCTTGAACACGCTTGATCATTGTTTTGGCAACAGAACACATGCAGCAAATATTCTCGGCATTTCCATTCGCACGCTACGCAACAAACTGAAGCAATACACAGTTGACGGTGTCACTGTGCCGCAACCTGGCGACGTGCGCCTCGCAGGCTGAATAGAGTGTCTGGCTAAATAGTAGCTATGGAATTCATGCGGGTAGTTTTTGAGGGGTTAGGTAAATGAGTGAAGTGGGCAGCAGCAAGGCCAGTGGCTTTGGCGCTTCAACCGGAAGATTGTCCTTTCAAGGCATTCTTGCGGAAATTGGCAAACGAAGCGACCTTGCCCTCGCCTTCGGCGTTCTGACCATTATCGTTGTTCTCATCCTGCCAATGCCAGCATTTATGTTGGACTTTTCGTTGGCTATTTCGATCACATTCTCAGTGCTCGTCCTCATGACCGCTCTTTTCATCCAGCGCCCGCTGGAGTTCAGCGCTTTTCCAACCATTTTGCTGCTCGCCACCATGATCCGGCTGGCTCTAAACCTCGCCTCCACGCGGCTCATCCTCTCGCACGGCCACGAAGGAACAGGTGCGGCAGGAAGGGTCATCGAAGCATTCGGCAATTTTGTCATGCAAGGCAATTTTGTCATCGGCATTATCGTTTTCGCCATTCTCGTGATCGTGAACTTCGTCGTTATAACCAAGGGTTCTGGCCGTATCGCTGAAGTCGCTGCTCGCTTCAACTTGGATGCGATGCCCGGCAAACAGATGGCGATTGATGCTGACTTATCATCTGGTCTGATTGATGAAGCAGATGCCCGCAAGCGTCGCAAAGACCTGGAAAACGAGAGTGCGTTTTTTGGTTCCATGGATGGTGCCTCAAAGTTTGTTCGTGGTGATGCGGTTGCTGGTCTTCTCATTACCTTCATCAACATCATCGGCGGAATCATTGTTGGCGTCGGCCAGATGGATATGAGCTTCGCAGACGCGAGCTCTGGTTACACATTGCTCACAATTGGTGATGGACTGGTAAGCCAGATCCCTGCCCTCATCGTCTCCACGGCTGCAGGCCTCCTCGTTTCAAAAGCCGGTGTCGAAGGGGCCGCCGACAAAGCACTCTTTGAACAACTATCCGGCTACCCACAAGCATTGGGCATGTCGTCCTTCGTTTTAGCTGTCATGGCACTATTGCCCGGCATTCCAATGTTGCCTTTCATGGTCCTCTCAGGCGGAACAGGGTATCTGGCCTATAGTCTCACTCGAAAACGAAAAGAGGATGCAACCGCTACAGCTGCGGCGGCAATCGCCTCCGATGTGGAAGCAGACGCCGCACCAAAAGAAGAGCCCATTTCACAAACGCTCAAGATCGACGAACTTCGCCTAGAAATTGGCTACGGCCTCCTACCACTGATCAATGACAGTGAAGGTCAGAAACTGACCGATCAAATTAAGGCACTGCGTCGCCAGTTTGCATCCGACATGGGTTTTGTGATGCCGCCAGTGCGCATTCTTGACAACATGCAGCTGGACGCTAGCGGCTATGCCATCCGCGTGAAGGAAGTGGAAGCCGGTCGTGGCGAAGCTTATGTCGGGCAACTACTCGTCATGGACCCACATGGTGGGAAAATCGACCTGCCGGGCCTTCACACACAAGAACCTACATTTGGCTTACCTGCCACTTGGATCGATGCTGGTATTCGCGAGGAAGCAAGCTTCCGTGGCTACACAGTCGTAGACCCACCCACCGTCATCACCACTCACCTCACCGAAGTGATCCGCGACAACATGCAAGAACTTCTGTCCTACGCAGAGGTTCAAAAACTGCTGGACGAATTGTCCGACGAGCACAAAAAGCTACTCGACGATATTGCACCGAGCCAAATCACGGTTTCCGGCATTCAGCGCGTGCTGCAGACCCTGCTGGCAGAACGCATTTCAATTCGCGATCTTGGAACCATCATGGAAGGTATCGCCGAAGCAGTCGTTCATACTAAACAACTCACTTATATTGGCGAGCATGTGCGCATGCGCCTATCCCGCCAACTATGTGCCTCATACGTTGGTCCCGATGGTGCCTTGGCCCTCATCACCATGTCACCACAATGGGAGCAAGCCTTCGCGGAATCTCTCGTGGGCCAGGGTGATGAGAAACAATTAGCGATGGCGCCAAGTGAACTGCAGAAGTTCATTGCGGGCATACGCGAAAAATTCGAACGCGCGGCAGAAGAGGGAGAAATGCCTGTCTTGCTTACAAGCCCAACGACCCGTCCTTATGTTCGTTCAATCATCGAGCGTTTTCGACCTCAAACAATTGTTATGTCGCAAAATGAAGTACATCCAAAAGTACGCCTCAAAACTGTCTCGACTGTATAGAGAACTGGATAGACCTAAATGCGCCTGCGCACCTTCATAGCCGACACAATGGCAGATGCCGTCGTTCAGGTCCGCGAGGCGATGGGTAACGGCGCAATCATAGTCTCAAGCCTCGAAGGGGAAAATGGCGGCGTTGAAGTTACAGCGGCTCTTGATATACGTGCCGCGCAGGGTGGAGCGGTGGCTGACATCGATGCCTCACTTGAGGAAATTTTACGCACCCACCTAAATGCCAACGCCCCCACCACATCTAACGAGACAGCTGAACCAGCCCATCCCTCCGAACGCGCCGACGATACGGCCACAAATCCCCAAGTTTTTTCTGGCTACTCATTTGATGAGGATACCCTGGCGAGCGCCTTGGAAGATCAAGGCGTTCCCAGCGTTTTAGCAGCAGCCATCTTGGCAGACGCAGAAGAAGCAGACACAGACGATGCACTTATCGCCTTAAGCCGCGCTTTGGAGACACGGTTTACGTTCGATGCTTTGTCCGTCGCGCCCCGCCATCCAATTTTAGCCGTGGGCTTACCCGGATCAGGAAAGACCGTGACCATCGCCAAACTCGCAGCACGCGCCATTGTTGAGGGAGTTCTAGCTGAGATCATTTCCACCGATGGAGAGCGAACGGGTGCATTAGCGCAAGCGCAAGCCTATGGAGAACTTTTGCAGTTGAACGTGTCACATGCGGAAACGGTTGATGCCATGGGCCTTCTTCTGGATCAACGCGCAGACCGTGCCGCGATTGAAGCTGCCGATACGCGCGAAGCCTGTTTCATAGATACCGCTGCAGCAAACCCTTTTTCCCCCGAAAGCTTCAAGATACTTAAACGCCAAATTGATGCGGCCAGATTGCTTGCCGCCGCCGAACCGGTTCTTGTCCTGGCGGCAGGAGCAGATCCACGCGGCATGGCCGAAACCACACAGGCCTTTTCCAAACTCGGCGTGACACGCATGATCATCACACAAGTGGACATAGCCAGACGCGTTGGTGGTGTATTAGCAGCCGCTGAAGTCTCTGGCCTCGCCTTCGCACAAATCAGTACAACACCATATCTCGCGCGCGGTGTAGTCGCAGCCACCCCACAAAGGCTTGCGCAAATGATCCTGGGAAACCCGAGAATCCAATCCAATTCAAGTCAAGACGTGTCAGAAAATGCTATCTAGCTCTATGCCGCACTATCCAATTTCACTCAACACGCTAAGATAAAACACGCACAACTCTGCGGATTTCCATTGCCGTTAACCATTGCAAAATGTACACGTGATCACTGACACAACATGATGTACCGTTTACGGATGAGACCGCCTCCTCAAAAACGTGAGGCGTTCGTATATGGCAAAATGGGGGGAAACATGGCCAACGATATTCTAGCGCAAGCCCTTGCGTTGTTTCAGCAAGGCTTTGACACTGTAAATTCAATTCAAGGGCTGGTCATTGCGCTAATCGCGGCGTTTATGATGCGTCGTTTCGGCCAACTCATCGCATGGGCGATCACAGCAACCGTCGCCCATGAAGTTGTTACAGGTGTACGCCGTTACATGGCAGGCGATGCATCCATACTGCCAAATCTAACCGATTTGGACGGCGACTTAAAATTGATCGGCATTCGGTTCTTGGGATATCTGATCGCCATTGCCATCTTGTACATCGTTCGTCGGATGCTGATGAACCGCTAGAGTTTAGTCTCTGAAATTTTCGAATTGCAGCGGTTGCTCGCCGCCCTTTTCTTTTAGAAACGTGATGACTTCTTGCAGGTCATCACGTTTTTTTCCGGTGACGCGCAATTCATCACCCTGTATGGCAACTTGAACTTTCGCTTTTGTCGCCTTTATCTCTTTCACCAACTTCTTCGCAACATCTTTTTCAATGCCTTGTTTGATGTTGACCTTCTGCCGAACGCTCTGCCCCGCAGCAGGCTCGACAGTTTTGTAGTCGAGCACCCCTGAGGCGACATTCCGGCGTGACAAATGACCTTGCAACATCTCATGGATTTGCTTCAGCTTCAGATCATCATCCGCATTGATGGTGATCTCAGGCTCTTCAAAAACAACGGTGCTCTTCGATCCCTTGAAATCATAACGCGTACCGATTTCACGCATCATATTTTGCACAGCATTTTCGACTTCGGCCATGTCAGTTTTGGAAACCACATCGAATGAAGGCATGGCACACTGCTCCCTTTGCTAAACCCATATTGGAAGCAGCATTCTAACCATGTCGCGACAAGAAAAAAGACATGACAAGTCTTTCATTGCCTCAAATCAACGATTGTTGGCTTCAAAACCCGTCTGTCGGTGGATATTGAGAGAAACTTCGTCCATATCTTTTTGTTCCAGAAGCACAGCTTCCTTCTTGGCGCGTCGCTTCCGGTTTTCTTCGACCAACTCGTATTTTTTGAGATCCTGAAAGCTGTCGGCAAGCTCATCTTTCGCAGCCGTCAACTGAGCAGAAATTTCCTCAATGGATTGAAGAATGTTTTCGCGCCTTGCCAACATGGATTTAGCGAACATCGGATAGGCAAAATGCCCAACATCCGTAATGCCAGCTTTGTCCTGCTCATATTTTACTTGTCGGTTGAGATCATCTTCACGTCGATGAAATTCTTCCAACATGAGCTCCAGATCTGCGACCTGACGCCGACGTTCATCGACTTGAAACCGATGCAACCGAATTAGCGACTCTTTGTTTCTCATCACTCACCCTCCTGGGCCTCATCTTCTATTGGACGAGCTCGCAAAATCTCATCCAATAACTCAAAACCAGCAGACCGGTTGGTCTGCTCAGATTTGGCCTGCGAAAGGAATCCTTCCAGCGCAGGCTGGTAGTATATGGCTTCATCTACTTTTTTATCTGAACCCGGCCGATAAGCCCCCAACCGGATCAGTTCTTCCATATCATCGTACGTTGCCAACAATTGCCGTGCTTCCCGGATCAACTCCTGCTGATCGGGTTCATTACAAGATGGCATCGTACGTGAAACAGATTTCAAAATGTTTATCGCCGGATATCTTCCGCGTTCTGCGATTGCACGTTGCATAACGATATGACCGTCCAAAATACCGCGAACACTATCCGCCACGGGCTCGTCGTGATCGTCGCCATCCACCAGCACAGTGAAAAGCCCGGTAATGGAGCCAACACCAACACCCGGACCAGCGCGCTCTAACAATTTTGGCAATTCCGCGAAGACAGTCGGCGTGTATCCTTTGCTCGCAGGCGGTTCCCCGCTGGATAAGCCAATTTCGCGCTGTGCCATAGCAAACCGCGTAACACTGTCCATCATGCAAAGAACATCTTGTTCCTGGTCACGGAAATACTCAGAAAGCGCCATAGTTAGATAGGCCGCTTGGCGGCGCATCAACGCCGTCTCATCCGATGTGGCAACAACAACCACAGAACGTGCGAGCCCCTCGGAGCCCAAATCATCTTCAATAAATTCTTGTACTTCGCGCCCACGTTCGCCGATCAGACCAACGACAGCTACATCGCAGGCAGTATTGCGCGCCATCATGGAAAGAAGAACGGATTTCCCCACACCAGAGCCTGCAAAGATCCCCATGCGCTGCCCTTTGCAGCAAGTCGCAAATGTATTGAGAGCACGCACACCAAGATCAATCGGTCCCCCCACCCGTTTACGCAGATGCGCAGGTGGCGGCGAACTTCTGAAACTGTAAGGAATGGGGCCTTGTTGAATAGGACCTTTGCCATCAATCGGTTCGCCCATCGCATTCACAACGCGACCAAGCCAAGCTTGAGAAGGGTAAATCGCCGGCGCAACAGATTGAACGGCAGCATGCGCACCAACGCCAATGCCGTCTAAGGGTCCAAACGGCAGACACAAAGCCTTATCAGCCCGAAATCCAACGACTTCCGCAAAAATTTGGCAACCACCGCGTCCAGTGATTTCAATACGGCTACCGACGCTCATAGCATGCAGCGGCCCTGCAATCTCAATCATAAGCCCTTGAATGCTCACAACCCGACCGTAGTAGCTAACCCCTTGAATTTCTTCAATTTCTGCAAGCAAACCGTGCACGATGCAAATCCCCTCATTGACCAACCAATCCCAAAAATTGAGACGGCATGCTCCCCGTGAGGGGGGTCAGGTAGGCATAATGTGCCGGAAGGCTTTAAGAGGTGGTAAACCCTGAAAAGAAACACTGGGGAAAACTTATTTGGGACAGTGTTGAGCACAAAATTAGGATGGTTTTCACACGCATAACCATAGAGTGAATCCAATATTCGAAAATTTCTTCTATTTTTTTCGATCTGATTAACCTTTATTAACCAAATCAGCTTATCTTCCTGAATATGGATTAACCAAGGGAGCCGGGTTGCGGCGACGTTTACCCGGTCGGGCTTGCAATGCGAGTATTGTTGATTGAAGACGACAGCGCGACAGCGCAAAGCATCGATCTGATGCTGAAGTCGGAGGGGTTCAACGTATACACTACTGATCTCGGCGAAGAGGGTGTCGATCTAGGTAAGTTGTACGACTACGACATTATCCTGCTAGATTTAAATCTGCCGGATATGAGTGGGTATGAGGTTCTGAAAACGCTGCGGACTGGAAAAGTCGGCACGCCAATTCTGATCCTCTCAGGCCTTGCCGGAATTGAAAACAAAGTACGTGGTTTGGGCTTCGGTGCAGACGACTATATGACCAAGCCGTTCCACAAGGATGAATTGGTCGCACGAATCCATGCTGTGGTTCGCCGTTCTAAGGGTCACTCACAATCCGTGATCACGACTGGCAAACTGACAGTAAATCTGGACACCAAGACTGTGGAAGTGGACACCCAACGTGTTCACCTTACGGGCAAGGAATACCAGATGCTGGAGCTTCTTTCTTTGCGAAAAGGAACGACGCTTACCAAAGAGATGTTCCTAAATCATCTTTATGGCGGCATGGATGAGCCAGAACTCAAAATCATTGATGTCTTTATCTGTAAGTTGCGTAAAAAGCTTGCAGCGGCCACCAATGGTGAACATTATATCGAAACCGTTTGGGGACGCGGCTATGTGCTTCGTGATCCAGTGGCGGAAGTAGTTCAGGCATCAGCTTAACAACTACTTGATCGACAAAATTTCTCTCTCTGCGCTATCTGGGGGAGACGAAGGGACGCTGCTTCGGGGGGAGCGCGTCCTTTCACTTTTTGTGGGATCCAATTCGCTCTCTACCCCACAAAAAAACGCCGCTTCAATTTGAGGCGGCGTTTTTTGTTTGTTACTCGCTAAGCGTTTAGGCGACGGCGGCTTTCAATTGCGCTGCCGGAACATACAAGCCGCGTTGGCCGGGCATTGGCTTGAAAGCATCTGTAATACCAATAACTGTTTCAGCTGCCCCCAAAAAGAGATACCCGTCCGGCGTCAATTGTTGAGCCATCCTCTCCAAAATCTTCCCTTTTGTTTCCTGATCAAAATAAATCAAGACATTCCGGCAGAAAATAATGTCGAACTTCCCCAAGGAAGAGAATTCGTCCAATAGGTTCAACTTGCGATACTGAACCATCGCTCGCACTTCAGAAGACAGTTCCCAATCATTGCCTTCTTGCTGGAAGTATTTGACCATCATCTGGATAGGTAGCCCACGTTGCACTTCAAACTGGGTGTACTTTCCAAGCTTGGCACGACGCAGAACATCGGCCGACAAGTCAGTCCCCAAAATGTCATGCTTCCAGTTCGGAAGCTTAGACGCCCATTCCTTCAAAATCATCGCGATGGAATACGGTTCCTGGCCAGTAGACGCCGCTGCACACCAAATACGTAACTTTTTGGCAGTGGCGCGAGTCTCTTTCATCTTGGGAAGAACAGTCTCTTCGAGAATTGTAAAAGGCGTTTTGTCTCTGAAGAAAAAGGACTCATTCGTTGTCATCGCTTCCGTGACATCATCCAAAAGTGCGCGTGGCCCATTGGCTCGCATCTTGCCAACAAGTTCTGAAATATTTTCCAACCCCATATCCCGAGCGATTGGCAACAGACGGCTCTCAATGAGGTAGCCCTTATTTTCGCTGACAACGAGACCGGATTCCTTTTTCAAAAAATCGGCAAGATAGGAAAATTCTTCCGGAGTCATATGCGCGCCCCCTTTATTAGTCGTGATGTCGCTTCTGGTAAATCCGTAAGTGGTAGAACTTTGTGACAAACACCTGCTTGTGCGACAGCACCAGGCATTCCCCAAACAACACTGGATTCTTCGTCTTGTGCGATGATAGTGCCACCGGCCTTTTGAACTTGAGCCGAACCATCTCGCCCGTCGTGCCCCATACCCGTCAGTATGCAAGTCAGAATGGCAGAGCCATAAATTGGCAAAAGGCTATCAAGCATGGGGTCGACGGCCGGTTTGCAAAAGTTTACGGGCTCACCATCATCAAGACGGATGGAAACAGTAGTGCCAACCTGCTTCAAGACCATATGCTTGCCGCCAGGTGCTACATAAATTTTTCCAGCCTCAACTTCCATGCCTTCGGCACCCTCAACGCATTCTCTCTTTGAACATGCAGCGATATGTTCCGCCAAAATGGCAGTGAACGTCGGTGGCATATGTTGCGTAACGACCACTGGAATCTTGTCGAGAGAAGGAGAAAGAGCCGTAAAATAATCGAATAAGGCTTTTGGCCCACCGGTGGAACTTCCTACCGCCAAAATCTTCGGCAAAACCGTTGAAGCCTTTTGCAGAACAAGTTTTGTTTCTTCTTTTTTGTTGGCAACCGACCGGCCTTCAGCAACGGAGGTCCGTTCAGCTGCAAAAACCCTTTTCGGAACCTTTTTTGCTGGCCCTGGTTTTAATGCACGAATTTTGTCGATCAATTCCTGCTGAAACTCTGCAGAGGCATGACCGTCACGCGTGGATTCAGGTTTTGGAACGTAATCAGCAGCACCCATTGTCAGCGCTTTGATAGAAATGCCGGCATTCCGCCGTGTCAGCGTTGACGCCATCAAAACGCGTGTTTTTGGCGCCGCTTTAAGAATTTTGGGAAGAGCCGTCAGCCCATCCATCACTGGCATTTCAATATCAAGGACCACAACATCGGCCTTTACACGCGATATCGTATCAACCGCGTCTTGGCCGTCGCGACATCGCGCAACAACGTCAATGTCGGGAAGCGCGTCCAACCAACGGCCAATCAATCCACGAATGACGATTGAATCGTCAACGATCATGACCTTGATTTTTTCTGTGGTGTGCCCCGCAGCAGCGGGGCTTTTTGCGGCAAATGTCACTGTGTTACTAACCTGCTTGAACCAATCCGGCCTGTGCGAACTTGGATTCGATAATTTCGCGATCGAATGGCTTCATGATGTACTCATTGGCACCTGCCGAGATGGCCTTGGTGATATGGCTCATGTCATTTTCTGTCGTGCAGAAAACAACAACAGGATCAGTCCCCCCATCAGCTTTGCGAAGCTCAACCAAGAACTCCAAGCCATCCATCACTGGCATATTCCAATCAAGAAGCACGGCATCAGGCATAGCTGCAGAGCAACACTCCATCGCTTCTTTCCCATCAGCAGCTTCCACCACGGAAAAGTCCAGCTCTTCAAGAATACGGCGTGCAACTTTCCGAATAACGGAGCTGTCATCCACCACCAAACAAGTTTTCATAACTTCATCCCTTTGCCGAAACCGCATTACGCTGCAATTGAGCGCCCTTGAAAATCGAGCACTTTCTTGACGTCAATAATGACCATCAAACGCTCACGAAGCTGTTGCACACCCATTGAAATGGATCTCCACCTTGGATCAAGGTTTGATGGGTTACGTTCCAAAGCAGCATCACTGACACGAACCACCTCGCCTACACTATCGATCACCAGACCATAGGACTCGCCGCGATACTCAACGCCAACGGCCAAACAATTTTGACCATCAGGGCGCACAGGCAACCCGAGACGTTTGCGCATATCAATCGCTGTTACGATCCGGCCACGCATATTCAAAACGCCAGCAACTTCCGGCATCGCCATTGGCACCTGCGTCACCGATTCAGGCATAAACACGTCCTGTACCATGGGCACCGAAATGCCAAACAGCTGTTCGCCGATCATGACAGTGATAAACTCAGAGGAGGGTCCATCAGCAACAAACGACCCACTCGCAGCATCTGAATTTTCTGCAACGGCACCTTCATCTTCATTCGTACTCATGCTGCCTCTCCTTTGCAGGTCACGATTTCATTCACTACTTGCACCAACCCGTCGCGGTCAAATTTCGCAACATAGTCGTCAAAACCAGCTTCTCTGCCCCGTTCTAGGTCTTCTGTTGTCCCGTGGGCTGAGAGAGCAACCATTGGCGTTTCACGCCACGTCGCATCGCCCTTAACAGCGGCAGCGAACTCAAATCCGTTCATGCCAGGCATCTCGATATCAGAGATAATGACGTCGTAGATCTCGCCCTTTTCCCTGAGTGCGAGCGCTTCATCCGCGTCACGTACCTCTTTGACGTCGTAGCCGGCCATTGACAACAATGGACGAACGATCGCGCGGAAGAAGGAACTATCATCGACCAAAAGCACTTTCTTGCCGAATGCTGCAGGAACGCCAGCAGGACCGTCCTTGCGGAACCAATCTTCAAAAACCTGCGTCAGGTAGTGGCCAACGTCGAGAACTTCAGTGGCCTTACCTTTAACGATGGCCGAGCCCATGATGCCCGCTACTTCAGACATCAGTTCCACATTCAGTTTATCGGTGACAATGTCGACGATTTCATCCACGGCCAGACCAATGGAACGATCATCTTCGGTGAAGACAAGAACCGGCTGACGCCCTTCTGATTTCAATGGAGCTGATTCAACCACATTGATAATCGGCATCAATTTGCCACGGTACTGCATCAGGCATTGGCCGTTCGATTTCTCAATGTCGTCAACATCAAACTCTTCAAGACGCGTGACGAGTGACAAAGGCACGGCCTTCGCATCTTGAGAACCCGCCCGGAAAACCAACAATGACATTTCGCCATCACTTTCGTTGACGCCTTCGTCATCGGCGCGGTTCTCATCAGCGCCTTCATCCAGTTCGCTGGTGATCGTCTGTGCGATGCCATTTGGATCAACAATCATGATCACGCTGCCATCCCCAAGAATAGTATTGCCAGAGAATGTTGGGATGTCGCGCAAAATGGATGCTGCTGGTTTGACAACAATTTCTTCTGTGTCGAAAACACTATCCACAACGATGCCAAACTGTTGGTCACCTACGTGTGTGACAACAATAAAGGCTTCCTCATTTTCAGATGTACGGCGGTCAGCGCCTACGTTGGAGTTTGCAGCTTCCAACAGTTGCTCTTCAGTAACTTCAATCGGACCGTCAGCCTTGGTTGGTTTCCGTTTCAATTCCAACAGGTCATCCATAAAGACCAACGGCAGCAGGTGATTGCGAAGGCGCAAAACGGGTGTTTTGTTGATGTGTTCAATTTTATGTTCGCTGTCAGACTTGGCACGAACAAGTTCAACAACCGCAAGCTGCGGGATCGCAAATCGTTCACCAGCAGACTCAACAATCAACGCTGAAACAATCGCCAATGTCAGTGGAATTTTGATCGTGAAGATAGAGCCCTTACCCGTGGTGGAACGAATGTCAACTGAACCACCAATCAGTTCAATATTGGTGCGAACAACATCCATGCCGACACCACGCCCTGAAACACTCGTAACTTCCGTTGCGGTCGACAAGCCAGCGTGGAAAATAAACCGACCAATTTGTTGCTCAGTCAACTGTTCCAATTCGGCTTCAGTAGCCAGACCATTGGAAACAACTTTCTGTTTGATTTTTTCAAGATTGAGGCCTTGCCCATCATCTTCAATTTCGATGATGATGTGCCCGCCTTCGTGATAGGCACGAAGTGTCACACGACCTTTTTCCGGCTTACCGGCAGCTATACGGTTCGGCGTTGTCTCCAGCCCATGGTCTGCTGAATTGCGCACCATATGCGTAAGAGGATCTTTGATCAGATCAAGAACTTGCCGGTCCAGTTCCGTATCGGCACCGATCATTTCCAAGTCAATCTTCTTGTCGAGTTCCATCGACAGGTCGCGAATGATGCGTGGAAGTTTCTGCCATGCATTGCCAATCGGCTGCATACGCGTTTTCATGACAGCTTCCTGCAATTCAGCCGTCACATTCGAGAGACGTTGAAGCGGTACTTTGAATTCGCTGTCATCAAGACGACGTACCATTTCCAAAAGCTGGTTACGCGTCAGCACAAGCTCTGAGACCATAGTCATGAGGTTCTCAAGCGTGTCGACATTCACACGAATTGATTGTGCGGCAACAGCGCTTTCTTTTTTCGGGACGGCTTCAGAAACAGCCTTGGGTGCTTCGGCTATTGGAGCAGGAGTCGGTGCAGCTGCGACTGGAGCAGGAGCAACTTCTTCAACAACTGGTTCTGCCGCATCCATTGGCGAAACCATATCATCTGGACCGTCAGCTTCCTGAAATGCCCGCTCAAGTTCCTCTTCAGAAACCTCACCAGGGCGAACCTCTTTTGAGGGTGCTGCCACGATGAGAGGCACGTCTTCTACAACAGGTGCAGCAGCAGCGGCCTCAGCTCCCCCTTCAGAAAGAACAACAAGCTGATCGATCAGGTCATTGTCCGCACCAGCAGGTTCGGCTTCCGTCGCTTCTAGTTCATTCAGAATTTCTTTAATTCGGTCGATGGAATGCAAAATGACGGTAACGCCCCCGTCGGTCACTCCCATGCCATCCCGATATTTACCCATAAGCGTTTCCGCCGCATGCGCAATTGCTTCTAGCCGTGGCAATCCTAGAAAACCGCACGTTCCCTTGACGGTATGAACAAGCCGAAAAATATTGCCCAAAATATCGGCATTATTTGGCTCCTGTTCAAATTTCACGAGCTCGACGTCAACGACATCCAAACTCTCATTTGTCTCTGTCAGGAATTCACTTAGCAGATCGTCCATTTCGTGCCCCTTATTGTCAGCGTGCTTATAGAAAGCAGCGGCCAGACCGCCCGTTCTGCTCAGCGCAGGTTGGCGAAGTTGAGGCAATGGTGAGGGGAACTTGTTAAAAAGCTCTGAAAATAACGCGAGCGAAATTCACACTTCAACTAAAAAGTGCAGTTCACCAGAGGCGAAAAACAAAAAGTCTGAGATCAATACAGGGTTTTATCGACGAAACGTTTTGTTAGCCACATTAAGTAGCTTTCGGTTTTGCACAGAGCGAAAATTTCTCGCCTTCCAAGGAGGCCGAGATATCCATGCCACACCCACGTGCCACCAAACCGGTAAAAAACGGCTGAATTGCGCGTGCGTCTAACACATCTTCATCCGCACGGCCGTCTAAAAACTGCTCAGTTTCTGTCGGAATGCGCGCATTCATGCCTTCAGAAGTAAGCAAAAAAGTCGGAGCTTCTGCATCCCCAGATATCGCAACATGCGTTTTGCCACCTCTAGGTATCGCGGCCACCGCAATCAAAATCATATTCAAAAGCAGTTTGACCAAATCTTTGGGCATTACCGCAGCAGGCCCATCCCAGGTCATTTCTGCCTTTTCGTGGGTCACATAACCTTCGGCGACAGATTGAGCATCCTTCAGATCAAGTGCGGCGCCAGCAGATCCAACCGCACCAAACGCCAGGCGTGCAAACTGCAGTTTTGCTGAGGCTTGCGCCGCACTCCTTTGAATGAGCACCATTGCGTGACGTTGCATTTCTGCATCGTCTTCGTCTTCCAGAACTTCGAGGCCATTTGTAATGGCGCCAACTGGACTAATCACATCGTGACAGACACGACTGCACAAGAGCGCTGCCAACTCGAGTGCTTCAATTTCGTCCGTTTTCGTCATTTTTTGCCCCATCAAAAAAGCCAGTTTCAAAAGCCGCCTGCCCCGCTGATAACATTTCTGGCCCCCAACAGCCAACCCTCATCAAATCTACGTTCAGGCTTCACAAGTAGAAGAAATGACCGATTGACCTGAGACCCCTGAAAATGCTGTTCTCCGGCTCAATATCGTCAACTCCGCCATATGACAAAACATTGAGGAATATTGAGTGACCAAGTTTCTGGGAAATCGAGATGAGTTGATGGATGCGTTGTGCCGAATCGCTTTGCAAGCGGGCGCGGCGATCATGGATCACTACAAGACGGATGTAGTGGTGACTGAAAAGGAAGATAAGTCCCCTGTAACCGCAGCGGATCAAGACGCAGAAGACATTATCTTGCCAGCATTGAGACAAGCTGCTCCTGGCATTCCCATCGTCTCGGAAGAAGAAAGTGCTGCCGGTAAACCTCCTGAAACTGGCCCGGCTTTTTTCCTCGTTGATCCGCTAGATGGCACCCGAGAGTTTATCAACAAGAACGGTGAATTCACGGTCAATATTGCTTTGATTGAAGATGGCACCCCAACAATGGGGGTTGTATATGCCCCCGCAATTGGCCGGATGTTTTATGCCGCTGGGCCTGGACAGGCCTTTGAGCAACAGGTGACTGCCAACCACGATGGAAAAATGGACGACCTTTCGGTGCCAAAAAAAATCTCCGTCCGTACGCCTGCGCAGGAAGGCCTCACGATCGTTGCAAGCAGATCGCACCGCGATCACAAAACTGACGAATATTTGTCCATGTACAACGTGAAGGAATTTCTTGCGGCCGGATCTTCGCTCAAGTTTTGTCTTGTCGCAACGGGTGAAGCTGACCTCTATCCAAGGCATGGTCGCACCATGGAATGGGATACAGCAGCTGGTCATGCGGTGTTAAGTGGCGCTGGCGGAAAAGTAACAGAGATGGACGGGACACCGCTGAAATATGGCAAACTCAGCAGAGGTCTAGACAACCCCTTCTTTGTGGCAAAAGGCGGCGACATTTAGCACGCCCCCAAACCTAAAGCCTCAAACTAGCTCGCAGCCATTTCTTCAAGTGCATCATGATCTATGATCTCGATGATGCCACGGTCCAATAAGCTAATCACGCCCTGGGTTTTGAGCTTCGTCATTGTCCGGCTTACTGTTTCCACAGTAAGTCCGAGATAATCACCCATATCAGTTCTACTCATGGGAATAAGCAGACGCGAAGCACCTTCACCTCGATCATCCGCCCGGATACTCATCCAAATCAAAAAGGATGCGAGACGTTCCTGAGCCGTCTTCCGCCCAAGTAGCAACATTTGTTCTTGGGCAGAGACAATGCCTGCGGTTGACACTTGCACCAATTTTCGGCTTAAGGCTTGTGAATCGGTTGCAAACAACTCGAATTTTTCTTTGGGCATCTGACAGAGGTTCACGCCTTCCAGTGCTTCAACCGTAAACGAATGAACACCGTTAAACGGCAAGCCCAAAAAATCGCCTTTAAAAAGAAATCCGATGACTTGCCTGCGACCATCAGAGAGCAATTTGTACAATTTCAACGAGCCATCTATCACCACATAATATGCTTCAGCGTCGTCCCCTTCAAAAAAGAGGCAATCTCCTGTATCAAGTTCCTTGCGGCGGTTTACACGAGACAGCTCCGTCAACTCAGAGTTATTTAGAACCCCACAAACAGCGCGCGCGCGCACATCACAATTTGCACAGGGGTTGGCGACATCAACAGTGCCACTGCTCACACGCACATCTGCATTATGATTTGAAATAGTTTTCATCGCTGACCACCTTGCTGACCTATGCCAAAGGATAGCAGATCAACGTTCTACATGCGAACAAAGTAAATCAGAAATCGTTAGGACCATTCGTCTCACACAGTCCGCACTACAGTCTTTGCAAGTAAGTTTCGTTTGCAAAGCCGTAAGTCTTGAAAATCTATTTTTGCACCCACGCGCCAGAGGAATTTTGCACATATTGGCCCGCCGGTGTTTTCCCGATCAGCTTAGCGCCTGCAAGGACCTCGATATCAGCAAGCGTTGTTCCATCCATAGCATCGGCAATAGTGCGGTAGCTATCGCGACGGCGCAAATTGATATCTTGCACCAAGCGCTGAATTTCGGCACCGGCACTAGAAGAAACAACGCCCAAATATCCGTCAAGCTTTTCACCTACATGACCAGCAGCTTTTGCATCATCCAAACCGTCGGCCATCGCGGCGGGCACACTAACCAATAGTGAAAGAGCAATCACGAGAGTGGCAGCCAATGACCTAAGCATTTCAAATTTCTTATTCATAGTATGCGCCCTCAAAACAGTTCTGGATTTGATGCAAGCAGGTTGTCCAACTCACGGTCAACTTTGACTCTGATCTCTTGTTCTATTTTTACATTGAGATTGATTTCAATCGGCTTGTCAGGCGCAACAATTTTCACAGTCGGCTGGCATCCCGCCAAAACTGCGCCAACCGCAATCGGAACGAGAAAAAGGGATCTTCGACGAAACATCAGCTCTTGAGAGCTATGAACAATCTTGGCATCCAAGCTCTTCACTGGTTCAGCTGCTTTATTACTCATGCCCAATGGCTCCGTTTTCACGAATGATATCGATTGCGTTCGTCCCCAACGTAGCAGAACGCAACAACTCCGCAAATGATGCTTCTGTATTGATATTTATGACAAATGGATATCCATCATAAAGGTCCGGGTTGGCACCCGCGAGATTGAGCTTCACGGTCAACCTGTCTTGCGCATTTCCGTCCAGCGACAAGGTGAGACCTGTGTACTGAAAATTCTCGAGAGCTTGGAACAATAAGGCGCTCTGCCCTTCTTGAATGGCACCCGTGCCTTCGCCGCTATAAGCGAGCTGTCCAGGCCCGGAAGTCGACAATTGAGCACCCGTAATAATTGGATTGCCATCACGAATGGTAACGGGCACCCGGCCACTCACCAGCCCAGTGCCGCTTACGCCATTTAAATTAAGAAGGCCGATAAGAGAGGTGAGGTCAACATTTTCGACGTCCAACACTAACTCCTGTGTTGCAGCTCCTGGTTCAATCAATCCAGACGACAAAAAGATAGACCCACCCGCAAACGGCCATACAGCACGCTCAATTTGTACAGATCCGTTCTCGTTGATCGCAAACCCCACCGTGCCGTTGTTCAGTTGAAAACCGGCGTCAATACTACCAACCGAAACTGTCTGTTCAGGTGCGGTCATCGGCGGCATCAATCCGGCGAACTCAACGGTGCCCGACACATTGTCTATCCTGGCTGCAACAGTGCTGAGCCCCACTTCATCCAACTGAACCGTTGCACTGCCTCGAAGTTTCCCAGCACGCCAAGCAATACGTCCTTCGCCTGCCACGCTTCCCACGACGTTGGTAATCACTCCTTTGAGCGCGGGAATTATTCCCTGCGGTTGGACCCCAGTCTTGCCAAATAAAAGGGGGCCAACATTCACAATGGCGTCAGCCGATGCGTCAACCAGGAAATAGTCACCGATGATGGACGAAAGAAATGTCAGGCTACGCTGATCGGACACAAGCAAATCAAAGTGCACACTTTCAGTGGACAGCGAGCCATCCCCAGCTATACGAACAGGTGCAAACCGAGGCAACTGCAGCAAATCCCTCACCTGCCCACCTTCAAGCGTCCATGTCGCAGTTTGCAGAGAGCCATCATTCAACAATGCTGAGAAGACAACGCCTGAAAGGGATAGTCCGACGCCAGGTAAGGCAATATCACGCGCCACCGCCCGCACACGAGCTCCCGGTAAATTTCCTTCGCGAACGTCCGCTGTGACGCTCGAAATTTCCGACGAAAGAATTAACTCTCCATGGTCCCCACGCAACACAATAGGAAGAGACTTTGTTGCAATTGAGAGTGGATGGCTGAACGGCCAATCAATAGTCTCCACCTCATCTGCTAAACATATCTCTGTGGTAAATGGTTCGATAGCCACGGCCCCAGCTTGTAGTGCGCCAGAAGATATTGCCACACAGCCATTCGTGGGTTCAATGCGCCATCCAGTGTCTGACCGGATCGCATGGATCCCCCCCTGCAAATCAACCTCGCCCAGCGACGTGGAAACCAACACCTTTGCTTCTTCAACAAGAAGATTGTCGACGAGAATAATCGCCCCATCAGACGAACCCTGTATCTCAAACAAAGGATCAAGCGCTCCAAAACTCACACCTTCGGGGCCGATGCCTATTTTCGCTCCGACGGTTTTGATCTCGATAGATTTTATACGGCCATTAATCAGCCCATCCAGACCAAACCGAACCACTAAATCCCGCAAGCTCAAATCAGGGACATCAGGATCCCCGATACGCAGAGATTTTATCAAAACATACGAGAGGCCGATATCAGAGATCTCAAAATCAAATGTCTCAATACCTGCTTTTTCCAGGCTCAATCGGACTTGATCGGATACAAGCTGACGTCGTTCTGACCAAACATAGGCCAGCGCAGCCGTGCAAAGAGCAGTCACCAAAACCACAAACAACATGAGTTTTCTCATGCGCCGGCGGGGTTTGGCTGCGCCCTCATGCCCCACACTTTCACTCATGTGCGCTGGTTCATTTCTTGAAAACTCATTTCTGCCGATTTTTCGCCATACTGTTGGGGTTCCTTGTATTTGTTAAGACTGCCAAACTCCTACTATAGAACCGTGTTTGACGAACCTTGAAGGTTGCAGCATACCAAGAGATTGCCCATATCAAAACTCGGCAAAAATGGAGATCCGACCATGACCGCGCGCCTTATTCGAGACATTCCACTTGTAGCCGCCTTGTTGCTTACATGCATCCTTCTCGTGTCACTGCCCAACCCTGCGCGTGCAGAAGATGGTACCCGACAAGAGGCACCAACGAGTGAAACAGACCCAACCTATTCAGAAGGTGAAATCATAGAGGCAGCCGCTGCCTTTTTTGGTGTCACAGCTGAAACGATGGGCGAAGCAGTGCATGAAGTTTTCAGCTCATACGGAGAACCTAATGCCTTTATTCAGGGTGAAGAAGGCAGCGGCGCCATTGTTATCGGCGCGCGCTACGGCAGTGGCACTCTCGTCATGAAAAGTGGTCCCACCGCAAACGTATTCTGGCAAGGACCGTCTGCAGGATGGGATTTTGGGGGCGACGCGGCGAAAGTCTTCACACTCGTTTATGACTTGCCAGACGCAGGATCAATCTATCAGCGCTTCCCAGGGGTTTCTGGCGGGGCCTTTTTTATCGGTGGAATCGGCGTGAATTACCATCAACGAGGTGATATTGTCTTAGCGCCCATGCGGGCAGGCGTTGGATTGCGTTTGGGCGCAAACATTGGATATTTGAATATCACGAGAGAACGCGACTGGCTGCCGTTCTGAAATACCGCTCTGTCGAATTGAAACACCACCACCTTAAAGAATAAAGACGCCCACCATTAACCATAGGAAAGAATTCGTAAAAATGGGTGGTTGGCAATCAACGGACCAGACGATATTGAACATCGCACAACAGTGGATTCAATTTGTGTGCGACCAGCGGGTCAATGCATAAGGAAATAGGCAACTCATGTCTGAGAGTTTGATATTCGCCATTTTGGGCTTTCTGGTGGCTTGCCTGTTTGGCACGGTGGTCGCGAGCTTTTTGTGGCGCCGGGCTGTCTCCGTCACAAAACGTTCTATTTCCGAAGATGAGAACTTTGCGAGCCTAGAAGAAGTCGCTTCTTTGAAAGCCGATCTACGCGAGCAGCAGAGCGCCCTAAGTACCAGCACCCGCGATATAAAATCCAAAGAAGCAGAAATCGCGTCGCTTAAAGAGGCGCAAACGCAAGCCGAGACTGACAAACAAGCCACAACAGAGAAACTGCGTGAGGAATTGCGCTCTGCAGGAACAGCCTTGGAAACCGCTATAAAAGAGCGCGAAACGGCACAAGCAGCGTTACAAACGGAGCAAGACGCCACAAAAGAACGGCTGGCGAAAAAAGAAGCCGAGGTTTCGCAGGCAACTGGACGGATTACATTTCTCGAAACCTCTATTCGCACTTTGGTTAGTGATGCAACAGCAGTCCTTTCTCCCCCTCCCCTGGCTTCCGAGACACCTCAGGTCACACCAACTCAGACGCCCACTACTCAGGCCGCCTCATCTGGCACCATGCCAGATGAAAAGCCTGAAGAGCCCGCAACCGCGCCTGAACAAATGCCAATCGAAGGGTCCTCAGAGGCCACAGTCGATTCCCATACACACCAAGTAAATTCGGAAACGAACCCAGAACCAGCGATGGTAGTCTCTAAAACCGCCTCCGACGACGATGCTGAAGAAACAGACGAAACCGCACTTGATATTACGCGGTCGCTTGAAGAACGCATCGAGGCCTTAAAGCAGGGTCAAACGACCCACTAAACCTCTTTCACTGCTCTCAGATGCTGCAGTGCGTCAATTTTTCACACAAAACCTGCGGGAAATACGCTGCTCCGCTCTTGTCGTAGCACCATAGGCTGCGGCATGCTTGGAGGACCTTGATTCTGAAAAGTATCAAGCGCGTTTCTTAGGTCAAATTGACCATCCAATTGATCTACGGCAAGTACAAGTGGTCATTCTGGATGTAAGAGACGCATGAGGCAACAAGCTGAGGAGTTATACGATGGCGGCTTCCCGTGAAGCGGCCCCTGGCACGTTGAGCGCGGCGTCTTTTGGCGTTGGTGGGCTCTTTGTGGTCGGTGCCCTATTATCTATATTCATTGCGGCAAACACGCTCGACAATGTCATGGCGTTCCACGCAACAATTTTCATTCTGTTTTTCGTCCTGGGGATCTTTGCCATCGGCAAACGTCATTTTGACACCCTGGAACGCGGCCCAGAACCTGCGTCACAAGATGGTGTCACCTACCATGACGGTCCTGTGCGAGTGGCGACACTTGCGGCGCTGTTTTGGGGCATTGCTGGTTTTCTAGCTGGTCTCTACATCGCCTTGGAACTTGCATTTCCTTGGTTGAATTTTGACCTTGCCTTTCTGAACTTTGGACGTTTGCGTCCACTGCACACCTCAGCGGTAATTTTCGCCTTTGGTGGCAATGCACTGATCGCAACATCGCTTTATGTCGTGCAGCGCACCTGCAAAGCACGCCTAGCCGGCGACATTGCGCCCTGGTTCATCGTCTGGGGATACCAGCTTTTCATCGTGCTGGCAGCCACCGGCTATTTGCTCGGCGTAACACAAGGCAAAGAATATGCAGAGCCAGAATGGTATGTTGACCTATGGTTGACCATTGTCTGGGTGACATATTTGATCGTCTTCGTGGCGACTTTGGCAAAACGCAAAGAGCCACATATCTATGTGGCCAACTGGTTCTACCTTGCTTTCATCGTCACGATTGCCATGTTGCACTTAATAAACAACGCGGCCATCCCTGTGGCCCTGACATCAACTAAGTCCTACATCATCTGGTCGGGCGTCCAGGACGCTCTCATCCAGTGGTGGTATGGCCATAATGCAGTTGGCTTCTTCCTGACAGCTGGCTTCTTGGGCATGATGTATTACTTCGTGCCAAAACGGGCTGAGCGTCCGGTATTCTCATACCGACTGTCCATTGTTCACTTTTGGGCGCTCATCTTCCTCTACATCTGGGCTGGCCCTCACCACTTGCATTACACAGCTCTCCCAGACTGGGCGCAAACACTTGGCATGACCTTCTCAATCATGCTCTGGATGCCTTCTTGGGGTGGCATGATTAATGGCCTGATGACGCTTTCCGGCGCGTGGGACAAACTCCGCACGGACCCTGTCATTCGCATGTTGGTGGTCTCCATCGCATTCTACGGCATGTCGACCTTCGAAGGTCCTGTCATGTCAATCAAGGCGGTCAATTCTCTTAGCCACTACACGGACTGGACCATCGGTCACGTTCATTCAGGTGCGCTTGGTTGGGTTGGTTTTGTCAGCTTTGGCGCGATTTACTGCCTCGTACCCTGGCTCTGGAATCGCAAGCAACTTTACTCACTTGCGTTGGTCAACTGGCACTTCTGGATCGCCACGCTTGGCATCGTTCTCTACATCACTGCGATGTGGGTGTCCGGTATCCTGCAAGGTCTGATGTGGCGAGCATATGACAGCCTCGGTTTCCTCGAATATTCCTTCGTTGAAACTGTGGAAGCCATGCATCCCTTCTATGCCATTAGAGCATTGGGTGGCGGCTTGTTCCTCGTCGGAGCACTCATCATGGCCTACAACGTCATCATGACCATCAAAGGTCATGTCCGTGAAGGCGAAGCTCTATCACCAGCTCCAGCTGGTGATGGTCAACTTGTCGCCGTCGGCGCGGAATAAGGGGAAACTGACCATGTCAAAATTTACCCACGCCACGATCGAAAAAAATTCGATCCTCCTCCTCATCCTGACCCTGGTGGCTGTCTCCATCGGCGGTCTGGTTGAGATCGTGCCTACCTTCCTCATCAAGACCACGGTCGAAGATGTCGAAGGCGTCCGCCCTTACTCTCCATTGGAGCTTGCGGGTCGTGACATCTATGTGCGTGAAGGGTGTTACACCTGCCACTCACAGATGATCAGGTCACTGCGTTCTGAAGTGGAGCGCTATGGGCATTACTCATTGGCTGCGGAAAGTAAATACGACCATCCGTTCCAATGGGGCTCCAAACGGACGGGACCTGACCTCGCCCGCGTTGGTGGAAAATACTCAAATGATTGGCACGCATTGCATCTAGCCGATCCACGCGCTGTGGTGCCAGAGTCAGTTATGCCTGGATATCCATTCCTCGCAACAACACCTTTGGCGCAATATGACATCGAAAACAGCCTAAGTGTTCTAGCTCTGCTTGGCACACCATACACTGACGAGATGGTAACTGAGGCTTTGACCGATGTCTTCGTACAGCAGAATCCAGACGAAGATTATGACGACATGGAAGAGCGCTATCCCGGTGCTGTGATCGCCAATTTCGATGGTGATCCAAACACAGTGACAGAACTTGATGCCGTGATTGCCTATCTTCAAATGCTTGGCACGTTGGTGGATTTCTCCACCGTCGAACGCGCCACGCTAACTCAGTAGGAGGGTGCTTATGAGTTATGAACAATTTTCAATCTTCGCAGGCACCTGGGGTCTCGTCCTTTTGCTTGTGATGTTCATCATCGCTATGTCCTACGCATTTTGGCCTAGCAACAAAGAGAAATTCGACCACGCTGCGCACTTGCCACTTGATGAAGAGGAGACACGGTCATGACCGACCCGTCGCACAAAGATGACGTAACCGGCATCGATACAACCGGTCATCAATGGGATGGCATTCGTGAATTGAATAATCCTCTTCCCAAATGGTGGGTTTATTCATTCTACGCTTGCATCGTGTGGTCTGTTGCCTATTGGTTGGTCATGCCAGCTTGGCCGATCTTCATGAATGGCGCTTGGACATACACCGGTGGCTTCATCGGCTATGAACAGCGTCAAGTTGTCATGGATGAGGTCGCAGAGGTTATCGCTGGCCGTCAGCAATATCTTGACCAAATCGAGACCCAAGACTTCGCCACAATCAAGCAAAACGCCGAGTTGATGGAAGTCGCACTCGCCGGTGGCGGTTTTGCCTTTGGTGACAATTGCGCGCCCTGCCATGGCTCAGGCGCACAAGGCTCAACTGGCTTCCCAAATCTGAATGATGATGTTTGGCTCTGGGGCGGTGCGGTCGAAGACATCCACCTCACCATCCAGCATGGTATCAGGTGGGACCTTGATGACGACACGCGTTTCAACGACATGCCACGCTTCCTGGCGGACGAAATTCTTGAAACCTCACAGGTGAGCGATGTCACAGATTTTGTACTCACTCTTTCCGGGCAACAGGAAATGAATGAAGCCGCTGCACGAGGGGCTGCCATCTTTGCAGCCGAATGCACTAGCTGTCACATGGAAGGTGGCACAGGCAACCAAGAGCTTGGCGCGCCAAACCTCGCGGATGCGCTGTGGCTTTATGGCGGTGATCGAGAGGCGATTTTTGAAACGGTTGCAAATTCGAGGTCAGGTCAAATGCCTGCCTGGGCGGGTCGCTTAGATCCGGTAACGGTCAAACAATTAGCCCTTTATGTCCACTCCCTGGGCGGTGGCCAATAACAGAACATAAAGGCCCGGCTCAAATCGAGACGGGCCTTTTTTTGGACCATCGGTCGCGAAAAAGGCCCGATAAAGAAAGCCCTAATGTATTGAGGGCAGATTGCCGCAGCGGCTCTTCGCCACGGAGAAAAACACAGAAGTACCTTGTACTTAAAGGCCAAATGTTCTTGGCATTTTCAAGAAATTTGAAGGTCGCATTGGTGGGGAGACAGATCGCGACAGGTCGATACTAAGTCACATAAACTATGTGGAATGATACGAGGCAGAAATGACAGGTACTCCTGCAAACACAGCACCAGGTCTCAATTCGCTTATTAGCGAAGCGGAACGCTTGGCCAACCCTCACGGGGAGTCTGGCGAACAGGCAACTGCTGTCAATTCTGAAAAAAATCGTTCGCTCTATGCCAGCCGCGTAAAAATTTACCCAAAACTCGTTCACGGTCGGTATCGTCTGACCAAATGGGTCGTCATGGCGATGACCCTGTCGATCTATTACATCACCCCTTGGATCCGCTGGGACCGCGGGCCCCTCGCACCAGACCAGGCTGTGTTGATCGATTTTCCCCATCGTCGTTTCTATTTCTTCTGGATCGAAATCTGGCCACAGGAAGTTTATTATCTAACAGGCCTGTTGATCTTGGCCTCCGTCGCCCTATTCCTCTTCACCTCACTCGCAGGCCGTGTTTGGTGCGGTTACAGCTGCCCACAAACCGTGTGGACTGATCTCTTCATCTATATTGAACGGATCATAGAAGGTGACCGCTCCGCGCGCATCCGTCTTGATCGGCAACCCTTTTCGCTCGGAAAACTTGCGCGCAAAATCGCCAAGCACAGCGCTTGGCTCATTGTCGCGCTTGCCACCGGCGGGGCGTGGGTTTTTTATTTTGATGATGCTCCGCGCCTCGCGATGGATCTTGTTACCTTCTCCGCGCCCGCAGCGGCCTATCTGTTCATAGCCCTCTTTGCAGCCACCACTTATGTGTTTGGCGGCCTCGCACGCGAACAAGTATGCACCTACATGTGCCCTTGGCCGCGCATTCAAGGTGCGATGTTTGACGATGAGTCTCTACTCGTCACCTACAAGCATGATCGCGGCGAAGGCCGTGGTCCTCACAAAAAGGGCACGAGCTGGGAAGGCCGTGGCGACTGTATAGATTGCGGTCAGTGCGTATCTGCCTGCCCCATGGGCATCGACATTCGCGATGGCATGCAACTTGAGTGCATTCAGTGCGCGTTGTGCATTGATGCCTGCGATGAAATCATGGACCGGGTTGGTAGGCCTCGCGCCCTTATTGGGTACGACACACCAGCCAATATGGACCGTCGACTAGCCGGTGAAAAAGAACGCCTCCATCTCTTCCGCCCCAGAACGGTGGCCTACATGATCATTCTCGTGATCGTCTCCGCTATCATGGTGGGCACATTGGCCACCCGCGGAGCCATCGACCTCAATGTGCTGCGAGACCGCAATCCGCTCTTCGTACAGCTTTCTGATGGCAGCATCCGCAACGGTTACGCTGTCAAAATCATCAACAAACTTCATGAAGAGCAAATGTTCTCAATCACTGTTGATGGCCTAAATGGCGCCCTGCTTGTGCAACAAGGAAGTGAACCGAGCGATGAGCTCAACGTTCTCGTGTCACCCGACAGTTTGAGAGATGTCAGAACATTTGTCGTATTGCCTCAAGCATCCCTCAGCACACTAAGGGGCGGTGAAGCCGACGTCACTTTTGTGATCGAGAACATTGCCACTGGTGAAACGGCCTCCAATGAGACAAGCTTTCGTGGGCCAAACATGTGAGCGAGCAAGCAACCACCATGAACAACAATAACCAAACACAGATCGCGGGAAAAATTTCCGGCCGCAGCTTCCTGATCGGCCTTGGGCTCTTCTTCGCCACGATCTTCATCGCCAATGGCATCATGGTCTATTATGCGCTGTCCACTTTTGATGGCGTGGAAACGGACAACGCCTACCGCAAGGGCCGCGCTTACAATCATGTATTGGAAGCCCAAGCCGCACAGGCCACCTTGGGCTGGACCGTCACGTTAGAACAGGTGCCGACCTATGCTGCCACGAGCGTGGTTCTAAATGTGAGTGTTACCTTCAGCGACAAATCTGGGGAAGCGCTCAACCTCTCTCCAGTATCAGTCAATTTTTGGCGCCCCACGGTGGAGGGCATGGATGTCGCCGCCGCACTGACCTCACAAGGCGACGGCACCTATGAAGGCCAGCTTGTTCTGACGCAGGCCGGAAACTGGATTGCCCGCGTCAATACAATGACGCTTGAAGGCCAACCTTTCGTTTACGAAGAACGCGTCTTTGTGCCCCCTGCATCACAAACTCCCGCCCCATGAATAATCTTGCACCCAGCGCACCGCTTAACGCAGATCTGTTCGTTCGCGAAGAAGATGGCAAAGCGCAACTGGACCTAGTGGTTGAAGGTATGCATTGCGCCGGGTGCATGCAGAAAATAGAACGCGCCTTGGGCGCAGTACCAGGCGTCGATACGGCGCGCTGCAATCTGTCCACAAAGCGTGTTGCTGTCTCCTGGGACAACACAAAAACCAATGGCGACAAAATCATCGCCACGTTGAGCGAGACCGGCTTTGAAGCCGTTCCCTTCGACGCCAAACTTGTTGGCACCATAGACGAGAAAGAGAGCGCCCGCCTTTTGCGTGCAATGGGCGTCGCAGGATTTGCAACTGCCAATGTCATGCTGCTGTCCGTTTCCGTATGGTCGGGTCTCGTAAGTGATATGGAACCGGAAACACGCAGCCTGTTTCATTGGCTATCCGCGCTTATCACCCTTCCCGCAGTCGCCTATGCCGGCCAACCGTTTTTCACATCCGCATGGAAGGCTTTGAAGGCCAAGTCCATGAACATGGATGTGCCCATTGCCCTTGCCGTATTGCTTGCCTGCTCAATGAGTCTTGTGCAGACATTGCAAAATGCAGAGCATGTCTATTTTGACGCAAGCATCAGCCTGCTCTTCTTCCTCCTGATCGGCCGTTACCTGGATGTACAAACCAGAGCAAAAGCCTGTTCTGTCGCGCAAAATCTTTTAGCATTGCGCGCAGTCGCCGCCACGCTGGTGGAGGACGACGGCACCACACGCGCAGTGCCCGTGGACTTCCTTGAACCCGGCATGTTGATCGCAGTCGCCGCCGGACAACGACTGCCAGCCGATGGCATAGTCGTTAGTGGCACCAGCGACATTGATACAAGCCTTGTAACAGGCGAAAGCCTGCCGACGGTTGTTGAGGATGGCGCCAAAGTCTTTGCCGGGACACTCAACCTGTCAGGGCCGTTGCGCATTCGCGTCAGCGCAAAGGACGATGCCTCGCTCTTATCTGAAATCGTGCGCTTGATGGAAGCGGCAGAACAAGGTCGCGCAGGCTACGTGCGGCTGGCCGATCGCATCGCCCGCGTGTATGCGCCGGCCGTTCATATTTTGGCCGCAGGCACTGTTATATTGTGGCTCTTATTGGGTGCCGGTTGGCAGCCAAGCCTTATGAACGCCATTGCAGTTCTCATCATCACCTGCCCCTGCGCGCTCGGCCTTGCTGTCCCCGTCGTACAAGTCGTCGCCAGTGGGCGCCTTTTGAACCTAGGTATTATCGTCAAATCGCCTGACGCGCTGGAACGCCTGGCCGATATAGACGCCATAGTTTTTGATAAGACAGGCACTCTCACACTTGGCGTGCCTGAGCTAATCAATAAAGAGGAAATCGCCGCAGCTGACTTTGCACTGGGCGCCGCCCTTGCAAGGGAAAGCCAGCACCCCCTGTCTGTCGCGTTGACCAAATCCGCAGGCGTTGTTTCAGTACCTAATGTTTCAGATGTCACGGAAACACCAGGCTTTGGTCTGGAAGCGATGCTCGATGGCAAACAGCTGCGTTTGGGCAGCCGACGTTGGGTCGACTATGAAGGCGAAGCTGCCCCCACGGGTCCAGAACTTTGGCTCAAAGTACCCGACAATGCACCGACGCAATTCCGTTTTCGCGATCAACTCCGTCCAGACGCCGTGAAGACCATCGCCCAGTTGGACAGAAAATATGACCTTGCCCTCCTTTCCGGCGACACAGAACAAGCAACAAGACAAGTTGCACGCAAACTGCGCATAACGCATTGGGATGCAGAAAAAACACCCGCTGAAAAAATCACCCTGGTCAAACAAACCCATGAAGAGGGACACACGGTCTTGATGGTGGGCGATGGGTTGAACGACGCACCGGCGCTCAAAGCAGCACATGTTTCCATGTCTCCCGCAACGGCGGCCGACATTTCTCAAACTGCGGCTGATTTTGTTTTCCAAGGGGCAAACCTGAACGCGGTGGCTGAAGCTATTGATACGGCCAAACGAGCGCGCGCACTGGTGTTTCAAAACTTCGCACTGGCCTTTGGATACAATCTAATCGCGGTGCCGTTGGCTGTTTCAGGCTACGTGACACCTCTCATTGCCGCCATCGCTATGTCAGCCTCTTCGCTAACAGTCACGCTGAACGCTCTCAGATTGAGTCTACGGGGAAGAACAAGTTAATGGATGCTTTGGTCATTCTAATTCCCGTGGCACTCGGACTTGGCCTACTCGGGCTTGGCGCTTTTCTTTGGTCGCTCAAGTCTGGTCAGTATGATGATCTGGACGGCGCCGCCGAGCGCATTCTCTTCGAAGACGACACCCCCTCATCTAACGACTAGCCAGCGACAGTTTAAAGAAGAC
>Ga0209344_10001184_pt1 | contig 35839 bp, 29 predicted proteins | sample Cruoilmetagenom6_FD_187293 | JGI IMG/M metagenome (GOLD analysis project Ga0209344, IMG submission 187293) | Oil polluted marine microbial communities from Coal Oil Point, Santa Barbara, California, USA - Santa Barbara Oil Seep Sample 6 (SPAdes)... | ecosystem: Environmental > Aquatic > Marine...
GTGTCAGCGCGTCGTCAAGATTGCGGTGCCCGTCGCTGCCCGGCTCGGTCAGTGGCAGCATGGAGCCGGTCAGGATCACCGGCTTGTTCAGCCCCTCCAGCGCAAAGGTGAGGGCGGCGGCGCAATAGGCCAGCGTATCGGTGCCGTGGGTGATCAGGAATCCGTCGTATTTCTCGTGCTGCTCGGCAATGGCGGCGGTGATCCGGTTCCAGTCGCGCGGCGTGGCATTGGCGCTGTCGATCAGCGGATCAAGGCGCAGCAGCTTGAGGCTGAGCCCGGCATGTGCGCCGGCCAGCAGGCGGGCCATTTCGTCCTCGACCACGCCATCGCGGGGGGCAAAACCGTGATCGGTGCGAGTCATTCCGATGGTGCCACCGGTGTGGATCAACAGGATGCGTTTGCTGCTCATGGTTTTTCATACGCCGGATCCTGCGGCGTTGGCCAGTACGGTACGGCAACACTGACAGGCCGGTTGGTCTTGCTAACAGCATCGCCGCTTTCCAAAGGCTCAAAACTCCTGTATTGCCCCCGCATCTGAGACGTGATGCCTTTGATCCCGGGCGCATGAGACATTGATTGGGGTCGGCGGCAATGGGGCCGCCATTGAAACGGAGGACCGGGCAGGGGCCCGGAGTGCCTCCAGACAGGAAACGATAGATGTTCAACGAAGTTAAAAAATCAATCGAGTGGGGCGAAGAAACGCTGACACTCGAAACGGGGAAGGTTGCCCGTCAGGCAGACGGTTCCGTTATTGCCACGCTGGGCGAAACCAGCGTCATGGCCAACGTGACCTTTGCCAAACAACCAAAGCCGGGCCTGGATTTCTTCCCGCTGACGGTTCACTACCAAGAGAAATACTATGCTGCGGGCAAGGTGCCTGGTGGCTTCTTCAAGCGCGAGGCGCGCCCGACGGAAAAAGAGACGCTGACCGCGCGTCTGATCGACCGTCCGATCCGCCCGCTGTTCGTACCTGGGTTCAAGCACGAGACACTGGTGATGTGCACCGTGCTCAGCCACGATCTGGTCAACGATCCCGACATGGTTGCGATGATCGCGGCATCTGCTGCGCTGACAATCTCGGGCGCACCGTTCCGCGGCCCGATCGCGGCATGCCGCGTCGGTTACGAGGGTGGCGAGTACATCCTGAACCCGACCGTCGACGACATGCACGAGCTGAAGAACAACCCCGAGCAGCGGCTTGACCTGGTTGTTGCAGGCACCAAAGACGCCGTGATGATGGTGGAATCCGAAGCTTACGAGCTGAACGAGGACGAAATGCTGGGCGCGGTCACATTCGCGCACGAGCAGATCCAGCCGGTGATCGACTTGATCATCGATCTGGCCGAATCGGCGGCGAAAGAGCCGTTCGACTTCACGCCGCCGGATTACTCGGAGCTGTACGAAGCCGTGAAAGCGGTTGGCGAAGAGAAGGTGCGCGCGGCCTACGCAATCACTGACAAGCAGGAACGCACGACAGCCGTTGCTGACGCCAAGACGGCGATCAAGGAAGCGTTGAGCGAAGAGCAGCTTGAAGATCCGAACCTCGGCGCGGCTCTGAAGAAGCTCGAAGCGACCGTTCTGCGTGGCGACGTGGTGAAGACCGGCAAGCGGATTGATGGCCGTCCATTGGACAAGGTGCGCGATATCGTTTGCGAAACCGGCCTGCTGCCCCGGACCCACGGTTCGGCGCTGTTCACACGCGGTGAAACGCAGGGTCTGGTCGTGACCACGCTGGGCACCGGTGACGATGAGCAATTCATCGACGCGCTGCATGGCAATTTCAAATCCAACTTCCTGCTGCACTACAACTTCCCTCCCTATTCGGTTGGTGAAGCGGGTCGCGTGGGCCCTCCGGGTCGCCGCGAAATCGGTCACGGCAAGCTGGCTTGGCGGGCATTGCAGGCGGTTCTGCCGGCTGCGACGGATTTCCCGTACACCATTCGTCTGGTCAGTGAGATCACCGAATCCAACGGCTCGTCCTCGATGGCGTCGGTCTGCGGTGCATCTCTGTCGATGATGGATGCGGGCGTGCCGCTGAAAACGGCTGTTGCCGGTGTGGCAATGGGTCTGATCCTGGAAGATGATGGCGAATTCGCGATCCTGACCGACATTCTGGGCGACGAGGATCACCTCGGCGACATGGATTTCAAGGTTGCGGGCACCGAGAACGGCATCACGTCGCTGCAGATGGATATCAAGGTCGCGGGTATCACGCCCGAGATCATGAAACAGGCACTGGAACAGGCCAAGGCTGGCCGGATGCATATCCTGGGCGAGATGAACAAGGCGCTGACCGGCGCGCAAGACTTCTCGATCCACGCACCCCGTATCGAGACGATGCAGATCCCCACGGACAAAATCCGTGAGGTCATCGGGTCGGGTGGCAAGGTCATCCGCGAGATCGTCGAAGTGTCGGGCGCCAAGGTCGATATCAACGACGAAGGCATCATCAAGATCGCGTCGCCCAATGGCGATTCGATCAAGAAAGCCTATGACATGATCCACTCGATCGTGGCCGAGCCGGAAGAAGGCAAGGTCTATACCGGGACCGTGGTGAAGATCGTCGATTTCGGCGCTTTCGTGAACTTCTTTGGCAAGCGCGACGGCCTGGTGCATGTATCCCAGATCGAAAACCGTCGCCTGAACCATCCTTCAGACGTTCTGAAGGAAGGCCAGGAAGTGAAGGTCAAGCTGCTGGGCTTCGACGATCGCGGCAAGGTCCGTCTGTCGATGAAAGTGGTCGATCAGGAAACTGGCGAAGAAATCTCGGAGGAGAAATCCGACGGCTGAGCGAAACTTTTCGCCAAGTGATCAGGGGCCCCGGTGGAAACGCCGGGGCCTTTTTGCTTTTTCGGGGGTGGATGAGAGCGTTGTGATTTGGCCCAACGGGGTGCTGGCAGCCCTTGATTTTTTCATGGTAGGAATGGTTTTTTACCCCTGCGCGCACAAGTCGCACTGCTTTCCATTGTATTCCGACTGTTCCCAGGTATTTTTCGCACAGGTACAGAACCCGTTTCGTTCCGCAATCGAGTCGGATCACGCGGTAAAAAGTGGCAAAGCCTAAGACTATTCCAGGTGTTTCGCGCTTGATCCGTCGCCCGACCTGCTCGCGAAACGCTCTAGCGAAAGAGTCGATTTTGAACACTGTAGATGAAAAACTCCAATCCATCCTTGCGACCGTTGTGCACCGCAATGCGGGTGAGCCTGAATTCCATCAGGCTGCGCGCGAAGTGCTTGAGAGCCTGGGGCGTGTCATTGCCAGAAACCCGGAATACTCGGCAGATGCGCTGATCGAGCGGATCTGCGAGCCCGAGCGGCAGATCATTTTTCGCGTCCCGTGGATTGATGACAACAACGAGGTGCAAATCAACCGTGGCTTCCGGGTGCAGTTCAACTCGGCGCTTGGCCCCTACAAGGGGGGTATCCGGTTTCACCCCTCGGTGAATGTCGGGATTATCAAGTTCCTGGGGTTTGAGCAGACGTTCAAGAACGCGCTGACGGGCATGCCCATCGGCGGCGGCAAAGGTGGGTCGGATTTCGATCCCAAGGGGCGTTCTGATCGCGAAATCATGCGCTTCTGCCAATCCTTCATGATCGAACTGCACCGCCATATTGGGGAATATGTCGACGTTCCCGCCGGTGATATCGGCGTCGGTGCGCGCGAGATCGGCTATATGTTCGGGATGTACAAACGTCTGAACAATCGTTTCGAGGCGGGCGTGTTGACCGGCAAGGGCTTGGTCTATGGCGGCTCTCGGGCGCGCAAAGAGGCGACGGGCTTTGGCACCGTGTTTTTCGTGCGCTCGATGCTGGCGCTGAAAGGCACCGATTTCGATGGCAAGCGTTGCGTGGTGTCGGGGTCGGGGAACGTGGCGATCTACGCGATGGAAAAGGTGTTGTCGCTTGGTGGCAAAGTGATCGCCTGTTCGGATTCAGGTGGATATGTCGTCGACGAGAACGGCATTGATCTGGATCTGATCAAGCAGATCAAAGAGGTCAAGCGTGGCCGCATCTCTGAATATGTCGCCCTGAAAGGGGATGGGTGCAGCTATGTCAAAGCTGGGTCGATCTGGGACGTCCCCTGTGACATTGCCTTGCCCTGCGCAACCCAGAACGAATTGCACGGTGGCGATGCCAAGACCTTGATCGAGAACGGCGTGATCGCCGTGGCCGAGGGGGCAAACATGCCCTGCACGCCTGAAGCGGTACAGATGTTCAAACAGGCGGGAACCCTGTTTGCGCCGGGCAAGGCAGCCAATGCTGGCGGTGTCGCGACATCGGCGCTGGAAATGCAGCAGAATGCCAGCCGTGACAGCTGGAGCTTTGCCAAGACCGAAAGCCGGTTGGAAGAAATCATGATCAACATCCACGACGCCTGCAACGAGACGGCCGAGGAGTATGGCGCGCCGGGGGATTACGTTCTTGGCGCGAATATCGCAGGCTTCGTGCGTGTCGCGGAAGCGATGCGGGCAATGGGGGTGATTTGACGCATCAGACCGGCAATGCCGTAGTCTTGCACACGGTGCGCAAGGCAAAGCTTGACTGCATCTTGGCGACGCCTGGCAGGCGCGCCAGATGCTGACGGTGGATGCGGGCGAAATCTTCGGTGTCTTCGGCGACGACCTTGATGATGTAGTCGGCGGTGCCTGCGGTCAGATGGCATTCCAGCACGTCGGGGATGCGGGCTACGGCCTTTTCGAACGCCTCCAGCACGTCTTCGGCCTGCGTGGACAGCGTGATTTCGACGAACACGGTCGCGGGCACGTTCATCTTGCGGGCATCCAGCAGCGCCACATATCCGGCGATGTAGCCTTCGGCCTCAAGCCGGTGCACGCGGCGGTGGCAGGCGCTGGCCGAAAGGTTCACCTTTTCCGCCAGATCGGCATTCGAAATGCGGCCCTGTCGCTGCAGGACTGTCAGAATGCGGCGATCGGTCGAGTCTATGGACATGGTGTGCAAGCCTTTGCTGCAATACTGGCTGATCTACGAAGAATATTCGAAGAACCCCCCGAAAGGCGAGAGGTTTTTCGCATCCCTTTGCGCGCCGCCTGCGGCATTCTGTTTATAATCAGGAGGAGGAATACATATGAAGATCGGATGCCCAACCGAGGTCAAGCCGCAGGAATACCGCGTCGGCATGACACCGAACGCGGCGCGCGAGGCGGTCAGTCGTGGCCATGACGTAATCATCCAGGCGGGGGCCGGGGATGGTGCGGGCTTTACCGACGATGATTACACTGCCGCCGGGGCTACGATCAGCACCAGCGCAGAGGAGATCTTTGCCAGTGCTGACATGATCGTGAAGGTCAAGGAACCGCAGCCGGGCGAACGCAAGATGCTGCGCGAAGGTCAGTTGCTCTTTACCTATCTGCATCTTGCGCCGGACCCGGCCCAAACCCGCGATCTGCTGGACAGCGGCTGTACCGCCATCGCCTACGAGACGGTCACGGACAATCGCGGCGGTCTGCCGCTCCTGGCGCCGATGTCCGAAGTCGCCGGGCGTCTGGCCCCCCAGAGCGGGGCGTGGGCGCTGCAAAAGGCCAATGGCGGCAGTGGCGTCCTGATGGGCGGCGTGCCGGGCGTGCGTCCGGCCAATGTGGCGATCATCGGTGGCGGGGTTGTCGGCACCGCCGCGGCCCGTGTTGCCGTGGGGATGGGGGCGAATGTCACCGTGCTGGACCGGTCGGTGCCGCGCCTGTCATATCTTGACGACGTGTTCATGGGCCGCCTGACGACGCAATATTCCGACAAGGGCGCCATCGAGGAACTGCTGGGCCGTATGGACATGGTGATCGGGGCCGTTCTGGTCCCCGGGGCGGCAGCGCCAAGGCTGATCAGCCGCGCGCAACTGGGCCAGATGCGGCCCGGCTCCGTGCTGGTGGATGTGGCGATTGACCAGGGCGGCTGTTTCGAGACGTCCAAGGCGACGACCCACCAGGACCCGATCTACGAGGTCGGCGGGATCATCCACTATTGCGTGGCCAACATGCCGGGAGCTGTTGCGCGCACTTCGACCATCGCGCTGGGCAATGCGACGATGCCGTTCATGCTGGCGCTGGCGGACAAGGGCTGGAAAAAGGCCTGTGCGGATGACCCCAACCTGCTGAACGGGCTGAACGTACATGCCGGGCAACTGACCTACGCGGCGGTCGGCGAGGCGTTGGGGATCGACACGGTCGCACCACAGAGCCTTGTGGGCGGCTGAACCAGACAAGGCAGGCCGGACCACCGGCCTGCTACAGGCCTGCGGCATTGCGAGATTGAACGCGGTGGTGTGTGCCGAGGGCGGCATAGAGCCAGTTTTGACGGGTGTTGCACGTCGTTGGAGTCAGCCGGGTGTGTGGCTCGGCGCGGGTCTGTCTGAGACTATCCCCATCTGCAACAGTGCTTTGAAGGTGTTTTCGATGATCTCGTTCGCCTTTTCTTCGGGCGACGCCTGATTGCGAAGGTAGGTGAGAACATCAACAATATTTTTGTAGCAGATTGAGGCGTTCTCATAACGGTAGGTACAAAACCTCCAATCAAGTCCAACCGGTATATCGGGCCTATTTATTGCGCGCTCTATTTTGTGCGAAGGATGCACGGCTAGATCTCGCAATCTGATGGTATCTTTTATAACATTCTTAACTTTCCTGAAACTCTCGCCATTCAGCTTGTAAACGCGCCGAATAACTTCAGATATTTGGGTGGCGCGGCTGGTTCTGTTTTTTTTCCATGCAGCGACATCATTCTCACTGATACTCGCGAACGGCTTGATCTGCTCGTAGAATGCGTCGTACGCGATGCCGCAAGCCACGAAGGTCTGAATGGCGGGTGTTAGCTCGGCCAAGAGCAGGGCCCGCTGATTGTCTGGAACATCGTTCCATTGATCGGCGATGGTTTCGTAAGCGGCTTTTGCAAGCGCCACATTGTCATGAGCAACTCGAAGCCAGAGGGGAAGGACGTTGTAAGATGTTGATAATATGGCACTTGATTGCGGTTTCCCTTCCTCGTCGATGCTGATGGTTAGATCGCCTGGACAGAAACCCACGGTCATGCCCTCAAAGATCAGTACGCCCGAGTTTTTGCTCTCAGCCATGATTAACATTTCCCTGCTTTGAATCTTTTCCTTGTTCAGCATCCCAATGAAAAGAGATGGCGACATTCTTGTCCATGCCGCTTCGCCCTGAATTGCCCGATATCCTGAAAAGGGCGGGGCCGGACCGGGGGTGCCATATTCAATTCCGCTTGAGGCGCGTGCGTGGCCCCGCTAGACCCAAGCGGCAAAGGAGCCGCGCCATGAGCCTCAATACATTCGGACATCTTTTTCGTGTCACCACTTGGGGCGAGAGCCACGGGCCCGCGTTGGGGGCGACGGTGGATGGCTGCCCGCCCGGCGTGCCGGTGGACGAGGCGATGTTGCAGCACTGGCTGGACAGGCGACGGCCCGGCCAGAACAAGAACATGACCCAGCGCAACGAGCCGGATGCCGTGCGCATCCTGTCGGGTGTGTTCGAAGGGCAGACAACCGGCACGCCCATTCAGCTGATGATCGAGAACACCGATCAGCGCAGCCGCGATTACGGCGATATCGCCAACACGTTCCGGCCCGGCCATGCGGATATCACCTATCACCAGAAATACGGGCTGCGCGATTATCGCGGCGGCGGGCGCAGTTCGGCGCGCGAAACGGCGGCGCGGGTCGCGGCGGGCGGCATTGCGCGCGCGGTGCTGGGCGTGCTGGCGCCAAAGGTAGAGATCAAGGGCTACATGACCCGCATGGGCGCGATGGTGCTGGACCGCGAGCGGTTTGACTGGGATGCGATCGACACCAACGATTTCTGGCTGCCCGACGCCAAGGCCGCGCCAGACTGGGAGAAGTATCTGCAAAAGCTGCGCAAGGAACACGACTCGGTCGGTGCCGTGGTCGAAGTGGTGGCGCGCGGCGTGCCTGCGGGCCTTGGTGCGCCGGTCTATGCCAAGCTCGATACCGATCTGGCGGCGGCCTGCATGTCGATCAACGCGGTCAAGGGCGTGGAGATCGGCGAAGGCATGGCGGCGGCAGAGTTGAAGGGCACCGAGAACGCGGACGAGATTTTCATGGGGCCGGACGGGCCGCAATACAGCAGCAACCATTCGGGCGGCATTCTGGGCGGGATATCCACCGGGCAGGACGTGGTGGTGCGCTTCGCGGTCAAGCCGACCTCGTCGATCCTGAGCCCGCGCAAGTCGATCCGGATGGACGGCAGCGCAACCGAGGTGATCACCAAGGGCCGCCACGATCCCTGCGTCGGTATCCGCGCGGTGCCGGTGGGCGAGGCCATGATGGCCTGCGTGATCCTGGACCACCTGTTGCTGCATCGCGGCCAGGTGGGCGATGGCCCACGCGGGCGCATCGGCTGAGCGGCGTAGAACTTTCAGAGAATTTCAGCGCGCGCCCAGCCGGGTCGGGTCAATCAGCGGTCATGGCGGCGGTCATGTAGATCAGGGTCGGGCCGTCGGCCTTGAAGGCGGCTGTCACCGCCCTTTTTAACTCCGAGTGGGATTTGGGTGCTTCGGCATATGCGCCATAGGCCTTGGCCAGTGCGCAGAAATCGGGGTTGTGGGCGATCACCGAATTGGGCGCGATCTGCGCGCGCACCATGCTGTCCTCGATCTCTTTCAGCTTGCCATTGTCCCACAGCAGGATCGGCAGGGGCTGGCCCAGTTCCACGGCGGTGCCCAGTTCCTGCACCGTGTACTGGAACCCGTAATCCCCGGCGATGATCACCGTGGGCAGGCCGGGCCGGGCCGCAGCCCCGCCGATCCCGGCAGGCAGGGCATAGCCCAGCGTGCCAAAGCCGTAGGGGTGGTGCCAGTGGCCGGGGCGGGCCATGTCCCACACTTCCTTGCCGGTATAGGCAAACTGGGTCATGTCCGAGAAATACATCGTGTCCTCGGGCATCACCTCGCGCAGTACGTCGCAGATGGGCGCGATGCCGGGGCGTTCGGAATCTGATTCGGCGCGCCAGCGGGCGCGGGCGGCCTTGACCTCTTTCGCGGTCCAGCTTGTCCGGGCAACGTGCCCTTCGAGTGCGGCAGCAAGCCCGGAGAAGAAGGAAACGCTGTTCATCAGCAGTTTGCCCCCGCCGCTCTGCTGGGCGAGCATTTCGGGGTCGATGTCGACGCGGATGAAGTCACCGACATGGCCCAGCTCGGCGCGCCACAGGTCGATTTCGGACAGCTCGGTGCCCACGGCAATCACCAGGTCGGCACCGGCAATGACGCTCTCGCTCTCGGGGCGGCCAAGATAGGCACCGAAATGCAGCGGGTCATCCAGCCCGGCGATGCCGCGCCCGGCATAGGTGGTAAAGCTGGCCGCTTGCAACTGTGCCAGCACCTTGCGCGTGGTGTCGGGGGTGCCGACCGCGCCACCGCCGAGCACGAATAGCGGGCGTTTGGCCGCTGCGATCTGTGCCGCGATGTTCGGGGGCAGCGATTGTTCGGCAAGGGTGACGGGTTCGGGGGTCGGGTCCGGTGCCGGGGGCGCATTGCCTTCGAGCAGGGCGATGGGCACCTGGATATGCTTGGATCGCTTGCGAACGCTCTGGAATTCGGCCAGTGCGCGGTCGATGAGCGCGTAGGCCGCATCGGCGGAATGAGCCGTTGCCGACCAGTCACAGACTGTCCCGCCGGCGATTTCCTGATCCAGCATCTGGTGCAACTGGCCGCGGGTCGCGGCTGTCTCGTCAAGGCATGAGGAGATGGCCAGCACCGACACGCTGTCGGAATAGGCCTGCCCCAACGGTGTCATCGTATTGCACAGGCCGGGGCCGGTGATCACGTAGCACACGCCGGGCCGTCCGCTGGCACGGGCATAGCCATCGGCCATGAACCCTGCGCCCTGTTCGTGCCGGGCGAGGATGTGGCGGATGCCGGCCTCTTCGATGCCGCGGTACATTTCCTGGTTATGCACACCCGGAATGCCAAAGATCGTATCAACCCCGCGCGATTTCAGCATATGCGAGATTTGCGCCCCCAAGGGGCGGGTTTGAACAGGTGCAGTCATCAGGACCTCCAGAAGTTGATGGTGAAGATAGCATAAACCGCGAGCAGTTCTAGCCGACCGATCAGCATGCTGGCGCTCAGAATCCATTTGGCGGTATCGTTGAGCGGGGCGAAATTGCCCGCCGGTCCGATGATATCGCCCAGTCCCGGCCCGATATTGGCCAGCCCCGCGGCAGCGCCGGAGATCGACGTGATGAAATCGAGCCCCGTAAAGGCCAGCAGCACCGAGACGACCCCGAGAGAGACGACGAAAAAGACAAAGAACGACATCACCGAATTCAGCACTTCGTCATCCACCGGGCGGCCGGCATAGCGTGGAGTGAATATGCCGTGGGGGGATCGGATGCGGCTCATCTGGACACGGATCGAGGCAAAAAGCAGCTGGTAGCGGAATATCTTGACCGAACACGCGGTCGAACCGGCGCAGCCGCCGATCAAGCCGGTAAAGAAGATCACGGCGATCGGCAGAGGCCCCCATGTCATGTAGTTATCGCTGGTGAACCCGGTGCCGGTCATGATCGAGATGGTGCTGAACAGAACCTCGCCAAAGACCCGCTCGCTGGCGTCCCCGGCCTGAACGAAACGCCACAATGTCAGGCCCATGACGATCACGAATATGGTCATCAGAAAGGCCCGGACCTGCGGGTCAACCAGCAACGGGCGGGCCGTGCCTGTTGTCATCTGCACGAAGCGCACGAATGGCAGGGCTGCCAGGGCCATGAAGGCGGATGCGACATATTTGCTGGCCGGGTTGAACGAGCCGAATGACGAATCGTAGTTCGCCATGCCCCCGGTCGCGATAGTGGTCATCGCGTGTACGGTGGCGTCAAAGACGTGCATGCCGGACCACAGATATGCCGCAACGCACAGCATCGTCAGCGCAAGGTAGATGACCGAGATGCGAGATGCGATTTCGCCTGCGCGCGGCAGGATCTTGCCAAAGGTGTCAAAGGCTTCGGCCTTGAAGATCTGCATGCCGCCGACCCGCAGTTCCGGCAGGAACACCATCGCGACGATAATGATCCCGATCCCGCCCAGCCACTGCATGATCCCGCGCCACAGCAGTAGGCCCCGAGGCAGGGTGTCCAGACCGCTTATCACGCTGGCGCCGGTGGTGGTGAGGCCCGACATGGCCTCGAAAAAGGCATCTACGAAGCGCAGTTCGCTCTCGCCCAGCATGAAGGGAAGCGCACCAAAGAGCGGCAGCACCACCCAGACGCCGGTGGTCAGAAGGAAGGTCTGCTGAATGGTCAGCCCGGATTGCACGCCGTTGCGGCAGGTCAGCGCCACGAGACCGCCTGTCAGAACGGTCAGGATCGAGGACTCGGCAAAGACGGTCCATTCACCGCGCTGTTCGGCGATGTCGAGCACCAGCGGGAACACCATCGCCAGCCCCAGCGCCATGACCGTCAGGCCGATAACATATCCCACCGGGCGCAAATCCATCATGCGCCGCAGCGTTGGATGCCTGTCAGTCCGGTGTCAACCCGGATCGGCTACGCAAAGATGATGCGAATCATCTGGACAAGAAATACATCTCGTATACATTCTGTGTACGATTGGTGGAGATCGCATGCCCATGGACAAGAAAACTGCCTGCCTGGAAGACCTGCGGATGCGCATATTGATGCAGCAGATCGTGCCCGGCGCTGACTTGGATGAGGCAGCGTTGTGCGAGGCCTACGGGATCTCGCGCACGCCGATGCGCGAGGTGTTTCAGCGCTTGAGCGGGGCGGGGTATCTGCGCACCGAGCCCAATCGCGGCCCGAAGGTCACGTCGATGGACCTTGGCGTGATGCGCATGTTCTTTCAGACTGCACCGCTGATCTACGCCAATGTCGCGCGCCTTGCGGCAGAGAACCGGCGGCCCGAGCAGATCGAATCGTTGCGTGCCACGCAGGACGGCTTTCGCGCAGCGACCTCGACAGGTGATGTCAGCCGCGCGGCAATGCTCAACCACCGCTTTCACGAGGAGATCGGCGAGATGGCCCATAATCCCTACCTGATGCCCGCGTTGCAGCGCATGCTGATTGACCACACGCGCCTCAGCCAGACTTTTTACCGCCCGAAATCGGCGGATGAGAAACAACGCGTCAAGACCGCCTGCGTGCATCACGACCAGATGATCGACGCGTTCGAGGCGCAGGACGGAGAACGCGCGGTCGAACTGACCCTGCAACACTGGGATCTGTCGCGCGACCGGCTGGAGCAGTTCGTGAAGCCCGACCCGCTACCGTTCGACATGCCATCGCAAAAGGATCAAGCCCGTGCAGTTTGAAGGGATCTACACCCCCATCGTGACGCCCTATCATGATGATTTCACCATCAACGAAGAGGCGCTGGCGCAGACCGTCGAAATGCTGATCGGGGCGGGCGTTCACGGGATCATCGTGGCCGGCACGACGGGCGAATATTACGCCCAGTCCGCCGAGACTCGCCTGTGGCTGTTCGAGCGGGTTCACCAGCTGATCGCGGCGCGGGTTCCGATGATCGCGGGCACCGGTGACATGCAAACCGAGAACAGCATCGCCTATGCCAAGGCCGCGAAGGAGATCGGCGCCGATGCTCTGCTGATTGCCACGCCGCCCTATTCGTGCCCGACGGGCCGCGAACTGGCGTTGCACTGTCTGGCCATCGATCGCGCTGCGAACCTGCCGGTGATGCTCTACAACTATCCGGGCCGGATGGGCGTGACGATGGACGAGGAATGCCTGGACCGTCTGGGCCGGTCAGCCAATTTCTGCGGCATCAAGGAAAGCAGTGGTGACATCAACCGCCTGCACCTGTTGGCGCGCGATTACCCTCATATCGGCCTGGGCTGCGGTATGGACGATCAGGCGCTGGAATTCTTCGCCTGGGGTGCGCGGTTCTGGGTCTGTGCAGGCTCTAACTTTGCCCCGGAGGCACATATCGCGCTCTACCGCGCCTGCGCAATCGAAGGGGATTTCACCAAGGGCCGCGCCATCATGTCCGCCATGCTGCCGCTGATGCGGGTACTGGAGCAGGGTGGCAAATTCATCCAGTGCATCAAGCATGGTTTGACGGTGCGCGGCATTCCCGCCGGGCCACCGCGCCGCCCGCTGCACCCGCTGAACAAGGATGACAAACGCGCCCTGGAAGAGGTGATCCGCACCATGAACACCGCCATCAAGCGTATCGAAGGAGAGGCGCAATGACCGAGCTTTTGACCCGCGCGGAATATGCCGCCATCGCCGCCGAGATCGACCTGCCTGCCGCGCCGTTTATCGACGGCAAGTTCCGCAAGGGAACGGGGCCGATGATGGAGACGGTGAACCCGGCAACGGGCGATCTGCTGACCCGGATCAGCACCGCCGGACCCGAGGACGTGGACCTGGCCGTATCGCGTGCCCGCGAAGCGTTTGATCGCGGTGACTGGTCGCGCCTGCACCCATCAGAGCGCAAGGATGTTTTGATAAAGCTGTGCAAGCTGATCACCCGCCGCCAGAACGAACTGGCCGTGATGGAGAGCCTTGATAGCGGCAAGCCCATCCGCGATTGCGTCGGCATCGACGTGCCCGAGACGATCCATACGATCAAATGGCATGCCGAGCTGGTCGACAAGATCTATGACCAGACCGCCCCCACGGGCGACGACGCCATCGCGATGATCGTCCGAGAGCCGATCGGCGTGGTCGCCGCGGTGCTGCCGTGGAACTTTCCGATGTTGATGCTGGCGTGGAAGATCGGGCCGGCACTGGCGGCGGGCAATTCGGTGATCGTGAAGCCGGCCGAGCAGACGACGCTGACCGCGCTGCGCATTGCCGAGCTGGCGCATATGGCGGGCGTGCCGCGCGGCGTGTTGCAGGTGTTGCCCGGTGACGGGCCGTCGGTCGGCGAACCGCTGGGCCTGCATATGGACGTGGATATGGTCAGCTTTACCGGCTCGACCGAGACCGGAAAACGCTTCCTGCGCTATGCGGCGGACAGCAACATGAAGAAGATCGTGCTGGAATGCGGCGGCAAGAACCCTGCCGTGGTGCTGGCCGATGCCGAGAACCTCGATCATGTGGCCGGTCATGTGGTCAATGCCGCATTCTGGAACATGGGCGAGAATTGCAGCGCCACCTCGCGTCTGATCGTTCACCGCGACGTCAAGGCGCCGCTGATGGAACGGATCGTGGCCCGCATCCGCGACTGGAAGACAGGCGATCCGCTCGACCCGGCCAACCATCTGGGTGCGCTGATCGATGCCGAGCACTGCGGCAAGGTATCGAGCTACCTCAAGGGAGAGGCAGTGATTGGCGGGACGGTGGACGGCAATTTCATCGTGCCGACGGTCTATGAGGTCTCCGGAGATGACGAGCGGGCGCGCGAAGAGATCTTCGGGCCGATCCTGTCGGTCATCGAAGTGGCCAGCACCGAAGAGGCAATCGCATTGGCCAATGACACGGCATATGGCCTTGCGGCGGCCGTGTTCACCGCCAACACGCGGACCGCGATCCGCGCCGCGCGTGACATCCGCGCCGGGACCGTGACGGTTAATTGCTACGGCGAGGGCGACATCTCGACCCCGTTTGGCGGGTACAAGCAATCAGGGTTCGGCGGACGCGACAACGGCGCGCAAGCCCATGACCAGTTCACCGAGATCAAAACCATCTGGATCGATCTGACCGATCCAGCAGAGGGAGACAACGTGGGATGAGCCGTGTAGGTTTTATCGGCACCGGGCATATCGCGGCGCCGATGGCGCGGGCGCTGGCGCGATCCGGCCACCGCGTCACCGTATCAGAGCGGAGCGCGGAAACCGCAGCGGAACTGGTTGGTGCCGGGCTCGGTATCCAGGTGGCGCCGAACCAGCAGGTTCTGGAGAGGTCAGAGATCGTATTCCTTTGCCTTCGCCCGTCCGTTTGGGAATCGGTCTCGACGACGCTGGAATGGCGGCCTGATCATAGCGTGATCTCGGTCATGGCCGGGATCAGCCTGGATGACCTGCATCGGGCCTGTGCGCCAGCGACCGACATATCGGCAACAATTCCGTATGCTTTTGTAGAGCACGGTGGCTGTCCGCTGCCTGTCGTCGGCAACCCGACGGCCTTGCAGGCACTCTTTGGCGCAGACAATCCCGTGTTGCCCCAAACAGACGCTGACGCCCTGACGCATTTCTTTGCCGCATCGTCACTAGTGTCGGCGGTGCTGGGCCTGTTGGAGGGTGGCGCGAATTGGCTGGGGCCAAGAACCGGCGACGGAGATTCGGCCGAGACCTACCTCGCGGCGCTCGTGGGCGGATTCCTGAGCCATGGCAGCTTTGAGTCCGCTGGCAGGCTGGCGAAGGAAAAATGGGGACTCGCGACGCCAAATACATTGAACCGACAAATGGTTGACGGTCTGGAAGGGCAGGGCGCGTTTGCAGACCTGCCCTCACTTCTGGATCGGATCGCCGCGAGCATGGGAGGCGACAAATGAGTACCGCTGCTGTTGGAACTACACGCCGGGGGCGTGGTGCGCGCAAGGCGATCCGTCAGGCGCATGATTTCAAGATGCTACCGGCCCTCAAACGCGGGCTCCCCCTGACCGAGCCGATGGACGAGGGGCAGATCGAGCGGATCGATGCCGCTTCGATGCATATTCTCGAAAATGTCGGTGTTGTTTTTCGTGACGAAATCGCGCTGGCGGATTGGCGGCGTGTTGGGGCCAAGGTGGTGGGTGACACGGTTTACCTGGACCGCGGGCTGGTACGCGAGCTGATCGCGACGATTCCCGAAACGTTCACCTATCACGCCCGCAACCCGGCCAATAATCTGCCCTTTGGCCGCGATCACGCAATCTTTGTGCCGATGACCGGTGCGCCGTTTTTGCGCGACCTCGACAATGTGCGGCGCAATCCGCTGATGGAAGACCTCAGCAATTTTCACAAGCTGGCGCATATGCTGCCCGCGATGCACAGCTCTGCGCATCATATCGTGGAGCCTTACGACCACCCGATCAGCCAGCGGCATCTGCGCATCACCTATTCATCCATGAAACACTCGGACAAGACGTTCATGGGCATGACCACCAGCCCGAAGAACGCCGAAGACGTGATGGAAATGTGCGCGATCCTGTTTGGCGAAGAGTATCTTGAGACGCATCCCGTCTGCACCGGCAATTGCAACGGCAACTCGCCGCTGGTGTGGGACGAGACGATGCTGGGCGCGATGCGCGCGTTCTGCAAGCGTAACCAGCCTGTGCTGTGCAGCCCCTTCGTGCTGGGCGGGGCCAATACGCCCGCATCCGTCGCGCCGACTGTGGCGCAGCTTAATGCCGAGGCGCTGAGCGCGCTGGCTTATACGCAGGTGGTGCGCAAGGGATGTCCGGCGATCTACGGCCATTACCTCAGCACGGTCAGCATGAAATCAGGTGCGCCGATGGCGGGTACGCCGGAAATCAGCCTGATGAACCTGATGATCGGCCAGATGGCGCGGTTCTACGGCGTGCCTTGGCGATCCTCGACCGCGCTGGGCGGGGCCAAGACCTTTGACGCGCAAGCCGGTTATGAGAGTGCGACCACACTCATGGCGTTGCAGATGGCAGGCACCAACTACATGTGGCACGCCGCCGGCTGGAACGAGGCGGGAATGCATTGCAGCATGGCCAAGTTCGTCGTGGATGCCGAGCAATGCGCCATGGCCTACCGCATGGCCGAGGGCATCCGTTGGGATGATTTCGACGAGGCGTTGGCGGCGGTCGCCGATATCGGGCCGGGGGGGCATTATCTGGGCCACGCGCACACGCTAGAGAATTTCCAGCGCGCGTTTTTCATGCCGGATCTGTTCGACAACAACTCGATCGAGCAGTGGCAGGCCGAGGGCAGCGTCGAGATCACAGAGCGGGCGATCAACTACACCCGCGACTTGCTGAACGCCTATGAAGAGCCGAAACTGGACGCAGGCGTGGACGAGGCGCTGCGTGACTATATCGCCCGGCGCGAACGTGAAATCCCGGCGGCTGACGCCCTCAACCAGGACCTTTAGGCCGATGACGATCGCCAGCATCCAGATCTACCAGACTGAACTGCCGGTGCGGAACAGCCCCAGCACGATGGCGAGTGCACAAGTCTGGTCGCTGACCAGTACCGCGCCCCGGTTCGAGGTGTAAGAGATGCGGTTTGAAGGCAAGACGGCACTGGTCACAGGTGCGGCAGGCGGGATCGGGCAAGCCATCGTGCATGGCTTGCGGGCCGAGGGCGCGCACGTTGCGGTGACGGATCGCGATACCAGCGGGCTGGACGCGGATGCGCATTTCGACGGTGATCTGCTGGATGGTGCGTTCTGTGATGCGCTGCCGGGCCGCGTGGCAGAGGCGCTGGGTGGGGTCGATATCCTGTGCAACAACGCAGGCGTCATCACACGCGGCGATATCACCACGGCGACGGATGACGACTATGCCCTGACCATGGGCGTGAATGTCGAGGCGCCGTTTCGCATTGCGCGGGCGGTGATCCCGATCATGGCGGCGGCGGGGGGTGGTGCCATCGTCAATACCGCGTCTTGCTGGGGGCTGCATCCGGGGCCGAATCATCCTTTGTACGTGATGTCCAAAGCGGCGATTGCGTCGCTTACGGAATGTCTGGGCCGCGACCATGCGCATCAGGGTATTCGGGTGAATGCGGTCTGCCCGAACGAGGTGAACACCGCGATGTTGCGCACCGGGTTTGCCATACGCGGGCTGGATCCGGATGCGGCGGTCGCCACGCTGAATGCCACCGTGCCGCTGGGGCGAATCGCGGAACCCGAGGATATTGCCGATGTGATCCTTTTCCTTGCTTCTGATGCGGCGCGTTACATGTGTGGCGCGCTGGTCCCGGTCAATGGCGGGAAACCGGTGGGATGAGCGTGTTCGGGGGCAAGGTGGCGCTGGTCACAGGGGCGTCCAGCGGCATGGGGCAGGCCACGGCGCGGATGCTGGCAGAGGGCGGCGCACGGGTATTCACGGCGCAGCGCGGTGTGTCAGAATTCGAGACTGTTTCAGCCGATTTCGCCGACCCTGAGGTGCCAGCGCGCGTGATAGGCACGGTTCGCGAGGCTGCCGGACAGCTCGATATCCTGATCAACAATGCGGGCGTCATGCGCGAAGGGACCGTCGAGGAAACATCTCTGGATGATTGGCACATGCAATTGCATGTGAACCTGACCGCGCCCTTCCTGTTGATCCGTCACGCCATGCCGCTGTTGCGGGCTACGCGCGGTGCGATCGTCAATGTCGGCTCTATCGAGGGGCTGGGATCGAACCCGCGCCATCCGGCCTATGGCGCGTCCAAGGCCGGGCTGCATGGGCTGACCCGCGCCGTGGCGGTTGATCACGGGCCGGACGGGGTGCGCTGCAATGCCGTGGCACCGGGCTGGATCGACACCGATTTGAATGAGGCGTTCATTGACGGTCAGCCCGATCCGGCGGCGTTTCGGGCCCAGATCGGGGGCATTCACCCCCTGCGCCGTACCGGTGGGCCCGAAGAGGTGGCACAGCTGATCTGCTGGCTGGCATCGGACGCCGCCAGCTTCGTTACCGGGCAGGTCTATGCCATCGACGGTGGCCGCACCGCACAGTTGAGCCTGCCATGAAAGTGACCCGACTGCCGCGTGATCCGGGTAAATCCGGCTGGAACGCGCTTTTGCCCGCACCCGCCCCTGCCCAGAGGCTGGAAGAGGCCATCTCTGCCGATTGGTTGGTGATCGGTGCCGGTTTTGCCGGTCTGGCGGCAGCGCGCAGGCTGAAGCAACTGCACCCTGGCGACCGGATCGTGGTGCTGGAGGCGACGCGCATAGGAACGGGCCCCGCCGGGCGCAATTCGGGCTTTATGATCGACCTGCCGCATGATCTGGCGTCCGAGGATTACGGTGGAGCGTTGGAGCGCGACGCAGCGCAGACGCGGGCCAATCGTGCCGGTATCGGTTTTGCCGCAGACATGGCGGCGGAATACGCGCTGGGCGACGAGGCATTTGCACCCACAGGCAAGGTGAACGGCGCCGCCTCACCCTCGGGGCATCAGCATAACCTTGACTACGCGCAGCACCTGACCGCGATGGGCGAGGCGCATGAAATGCTTGATGCCGCGCAGATGCAGGAGATGACCGGCACATCCTATTATTGCAGCGGTCTCTTTACGCCGGGGACGGTGATGATTCATCCCGCGATGTTCGTGCGGGGGGTTGGCTCAGGTCTGAATGCGCAAGGGGTGCAGATATTCGAGAATAGCCCCGTGATCCAGCTCACGCGTCGCGGCACCTGGTTGGCCAGAACGCCGGGTGGGTCGGTCAGCGCGCCTCGGGTTATCTTGGCGGTCAACGGGCATGTGAACAGTTTCGGCCATTTCAAGCAGCAATTGCTGCATGTTTTTACCTATGCGTCGATGACCCGTGCCTTGACCGCGGCCGAAAGTGCGGCGCTGGGCGGTGATCCGCGCTGGGGCATTACGCCCGCGCACCCGATGGGCACCACCGTGCGGCGGATTTCCGGCATTGGCGGAGATCGAATCATCATCCGCAACCGGTTCACGATGGACCCGTCCATGGAAGTGTCTGACCGACGTATCGCACGCGTAGGACGCGACCATGATCAAGCCTTTGCCGCACGGTTCAGCATGCTTGGCGATGTGGCGATGCAATACCGCTGGGGTGGGCGGCTGTGTCTTAGCTGGAACAACGTGCCGGCGTTGGGCGAGGTGGACGAGGGGCTATTCTCGGCATGTTGCCAGAACGGTCTGGGCACAGCCAAGGGAACGTTGCACGGGATGCTGACGGCCGAACTGGCCTCGGGGCATCATACGCCGTTGTTGGACGAAGTGATGGCGCAGCCTGCGCCACGCCGCCTGCCGCCCGCGCCTTTGGCCTATGTGGGGGCCAATGCCACGATGCTATGGGGCGAGCGCAAGGCCGGGCGCGAGTTCTAGCGGGTCACGCGCGGCCCTCAGCCCTCGGCCAGATCCCGCAGGATCGGGCAATCGGGCCGTTCGTCCCCGGCGCAGGCGTCAACCAGATGCGACAGCGTCGCCCGCATGGATTGTAGCGCGGCAATCTTGTCCTCTATCTGGGCCAGATGGCTGCGCGCCAGCCGCTTTACATCTGCCGATGAACGGCTTTCGTCCTCGTAGAGCCCAAGCAATGTGCGGCAATCCTCTATCGAAAACCCCAGCGCGCGGGCGCGCCCCAGAAACGCCAGCTTGTGCACGTCGGCGTCGCTAAAGTCGCGGTAGCCGCTATTGCCTCTGGCGGGCCGGATCAGGCCGATCTCTTCGTAATAGCGGATCGTCTTGGGTGGCAGGCCGGTACGCGCGGCGGCGTCTCCGATGTTCATGCTGTCACCTCGCTCTCAATCGGGCGCCGCAGCCGCCGCAGGCGCAGCGCATTGCTGACCACAAAGACCGACGACATGGCCATCGCCCCCGCCGCCAGCATCGGCGACAACAACAGCCCGGATACGGGGTAGAGTACCCCGGCGGCTACCGGGATCAGCGCCGCATTATAGGCGAAGGCCCAGAACAGGTTCTGCCGGATGTTCGCCATTGTGCGTTCCGAGACGTGCCGCGCCGTGACCGCGCCGACCAGATCGCCCGAGATCAGCACCACGTCGGCGGCCTCGATCGCGATATCGGTGCCGGTGCCGACGGCGATGCCGATATCGGCCTCTGCCAGTGCTGGCGCATCATTGATCCCGTCGCCGACAAAGGCGACCGGGCCGTGTTTTGCGCGCAAGGCCCGGATCGCGTCGCGCTTGCCCTCGGGCAGCACCTCGGCGATCACATCGTCGATGCCCAGTTCCCGCGCGATCACCCCGGCGGCGGCGGCACTGTCCCCGGTGATCATCACGGTGTGCAGCCCGGCGCGGTGCATTGCGGCGATGGCATGGGCGCTGGTGGGTTTGACCGTATCCGAAATGCCGATTGCAGCGGCAATCTGGCCTGTAATAGAGACGAAAACCAAGGTTTGACCCTTCGCCGCCATTGCGGTGATTTCGGCGTCCAGCACATCGGTGTCGATGCCATGTTTCGTCATCATCCCTCGATTGCCGATAATCACAGCGCGGCCTTCGACATCGGCGGTGATTCCGGTGCCGGCGTGGGCCTTAACCTGTGTCGCACGCGGCAAGGTCAGTCTCTCTGCCGCTGTCTCGATCGCGCGGGCCAATGGATGTTCCGATTGCGCCTCGATCGCTGCGGCGTGGCGCAGAACCTCCTCGCGGTCATGGCCCGGTGCCAGTGCCACATCCACCACTCGGGGTTGTCCGAGGGTCAATGTTCCGGTCTTGTCGAAAGCGACCGTTTTGACCTCTGCCAAGCGCTCCAGCGCCTCGCCCCGGCGAAAGAGTACGCCCAGTTCTGCCGCACGTCCGGTGCCGACCATGATCGACGTTGGTGTGGCCAGACCCATCGCGCAGGGGCAGGCGATGATCAGTACCGAAACGCCCGCGACCAGCGCATGGCTGAGCGAGGGTGAAGGGCCAAACGCGAGCCAGACCAGAACCGTGACCACAGCAATCCCCATGACGATAGGGACAAAGACGCGCACGACGCGGTCTGCCACGGCCTGGATCGGCAGCTTTGCACCCTGCGCCTGCTGGACCATTTCGACGATGCGGGCCAGCACGGTGGCCTGACCAACCGCGCCTGCCCGGATCCGCAGCACTCCGGCAGTGTTGGTGGTGCCACCGATGACCTGTACGCCGGGCGCTTTGGCCACCGGCATCGGCTCGCCGGTGATCATGCTTTCGTCTACGTGGCTCTCGCCCTCGATCACCTCGCCATCCACCGCGATTCGTTCGCCGGGGCGGGTTTCGATCACATCGCCGACAACAACTGAAGCGAGCGGGACCGACTGGATCGTGTCGCCTCGCAGGACGCGGACGGTGTCGGGTTGCAGCCCGATGAGGTGTTCGATCGCGGCACCGGTGCGGCCGCGCGCGCGGGCCTCCATCCAGCGCCCGACGAGGATCAGCGTGACGATGACGCCTGCGGCCTCGAAATAGACGGCTGCCGCGCCTGCGGGTAGCAATCCGGGGGCAAAGAGCGCGACACAGCTATAGCCCCAGGCGCTGAGCGTGCCGAGGGCGACGAGGCTGTTCATCTCGGGGGCGCCGCGCAGCAGGGCGGGCAGGCCCTTTTGAAAGAACACCCGACCCGGCCAGAGCAGGACCAGCGTGATCAGCACGAACTGAAACGCCCAGGAGGCGGTCATGCCGACAGTTTGATGAATCGCCGCGTGGAAAGCGGGGAAGACGTGACCGCCCATCTCGATCACGAATACTGGCAAGGTCAACGCGGCGGCGATGAGTGCGGCGCGTTTCGTCTGGGTAATTTCAGCGTCGTGGCGATCAATATCAGGCTCTGTTTCACCTGAAACCGGCTCTGCCGGGTAGCCTGCAGCGGTCAGGGCGCTTGCCAGATGTGCCGCGTCTGTCACGCCTGCCAGATAGGTGATTCTGGCCTGCCGTGTGGCCAGGTTTACATGCGCTTCCAGCACACCGGGCACGGCGCGCAAAGCGGCCTCGGCCCGCCCGACGCAAGAAGCGCAGGTGAGGCCCGAGACCATCAGTTCAGCCTGCGATTGCTCCGCCGGATAGCCGGCCTGCGCCAGCGCCTCCGCGAGGGCCGGTGGCTGGGCGGTACCCGGATCGACGCTCGCGGTGCGGGTGGCAAGATTTACCGTCGCGACACCGATTCCGGGGACTGCGTTCAGCGCGCGTTCGGCCCGGCCCGCGCAGCCTGCGCAGGTCATTTCGCCGATTCGAATGGTCAGTTTTTCGCTCATCTTCGACCCCTTTCAGAGCGGAGATAGGGCTTCCAGTTGCTGGAAGGTCAAGGGCAAAGCGCTGAAAAAGCGACATCGGTATCGCGTCGGTATCATATCGGTATCGGGTAGGTGCCGGGATGAAGCCCGGCCTACCCGCCGCTGCGGTACCGGAAAACCCCGGTAGAGGTGGCAATGACGGTGCCCGTGTGATCCGTCACGCGGCCTTCGGCAAAGTAGGTCTTGCGTCCGCCCCCGGTGCGCCAGCCTTCGGTGATCAGGATCTCGCCATTGGCCTGCGCCAGATAGTTTACGGTCATCGACAGGGTGAGCGCCATTTGCTGCCGATCCGGGTCGCCGGTGTAGCATCCGGCATAGCCCATCGCGGAGTCCAGCAAGGTTGCGTGGATGCCGCCATGCGGCAGGCCCTGCCGGTTCATCAGCTGATGCGTGAGCGGTATCTCGATGCGGGCATAATCCTTGCGCCAGGCAGTCATGCGCATGTTCAGATGTGTTTGAAGGGGATAGGGTTCCTCGATCAGTCTGGGATCCAGTTCGTCTGTCATGTCAGTCGCCTCTTGTTGCGGTCGGGCCCTGTCAGGCCGGTTGGTACCGGGCCGCGTGGTTTGCGCAGCGCTGTTTCAGGTTTTTTCGCGTCAATCTGTCGGGGTATCGGTATAGTATCGGGTCAGCCAGCGGGCGATGAGGGCGGGCTTGTCGGTGCCCTCGATCTCGACCCGCACGGACCATGTGTTCGATACCTGCCCCGGCGTGGCGTCGTCCGATTTGATCAGGCGGAACACGCCGCGCACCCGGGCGCCTGCGCGCACCGGCGAGAGAAAGCGCAGCTTGTCAAAGCCGTAATTCACGCTGCGCGTCACCTCTGGCGGAAAGGGCAGCGCGTCGTAATACATCGCCGACAGCAGTGACAGGCTGAGGAACCCGTGCGCGATGGTGCCGCCAAAGGGAGTCTGCGCCGCCCGGTCAGGATCGGTATGGATGAATTGCCAATCATCGGTGGCATCTGCAAAGGCATCAATGCGGCTCTGATCCACCTTGAACCAGCGGGAAATGGCGGGCGCATCGGTCATTGGGTTGGCTCGCGCAGATCGGGCAGCAGGTAATCGGTGAGCTGTTGTCGGAGGGTCAGTTTCGACACTTTGCCGGTCGCGGTGAGCGGCAGAGCGTCAAGATAGATCACATCGTCGGGCAGTTGCCATTTCGCGAAATCCGGGGCCATCGTTTCGTGGATGGCGGCCAGATCGGGCGGTGGATTGGTGGCGGCGACGGCGATCAGGATGGGCCGTTCACCCCATTTGGGGTGCGGCATGGCGATAACGGCGCAACTGGCAATGCCGGGATGGGCGGTCGCGGCATTTTCAAGGTCGATTGAACTGATCCATTCACCGCCCGATTTTACCAGATCCTTGGCCCGGTCATGCACAGTCAGCCGCCCCTGAGCATCGACAGAAGCGATATCGCCGGTGGCGAACCATCCATCGGCATCGAAGGCGGCCGCACTGGCGGCAGGGTTGTCAAAATAGCCTGAAATGATGCTGTTGCCGCGCACATAGAGCTCTCCGGTGGTCTGCCCGTCATGGGGCAGGCGCATGCCGCCTTCGCCGGTCAGCTTGAAATCCACGCCGAAACAACGCTGCCCGGCATTGGTCTGGGCGGCCATGCGCGCGGTCAGATCCAGTGCCGCGACATCCGGGCCGGGGGTGCCGCGCCCGCCGACGGGGCTCATCTCGGTCAGGCCCCAGCAGCGGCTGACGGGGATTCCGTGACGCTCATAGGCCAATGCCAGCGAATGCGGCATGGCGGCACCGCCGACAACCAGATCGGCAAAGCCTGCGGGTGGGCGGCCGCGCCGCTCGATCTCGGGCAAGAGGCCCGCCCAAACGGTGGGCACGCCCCAGGCGGTATGGACCTGCTCCGCCTCCATCAACGCCCAGAGGCTGGCCCCGTCGAGCGCCGCGCCGGGCATCACCAGCGTCATGCCCATGAGCGGTGCGGCATAGGGCAGGCCCCAGGCATTGGCATGAAACATAGGCACGATGGGCATTGCTCGGCACCCGGCGCGAAAGCTGCTGGTCTGGCTGAGCGGCACCATCATCGCGTGCAGCACGGTGGAGCGCTGAGAAAAGAGCGCGCCTTTTGGTGCGCCAGTGGTGCCGGAGGTATAGCAGAGCGCGGCGGCGGTATCCTCTGGCAGGTCGGGCCAGTCATAGGTGGTGGGCTGCCCGGCGATAAGCGCGTCGTAAAGGGGAGGAGCAGTCTCTGTTTCAGCCTGATTTGCAGTTTCCGACAACGCGATGCAGGTCATTCCGGGGGGGATCTGATCCCTTAGCCTTGCGATGCGCGGGGCAAATTCCGGCTCCAGAAACAGGATCCGGTCCTTCGCGTGGTTGAGGATATAGACCAGCTGTTCGTCCGACAGGCGCGGATTGATCGTGTGACAGACAGCGCCTATGCCTGAGATGGCGAAATAAAGCTCGAAATGACGGTGGGAATTCCATGCCAGCGTCGCGATCCTGTCACCCTGGCGGACATCTTGAGCCACCAAGGCATGCGCCAATTGCGCCGCGCGCACCAGCGCATCCGGGTAGGTCTGGCGGTGTCGGCCTGCGGGGGTGGCTGATACGATCCCCTCATGCGGCGTGACCTCTGCGGCGTGGGTCAGGATATCGATGATCCGCAAGGGCCGGTGCATCATCATCCCCAACATGCGCGCTACCCTCTTTTCCGGTTGTGCCAATGGCGCAGGGTTGCACAAAGCAGTTTGGTGATCAATTCCCGCACCCGGCTCTTGACGTTGCGCAGGCTGGCCCGCAAGTAGCAAGGCAATCCCCCCACGCAGGAGCCAGCAGATGTCCCTTGACCGTTCCATCAAAATCGCACCGTCGATCCTGTCGGCTGATTTCGCCAATTTCGGTCAGGAGATCGAGGCGATCGAGGCCGAGGGCTGTGACTGGGTGCATGTCGACGTCATGGACGGGCATTTCGTGCCGAACATCACGTTTGGCCCCCCGCTGGTCAAGGCGATCCGCAAGCATATCAAGACGGTGATGGACGTGCATCTGATGATCGCGCCGGTCGATCCCTATATCGAGGCCTTCGCCGATGCGGGTGCGGATGTCCTGACCGCGCATCTGGAGGCCGGGCCGCACATCCACCGCACGTTGCAGGCCATTCGCGGAACGGGCTGCAAGGCCGGTCTGGCGCTGAACCCCGGTACGGGGCTGGATGATGTGGCGCATCTGCTGGACATGATCGACCTGGTCTGCGTGATGACCGTCAACCCCGGCTTTGGCGGGCAGAAATTCATTCACAGCCAGATCGACAAGGTGCGCACGTTGCGCGAGATGATCGGCGACCGGCCCATTCATATCGAGATCGACGGCGGTATCACGCGCGAAACCGCGCCGCTGATGGCGGCGGCGGGGGCCGATGTGCTGGTGGCGGGGTCCGCGGTGTTCACGGGCGGCAGTGTGCAGAACCCGGCCCCTTATGGTGCCAACATCCGCGCGATCCGCCACGCAGCCGAGGCGGCGCAGGGCAACTGAGGGCCCGCATCGGCGGGACGGGTGGCGTTGTGCCCCTGATCCGGCCATTGCGGGGGAACGTCGCGTTTGCCTGTCAGCGGCGATCCACGATAGGATTTGGGCAAGAAATTTGAAGGGATCGTAACATGACGGATATCGTGATTCTGGGCGGCGCGCGGACGGCCATCGGCACTTTTGGCGGTGCATTGGCAGGGGTGAAACCGACCGAACTGGGCGCGCATGTGGCGCGCGCCGCGCTGGAACGGTCCGGGGTCGAGGGTGGCCAGATCGGGCATGTGGTGTTTGGCCACGTGATCAACACCGAGCCGCGCGACATGTATCTCAGCCGCGTCGCGGCGATGGAGGCGGGCATCCCAGAGACCACGCCGGCGATGAACGTCAACCGCCTGTGCGGATCGGGCGCGCAGGCGATCGTTTCGGGGATTCAGGCGCTGATGCTGGGCGATTGCGACTATGCGCTGACCGGCGGGGCCGAAAGCATGACGCGCGCGCCCTTCATCATCCCCGATCAGCGCTGGGGCGCCAAGATGGGCGATGTCCGGACGCTCGACATGATGCTGGGCGCGCTCAACTGTCCATTCGGCACCGGCCATATGGGCGTCACCGCCGAGAATGTCGCGGCAGAGCATGACATCAGCCGTGAAGCGCAGGATGCCTTTGCGCTGGAGAGCCAGCGCCGTGCGGCGGTGGCGATCAAGGCGGGACACTTCAAGGATCAGATCGCGCCGATCGAGGTGAAGGTGCGGCGCGATACCGTGAGTTTCGACACCGATGAACACCCCAAGGAGACGACGGCAGAGGCGCTGGCCGGGCTGCGCACCGCGTTCCAGAAAGACGGCACCGTCACGGCGGGCAATGCATCGGGCATCAATGATGGTGCGGCAGCAATCGTGATGGCGCGCGGTGATGCCGCGCAACTGGCGGGTCTGAAGCCGCGTGCGCGGGTGTTGGGCTATGCCCATGCCGGTGTGCGCCCCGAGGTGATGGGCATCGGCCCGGTCCCGGCCATCGAGGCGCTGTTCGCGCGCACCGGGCTGAGCGCGTCCGATTTCGACGTGATCGAATCGAACGAGGCCTTTGCGTCGCAGGCGCTGGCGGTGAACAAGGCGCTTGGCCTTGACCCGGCGCGCGTGAACCCGAATGGCGGCGCGATCGCGCTGGGCCATCCGGTCGGTGCGACGGGCGCTATTCTGACGATCAAGGCGATGTATGAGTTGGAGCGCACTGGCGGGCGCAAGGCGCTGATCACCATGTGCATCGGTGGTGGGCAAGGTATCGCGCTGGCAATCGAGCGGGTCTGACCGGACACTACATCTGCCCCGGCGAGCATCTTGGTGAGCGGGGCCTCCGGCGGAGGTATTTATGGGAAAGATGAATGGCCGATGCGTGTTTCATCTTTCCAAAAATACCTTTGCCGCACCGGCTGGGGGCGACATGGTTGAGGTCGTCCGCCGCCGTTGCGTTTCATACCCAATGAGACCTGCCCGTTATTCGGGCAGGAGAGCGGGGATCGCGGCATTTTCGCGGTTCAGTCGCTTGGCCGCCATGCCGGGGGCGGCGCCCCGGACCGCGATCCAGCGGTAGAACACAGGCGTCAGGAACAGGGTGAAGACGGTGGCAAAGCCAAGCCCGCCGACGATCACCCAGCCGACCGCGATGCGCGCCTCGGCCCCGGCCCCGGATGTCAGGATCAGCGGCAAGCCGCCAAACACGGTCGAGACCATCGTCATCATCACCGGCCGGATGCGCAGGCGCAGGGCGTTGCGGATCGCGCTGTCGATATCTTGGCCCGCCTCGCGCAACTGGTTTGCGAATTCAACGATCAGTATGCCGTTCTTGGCCATGACACCGATCAGCATCACCAGACCGATCTGGCTGTAATAGTTCAGCGATCCGCCCGAGAGGGAGATTGCCAGAAGCGCGGCGGCCAGCCCGAAGGGGACTGTCAGCATGATGACGACGGCGCTGGCGATGCTTTCGAACTGGGCGGCCAACACCAGGAAAACGACGATGAAGGCCACACCAAAAACCGTATACATGGCAGACTCACTGTCCGTCAGTGTTGCAGCTTCGCCGGTAAAGACGATCCCCATGCCGTCCGGCAGCGTGTCATCGGCAATCGCGGTCAGTTGCGCCATTGCATCACCAAGGTCGACACCTTGGCCAAGGTTGGATTGAACCGACACGGCCAGCGATCCGGCCTGACGGCTGATTTGCGACTGGCTGACAATCGGCTCGAGCGTTGCTGCTGCCGAAACCGGAACATATTCACCGCCCGGCAGACGCAGGAAGATGGATTCAAGGTCTGACGGATCGTTGATCGGGGGGCCACCGGGCACCACGTTGACGTCGGTTTCGACATCATCCTCGAACACCGAAACAGCGACGTTGCCCTGGACCATGGCGCTGACCGTCTGGGCGATTTCGGCCTCGCTCAGGCCGAATACGCGGGCCATGTCGGGATCCACCCGCAGCTCGTATTGCGCCTGAACGCTGTCCTCGGAAAGCTGTGGGTTGAGGAACGTATCGTCGCCCGCCATCGCGGCCACCAGAGTATCGGCAGCGTCCGTCATTGCCGCGACATCGGTGCCTGTGACCGCGAATTGCAGACCGCGCCCCGCGCCACGGATGTTCAGGCTGTTGGTCGAGCGGGCATTGACCTGAACGCCGGGTACATCGCTGAGTTGCTTGCTGACCTCGGCAATGATTTCTTGCTGGCTATGGTCGCGCTCGGCCCAGTCGGGCAGGCGCACGATGATGAAGGCGCTGGTGCCGCCGCCCACGCCGATGATGCTCTGAACGGCTTCGACGTCTCCGTTTGCGCGGTAAGGGTCCAAGATGGCCTCGACCTGCGCGATTTGCGTCTCAAGGTACTCGACCGTGGTATCGGATGCACCGCGCGCCTGGATCAGAAAGAACCCACGATCCTCGTCTGGCGTGATGCTGGACGATAACGTGCTTGCCGCGCCGACTGCGATAAGGGCGAACCCGATGGCAACAGACAGCACGATCAGGGGTGCCCGGATGGCCTGATCCATGACGAAGTCGAAACCACGCGCGATGGCCCCCGCCCTGGCGGGTGCGGCGGTCGCCTTGGGATCAGGTTTGCCGGGGTCCAGGAATGCGGCCAGCACCGGTGCCAGCGTCAGTGCCGTGATCGATGACAGGGTGACGGCAAAGGCCAGAACGAATCCGAACTCGCTGAATACGCCGCCCGCCTGCCCCGGCAGAAACGAGATCGGGATGAAGACGGCGGCCAACGTTGCGGTGGTCGAGATGACGGCGAAAAACACCTCGTTCGTGCCAGCGGCCGCTGCGGCGAAAGCCCTCATGCCCTGTTTGCGTTTGCGCACGATGTTCTCGATCACGACGATGGCGTCGTCTACGACCATGCCGGTGGCCAGAACCAGTGCCAGAAGGCTGATGGTGTTGACGGAAAACCCGGTCAGCCAGATTGCGGCAACAGTGCCGACCAGCGCCACGGGAATGGTGACTGCGGGGATCAGCGTTGCGCGGGGCGAGCGCAGAAAGGCAAAGATGACCGCGATCACGATAATGGTGGCCATACCGATGGATTTGACCACCTCGTCGATCGACCCTTCGATGAACACACCGTCATCCGAGGTGATGATGATATCCACATTCTCGGGCATATCGGCGCGCAGCTCTTCGACCGCCGCGCGCACCGCCTTTGAGATTTCCAGCGTGTTGCCGACCGACTGGCGGCTGATGTCCAGCCCGATCGCAGGCTGGCCGTTGACGCGGGCAAAGACATCCCTGTCCTCTGGGACCACCTGAACATAGGCGACATCGGACACGCGGGTCGTCGCGTTGATGGGGATCTGACCAACGCTGTCGGCGGTCACCTCTGCGTTGCCGACGCGCAGGGCGAGGGTTTGCGACGATGATTCCAGGTCGCCCAGCGGCGTGTCATCGCGCAGGGCCGTCAATGCGTCTGATACGTCGAATACTGTCAGCCCGCGGCTGAGCAGCGAGGGCATGTCGAGCGTGACGCGAAATTCATTGGCGCGGTTGCCGCGCACGGTGACTTCGGCGATGCCGTCGATCAGTGACAGGCGGTCATAGATCACGCCTTCGGCCAGCCGTGTCATCTCGTCAAAGGTGGCATCGCCCAGAATGGCCAGCCGGATGATGGCATCGGCGTTGCTGTCGCTTTTCGTGACAATCGGGTCGTCGATATCCTCGGGAAGCTGGCGCAGCGTTGCGGACACGATTTCACGCGCCTCGTTCGCGGCGATGTTGACGTCTGTGCCCGTGGAAAGGTCGATGGTGATGCGGCTCGAGCCGGTCGTGGAACTCGACTCGATATAGGACAGACCCTCAAGGGCGCTCAGGGCATCCTCCAGCACCTGCGTGACCTGCTGGTCGACGGTGGCAGGAACGGCGCCTTCGTAAGTGGTCCGGACCGACAGCACGGGCTGGTCCACATCCGGCATTTCGCGCACGTCCACCGATGAAAGCGCGGCAAGCCCCGCGATCAGGATCAGCAGGTTGATGACGATGCCGAACAAGGGGCGGGCGACAAAGAGATTGGCAAGGCCGGACTTGCCAGCCTGAGGGGTAGCGGTGCTCATGTCGGTGCCTCGGTCGCGGTTGGTTGTTTCGGTTCGGCTTGCCCGACTTCCGGCGTCGCGCGGTTCGGTGTCGTTGCAGGCTCCTGTGCCGGGGCGTTCGCGGGTTTGATGCGTGATCCGGCGCGCAATTTCTGCGCGCCTTCGGAAACGACCAACGTGCCAGTGGCAATATCCGCGTCGATCCAAACCCGGCCATTGCGCCGGAACAGGATGGTCGCCGGCACCTGCTTGGCAACGCCGCCGTCGTCGATCCACACGCTTGATCCGTTGCGCGACCAGCTGATTGCGGTGGATGGCAACACCGCCAGCGGATCGCTTTCATGGATGATGCGCACGGCAAATGTCATGCCCGGCCATAGCAGGCCATCGGGGTTCTCGATCCGCGCCTTGACCGTCACACTGCGCGTCACGCTGTCGATGCGGCTGTCAAAGGACACGATCTCGCCCTCGAAAACGTGCCCTGTGAAGGTCGGGGTGCTGGCAAGGACGGTCTGATCCTTGGTCAGCAAACCGATGGAACGTTCTGGCAGCTCGAATTCGACCAGCAAAGCCTCGGAATCGTCGATGGTCACGATGGTACTGCCGACGGACAGGATGTCGCCGATTTCCACATCGCTCAGACCCAGCTTGCCCGAGATTGGCGCGCGTATGGTTCGGTCATCCAGCGCGGTCTGCGCCAGCCCGACCTTCGCTTCTGCCAGGCGCTGGGCGGCCCTGGCCTCGGATAATGTGACTTCGGTTACCGTGGAGTTTCCGGTTGCCTGCAAACGCTCGTAGCGCTGTGTAACGTCACGGGCCTGCTCGAATTCGGTCTGCGCGATCTCGAGGTTGAACACCTCGGTCCGCGCATCAAGCTGCACCAGAACGTCGCCCGCCGAAACATGCCCATTCGCAGGCAGGTTGATTTCGGTCACTTCGCCTGATGCATCCGCGACCACATCCGCGCTGCGCACTGCTTTTGCAGTTCCTATGGCGCGCAGGACATCTTCGTAAGGTTGCCTTTCCAGCGGGGTCAGGACCACCGTCGTTGCGCTGGCACCTCTTTGCCCGCCAGCGGGGCGGCCGGCCCGCGCGCCGCGTTCGGGATTGCTTGTCTGTTCGCCACTCTCACCTTCAACCCCGGAAACCGGCCCAAGAGAAGCCGGAACACCAAAGGCGATGAAATATGATCCGGTCAGGATCAATGCTGCGATGATCAAGGTGACGAAGGTACGCATTCAAGAGCCCCTGTGATTTTCCGGCCGCATCTCTGACCGGTTCAACCTGTCTGGTTGATCGCCGACCATGCGGCGCAGTGTTGCGGCGGGGGCAGGTCTGCCCTCGCCGCTGCGTCGCTTGCCGGTATGGCCTTAGCCTTTTCGGCCACGGCGCTTGTGATCTTCGCGGTCCAGCTTCCCGTCGCCATTGCGGTCCATCCGCTCGACGACATCACTAAAACGCTTGTCCATCTCGGCCTGCGTCACTGCGCCGTCACCGTCCGCGTCGAGTTTCTGAAACGCGTCTACCATCCGCTCTCGGGTCAGGTCGAGGTAGATCGTCTCGAACTCATCAAGAGAGATGTTGCCCTCGCCGGATTTGTCGGCATCGGCCACGACCGACGCGCGGAACGTGTCCACTTCTTCCTGCGTCACGGCGCGGTCATTATTGGCATCGACCCGCTCCATGATCTGACGCATCATGCCATGCTCGCCGTGATGCCCATGGCCACGGCGGTGCCCACGCTCGCCACGATGACCGTCGTGTTTGCCATCGGGCGCATCAGCGGCTGCCTGTGTCGCGACGGGGGCTGTGTCATTCGCATTCTGTGCGGTGGCAACGGTCAGGCCGGACAGAAGAGCGGCTGCGACGATAAAGCTGCCGGGGAGAAATCTGGATTTTGTCATGTCGTTTCCTTTCGAGTTTCTGGTCGGGCAGTGATTGCCTCGTGAACCTCACTTAGGGGGTATCGCGCAAAAAGGTTTGTCAGCGCCAACGCCAGTTTGTCGCCGTTTGTCGCTGGGCCGGTGTCTGATACATCTTGCGACAATTCAGGCAGGAATTGTTCTGCCTGTTGGTTGATTTTCAAAGGAGAAAGGGTGCTATTGACTGCAACGGTCGCTGAGAATGCGTCCAAGGAGAGATGCCATGACAGACCCGATCGCGCCCCAGATCCTTATCGTCGACGACGCTCGCGACATTCGCGAGCCGTTGGGCCAGTATCTGCGCAAGCAAGGATTTCGCACAAGGCTCGCCGCCCATGCGGCAGAGGCGCGAGAGATCCTGGCTGAGGCGGCCATTCACCTCGTCGTGCTCGACATCATGATGCCGGGCGAGGACGGGCTCAGCCTCTGTCGCTGGCTTGTCGCCCATGACGGTCCGCCGGTGTTGTTGCTGACCGCCATGGCGGATGAGACAGACCGTATCGTCGGGCTGGAGCTTGGCGCTGATGATTATCTGGTCAAGCCGTTCAATCCGCGCGAGTTGCTGGCGCGGGTCCGCGCGATCCTGCGCCGTGTGCCCGCCGAGATTTCCGCACCGCCAAGCGGGCGCCGGGCATTTGCCTGCTGGGTGCATGACCCCGACCGCCTGACGCTCAGCCACGAAGATGGCGAGACCGTCGACCTGACCACCGCCGAGAACCGCCTTCTGGGCATTTTCCTTGACCAGCCGCGCGCGGTCCTCAGCCGAGCAACCCTGCTTGACCTGACCGCCGGGCGCGAGGCGAAAGCCTATGACCGTGCCATCGACAACCAGATCAGCCGCTTGCGCCGCAAGATCGAAGTCGACCCGAAAAACCCGCAAATTCTCGTGACGGAATGGGGCGGCGGTTACAGGTTGGTCGCGGATGTGACGGAGGCCCCATGATGCAGAGCCTCAAACGACTTTTCCCCGATGGATTGGCCGGGCGTATCGTTCTTCTTCTGGCGATGACCATCCTTGTTGCCAACCTTATCGCGCTGGCTGTTCTCAACTTTCAGCAGCAGCGATTTGACAGGCAGGCCAGCGAAGACCGAGAGATCGAGCGGATCGCGGCCCTCATTCCGGCAATGGAAGCGGTCAACGCACAGGTCCGCCGGGTGATTGCCCGAGACGCCTCTACCCGGTTCGCCCGCGTGAGGGTGGACGATGCCCCGTTGCTGACAGAAACCGCCGCCGACAGCCGGTCGAGATACATCGCGCAGGGGCTGATGGAGACACTGAAACGCGAGGACGTGAATGTTGCCATCATCGACCGCCCGATTCCCCCCGATGCGCCCGAGCGCCGGGGCGGCTTTCGCACGGATCGGGTGATCGCCATCACCATGCCGCTGAGCGCAAGAAACGGGCAGACCGAATGGCTCAACGTCGTGACCAGCGGCGCATCCCGACGCCCCGGCCGTGTCGATGGCAGGCCGTTTCTGACTGTTCTGGCCTTGTCGCTCTTCTGCGTGCTTGGCGTGTCCATCGCTCTTGCGCGCCACCTGACCAAACCGCTTGAGCAGCTCTCGAGGGCCGCCGAGGCTGCCGGGCGCGGCGACCGCGCCGCGCGCGTTCCGGAAGGCGGGGCGCGTGAAATGCGCAAGGCGGCGCAGGCATTCAACGCCATGCAAGTCGAAATCTCGCAATTCGATGCGCAACGCATGCGGATGCTTGCGGCCGTGGGGCATGACCTGCGCACACCCATGACAAGCCTGCGCATCCGCGCGGAAATGGTCGATGACGAAGAGCAGCGCGACGCGATGGTCCGCACGCTGGACGAGATGACAGTGATGGCCGACGGGCTGATAAGCTATGCCAAGGATGGGCAGGATTCCGAGAAAATGGAGTCGATTGATATCGGTGCCCTGCTGACCCAGATTTGCGAGGATCGCGGTGCGGCGTGCAATGCCGCCCCGAATGTGCAGGTGACGGGCCGCCGTGTCGGGCTTGGCCGGGCGATCGGGAACCTTATCGACAACGCCAAGCGCTATGGCGATGCGGCAACCGTGACACTGGCGCAGGACAAGCGGCAGGCCATCATCACCATCGACGACAACGGGCCAGGTATTGCGCCCGACCGTCTGGATGCCATGTTCGAGCCATTCACGCGCGGCGACGACAGCCGCAGCCTTGAAACCGGCGGCGCGGGTCTGGGCCTGTCCATCGCCCGGACGATCATCGTCGCACATGGCGGTCAGATCACGCTTGAGAACCGACAGGAAGGCGGGTTGCGGGTGACGGTGACTTTGCCACTGCGCAGGTCGTCATGATGGCAAATGAGACCGGCCACAGCCGCCATCACACGCCAACATAGCGATCCACGATGGAATGATCGGCGCGCAGGGCTTCGGCGAGCAATGTCTCGCCATTGCGCCCGTTCTCGATGAAGGCCACGCGGTCCGCCACCGACAGCACCGCATCGACCCGTTGCTCGACCAGCAGGATTGCAACGCCCTTGCTGCGCATCTTCACGATCACCTGCCGGATCGCTTCGATCATCGAGGGTTGCAGCCCCTCGGTCGGTTCATCCAGCAGCAGCGCCTTGGGCTGCAAACACAAGGCGCGGGCCGTGGCCAGCATCTGCTGTTCGCCGCCCGAAAGGGTCTGTGCGCGCTGCCCCATGCGTTCGCGCAGGCGCGGGAAGAGGTCCAGCACCTCCTCCAGCACTTCCGGGGGGCTGTTGCGGGTCTGCATGCCCACCGCCAGGTTCTGCGCCACGGTAAGGCTTGGAAACAGCCGCCGCCCCTGCGGGATATAGCCGATGCCTGCACGCGGCACCTTGTGCGCGGGCAGTGCGCTGATCTCTGTTCCGTCCAGCGTGATCCGGCCCGCCATCAGGGGTAACAGGCCCATGATCGCCTGCATCGTCGTGGTCTTGCCCGCGCCATTGCGGCCCAGCAGGCACAGGATCTCGCCCGCCTCGACCCGCAGGCTGAAGTCCCGCAGCACCTGCGCGCGGCCATATCCGGCGCCTATCCCGTCCAGTTCCAGCATC
>Ga0209344_10001185_pt1 | contig 35804 bp, 60 predicted proteins | sample Cruoilmetagenom6_FD_187293 | JGI IMG/M metagenome (GOLD analysis project Ga0209344, IMG submission 187293) | Oil polluted marine microbial communities from Coal Oil Point, Santa Barbara, California, USA - Santa Barbara Oil Seep Sample 6 (SPAdes)... | ecosystem: Environmental > Aquatic > Marine...
TGAAGTTTATTGCTAGTAGGACATAAAAATAAACTTCAAGGTAGGTGTCAATTGTTAAACCTTGATTTTAACGCATACGCCAAAGGTTTTGACGTAGCATACAATTCACAATTAAATATTATTACTGGAGAGAAATAAAATGAACGAAGTAAAAGAGTTAGTAGAGTTTGATAAAATCGCGGCTGGCATTGCTGAAATACAAGATAAAGGTAATTTCATTCCTGATATGTCAACAAAGGAAGGTTATGAAGCAAGTAAGCGCTTTGTGTTGGATATGACAACACCAGCACGAACAAAGCTAAATACGGTGCATAAAAACGCTAAAGCTTATTGGGTTGCTGGTGGCAAAGCAATTGACGCTAAGAAAAATGAAATAATGGACATCCTTGTTGATATTCAACAGCCACATCAAGAAGCTTACAAAGCTAAAGACCAAGAAGAGAAAGATCGCAAAGCTAAGTTTGAAGCTGACTTACAGGCTCGTATTGATGTTCTGTATAATTACAGAGTATTACCGAACGGTTCTACATCTCAGCAAATTACCGATTTAATTCAGGAGTGTGGAGAGACTGACACTCAAGACGGTTATTATCACCGCGCAACTGACGCTTTTCAAGTTCGCGCCGAGTCGCTAGATATATTAAATGATGCGCTAATGCAGTGTGTTGCATATGAAGCCGAGCAAGCAAAGCAAGCTGAGTTAGCGGAGCAAAACAGAATACAGCAAGAGCAGCTAGAGGCGCAGCAAGAAAAGATGCGCTTACAGCAAGAAGAAATGGATCGCAAGCAAGCTGAAATTGACAGAAAAGAAAATGAAGCGGCAGAAGTTATTCGTCAGCAAGAAGCTGAAAAGCAGCGCGTAATTGATGAAAATGCACGTATTGAGCGTGAAAAGCAAGAAGCTATTGAGCGTGAAGAGTACGCAAAGCAACAAGCAGAAATTGCAGCAGAGAACGCAAAGCAAGCCGAGATTCAACGCCAGAAAGAACAGGCAACATTAGAGCAAGAAGCAGCAGAAAAGCGCGAGGCAAACAAGCGTCATAATGCTAAAGTTCACAACGGAATTTTAGAGGTTTTAACTGCTAACGGTATCAGCGAAGAAGATGGTAAAACAATGATAAAATTAGCCGCTAAACGTGAATTACCTAACCTACAAATTAACTATTAACAGAGTAAAGGAAAGAAAATGACAAACGTACAATCTAAAGAAAATATGACTATCGCAATTCGCGAGTACACCGACAACCAAGGACAGCAAAAAAAGGTCTGGAAAACTATTGGCGAATTAATTACATGGGATGATGGAAGTAAGTCATTTGAGTTATGGGGTCCAACTGGTTCAACTAAAGGCAATGTATTCGCTAAAGATGATAATAACCAACAAGTAGCGCCTCAACAAGGTGGCTACCAGCAGAATGCACCACAACAAAACGGCGGCGGCTTTCAGCAAAGCAACAATAACAACAACCATAGCCAACACGCACCACAGAACCATCCGCAAAACAACAGCCGTCAATTTTAATTAAACTAAAGCGGCTATAATGGCCGCAATAAGGAGAGAGTAGTGGCAAAGCAAACTGAAATAACCAAGTCAGCGAAAGGCGAAGATTGCACGTTATTGCTTGGTAATTGCTCTAGCAACGAAACTGTAGTCCTTTGCCATATCGGAAAGGATAGAGGTATGGCGATTAAATGTAGTGATCACTTTGCTGTTTATGCTTGCTCTAATTGTCACGATGTGATTGACGGTAGAGCGCCTGCTTTATACGGGCATGAAATGGTTGATAGTGCTAAAATGATGGCACTAGAGCGAACACAGCAAAAGCTAATTGATAAAGGTTTATTGGTGATAGCATGAGTTATGAATTCGAAATGCCATGGCCTCCAAGCGTAGGTAGTTGCTGGAGAGCTTACAGAAACAGGCTGATATTAAGTAAGAGAGGAAGGGATTACAGAAAAAGCGCGATAGAAAAGCTTAAGCAATTAAATTTATTAGACGAAAACATATCGAAAACTGTTCATGTGTCTCTAGTGTTAAATCCTCCTACGCTAAGGCGGTACGATATCGACAACTTTAATAAAGCCTTGTTTGACGCGTTAAGTCATGGCGGGTTCTGGATTGATGACGAGCAGGTTACTTCATTATCAATTAAGAAAGGCGTTAAAACTAAAGGCGGTAACGTAATGGTTACTGTTAATTTAAACAAAAGCTAAAGAGCTTAAAAGGAGAGTAAGATGTTTAGAAGAGCGATGGTAACAATTTTATTTATTTTTGCGTATGTATTCGCTGGGATTGCTTTGGAGGTGGTTACGACCATACCGGCTTTATTTGCTTTTTACGGGTTTTGCAGTGCTGTAATTTACATGACACTATCCAAGTTGAAATACGCCCTTTAAATGCATAACAAACTAACTTACATAAACGCCGGTATAACATTAAATCAATTTTGTATCGGCATAATAATTTACAGCTCTATAGGTCTGTTGTGTTTAATTAAAATAATTTGAAATAAATAACCTTGATGTATTGTATTCTTAAAATAGTTTGATATAATAGTTTCAAGAGTTGAGAAACAAACCAAACAAAAGAGAGAATATTATGTCAAACGTTGAAACTATGGTTACTTATTCAAGCAAGAAAAATCCTTTCGATATAGTAATGATTAAATCAGATGATTCATTTGTTATTGTTGGTGATCACGAACCTACAGATACACAGCTTAAAGACATGGTTAGTTGGCTTGATGTTGAGGGTTATAATGCAGAGTAAATATAAATGCGCTCATTGCGAGCGCTCAATTTCAGAGCTTGCATATAAAATGACTTTAGAAAACAAACCTTATTTATTATGTAAATGCAAAAAGCAAAAAGTTAAGGATTTCAAATGACAGCAAGTAAGCAAGCTAAAGAGTTAGGTTTAAAATCCCTAACTCAAGTTAGCGAATTAACAGGGCAGAGTTTGCAGACTTTAACTAATTGGTTTAACGATAAGCCTGAATTATTTGAAGTTGTGTTGCTTGGTTGCGTTGCTAAATTAAATCTATAGGGCTATTAAGCTATTTTAATATTAAGGATTACTTATGAGCACATGTAAAGGTGAAAACTGCAATGCTGTTAATGGCGTTAACCATAGTCAAGAGTGCATTAAAAATCACGATGCAATTTACGATAAAATAAGTAGCGCACCAGCTTGCTTTGATAGAGCAGAAAGCGGAGGACGCAGGTTTGATAACTGTAAGTACTATAATGACTGTAAACAAGTTAAGCCAATTTGCGTTAATAATCCGATTAAAAATCAATTTAACGCTACTGTGAAAGTTAATTAATTATATTTAGTGAGGGTGATATGGTTGAGGCAATATTTGAAGTTTTAAAGGTATTTGTTTTGTGCTTTGTTTTTGCTGGTGCGGTTTGTGCTTTTGCTATGTTTTTGTTTTTTCCTGTAAATGACGATCAGAAACAAGCGCCAGCATTTGTTATTTACAGGTTTTTTAAGCGTATTTTTAATTTAGGAGAGTAAAGAATGCAAACAATAATTACTAATGTAGAAGCTTTAAAGATGCCAAAGTTAAAAATTAAACGCTGGTATCATGATGATTGCACATTAGGTCGCTTAACTTATGGTGATTTACAATGCTTCACACTTGAGTTGCCTTGGTTAGATAATCAGCAGAATATTAGCTGTATACCTGCTGCTGGCGCGTATCAAGGTCGTAAGCATAAAAGCCCATCTAACGGAGATTGCATAGCCATTGATAATGTATTAGGCCGAAGTCACATACAGATACATAAAGGCAATTACACTAGAAATGTTAAAGGGTGCATCCTTGTTGGTGACAGTGTTAGGTTTTTGGATGGCGACAGTATTCCTGATGTTACAAATAGTACCGCGACATTGAGAAAGCTATTAAAGGTGCTGCCAAGTAAGTTTTTAATTGAAATAGAGTAGTGTTATAATTAAATCACCTATTAACCAGTAAGGAAGTGTTATGCCAGGTGGACGCGACAAGCCAGATCCAGACGAAGACGAGTAGTTATAAATGATTGAATATAAACCACATCTAATAGCGGAAAACTTATCATATCTGTTGTTGGTGTGGTTTTTTGTTATATCAGTTTTTGGCGGAATAAAAGACTTTGCTGTTTCATGTTGCCTGTGTATTCTTTGGCTAATATATTGTTGGATATTTACTTTTAATTTGTTTGATCCTTTGTCATACATCGAGCTAACAAATAAAATAATATTAATTGACGGGTCGTTTGCTTTGGCTTGCGCTATGCTCTTAAAGCTAAGCCCTACAGCATTAAAGCACTCATTACTACTATGCTTTGCTACATTGTGCCATATCATGATAATATTAAGCCTTAAAACAAAGTCATATGGCTTTTTCTACCTTTGGTATGACGAGCTAATAATTTTAGTAGGGTTATTACAAATGGTGATCTCATACAATGGATTTACTAAGGCACTTCATAGAATACAGGGACTGTTACGTGGGCGGAACGTTGATAGTAACTGCGCTAACAAAGGTTTATTTGCACAAAAAACGGGAAAGGCTAAAACGTGAAGCAAGAAACATTAAAAGCTTTGGCGGATGGTGCAACTATATCCGCAATAAGTACGGGCGTTAGTGTTAGAATTGGCTGGCTAGATGTCATTAATGAATACGCCCCAGCAATAGGTGCAATAGCAACTGTATTTTTTGGCCTTATAGGCCTTTTGTTTTATTACCTAACCTATAAAAAAGGCACTCAGGCAGATGATAACAAAAGAGATATATCCGACTTAAAGGATGATTTTGATGTTCACAAACAAGAAACCCTCAAGCAGTTTGATAGCGTTAACTTAGGTATATCTAAAATACTTGAGAACCAAGCAACAAAGAAAAGAAAAACCGATACAGAGGTTGAATAAATGCCTTTCTCTCTTCAAATGAAATACTCACAAAATACATTTAGAAAGGGTGACTGTGTAGGTGTAAATCCTGATAGCTTCGCATATTTCAATGGTGACTGTTTATCTAAATGGCTAGAATCTGGATTATCAATAGATGATTGGCGCTACCCGTTCGCTATAATCTATATAACGAATGAAGATATGGACGGCACTGAGCCAGAGGTATTAATTTTAACTGAAGAATACCTCCCTAATGAAGATATCGTTGAGCAAGTAAGGCTTGGTAACGATGTAGAGCAGTTCATAAAAGATAACAACCCTGAAGAATTCAACCGTAGATATTACATAGACCTACCTGAAGACTACAATCACCCAGTAAGAAAGCAATTACGTGAAGTTGGCGAAAGCTCAACTACATGGTCAGTTATAGAGCCTTACATCAAGAGGCGTGATTAATGACGGTCTTATGTGTTGAATCAGGGATAACCTATGCAACGGGTGTTGCTGCAATAGCTGCTGAAGGTGGCGCTAATAGAACCATGCAGGTAAGTGGCTCTAACTCATTTGCTACAAGTGTTAACGCAGGTCAATACAATCTAGGTATAGTTATCATTCCTAACCCTGGCGAAGAAACTCAGGACGATGGTGATATAAATATTGGCGCCCAAATGACGGGTGCATTTTCTTGTGCAGCACCTAGCTCTGAAATAAGAAACTTAAGAACAAACAATCTAAACCTAACTAGCGCCCCTAATATGACTATCGATGGCTTGATATGTGACGGGCTAGGTAGTGACGGGGTTATCTATAATGACACTGTAATAATTAGAAAGCTGATAATACACAATGCAAATGACAGCATTATATCTAGCGCAACAAGGCCAAACTCAGATATATCTGGCGTTACCTCTGTTGGCGCCACTAGGTTCGGATTTGCCAATGGTAAGTTTAACGATAGTGTCGATGTTGACTCTGCTAACCAAGGTTACTTTGGTGAAATGCCCGGCTCTGGTAATTTATGGGAGCATGATGGCAGTGGAACAAATACCATAACAGAATCACCGGTAACTGATATCTTTGTTGATTTTGCTGGCGGTAAGTATGGGATATTAGCAAGCTCTAGTCCTGGCGCTGCTGGTGCAGGTGGTTTTATATTTACTGTCAGCAGCGGTATAACCGTAACGGCAGAAAGGCAAGATTATAGTTTAACGTTTAATGATGCTACCGTCGATTTAACTGGCGAGGTTTTAGTTAGTGCTGAATCGCAATTTTACCAAGTTCAGTTTTTTGATGGTCAGGTAGATTTAATAGCAGGTATCGATGTATTAGCTCAAACACAAGATTATGATATAACCTTCTTTGATGCTACCGTTCAATTATCAGGCGTGATCAATGTATCTGCCGGCAATCAATTATATAGCGTCACATTCTACGATGCTTCTGTATCAATTACAGAGCTTTGGACAGACAAACCAAAAGCCGTTACCAACTGGGGCGATAAATCTAATGTGGTGACAATTTGGACAGACAAGTAAATAATGTTAAAATACTTAAAACTTTAGAGGAATTACCATGGCACTAGGAACAGTTTACGGCTTTAATGACGTAACAAAGCAATTAGGTGATGGCTCGTATACTTTAGCTAGTGATACGTTAGCCTTTTATTTTATTACAGAAACAGCAAGCGCTATTAACTTAGATGCTACCAACCCTGTATTGGCAGACTTTACACAAGTTGCATCAGGTGGTAATTATACAGGCTCATTTGTTGGTGCATCGGTAACATGGACAAGAGCAACAGTTGCCTCTAAATATGATGCTGCTGATTTATCATTACTTAAAGATGCAAGTAATCCATCTACAGTAAAAACATTAATTGCAGTAGATACAACAGCAAGCAACAAGGCGTTTTGTGCGTGGGACATGACAACTGATAACGGGGTAACGCCTCCTGATTTAGCTAATAACGATTTCACATTTACAGTAGGTGCTAACGGTTTATTTCAGGTAGCAAAAGTTTAATTAATTTTAAGTCGAACAACAGTGAATAACCGAGAGGACTCACAATATGGCTAACAGAAAAGTCACAGCAAGAGAGATAAACAGAGAAGAGTTAAGGCGATACTTATCTGAAAGAGGTAAGTTGTCTCATATCTTTGATAACCTTGAAAAACTAGAAGACCAAACAATAGAGATGGATAGTGTTGCTGTATCTAGAATAAACTCAGCAAATTCAACACGTTTAGCACTCCTTAAAAAATACCTACCCGATGAAAAGTCTGTTGAAATCAAAAACGCTGAAGGCGAAACATTTAAGAGTGATGGTAAGTGGACAGTGGAGTTTGTGAATGCCACTGTTGAAGATAAATAAAAAACTAGAGCCATTTATTACTAAGCCTAAACAGTTAAAGATTGCTATAGGTGGTCGCGGCTCTGGCAAATCAATTGGAATAGGTGACGCCTTAACATTCAAGATGGCAACCGAAAAGGCTGATATATATTGTTTGCGTGAGTTTCAGGACTCTATCGCTGATAGCGTACATCGAGTGTTTGAAGGTGCAATTAATGACCGCTTATTCTTAGATGGGTGGAATGTTCAAGAGAAAAAAATAATATCCCCTGAAGGCGCGCAGACAACATACAAAGGTGCATCAAGAAATCCTAACTCTATTCAATCAGCGCAGGGCTATAAGTACTCATGGTTTGAAGAAGCACAGACAATGAGCCAAGCATCTATTGATAAGCTTCTTCCAACTATATTAAGAAACCCTGGTGCAGAGTGTTGGTTTAGTGCTAACCCTCAATCAAGTGCAGATCCATTTAGTCAAAGATTTATAGTTCCTTACCTTAAAGAGCTAGAAAAACATGGTTATTATGAAGATGATTTACATTTAATCATTGTAGTTAACTGGCGTGACAACCCTTGGTGGAATAACGAGCAAGAAACCTTAAGGTTATGGGATTACGCCAACCTATCAAGAGCTAAGTATGATTGGATATGGGAGGGTAAGTTTAATGATGAGGTTGAAGACTCTATCATTAAGGCTGAATGGTTTGATGCTTGTGTAGATGCTCACAAGATAGATAAGTTAAAAGAAGTATTTAAACCTCTAGGGGCTAAGATAGCGGCACACGATCCAAGCGATACAGGTAAGGATAATAAAGGTTATGCAATGCGGCATGGTTCTATTGTTCAACATATCTATGAAAAGAATTCAGGTGAGATTGATGTTGGTTGTGATTGGGCCACTAACTTAGCAAGAGAACATAAAGCTGATTGGTTTATATGGGATGGTGACGGAATGGGTGCAGGGCTTAAGCGGCAAGTATCTAACAGCCTAGACTCAACTAATACTAAATATCAAATGTTCAAGGGTTCACTGTCAGGTAAAGGACAAGATAATGCTGAAAGGCTTTACCAGAAAGATTACGGTGAAAAAAACAATCAACTAACGAACGCTGAAGTATTTAAGAATAACCGCGCTCAATACTATATTGCTTTAGCTGATAGATGTTACAACACTTACCGATGCGTTGTTAAAGGTGAGTATGTTGATCCTGAAGAAATGATAAGCTTTAACAGTGACGGAATAGAAAGCATACCAGCTCTGAGGAGCGAGCTTTGTCGTATACCAAGAAAGAACAATAGTAACGGACTACAGCAAATAATGAACAAGCAAGAAATGAAGAAGCAAGGAATAGATTCGCCTGGTATGGCTGACTCAATAATGATGGCAATGTTTACGCCACCACTAAAGAAAGCCAGAAAGAAATTAAACTATGGCAGGTCCAACGTGGTTTAACGTGATGAAGGAGATCTCCCCGTTGTGTTTTGAAAGCATTTAGGGGCTGACAACGTGCGATTAGCCAGTCCTTTACACTTACACTCAACCATTAATTTGTCATCTTCTACCATGCGCTCGAATACAATGCCAGTTTCAGAGCATTTAAAATCTCTAAGTTTTTTCATTGAATCTATCCTCTAAACCGTTACACATATCTTCTAATTGCTGAACTAACGAAGGGTTGTTACATCTTGCGTTGTAAGTGGCAATTCTCATGCCCCACCTACTACAAGCTTGCTCAACCGTCCAGCCTTTACCTGTTAATATTCTTGTTGCTCTGTGTTTTATCATTACATACCCGTATAATACGCCTATTCAGTATTCGATTATCGCACATTTAAACGATTATGCAAACAAGCTATAATAAGTAAAACAAATTCAAAGGTTCACTAATGGCAACAATGACCGAACACGAGCTATTAAGTTTAGTTAGTGAAGCAGAGCGACAAGCCGCAATATTTAGCGGTGACTTAATGCGCGACAATACAAAGTTTCTTGGGGCCTATCTAGGTGATAAGACAGGAGACTTTGCACCAGTACCAAATCAATCAAGTGTAGTTTCTACAGACATAGCAGATGTAGTTGAAGCTGATATGCCATCACTAGCTAGAATCTTTTTAGGTTCAGGCGATATAATCTCTTTTACTCCTAACACTGAAAACGAAGTTGAGATAAAAGAAGCTGAAGAAAAAACAAAGTACGTTAACTGGATTGTGCGCAATCAACCAGAAAGCTTTCAAATTGTTCATAACTGGCTTAAAGATGCAGAGATTCAAAAGAATGGCGTAGTTAAATACTTTATTGAAGAGCAGAAAGATGTTGAAGTCGTAGAGTATGAAGATGTTGACTCTAATGAATTAATGGCTATTCGTGATAGTTTGGCTGGCTCTACTATTGATAAGGTTAAAGTAGATATTGCAGAGCAAACTGAAAACGAAGTAGAGCAAACGTTTGATATTAAATTTCGTGTAACCACTGAAAAGAAAAAAGTTTGTATTATTAATATACCGCCTGAAAGCTTTTTGATAACTCGTAACGCTACGAGCTTAGAAGAAGCTGAAATGGTTGGTGATAGAGTCCGTAAAACTCGCTCTGAATTGTTAGCTGATGGATTTGATAAAGAATTGGTTGGTCAGTTACCTACTGTTAGTGATAAAGCTGTGCAAGAAAGCAATATGGCTAGCGTCAGAAATCAAGATCAAGGTGGTGCATATAAAGAAAGCACTATATCTGAATGGGCTAGTGAATACGTTGAAGTGTCAGATTTATACATTAAGATTGATTTTGATGGAGATGGCATTGCAGAGCGTAGGCATATAATGATTAGCGGCAATGTAGTTTTAGTCAACGAATACTTTAATCATGTTCCTTATGCTTCGTTGTCAGCTATTTTAATGCCGCATAAAGCTATTGGTCGTAGTCGTGCAGAGATTACATATCAAACACAATTACAGAAAACCGCTTTAGTTCGTGGTATGAATGACAATATTTACATGGTTAACAATCCGCGTAACGTTGTTCATGGTGATGTTGATCTTGATGATATGCTAACAGTTAGGACTAACGGTATTGTTCGTTTAGATGAGGATTCTAGCGTATTACCTGCGCAGGCTGTTGCGCCTTTAGTCATCCCTTATATTGGCGACCGTACATTACAAGTGATTCAATATGTAGATCAAGCGCGAGCGCAAACGTCAGGCACATTATTGGCCTCTCAAGGCTTAGATGCTGACGCTATAGGCAAAGAAACTGCGACACGCTTTAGTGGTATTCAAGACGCAGGTGCAGCTAAGATAGAATTGATTGCGCGTAATTATGCAGAGACAGGCTTTCGTAAATTATATGAAGGTATTGCTTGGTTAGTGTCGCGTTACCAAGATACAGCGACAGAGTTTAGAGTATTAGGTAAGGCGTTAACTGTTAACCCTAAAGGCTGGAAGTACAATCACTATGTATCATCAAACGTTGGCTTAGGTGCTGGAGATAACGAGCGGTTAATCGAAGCATTGCAGGGTATTTACGGAATTCAACAACAGCTTAAAATGCAAGGCTCAGTGCTTGTTGATGATGTTGATATTTACAATACATTAAACCGTATTACTGACGGACTAGGATTGCCAAGAACAAACGAATTCTTTAATAATCCTGAAGAGCCTGACGAGTTATTGAAAGCTCAAAACGAACAATTAAACCAAATGGTTTTACAGTTACAAGAGCAGTTGCAGCAAATGCAAAACCCGCTAGCTGAAAGTGAGCAGATTAAAGCACAGGCTACGTTGATTAAAGCTCAAGGTGATAATCAAGTTAAGTTACTGCAAGAGCAGAATGATAACCAGCAATTTATGATGGAATTCGCGCAGCAAAATAAAGAGTTCCAAGAAAATATGGCGCGTCAATTGACAGAACTTGAATTAAAATACGGTGCAGATGTGCCGGGGAGTGCTGTATAATGAAGTCGCCACAACAAGAAACAAATGAAGCTGTAGCAGATATTAGTAGAGCGCATAGAGCTGAAGAGTTATTAAGCAATCCTCTTTATATCGAGGCTATTACAGCAATGCAAGCGGCAATGTTTGAGCAGTTTAACGATACAAAACTAGGTGATGAAAGTTTACGCCATGAATTATGGCAAAGAATGCAGTTGATGAAGCAGTTTCAAGGTAAATTTGAAAGCATAGTAAAGCAAGGCAAAAAGGCACAAGAAACACTGAGTTTATTAGAAAAAGGCAAGCAGTTAATTAATAGAATTTAACGTCAACAACCAATAGGACTGACAATGTTTGAATTTCAACCAGCAATATCAGAGCGTGACGCTCTAAAAGCAAGAATCGACTCTAAATCTACGGACTCACCAGTTGAGCAACCTGAAAATACAGAAGTCGTTAACGTGTCGGAAGATGCACCAATTGATAATGTAGTAGAACCAGAGGCGAAGGCTAATGAAGAAATTACAGAGGAAATTGAAGAGTCAGAAGCAGAAGAGGTTATCCAAGCAACTGAGACTGATACAGATGAAGATCTTTACGTTGAATACAAAGGGCGTGAAATAAATCTTCGTGACGTTGAAGAATGGGAGCAAGGCAACCTAAGACAATCTGATTATACTCGCAAGACGCAAGATCATGCAGAGAATGTAAAAGCATTTGAGGCTGAAAAGGTGGAATTTAACGCAAAGCAATCTGATTTCGATAACAAACTCGCGCAACTAAACGCGATGATTGAAGAAGATACACCGAGCGCTGAAACGCTGGCGGAATGGCGAGAGTACGAACCGGAAAAGTACATTGAGCACACTGAAAAGATGAGTAACCGTAAAAAGCTATTAGCAGAGTCTAAAGCAGAGTTGCCAACTAGCAATGTGGATATGGCGAAAGTTAGCGCTGATTTGTTTGCTAATCATCCTGAATGGATGGATAACGGCAAGCAGAGCAAGAAATTTACAGAAGATACAAACCTAATGACTAGTTATGCAGAAAGTCGCGGATTTGGACAGGCTGAATTATCAACTTTTGAAGCTAAGCATTTTGAAATAATGTTAGATGCAGCTAAATATCAATCAATAAGCAAAAGCAACGCGGCTATCGAAAAGAAAGTCCGTAAAGCGCCGGTAAGTACAAAACCAAAAGCAAGAACTCAATCTAATTTAACGACTGACATTGCAGCACTAGAAGCTAAAGTTCGCAATTCAGGCAGAGAAGAAGATTTTGTAAAACTACGACAACTTAAACGACAACTAAATAAAGGAGCCTAACATGGCTGACGTATTTTCTACCTATGACGCGATTGGTAACCGCGAAGATCTTGCTAATATGATTTATGATATTAGCCCTATGGATACACCTTTTGTAAGTGGTATCTCTAAAAATTCAGCAACAGCTACTAACCATGAGTGGCAAACTGATAGTTTAAGCGCAGCGGCTAACAACGCGCAAATTGAAGGGGCAGATGCAACGACTACTGCATCAACTCCAACAACTCGCTTAGGTAATTACACTCAGATTTCTAGTAAAACACCTCAAGTTTCACGCACACAGCGTCAAGTAGACTCTGCTGGTCGTGGTGATGAGATGGATTACCAAGTTATGAAGATGGCTAAAGAGCTTAAACGTGATCAAGAAAAAGCGTTACTAGCTAACAAAGCCAAAGTTTCTGGCTCTGAAGTCTTAGCTCGTGAATTAGCTGGTATTGAATCTTGGTTGGCTACTAACTATGTTGGTGGTGTTGGTGGTTCCGCTCCTACTGGTGATGGTACTGATACTCGAACTGTTGGTGCTAACACAGCATTCTCTGAAGATAAGCTTAAAGCTGTTCTAGCTTCATGTTGGGATGAAGGTGGTAATCCAGATATGATTATGGCTGGTTCATTCAACAAGCAAGCAATGAGTGCTTTTGTTGGTGGCGGCAATAGTGGCCCTGCACAACGTATTGTTGATGGTGACTCTACACGAGTTAATACAGCTATTGATATTTATGTTAGTGACTTTGGCTCACTTGCTGTAGTTCCTAACCGTTTCATGCCACAGAACTCAGTTCATGTGCTTGAAATGGATAAGTGGTGTTTATCAAGCTTGGCTAACTTCCAAGAAACTCCATTAGCTAAAAACGGTGATTCAGATCGCGTTCAATTACTTTCTGAATACACATTAGAAGCTAAGAATGAAGCGGCATCAGGTATCATTGCAGATAACACATCGTCTTAATGGTAACTAAAGGGGAAAGGATTCCCCACTATTTTTCGGAGTAACTTATGACTGAAGAAAAGAAAGTAAAAAAAGCAACTAACAAAAAAGCTATAGCATTAAAAAACCTTTGTACCGCTAAAGATGGTAATGTAAAAAAAGGTGAAGAGTGTATTTGTAACGATAAAGAATACGCGGCATTTAAAAAAGTTAAGGCTATTTAAAATGACTGAGCGCTTTCTTGATATAGATAATCACACAGGTGTAATAGAAACCTTTCAGCAATACGGAGGTAAAAACATTATACGCAAGCGGCAAGATACTGATGCAATATTTAGTGCTAACACGCAAGAGATAAACAGCCACGCTAGCGGTAATAACTGGCAAGGTGATATGCACAAAGTTGCGTCTATACCTTTGATTGTTGTTGATATGTGGCGCGAAGAATTAAAAGCCAAAGGTTTGTCTAACTGCAACCCTTTGCATAATGATAATAAAACATTTTTGATAGCTAAGATTAATTCTAGCGAATGGTCAAAGCTCAGGACTAAACAAGGGCGCATCTAATGGCATTAACTAATTACGATGAACTGGTTAAACAAGTTATTGACTGGTCTCACCGTGGAGATTTACGCACTAAAATACCTGATTTTATAACGCTTGCTGAAAATGCTATGTATTCAAATGACGCTGAAGTGCTGGCAGTTCGCAGCATGGAAATTATATCCACTGCATTAACTGCCGGTCAATACTTGAGTTTGCCTGATAATTTTGAGTCAGCAAGAAGTGTGAGGCTAGATACTGACTCAGGCGGGGAGTTGAAGTTTCAAGCTCCAGAGCAGATGTTTAAAGAGCCATCAACCGGGAAGCCTAATTTTTTTACTATTGTTGGTAATGAGGTTCAATTTGATCGAACCCCTGATTCTGAATATACAATAGAAATTCAATATTATAGAAAAGCCACACCATTAAGTGATGATAACCAAACTAACGAAATCCTTACAAATCATCCTAGTATTTATTTATACGGCGCTTTAGCTCAAGTATTTGCTTACTCACAAGACGATCAGCAATTAAGTAAGTACGGTCAGTTATTTGTAGGCGCTATCAAAGGCGCAAACAAAGCGGATAAAAAAGGACGTTACGGGCCTGCTCCATCATTATCACTTGATGGGGGTATGACTCCGTGACATTTCAAACAATACCTGTAAACGTAACAGGGCCATCATATCAAAGCCGCTCTAGACCTCTGTCTAGCCAGCGCACACAGAATTGGTATCAGCAACTTACCGAGCAAGGTAAAGATAACTATGTTCTTATGCCTTTTCCTGGACTTGAATTATTAGGCAATGAAGCAGGAGTAGACCGTGGCTTTCACCGGATGGATGAAAAACTATATCAAGTAAAAGGCACTAGTCTTTACCTTATTGACAAGCAAGGAAATCACACATTAAAAGGTACAATCCCCGGCACTGATTACACAATTATTGCTGACGATGGTGTTAATATGTTTATCGTGTCAGATTTAAAGGTGTGGCAATACTCAACAGATTCTGATTCAGTAACAGAAGTTACCGACCCGAACATCACCGGCTCTAAATCAGTTGATTTCTTTAACAATCAATTTATTTACACTAAAGATAAATTTTCCACCGTGTCAGATGTTGGTAACGGTGCTTCAGCTAGCGGTTTAAATGTAGTTGGTGAAGAAACATTGCCTGACGACCTAGTGAGAGACTATGTTTTTGATGAGGTTATATATCGTTGCGGAATTCGCTCAATTGTTGGTTGGTATAACTCTGGCGTAGGTGCTCCACCTATAGAAAAGTTACAAGGTAGGATTTTTACAGTAGGCTTAGCGGCTATAAACTCTATTGCAGAGACAGATGAGGCGTTTTACTGGATGGGTGATGACCATGCAATATATAGAGCATCAGCCGGAAGGAGTGAAAGGGTTAGCTCTTATGCGATATCTAACGAATTACAAAAGCACGAAGATTTAAGCGACTCTATCGGCCATACATTTACGTTTGAAGGGCAGAATTTTTACGCTATATCCATTCCTGCTGCAAATAAAACATTTGTAATGAGTGAGGTTTTAGGTGTTAGTGGTTGGTATGAAATATCAAGCGGTGTCGATTCAGGGATTTATCAAGGGCAATCTTTTGTAAGCGCATATGGAGAAACATTTGTAGCAGATAAAGATAATGGTAACATTTACAAATTAGATTTAACTACGTATAAGAATAATTCGGAGCCATTACAAAGGGTGCGTGTAACCCAGAGCGCCAACGGTGATTTATTGGGTGCAAAAGGTAAGCGAGTTCAAATGTCAGAGCTTAAGCTTATTATGGAGACTGGCGTTGGTGTCATATCAGGACAGGGGGATAATCCTCGCATAATGATTGAATACTCTGATGATGGTGGTAATACGTGGAATGGTGGATCATGGCCTCGCGTTGGTCGCTTAGGTGAATTTACGTTACAAGTTGAATGGTATAATTTAGGTTCTTTTTATGATCGCATCTTTCGTATATCAACTACTGACCCTGTGAACTACTCTATTTATTCCGCGACTATTGATTTGCGTTTGGCTGGTAAATAATGGCTAACCCAGTAAATCCGCCACCACAGTTAAGAATACCAAGGTCTTTTTTGGGCGATCCAGAAGTTAAGTCATTTGTAGAACAAACCAATACTATATTATTTCAGTTATGGCAAAGGACAGGCGGAACAACAGATATAATAGAAGATAGTCAACAAAACATAACTAGCTCCTCTAGTCGTGTAAGCCGTAACGCTGCACGAATAAACTCTTTAGAATTAAAGGAGTTTGAAATAGTAAATACGACCACAAGTGTTACGGCAGAAGAGTTTCAAATTATAATTTGCAAAAACGTTTCTAGTATAGATGTAACGCTAAGCCCTCAAGCCGTAGAAAATGACGAGGTTCACATTAAGAGAAGAGGCGGCCCAATTAATGTTATAGGCTCGATAGATGGATTTACAGATAAGTTAATTAATGTTTTAAATTACAGTATGCATTTAGTTTTCGATGGTACAGATTGGAGTGAGATTTAAATGAGTAACAATGCTTTTCCTGATGAAATAGATGTAAACCCAATAACAAATTGGGAGCTAGAGGTGGCTGCTGGTCGTATACCGGGAATGTCGGTTATACATAAGTTTGGCAGAAACCCAGATATTGATTCAGGACCAGGATTTGAAGATTTATGGAATGACACGGCAGGAGCAGGGCATTACACAGGTCAAGATGCAACGGTTGCAGAGATTGTATCTGTAGTTTCTACTAGTGCTAATGATTCAGCCGCGGGGACTGGAGCTAGAACACTCATGCTTATTGGTCAAGGTGCTGGGTATGTAGAGCAAACCGAAACAATAACACTTAACGGGCTTACTCCTGTGCTTTCTACGCTATCATATCTCCGCTTAGATCGGGCTATAGTTTTTACAGGGGGCTCACCTTTAGCAACTAACGAAGGTGTTATAACTGGAGGTCAATCAGTCACTATTGCTAATGTATTTTTCAATATACCTATCGGCGTAAATAGAACAACTATAGCCGCTTACACAATACCAGCAGATAAAGTCGGCTATGTAAAAAGCATGTTTTTCACTCTCGCCAAAAAAGGCAATGCAGGGGTAGAGCCTAGGGCACTAGTTAGGTTTCCCGGTAGCGTTTGGCAGGTTGTCGAATGGCTTGCGTTGTCAGGTTCAGGGAGTTCTGATTTGGATAGGCAATTCAACGTGCCATTGATCCCAATACCTACCGGAACAGATATAAAGCTACAAGCAGACTCTGACACAAATAATGTAGGTGTCGCTGGCGGGTTCGAGGTTTACTTAGAGGACGTAATTGCATGACCGATATTGCCATAATAACCAGTTCGACTTACATTAAAGCCGAGCCAGGGTTAAGCGAAAAAAACATATTAAAATCCTTTAGGTCATTAAGAACGATGGAATCTGTGACTTTATTCACTGGCAGCAAAGGAACTTATGTTGAAGTTAGATTTTCAAGTGGTGATCACTGGACTTTGGATGTTAACAAAAAAAGAGGTTCAGATGTAACATTAAACGGAATAGTGCCGGCGGATAATGACGCACTAACCGAAGCCTTATCCAATCTATTAGTATAAAGGAGTAAATAATGGCAACAACACCACTTCAGCCAATTGTATTTGCTGGTAATTTAACTACGGCATTTCAAGATTTATATATAGTGCCAGCAGGAAAGGTAGGAATAGGAATTGACGCTGCTGTTTTTAATAATTACTCAACAAGCACAGCTAATTATACAGTCAGGTTAATACAAGCAGGAGTTTCAGGTGTGCTAAATGAAATTATAACGGAGAAAAATATCAGGGCCAAATCAAATGATTTAGCCCCTGCAATGATAGGGCAGGCACTCGTAACAGGCGGTATAATACAGGCAAAAGCAAGCGCTAACGGTGCTATAAATGTAAATATAACCGCAACGATAATTGATTCATGATAGTTAAAGAAACGACAGATTTAGACGAGATTAAAGCGGTGTTATGCGATCCCGCTATCTATGATACAATAACAGACGATAACAGCGGATTAATTGAAGATTTTAAACCTACGCTAGAAGATCATTTATATGTAGGTGGTTACGTTAATGGCGAGATAGTGGCCTTAATGGTTTATCATAAATATTTAGACGGTAATAAATGTCATGTACAAGTATTGCCGGAGTTTAGAAAAGAATACGCGCTAAAATTTGGAGAACAATCTCTTTTATTTCGGGGAACTCTGCCACTTTATGCTGTAATTCCAGATTTGTACAAAAATGTTTTAGAATTTTCTTTCTTATTTGGCTTTAAAACCATAGATAAAACAGAAAATACTTACGTTAAAAATGGCAAATCATACAATGACAATATACTGAGGTTATAAAATGGGTTTTTTACGAGATAGTGGACTAGGTGCAGCAACGCCAGGAACATTGACATCACTAGTGGATCCAGGTGATTTAGCCGGAACAGATAGAGCGAAGCGCGCTAAAGAAGCTAGCAAGCTTGCAGAGGCAGAGCAGCGAGACGCACTAGACAGAGCAATAGCTGAAACACAAAGGGCTACAGCAGAAGGTCAAGGGTTTTTACAGCCTTTTGGTAGTGTAGGTTTAACCGGGGTTGAGCAGGCTGGATTTTTAACTGACCCACAAGCTCAGTTTGATTTCCTGCAAAACAACCCTTTGTTTCAAATGGGGCTAGATAACGCTAATCGACAAACATTACAAAGTGCAGCAGCAAGAGGCCGATTGTCATCAGGCGATACACTTCAAAGGTTAAATGAAAACGCGTTGCTTACTGCACAACCTTTAATTGGACAGCAAAAACAATCAATTGCTGACCTGTTAAACTTTGGTTCTGGTATCGCACGATCACAATCGAATACAGCGCTAGGTCAAGGCTCATCAGTATCTAATTTAATACAAGATCAGGGTAATGTTGCAGCAGCAGGTATTCAAGGCCGCAACCAAATTCAAGCAGACACAACCGCAAATCAAAACCAATTAGCTGCACAGATATTTGGATCATTTTCTGACCCAGCACTAAAAACCAATATCAAAAAGACAGGCTCAAAGAATGGCTTTAACACTTATTCATGGGATTGGAACGAGCTAGCTAATAAGATTGGCTTAAGTGGCTCAGATACTGGTGTTATGGCTGATGAAGTAAAAGCAATCAAGCCTGAAGCTGTAGCTATTGACCGTGGGTTTATGAAAGTTAACTATTCAATGATAGGGTTTTAGTATGGCTATTGATCATCGTATACTCCAACAAATAGGCGTTAGAGATAATGCGCCTGTTTTAAATATGTTTCAGAATGCTTTATCTGCTAATCAAAACAGAGAGATACAGCAACAGCAAGCAGATCAACAAGCGGCATTACAACCTTTTAGAGAGCAATTACTTCAGCAGCAAGTGGCACAGGGTGAGCAACAAGCCCAGTTAGGGCAACAGCAGCGAGTGCTAAAAAGTGTAAATGATTTTGCAGTAGGTAATGCTTCTTTAATTCAAAATGCACAAGCTACTGGTGATTACACTGGTTTACGTGGTGCTTTAGAGCAGAGAAAGGCGCAGCTAATCCAGCAAGGCTTGCCAACTGAAACAACTGACGAAGGTTTGGCGCTTATTGATGCAGGTCAAGGTCAGCAGGTTGTATCTGCATTAGGCGACTCTGTTAATTTGTTTAATCAACAGCAAGGGCAGCAGCGCAGGGTTGTATCATCAAAAATACTAGATGACGGAACAACTATACAATCATTCAACACTGGCGGGACTAATGTTATTTCTCCATCAGGTCAAGTGCTTACCGGCAGCGAGAGAACTGACGCTTTAAACAAGTCATTAGCTGCAAAAGTTCAGCAAAAAGGTGATATTGCTCAAGCTGTTTCTGATGTAAAAATAGGCGAAGTTGTTGCTCTTGAGACAGAGTCTGAGCAGATAGCTCAGGATATAGCCGCTAAGAAAGTAACTATTGATGAGACAAAGATAAAAAATGAAGAAAGGCGAGATCAGGTAATTAACGCCAAAAATGCAAGAAGAAAGGAGGCTGATTCAGCGCAACTTCAAATTGATAGTTTATTGACTGGCGATAGGTTTTCCAAAGCCTTCGGTAAGTTGGTTACTACTACGCCAGAATTATTAAGGTCTCAAGAATCAATTGATGCAATAGCAGATGTAAATCAAATAAAAGGATTGATTACTTTAGAGTCTAGGCAGAAACTAAAAGGACAAGGAACGATAACAGACAGCGAGCAAAAAATACTTGCTCAGTCTGCTACCGTTTTAGATAACCCTTTAATTAGTGATGATCGCGCACGTAGAGAATTAAGAAAAATTAAACGCGTATTTGAAGATGCTAGCGACAGAAACCAATTGAAACGAGAAACCAAAGATCGCATTGAGACGGAAGCGAGTCAAGAAGCTGCTCAACCCTCAAGATTCAAAGAAGGTCAAACAGCAACAGGCCCGAACGGCGAGAGGATAATATTTACTAATGGTCAATGGGCGAGATTATAATGGCTGATGAATTACCACAAGGTTTTACTCTAGACGCTCAGGCTAAAGCATTGCCTGATGGATTTACTTTAGACGATCAAGAAATAGAGGTGAAAAATGATCTTTCCACAACTGAGCAAATTATTGGGGGAGTCAGTGGTGCAGCTACTTTGGCTTCTGACGTTGGCGGCACTATTGTTGGCGGCTTAACTGCGCTTGTAGATGTCCTAAATCCTTTTACTGACAACGATCCTGCGCAAATGATAAAAAGAATACAAGACAAATTCAGGATTGACCCGACCATTGGTGGGGAGGCTGCGTTAAACCAGTTGGCTGAAGTAATAAAGCCAGCCGAACCTCTGATTAATGCCGTAAAGCAATTTAAAGACGAGGCGGGGCAACAAGGCTTGGATTTAACTGGTAGTCCAGCATTTGCAACATTTGTTAATATTATACCTGATATTATCGCTGAAGTTGGTGGTGCTGGTCTTGGTAAAAGACTGGCAAAAGGGCAGGGAATATCACCTGTAACATCTCAAGCCAAAAGGACGGCGCTGTCAGAAGTGTCAAAGGCTGATGAACTGACAGGAATAACCCAATTAACTAGTGATGTATTGCCGCCAGAAACCAGACTAGGAAAGCTTTTGCAGTCACAAGGGGAGCTAGTGGCAGGATTTCAAAGAAAGGGGCAGCAAGGGCAGAGAGTAAAGGCCATTGAAAACTTAGTTAATAAATTTGATGTTGCTGAAGGTGTGGGGTTTGAGGCTAAGGTAGTCAAAGGCTTAAAGGACTCAATTAGCGAAAGTAAAAAGGCTATTGGCGCGCTATATGATGAGTCGACATCTAAGCTTGATCAGCTTGGCAGTGTACCATTATCTAAAACAAAAAAGTTTGCTCAAGAGGTTATAGATAGAGAGCTAAAAAAAGGAACTAAAGCAAATCAATCTGTTATTGATGATATGCAAAGCTTTGTTGATGCTCCTGATGACTTGTCGTTTGAGTTAGTAAAAGAGATCCGCACAGGTGTAGGAGCCAATCTTGAGAAAGTAAACAGAGGCGCGCCAGTACAGGGAAATACTGATACAGGACTATTAAAAAGAACTTACGCCCAACTAACTAATGATATGACGGGATTTGCAGAGGCGGCAGATCCAAAGCTAGCGGCTAACTGGAAAAAAGCCAACGATGTGGTATCTGAATTTGCAACAGGAACAAGTAAGCGCGGTGCTAAGTCTGTAATTAAAAACGGTGATGCAACTCCCGAAATTATTGATAGCTTGTTATTCAGTAACAAAAACTCTGACTTAGAATTTCTATCTTCTAATTTGGATGTAGCAGGTAAACAAGCCGCCAAACAAAGAATATTACAAAGAGTTTTAGAGAAATCCTCTATTGATGGCGATGACATAAACCCTAATAAGTTTCTAACTCAGTTAAATAAAAACAGAAACCAGATAGGAAAGATGTTTAACCCAGAAGAAAGAAAAGCTATTTTCGCCTTAAGAGATCAGCTAGGTAAAACTAGGCGCGCACAAGACGCTTCAGTTGCAACACCAACAGGACAGCAGTTAACTATAGGTGCAGCACTGGCATTACCACAAGCTTTAATACCAGGCGTTGCACAAGGGTTTATTGAATCAAAACCGATTAGAAATTTATTAATAAAACGGAAAGCAGCTAAAACAGCAAAGCAAAGGGTTTCTATAACAAAAGAAATTCAAGAGCAAATAAATAAATCTGGTTTAACAGGGGCAGCCTTGACGGGCGCAGCAACAACAGGGCAGGATAAATAAAATGGCTTTTTCACCTATCGCTTTCACGGCGGCAAATTACAGAGATTATAAAAACAACTGGATCAAAGCATACGAACCAGGCACAACAACGCCAAAGGAAATGGCTACAGATTCAACCTTAAGCACATTAATAGCCAAGGCTGAGATTAATAAAGATGGCTTTATTGTTAGCGCTGGACAGGCATTAATAACGCCATACATTGAAGACACTTATGATTTATGGATGTTTCCAACGGAGGCGGAGGCTGATACTAACGATACATCTAACGCTTTGCGTTTAGCTGATAACATGAGATCAGCAGATGTAAGTTTAATCAACAACCTATCACAAGCTTATGATTTTTCATCTATTGCTTTGATGTTATCGAGCGCTATTGTCTTTCCTGTAGGTAAGGATTTACAAGTGTTTGACGAAACAACAGAGCTACATTCTAACTATAAAGTTACAGCCGCAGTGACAGATCTTCCACTTGCTGCTGGGCTATATGCTTTACCATTGGGCTCATCTTTTGATCCATCGTTAACAACGAACCAAGCAATAAACAATAATACTTTTAACAACTCAAATCCTCGTGGAAACAAGTTGCAAGTATTCGCGCATAGAGGCATGGCCTTTCAGTTCCCAGAAAATACAATGGTCGCGTGTTCAGCCTCGATAAACCTTGGAGTTGATGGTTTAGAGCTTGACGCAGCTGTTAGTTCAGACGGTGTTACTTACTTATTTCATGACGAAACGGTAGACGCGCTAACTGATGGCACTGGAACATTTACTGCATTAACTTCAGCATATATTGATACGTTAAAATTCACTTCTACAGTTGGGACAATACTAGTTGATGAAAAAATACCGAGATTAATTGATGTATTAACACTGGCTAGGAGTCACGGCACTTATGTAATGTTAGAGCTTAAATTGATAACAAGTAACGCTGATATTGATTTAATAATTTCTGATATTGTAGCTTCAGGAATGGAGCATTTAGTTTCATTACAAAGCGGAAATTTAACTAATGTTCAGTATGTTAGAGGGGTTAATTCAGTTATAAATGTTGGATACATAACTGCTGATCCTGCTTTTTCTGCTTACATAGATTCATTGGTTTTACTTGGTAACGCAACAGTAACGGCGCAGCATGACATGATTTTTGCCAATCAAGGCATTGTAAAATACGCTAGAGATAGAGGTGTCGATTTAGTCGCGTATACTGTAAACGATAATATTTTCGCAAAAAGAATTCAAAAAACAGGAGTTAACAAAATAATGTCTGACAGACTAACAGGGGAGATTTTACGATGATTAGAATTACGCCAAGCGACACATGGCAGGGTTTAGACGAAACAATTTCTGGTGATGGTGTTATTGCGATTACAGGCAAAGTATTAAATTTGCAAAGTGGAACACTAAGCGGCACAGCTCAAGTATCGAAACGTATTGATGTCCGACCTGGTGAAGTTATCAACGTGCGATGCTTAGCGCGCAAAATATCAGGCGCTGCGGGGGAAGAGGGGCGCATTGCAATATCATATCCAACTTCTGATTCACCAAAAAACCAAATAAAAATAGAATCTGAAAATTGGGAGAAATATTCGCTAAGGTTTGCCGTACCGATAACACATGATAATTCATCTGATCTTATAAACTTGATTTTCAGAACTAATAACGAGGATGGTGGTGAATTTGAGTTTACAGAATTAGAAGTAACAAGTGAATCTTCAGGGTTGCCAGCGCCTAGTATCACAGCAATGGGTAAAGTGACAATGACTAGCGGAGTTCCTTCTTTACCTATTAGTTATAGAAGCCATGGAGTAGTAAGTATAGGTTATGCTGGCGTGTTGTTAACCATTCAAACCGATTATACATACCCTATCAACCGTGGTTTTATACCTATTGTACAGGTTACACATGATGGGCAGACAAACCGCAACATAACAGTTGGCGCGACAATGGACACTTCAGGGCTAGGTAGAATTTACGTTGTGTTTGCTGATGCCACCACGGGCGTAGCTATAGATATGACAACTATAGCTAACCTTTCATTTACATTCGCCGTATTTAATTAAAATCGTATTCTAATACATTATTAATTTTTACCGTTAAAATTAGCGCGCAGAGAATTTATCTTTGCGCGCTTAATATTTTAAACTCTATAAATCCTCCTGCTTTTAACTTTTATTTCTTCACAATCAGCCCTTATATTCTAAAATTAAACCAAAATAGTTCGCTCTATCCACCTAAACCCTGCACTGTGAAGCAATCTAATACGCTCACAGTGTAGGTGCCTATAAGTCTTTCTAGTTAATGCCACCTCATCACCGCTATGCAATAAGCTTTTACACTCAGGGCATTCATGCTGGCGGTTAGTGGTGGCGTATAGCTTAACTATTTTCATTTTTAAAGCTTTTACTATGCATATACACGCCGACATATAGAGGTGCAATGGTAGTCCACCACTGCCACATATCAACCGTGTAGCCAGCTATAACAGTTGGCACAACACCTATAACAGCAAAAATAAAAAACCTAAAAAAATATTTCATCACTTCCCTCCTTTAACCTGTTAAATTAATTAAGGCTCAATCTTTAAAAATACATTATCCAAAGCAACATAAGACTGGCTTATTTCTTTTTTTCCATGCAGTAAAGTAACCTCTAAGTCATTATCACAATCAAGCCTTACTACTAGGTTTAGCTCATCAAAAGCATTACTGATAGCTTGGCTTATTTCTTTCTCAATACTCACAATCAGCCCTTATATTCTAAAATTAAATATTTTGCTGCTCTTCTAGCTTTTCATATTCAGAGCCTCTAGGCTTGAAAAGCACTATTCCTTTTTCAATACACCAGTTTTCATGTTTACGTAATGCATTAAACCTTTCACCCTTAGTGGCTTTTCGCTGACTGCCAGACTTAGCCCAACTCAAACGATAACCATCCTCACAAACACCTAGCCATTGACGAGTAAATAATTCGTGAGCGTCGTTAGCGTCAAAAGGTCGCTGACCATACCACTCGCCACTTTCTTTAATCATAAGCGGCATTATTGCGCCATTGCCTGCCATATATTTTGCAGTAGTTGCCATCCATGACCGCCACAATCTGGCCATACCCCACTTACCAGTACCCGCAGGCTGAGAGTTGATAATAATTAATTTATCACTATCAATTTCACCTTGGAGCAACAGCATTGTTTCTTGCAAGTTATGATTAGATACTTGATGATCTTTCACGAGTGAAGCGCCACGCCACGACTGCCAATTTTAGGCGCTCGCTGCATTTCTTCAAAGTGGTCATAACAGAATTTATTTTTAATTCCTTCACGTTCGCCACGTTTAATAAAAGGCATATCAGCTATTAATTTATAAATAACAGTAGGCGTTACGCCTATGTGCTTTGCTATATCTACAGCCCCGTAAGTGTAAGGAGGTGCAGACTTAATATAATTACTAACGGCATCACGATTGCACTTTGGCTTTGGACGTATCAGTCCGAAATTAACTTTACATCGATTAATAAACGACTTTGAAACATTGGTCACCGCAACTATCTCATCAGCCGTATGACCTTCAACAGCCATAATAACCACTGTGCTAAGTTGCTTTTCACAATTAGCTAGCGTTTCCGCTTGGCTCATTCGTTTCTTTTTCTTAGGCGTGAGTAATACCACCTCGCACTTTTCTTTAGACTTAAACTCAGGCACTCGCTGAATTGCTCTTAATCCTGCCAACATACTAATAACCCTCAATACATAAAATAAAATTCAAAGTAAACATCAAGGCCACACCGAAAGCGCCAAACATCAACATCAAAATACAACCTCGCATTCTATTTCTTGCTATCTCAGCGCGGCTATTCTTCCTTCGCTCTTGACGAGACTCACTAACTCTATGAAATAAAGCCCATAAAAAAATACTGACAAATATCGCACAGAAAGAACGCATACCAGTTTCACCAAAGCTTTCAACGTAATGTGTATCAAAGAATAAAGGCGGCACGAATAACACCGCAAATACTGCTGATATTGTTATTGCTGCTTTAGTTGTGCTTTTCATTTTTCTTCTCCTTAGCTAATCTTCGCTTTTTTCTTTGGCGGCAAGTGCCACCACAAACCTCAGCATCGTTACGCCTTGGTTTAGTTTCTCCGCATTCGGGGCATTCCAACATTTTAGTCATTTACTTGTTTACTCCTTGTTAAATTTTAACCATAAATAAATCAGCGGCATTTTCACCCAAATACTTGTGAGAACCACCGTTAGTATAAAACGGATAAGTACACAAGCCATGGTCGTTATGTATGCCAGCAACTAAACCTTGCTGATAAGTTGAATCAACACCATCGTCAAAAATAACATCCTCACAAACCTTTTTAACATTAGATACCTTTCTGCCGTCTCTTGTTTGTACTGGTGCGCCATTTAAAGCATCTGAAAGGTTGAATTTAATTAATTCACTCATTACTTATCCTCCTGTAGTTCTAGTAATTTTTTGGCTGCACTCATCATATCAACAGCTAGCGCTCTTGCTTCTGCATAAGCTATCGTTTCAGATACACTAAAACCTTCAGAATCCACGCACTCAACTTCTGCTTCAAACTTTGATAATTTAACTACCTTGATATACATTTTCTAAATCCTCTCCGTTATTGATAGCTAAATAGTAACACCTATCCGTTACAAGTCAACCACAAATTACAATTAATTTCCATTCATGATAAAATTAACTAAACAGATAAGGGGTTAATATGAAACTAGGCGATATACTAAAAACAGTTGGGAGTGGGTTAATTCAAACTCTATTGCCAGGCACTGGATCTTTAATTGTGGCGGGAATAAATGAATTTTTACCATCTGGTGAACAATTACCCGAAAACGCAACAGTAGAGCAAGCCAATGACGCTATAAGCAAGTTAACGCCAGAACAGCAAGCAAGTGTATTAGAAAAGGAATACGACGTTAAAATTGAGGCTTACAACACGTTACAAGTAATGTTACAAGCTAACGCGCAATCAAAGCACACTACACGACCAAAAATAGCTTATGAAGCTTTCCTGGTGATAGCCTTTGTTAATATCGTTGCTATATCGCTATGGGCATGGGCTGTTATTAATTCAGATAACCCGCTAGCAAGTATAAATGATAGCTGGGCATTTATCGGTACGTTAACCGGTACATTAACAACCTTGCTATACGCTTACTTTGGAATACTACGTGACGAGTCAAAAGATAAAATGAACTCCGCCCAAGGTCATAAGGTTGACCCTGTAAGCGGATTAATAGGAAAGTTATTCAAATAAATCTCCCTCTAAAAGCTCAGGCCAGCGCTTACCTATCTCAACGCGAACCTGGGCATCATTCATTCCCATAACATCAACTAAATACGCCTTGAGTTCATCAAACAGCATTTGATTAGTGTAGCCGGTCATATCAACCGGCTTTAGTTCTTGGTTACTCATTTAAATTCTTAAATATGTGAGATATAACTTTCAAAGTCCAGCCGTTACCGCACATTTTGTATAGTTGCGCATTGCTAATTCCTGCGCTTAATAGTGTGTTAATATGGTGCTCTGGAACTGTTTGAAGTTTCATATTTTCACGCACAGTTAGCTTTCTATATAAATCAGAATCAACCCTTTTCATTCCTACGAATTTACAAGGGCTTCGCACATGAATAAAATTTCCGTTCCAGCTAGCGTACTGCCTAGCCGTCAACGTAATTGCCTTATCTGTCGAACCGTCATTACAAATAGCCGAGTATTTCTTTTTTATTTGAAAGTCTTTTTTATCTTCCCACCATTTATGCCAACTATCGGAATTTACATCGCGGCACATGGGGTCAACAATGTCCTTGAGAATAATCCCTTTATCATCTGGTTGCTGAACCTCAAAGCTCGTCCAATAATATCTATTGCGATTCTGAGCCGAAACCAGCGCGCTATTAATTAATATCTTATAAACATGGCCTAAAGCATTTTCAGTGTGCGTTGCAATATATTGCTCGAACTCCTTTTTCATCTTCACGTTTTCAATTAAAAAATCAGCTTTAGGGTTGTAATGCTTAACGTGCTTCATAATATCCAGCATCGTCCAAAACAACATGCCACGCTCGTCCTTATCCCCTAACTGCTTCCCAGCCATAGACCACGCTTGGCAAGGAAAGCCGCCTGTAACTAAATCGATACTACCCCAATCAATATCCCATTCACGCCAATTTAAAACATCACCCAACTGAATTGTGTCAGGGTAAAGCGCTTGTGCAGCCTGGTTAGCATATTTGTCAATCTCACTAGAATAATACTTGCTAACATTTATATTTAAATCTTCTAACGCCATACGACAAAAACTCATACCGTTAAATAAACTCAATACTCTCATTGTTACTCTCCTGTTATCTATCTTGCTTAACTCTATTTAAATTTCTTCCAGTTCTAGTTATTGCGCCTCTAATCTGCCCTAACTTAGTGCCGATAATGCCCATTTCTAATTTTAGCTTTCTTGCTTTTAGGCAATGCTTACAGGCGTACATATGCAAAACTTCATCATAACCGTAAGATTCATACTCACAAGCCTCGCTATTTAATACTTGTACAGCCCGATAAGCGTGATTACCACAAGTGCCGTAAATAACGTCCTCATTACTAAGTGCATCTTTGCCGCTAAACACCTCTTCAAACTCTTTGCTGTATTTATGCTTGGCTAACTCGGCTGATATTTTTCGCTTTAATTCACTTTTTAAATCTGAATATTTAGCGTGTTTAATTATTAAGTTTTTTAATTTGTCCACTTGTCTATCTCCTACTTAACTCTATTAGCTATTATCTTAGCCATAATATCACCGGCGTTTTGAACTCCTAGTTGAGCATGCTTTTCTTTATGGTTATGCAGCTCTACCAATCCTGGCAATGAGCTAGGCAGCATTTCAAGCGGGGTGTTTTCATAGGTAGAATACATACTTATAAATTCTTTTTTAGCCCAAGTTAATTTACTGGCATCCATAGCGCAAAACTCTTTCCATGTAGTAAATGATTTTAATGCGGCTATTCCTTGCTTGTCTTCTATGCTTAGCCCTCCATAAGCACCATTTCTGCGTAGGCATTGTTGTATTTCTGCCCAAGCCAATTCTGCTTTTTCTTCAGTTGATAATTGACCCGATTGCAAGTGACGAACAATGTCGGCAGGTTTTGGGAAAAATGTTCCATGCTTTGGATCTAGTGCATGCTTACTGACGCCAGATTTAACATCATCAATCGAATAGCCTTTTAGTGCATCAAAGTATAATTGAAGTAAGTTTTTAGTAACCGGTTTATCGTAAAGCTCACCAGTACCATAAAATAAAACCGCAAATTCTTTTTTATCTGAATTATCCATTTATAAAATCCTCACATGCTGATAGGTTGCCCGATGTTTTACCGGTAAACTGTTTATTTACCCCGCTAGACTTAACCGAGTTCTGTGCGCGATTAAGCCAACCGTTTAAAAACTTTTTACAGCCATTTACGGTCTTCTTAGGGTTAGATTCAAGCCATGCTACTACCTTGTTAAGTTCTGCGCCGATATCAACATCAGGGTAAGCTTGTGACCATGTATCAATACTTGATTGCATAACTTCATAGTTACCATTTGAACAAGGAACGTTGCCAGCAACAGAATCATCACTATTAACCACCTCCTTTTTAACCTTTGGCTTTGCATCTAATTTGAATTGCTTAGTTAAAAAACGGTTAAGCCAATCGCTATCTTTGCGATCATCATCTAAAGCTTTACTACTAATTGCTGCTATCACTTCTTTACTAAGGTTGTACGATTTAATTTTTTTACTCATTGATTTATATCCCTTTGCTAATCTTTCGTAAATATTAATAAAATTTAATAGACAAGTCAATAAGTTTATATTAATATTAATTTCATCAACAACGAGGAGAGAGAAAATGATCAAGGTAGTTAGCTTTAGTGGAGGGAGAACCAGCGCAAAACTGTGTCACCGTATGATTAAAAAGTTTGGACGAAAGAGAGTTAAGTTTATTTATATGGATACAGGCTTAGAGCACCCGAAAACATACGAGTTTATAAAAAATGTAAATAAAACCTTTGAATTGAATCTTACGTGCTTACAAGCGGATTTTTCAAAGCCTCTTAACTCCCCAACTGCATACACTGTTGTCGATATTGAATCACTAAAGACTGACTTCTCAATATTTAGGGCAATGCTGGCTAAGTATGGAGTGCCTTATATTGGCGGTATGTATTGCACTAGTCGATTAAAAACAAGGCCATTCAAAGCTTATTGTAAGTCTATATATGGTGATGACTACGAAACATGGTTAGGTATTAGAGCGGATGAGCCAGCTAGACTGATTGGAGGTAAGAATTACATCGCTGCTAAGAAAGAAATCGGATGCACTCCTGAGATGGCTTTAGATATGTATAGGGACTTTAAAGAGCACGGTGTCCCTGGCTTGTCTAATCACTTTGTTTTAAGTGAAAAGAGAGAAAGAAAAGTTTTTGATAAAATCTATAAACACTTAGATCAACAAAGAATAGATAACAAGCACCATTTAGCTGATATATCAGACGATGAAAAATGGGATATAAATAGATTTTGGGAAAGTCAACTATTTGATTTAGAAATAAATGACTGGCTAGGTAATTGTATGTTTTGCCCTAAAAAATCAGATCTAAAGCTTGTTGCTGCTAGCATGGATGAAGAGGGATACTACAATAAATACGTAGAGATGGTGAAATCTGAACATGTAAGGATTGATGGGATACAAGGTAGGGAATCAAAAATGTACCGAGGGAAGCAGTCAATTGATAATTTGATCGGTAAATTTGACGGAGTAACTGGTGAAGAAATAAAACAAAGAATTAAAGGCGAGCATAGAACGGACACGGGTTCGTGTTCTGAAAGTTGTGAGTTACTATAAACTAAACTTGAAAACAAAGAGGTAAAATAATACAATAGTATTTGTCAATTGAAGTTTAATTGATAGCAGAGTGAAGACTGCTTAGAAAGTAAATTGAATGAGGGTATTTAGAACTGTGATCTTTGGTGGGTTTTTTCTCATTGAATTTCGCCCCTCTTCAACAGAGGTCATAGTTTTAAGTGCCCTTTTTTGTGTCTGTTAGTTAGGTTCATAGCTTAGTAAGTAATATCTTTCACAGTAGATATATTCACTAACAGACACAACCCCTTTCAAAGCATCTTCAATCTGCCGAACAAACAAACCACTAGTCGTAAGGATGCGACCGATAAACGATGTGAATCAGGTATTGAGAAGTACGGTGGCCTAACCCCTAACTTAGCCGTGGGGTGGTGGATAAACGAATTAAAACCTTGGTAAGATCATTATAGAGATAAGCAGAAGTTGAAGCTGCATTAACAAAACAAGAAGCTCATTAATGTTACCCGTCCTGATATGACGATAAACTATGTTCGATAAATTTGTTTGTAATTGACTAGCTAAATATAAATTAATAATAAGTATCTTTCTTGGCTTACCAAGTAACGTACTTAAATGTCACCCTATGGGAAAAATATAATGTATGTTTACTTAATACAAAGCGGTAAATCAAATAACTCTTCTGTAAAAATCGGAGTAGCTAAAGAGCCTGAAAAAAGAATTTTAGAATTACAGGTCGGCAATGCTTACTTGCTAACTCTTATAGGAAAAATACCAGCTAACAGTCGAAAGCATGCTGAATACCTTGAGTCTAGATTGCACAAATACTTTTCCAGATATCATATACGGGGTGAATGGTTTCAGGGTAAGAAGATAAACATAAAGCAGGCTATTGATTATATTGGTAATGACTGTTTGAAGTATGAGGACTTGAAAGGTAGTGCAATACACGGCTCTAAGAAAGAGCAGAGAATAGAGAGGTTATCGAGCGAAAATAAAAGTCTACATACGGCTATAGGCTTGTTGAATGAATCAATTGACGAAGAGCTTGATCGCCAATCAATGGCTAATATGCCAGAACTATAAATCTAATGACCCTAATATTTAAAATAAAGAGGAGAGAAGTAATGAAAGACTTAAAGCCGGAGGTTGGTGACACTGTCAGAGTTCAAAGAAGCTTTTTTGGTTCTGACACTTATTTTACAGAGCACAAAATTGAGGAGATTAATCACTGTTTAGGCTTTTATGGTGATAGCGAAGGTTTCGGGCCAAGAACTCCTTGTAATTTTACGCCATTATGCGCGCTTTATGATAAAGCCCCAGGTGCAAGAAGAGAATACTGGAGTAATTACGGGGAATACTTTAGCGACTATATAAAAACATTTGAAGTGATCAAGTGCGACAATAAATAAATTTAATAACGGAGAAATAAAGAATGATTATCAGAAATAGCAAAAACAATTCTATCGTTAACTTGGGTAGAGTTACTGCGATTTACCCTTCAATCAATGAGGGAAATAAAATATTTAATTTATACTTTGTTTTTGACTCGATGAATGATGAGCAAATGAACGAGGTTAAGTGGGAGTTTCGTAGTAAAGATGAAATTGATATCATATTAGAGCAACTGAGTGTAGTGGAAGTATAAACCAATAAAAGGATAGTACGATGAAAGATTTTGCAAAAACATTTGATACAGAATACGGCCAATTATTAGTAACTAATGATGAAAGGGGTGAATTACCCTCTGTTAATTGCTTTTTTAGGATTAACGAGAATTTTGGAATATGTGAGGTTTCTTGTAAGTTCTCCATGGAAAATGCGGATAAATGCGATGAGTTTTTTGATAACATTACCGTAGAGCAAGCTATTACCATGGCTAAAGAAACCATAATTGCAATGAGATAGGTTTAAATAATTTAACTACCAAAGGAGAGAGAAGGTGAAAGAATATGAATTTAGACAAAGAGCGGCTATAGCATTGCTATCAAATGAGTCGTTTATAGATATAGTAAAAAAAGACCACGCAAGATATACCCTTGCAAGCTTTCTTGCTGAAGAGGTGAATAAGATAGTTAGTGAGTTACATAACCACAAAGAAAAAGAAGAAACTAGCAATTAAAACAATAAAGAGTTAATATAATGAAAACTTAACTCCTAACCTTAAGTTTTCACTTCTACTCTCCAAGTATTAAGTGCTAGCCCCTTTCGAAAGATTGGGGTTTTTTACTTTATGGCAGGCAATAAAAAACCACCTTAAGGTGGCTCATTAAATATTGGTATCCAGGATAGAATTATTTCTGTTAGTTCATCCATCATAATGCACTATACTGTGCCATTAAAGATTCGGCGCTAATATTTATATCACCTTGATTGTTTTTCTTTAATGCTTGCCATTCATAAACGTAATATTCCTCACCGAACTCAGTGCATTTGTTGTTAACGCATTTAACAGTTACATTAACGCGCGGGTGCTTGTTGCATCTAGGGCAGTTATTAATCATTGTTTAAGCTCTCCATAAGTTGATTGAATGATAATCCGCAAGATACATGGCTTTCTTTTCTTGATGCTGTACGGTCTAGTTTTGCTATTGCCATTCTTATTTGCTTTCTGCTCATTGGCATTGCTTTTTTATCGTTTGGGTGCATTATTTATCTCCAGTATTTATATAAGTATCACAGCCTAAAAATTTATTTAATGCTTCATTCCATCTGTTGAATAGGTTAATCATTACTTGGTTACCTTTTTGTATTTAGCCATAATCATTTCATTTACAACCGATTGCTTGTTAGCTCCAAGGTTGCCGTTATTTTTCTCATGCTTAACTATCTCTTCTAGCATTTCATTTACATTTTTTAATAATTTAATTTGTTTAAGCGCCATTTCTATTCCTTGTGTATATATGATGAATTAAGTTTACTCCAATCAAAATTAAAGTCAAATAAAAGTTGACTCGATGATTAAAGTAAATTAATATTACTACATCAACAGCGAATCAGCTCAAACAGGAAGTAAAATGAAAGTATTAAATAAAATGAAAACATTCGCAGTGATCTGCATAGAAAAAAACAAAACAATGCAAGATGCTAACGCCAGATTTAAAGAGCTTGGTCATTTTCTTTCTGAGACTGGTGAAGAGCTTGCAGAAAAAGCGGTTTTTAACCGTGACTTATGGCGCGTTTGTGTTGTTGCTGAAGTTTACTAATAAATCCCGCCACCAGAATAAGCCGCTTAATTGCGGCTTTTTGGGTGAAAATACTCGGTTAAGCGTTTACTAATTACCCCATCAACCGACTAATTTTAATTTGGAGAGATTAAATGAAATTTTTAACACTATCGATTAGCCCGCCTGAGGAGATTAAGCCGATACTTACAAAGCTTGTTAGTAGTCACGGCTACCCTGATAGTTACGAGGTTGTAGATTTAGATCCTGAAACATCAACACTTAACTGTTTGATGATGGCGATTGAAAATACTAGTGCAACACACTGGAATTACATCGAGGATGAAGGAAATGATTAATGAATTAAGCGTTAACTTTGTCAATAAGTTCTTTGACCGCATCACTAAGCTAAATGCTGAAGGTGTAAATCTTATTTGTGATGCTAAAGATATAAATATTGATAAAGCTGTTATTTGCATTTTGCCTGTACCAAATTCAAATGATGATGTAATAATTCTAATGCGCCACATTGCTCAAATACAAATTAGACTAAGTGAATTTATGCAAGGTGTAGAGTTGTGGGATGAAAACGCCGCTTGGGCTTATTCTATGGCTAATACGGTCGTAAAGGTTGTTAGTGTTAGACGTAAAGAGTGTTACATACAGCTTAAGAAGAATCGAGGTGACGTTCTTGGTTTTGGTCATGATGAGCAAGGTGTTTTTGCTAAAAATATTCCTGGTGTTACTGGAGGTAGAGATTAATGAATAACTTAGACTTTTGGAATTCAGTTTCAAAAACAGACCCGTCTTTTACTAAAAAGGCAAGCAAGGGCGCGCACAACTTTACCTCTGTTGCTCCTATGTACCAAAACAAAAAGGCAACTGAAAAGTTTGGTATGCAAGGCATTGGGTGGGGTGTTGTAGTTGGTAGCGAGGTATTTCAAGAAAAAGAATACGGAACCACAACTATATTGTCATACGATGCAACATTGTTTTTCATTTGCCCTAAGTCTGGTGAGCGTGGAGAGATACCAATTCATGCTAGTGAAAAATCTTGCTATATGACTAATGGATACAAAGGCAAAGAAGGTTATATGAAGATTGATGACGAGGTTCGTAAAAAAGTTGTCACCAACGCAAAAACAAAAGGGCTGTCTGAGTTAGGTTTTAGCGCTGATATCTTTATGGGTCTTTTTGATGATCCGAATTATGTTGACTACCTTAACTTTGAAATGTCACTAGAAAAAGCTGATGATTTTGAAAAAGAATCAAACGCAAAAATTGAAGAGTTGAAAGATTGGTGTAGAAAAGAATCATCGGTTTACTCAGCAATCAAAGAAAAAAGAACTTTAGATTTATTGCTAGTAGGACATAAAAATAAACTTCAAGGTAGGTGTCAATTGTTAAACCTTGATTTTAACGCATACGCCAAAGGTTTTGACGTAGCATACAATTCACAATTAAATATTATTACTGGAGA
>Ga0209344_10001186_pt1 | contig 35798 bp, 31 predicted proteins | sample Cruoilmetagenom6_FD_187293 | JGI IMG/M metagenome (GOLD analysis project Ga0209344, IMG submission 187293) | Oil polluted marine microbial communities from Coal Oil Point, Santa Barbara, California, USA - Santa Barbara Oil Seep Sample 6 (SPAdes)... | ecosystem: Environmental > Aquatic > Marine...
AGGGTCTGGTTGCATTATCAATATCTCTACAGGGTCCACACGAACTGGGCTGCCGAATAGGTTAGCCTATGTTGCCTCTAAGGAGGGTGTTAACGGAATCACTCATACGATTGCTCGCGAGGTAGGCCCATTTAATATCCGGTGTAATGCGATCTTACCGGGAGCAGTAAAAGGACCGCGCGGCGATCATATCTTTGCGGGTGTTGCGAATAGCAAGGGTATATCAGTGGATGAGGCCAAATCAGAGTGTTTGAAATATGTCTCAATGCGCACAGACGTGGCGCCGACTGAAATTGGTGATATGGCCGTTTTTCTTGCCTCAGATAAAGCGAAACATGTTTCAGGACAGTTTATCGGCGTTTGCGGAAATGTTGAGTGGGAAGAATAAGAGTTTAAACCACAGAAATAATGTTAAACTGAGATGCTGCATATACTAGGTCATTTGATGAATCATGATACCCATCTGGAGTGATTTAGTATTTCTAGTGATAAGCTAGTCCTATATTTTCTGTAAAGTTAGGGCGTCAAAATTAATATTTGGATTGAAATATGAATAAGATAGCTAAAGCCAAAGCTTTGCAAGCAACAGAGGCTGATATTGAAACTTTAGGTCTTCTTGAAAAGAAGATTTTATGGCTGGCAAGCTACATGATCCATCATGCCAATCATGAGCGGCCTTCGCGTGATGGTCTTAAGGTAGGTGGTCATCAGGCATCAAGTGCTTCCTGTGCATCTATCCTGACAGCGCTGTATTTTCATGCCATGAGGCCTGAAGACAGGATCGCGGTTAAACCCCACGCTTCTCCCATCATGCACTCCATTATGCACCTTATGGGGCGTCAGCCGCTTGATAAATTGCAAAATTTTAGGAGCTTTGGAGGTGTGCAATCCTATCCCTCCATCACCAAGGACACCACCGATGTGGATTTCTCTACTGGCTCCGTAGGTATGGGCGTTGCTGCGACTCTATTCAATTCATTGACACAAGACTATATGGTTGATCATGGGTTTCAGGATGCTGGCTCTATGGGCCGAATGATTACCCTTGCTGGCGATGCGGAATTTGATGAGGGTAATATCTTTGAAGGCCTACTAGAGGGCTGGAAACATCAGGTACGAAACCTGTGGTGGGTGATTGATTATAATCGCCAAAGCCTTGATGGTTGTGTGGATGATGCCTTGTTTGGGCGGATCAGCGGGGTATTTAATAGCCTTGGCTGGGAAGTTTCCCCATTGAAATACGGTAAAAAGTTGCTTGCCGCACAGAATGGCCCTGCAGGCGAAGCTATCCTCAACTTTATTGATAGCTGTCCGAACCAACTTTACTCAGCTCTTACTTTTCAGGGCGGTGCGGAGTGGCGTAACCATCTGAAACTTGAGTTGTCAGGAACTAGCGGCATCAAGGAATTCCTTGATAGCCATGATGATATGAGTCTTGCAGACGTGATGACCAACTTAGGCGGTCATGATTTAGAAACCCTGACAGAAGCCTTTAGTGCGGCTGACAACGAACAACCCCACTGTTTCATTGCCTACACGGTCAAGGGTAAAGGGCTACCCCTAGCAGGACATAAAGACAATCATGCGGGCATGATGAGTCCTGGGCAGATGAAAGCATTTCAAGAAAGCCAGGGCGTTCCGCTTGGGGCTGAATGGGATAAATTTGGTGGCATGGAAGAGGAGAATAAAAAACTCCAACATTTCATAGATAACTGCGCCTATCAAAAGCGCAAAGAAATTACATCAGCAGCAAAGGTTAGTATCCCACATATTCCGGCACCCAAGGATGAAAAGCTCTCCACACAGGAAGGCTTTGGTAAGATTATGTTCGATTTAGGCAAGAGCGATACAGATTTTGCGGACCGTATTATCACTACCAGCCCTGATGTGACGTCTTCTACCAATCTAGGGCCTTGGGTCAATCGTCGTAAACTTTATGCCCATGAGAAGATCACAGATGTTTTCAAGGACAAGCATATTCCAAGCACACAAATTTGGCGCAAAGAGCCCAGTGGTCAACATCTGGAGCTGGGCATTGCGGAGAATAACCTCTTTTCCTTGCTAGGGCAGTTGGGATTAACATATCGCAACTTTGGCGAAAGACTCTTCCCTGTGGGCACACTCTATGACCCCTTTATTGCGCGTGGTCTAGATGCCTTGAATTATGGGGTCTATCAGGGTGCGCGCTTTATGCTCATCGGCACGCCGTCTGGTGTTACGCTAGGGCCGGAGGGCGGTGCGCATCAATCCATCGGCACCCCCTTAATTGGCATGTCTCAGCCCAACATGATTTCGGTTGAGCCGGCTTATAACGATGAATTAGCTATTCTTATGGAATGGGCCTTTGATCATCTGCAACAGGAGGATGGTGCATCAGTTTATTTCCGCCTGTCATCCCGAAAATTGGAGCAGCTACCACGCACACTCAGTGCTGAAGATCAAGAGAACATCATTAAAGGTGCTTATTGGTTGCGCCCGCCCAGCCCCTCCACATGTAAGGTCATTGCGTATGCTGGTGCTATAGCACCAGAGGTGATGCGTGCAGTCCAAGAATTACTAAATGACAACAAGGACATAGCGGTTCTTGCCATTACTTCATCGGATAGATTATATAAAGACTGGTCCACGGCTAGACGTAAAAGTAGGATAGAAAAAGACCCTCAAACATCACATGTGGAAAAGCTGGTGAACGCGCTGGCGAGGGATTGTGAAATTGTCACAGTGTGTGATGCGCATCCCCTCAGTTTGTCATGGATCGGTAGCGTTCAGGGTAATCCTGTTGTACCGCTCGGTGTGGAAGCATTTGGTCAAACAGGCGACCTTCCAGACCTTTATGAACATTTTATGATCGATAGCGCTGCGATCGTTGCTGCACACGGCAGATTGGAGAGATGAAGGACAAACTGTCTCCGTAAGAAGATGCATCGCGCCGAGAGAGTGAACTTTCCTAAATAGCGAATATGAACTATTAAAAGGTTACAAAGATGAATGCTCAAATTTTATCCTATAAAGGCATCACTCCTAAAGTTGCTGACAATGTATATATTGCTCCAGGAGTATATCTTATTGGCGATGTTCATTTAGCTGAAGGAAGTAGTGTGTGGTTTGGTAGCGTGCTACGTGGCGATGATGTGAAAATAAGGATAGGTGCTCGCAGTAACATTCAAGATGGAACTATTGTCCACGGTGATGAAGGGGAAGTTCTCATAGGAGAGGACGTTACGATAGGGCATAGAGTAGTTCTTCATGGCTGTACTATAGAAGATCGCGCATTGATTGGTATGGGGGCTGTTGTTTTAGATGGAGCAGTGGTCGAAACTGGCGCGATGGTAGCAGCTGGTGCTGTGGTCTCCCCTAGAAAAATTGTAAGTGCTGGCACTCTATGGGCTGGATGCCCAGCCAAGCAGATTAAAGACATTAATACACCCGAGATGAAAGCAATGTTTTTAGAAAGCTCTAAACATTATCAACAACATGCAGCAACCTACTCTGTGGGAGATTAGTATTGAGTGATACTTTTCTAAAGCCGTATTTTTCTTAACTAAGATAACCTAAGTGAGTAATTGATATGAAAATGATTATCGAACAGCATCCTTTTAAACTTAAATCTCCATTTTCCATCACGGGTTATACCTTTACAGACTCTAGAACCATTCGTGTAACCCTTGAGGATGAAGGCCATGTTGGACGTGGTGAAGCAAACGGTATTTATTACAGGAATGAGACTGAAAGCTCAATGAGCGCTCAGTTAGGTGCGGTTGAAGATGCGGTCGTTTTGGGTGCTACTTGCGATGAAATTCAGAGTTTATTGCCGCTGGGAGGCGCTCGTAATGCCTTAGACTGCGCAATGTGGGATTTAACAGCCAAACGCAACAATTTCTCAATATGGGAACTTCTTAAAATAAAGCCTAAGCCGCTCGCTACTGTTGCAACATTGGGTATTAGTAGCCCCAACGCTATGGCGGAGGTCGCGCGGCAGTATTCCAAATATAAAAATTTAAAGATTAAACTTAATAACGATGGGCCTATAGAGCGGCTAGAAGCTATCCGTGCGGCAAGGCCAGATGCGAATATTATTATTGATGTTAATCAGGGTTGGACATTTAATGAGCTGAAGGAATATACGCCAGCAGCCCTTAAGCTTGACATCGCGATGATCGAGCAACCATTGCCTCGCGGAGCCGATGATGAACTAGAGGGCTATAAATCAATTATTCCACTTGGGGCGGACGAGTCTTGTCTTGACGCTAGTGAGTATGAGGTGGCAGCCCGACGGTATGATGTTATCAATATCAAGCTGGATAAATGCGGAGGCCTTACAGAGGGCATGAAGATGGTTAAATTAGCTCAACGCGATGGCAAGGGGCTAATGGTTGGTAATATGTCGGGTTCATCACTTGGTATGGCACCAGCATTTGTCGTCGGTCAGTTTTGTCAATTCATTGACATTGATGGTCCAATCTTATTGAAACAGGATATTGAAAATGGGCTGCACTACGGCGATGGTGGCTTAGTCGGCATTCCCAGTCAGAAGTTATGGGGCTGATGCTCTTTTAGGAAAACTACACTCAGAATTTCCGATATCTAACATTGTCTAAACAATCAGGCGCTGGAATAAAGGAATAAGAAGTGACACTTAATTTATCGTGTTTTGGTCAGAAGTTTGCTGGCCGCACAGGCATCGTCTCCTTGATGGATGATCTTGGCTCCGCGCTTAGTGAAAACCCTGACCTGATTTTTATGGGGGGTGGTAATCCAGCACGCATTCCTGTCCTGGAACGGGTCTTTGAAGAAAAACTGCAAGATATTGTCAGTGACCACGACAAACGTCACAATATGCTGGGCATTTATGCATCCCCCAAGGGTGATAGCGGCTTTAGAGCGATGCTGGCAGAGTATTTATCGAGCACCTTTGGCTGGAAGGTAACCCGTAACAATATTGCCATCTCAAACGGTAGCCAGTCGGCTTTCTTTGGCCTCTACAACATGTTCGCGGGTGAGATGGAAGACGGCAGAAGCGGCACTATTCACCTGCCCTTATCACCTGAATATATCGGCTATAAAGACACGACCCTCTTGAGAGATTCGTTCACGGCAACGAAGCCCACGATTGAGCATCTAGATGACCATTTATTTAAATATAGGGTCGACTTTGAGAAGCTTGAGATACCTGACACGACGTCCCTAATGTGCGTTAGTAGACCAACCAACCCAACTGGGAACGTGCTAACGGATAATGAACTTATCAAGCTCAGTGCAATTGCCGCTGAAAAAGAAGTGCCTTTCATTATTGATGGGGCTTACGGCTTGCCTTTTCCGTCTATTATTTTTAATGATGCCAAACCCTTCTGGGACACCAACACCATCCTTGTGCTGAGCCTATCCAAGATCGGCCTTCCAGGGGTGCGTACAGGCATTATCGTGGCATCTGAAGAGCTCATTGAGGCATACAGTAATGTGAACACAGTACTGTCTCTCGCGAGCTCTACAGTAGGGCCCGCGATCGGTAGAGAATTACTCGCAAACGATAAGCTTGAAGATCTATCACTTAACCATATCCAGCCCTTCTACAAAGACAGAGCAACCGCTACTGTCAAAGCCTTTGATCAAGCACTAGAGGGCTTGCCCTACCACATTCACAAGCCCGAGGGGGCGATATTCCTGTGGCTGTGGTTTGAAGGGCTGCCGATCAGCTGTAAGGAGCTCTACAAGCGTTTAAAAGACCGCGGTGTCCTAATAGTACCCGGCGAAGACTTTTTTGTGGGTGTGGATGAAAGTTGGCCTCACACGCACGAGTGCATTCGTGTGTCTTATGCCCAAGACAGCGCTGTTGTCATGCAAGGCGTTGATATCATCGCACAAGAGATCAGGGCGGCTTACGGATAGTGACGTTGTGGCTTTTCTTAAGTGAATTAAGCAAGGCCGAGCAGGACTATTAACGGTCGATATACCGTGTTTATCAGAAAATTTAAGTCGAGATTGGCTCTAACATATTTGTTGATTATGTGCGTTTATTTTCTGCATTATCTGAGAGTTCTATTGCTTTTTTCTTAAATTCATCAGTAAGTGGTGCGGAGCACCTCTTAATCATATCAAAATGAACCGATGTTGCCTCCATAGTGGCACTCAGAGCGTTGTCCTCAAGGTTATACATCTCGTAACGACTAACATAAGATGAATTTCCTATGGAGCTTATGCAGGCCTTAATTATGAGTAAATCCCCAGCTTTTGCTCGCCCTGCACGCTCTTCACATTCGGTGACGCTCTCAACTTCAATGAGTGATGCATCCACTGGCGCGTCCCCGCCACCCGTTAAAATAATCATCAGAATAATTTCATTTATCATATCAAATCCCTCTTAAAAATAGCCAATGCGTACAGTATACAACAGTTTCTCCCCCCACACGGAAAGTAATAGACCCTGACCACCGTATGGACAGAGTGCTCAGCCAGCAAAGTAAATGATCCAATGAGCAAGCGCAGCCGTATAGATAAATAACGCACCAAAGTGCATAGTTTATTTGTGAGGATTATTATGTTTGATTTTGTAGTAACAAACTTGTTGTCGCCCTTCTCTCTAATATTGGCGAGCCTATGGGGCATCAGTGTCCTCATTAAGAACGTCTCTTTTATCGATGGCTTTTGGCCGTTAGGTTTTGTGCTCTTATCTTGGTTTACGGTCTCTGAGGTAGGCCTTCACGGCACAGCACAACAAGTGATCCTTGCTCTGGTGACCATATGGGGACTACGCCTCTCCTATTATCTATTCACGCGCTATACACGCGACGGCGAGGACAAGCGCTATGTTGCCCTGATGCATGGACGCGAAGGCCTTGCCCGTCATGCCTATAGCTTCATCGTTATTTTCGGACTGCAAGGCTTGCTTATGATGCTGATCAACACCCCTGTGATAGACACGCTTCTTGTTGGCAACTCTGGCCTCACACCCGTTAGCTACGCGGGCATAGCAGTGTTCGTAGTAGGTTTCTATTTTGAGGTGGTTGGCGACCTGCAACTTAAAAAGTTTAAGGCCGCTCCCGAGAGTAATGGCAAGGTTTTGAACACTGGATTGTGGCGCTATACACGCCATCCTAACTATTTTGGAGATGCCTGTGTGTGGTGGGGTCTATGGCTTATCAGTGCCAACCTTACCTATATTTTTGCCCCTATCATCATGACGTTACTTCTAGCTAAAGGCTCGGGTGTGCCGATCTTGGAGCGCACCCTCAAAGAAAGCCGCGAAGGCTATAAAGGCTATATTGAAAGCACCAGTGCCTTTATCCCCTGGACACCTAAGGGATAAGACATGAGATATCTGTGATCATATTTTACTAGATAATGGACAGTATCGAATTGACCACATAAGGAATATTAGTGAACGTAAGCCCCGCAACGTTAATGCGGCCATCACTAGGCATATAAATAGAATAGTCATTCCGAAGCTGAAGCACTTGTGCCTCACTAAGGTTCAAAATGGAGAACATTCCAGCCTGATCTCCAACTCTAGTGACATCATCTCCAATGCCATTTTCACTAAGGGCTGTGGCAAAACTAGTGCGCAGCCCAACCACCCGACTGCGCATCGCTTCAAGCTCATTTCGCCATTCCTCACACAGGACATCGCTTTCCATCACAGTTGTCACAAGTGCAGCACCATGCGCAGGGGGCATGGAATAGCTCTGACGCGCTATTTTGCATAAGTGCGTTGTCAAAGCAGGCGCACTATCGCTACGTGGACCTTTAACAATTATTGCTCCAGTACGCTCACGGTATAAGCCGAAGTTTTTAGAGCATGAGTAGGTCAAAAAGGCTTCTGGGATTTCTTCAAAAATCTGACGTGTCAATCCTGCATCCGTGTCTAGGCCTTCAGCGAAGCCTTGATAGGCCATATCAACAAACGGCACCAAACCTTGCTCTTTCAAGAAAGCAATTAGGGTTGATTGATCCTGTGCTGGAATATCTGCTCCTGTTGGATTATGACAACAGCCGTGTAACAGCACGATATCACCAGCCTTGACTGCCCTTAGAGAGGCAATCATTGCTTCCAAATCAATAGATGACGTGGCTTTATTGTAATAATCATAGGTCTCATATCCAAGACCAGATGCTGTGATGATCGGGATATGATTTGCCCACGTTGGGTTACTGACCCATACTTTTGCCTCAGGTGAAATACCTGAGATAAGTTCAAAGCCTAGCCTAAGAGCCCCGCAGCCACCTGGTGTTTGCACAGCACCAAGCTGGTCAGAGTATGTCTTTGCTATTTCAGACCCAAGCGCCAATTTTGCAATGCTATTGGTAAAACCTGCCCAACCAGCAGGCGAAACATAAACTTTACTGCCCTCAGTGTCACATAAATGCTGATACGCCTTCTGCACTGCTTCCATAATAACAGTTTGGCCAGCGTCATTTTTATAAACGCCAACACCAAGATCAACTTTTTGAGGGTTAGTATCTGCCTTAAACAGCGTTGATAATCCAAGAATTGGATCAGCAGGAAGAGGCTTTAAATTTGTGAACATATACCGATCTCACCCATCATTATTATTCTATTTATATTGGACAACCTTCTGGTCAATAGTACCGAAGATGCTGTCACCATTTTCATCGTGCATTTCAATTCGGACTCTATCTCCAAACTGCATAAACGGTGTTTGAGGTGCACCGTGATTGATTGTTTCAATCATTCGTATTTCTGCAATACAGCTATAACCAAGTCCACCATCACAAACTGGGCGACCTGGAGTGCCGTCCGCATCTTTGTTTGAAACAGTACCACTGCCTACAATTGCGCCAGCACCAAGTGGTCGAGTTTTAGCTGCATGTGCTACAATCGTTGGGAAATCAAATGTCATATCATCACCAGCGTTTGCACAGCCGAAAGCTTCACCGTTATAGGACAATAAAAGAGGCAAGTTAAGCTTTTTACCGTTCCAAGCTTCACCAAGCTCGTCAGGTGTTACGCAAACAGGACTGAAAGCACTTGAAGGTTTGCTCTGGAAAAAACCAAACCCTTTAGCAAGTTCACCCGGGATAAGGCCGCGCAGTGACACATCGTTCACAAGCATTATGAGGCGGATTTCTTTCTCAGCCTCTTCAGCACTTGCTCCCATGGCAACATCCCCCGTAATAACTGCCACCTCACCTTCCATGTCGATACCATACGCTGTGTCAGCGACTAAAATATCGTCACGGGGTCCTAAAAAAGCGTCGGAGCCACCTTGATACATAAGTGGATCAGTCCAGAAAGTTTCAGGCATTTCTGCATTACGGGCTTTTCGTACTAGTTCAACATGATTTACATAAGCAGAGCCATCAGCCCACTGAAAAGCACGAGGAAGTGGAGAACTACACAGAGATTGATCAAAAACCTCACCGTCTCCAGTATTCACACGAGTATATAGCTCTTCAAGGGCGGGCTTAATTTCATCCCAATCATCAAGAGCGGCCTGAAGTGTAATATCTGCATCTAAATAACGAGATAGATCCGTTGAAACAACGACTAGCTTTCCATCTCGGCCATTTTTTAAGCTTGCTAGTTTCATGAATTTTCTCCGAACTCTCTCTCATGTATCCAAGCAGCGTGCCGTGGAGCTTTCTTAGTTTTTGACCATTCTTCTATCATGGCAGGCGCAACCTCATTCAAGCGTTCCAGATCGCCAGGTTTGGCAATATTTGCCGCGAGCTCTAATCTATGCCCATTAGGATCAAAGAAATAGATTGATTTGAATATACCGTGGTTTGTTGGACCAAGGACATCAATGCCTTGGCTTTCCAGCTCTGCCTTAGCCGCGATAAGGGCATCTAAATCAGCCACTTGAAAAGCAATATGCTGAACCCAGTTAGGCGTGTTTTCATCACGACCCATTTCTGGCTTCGTGGGCAGTTCAAAAAACGCTAAAACATTACCCATTCCCGCGTCCAAAAATATATGCATATAAGGATCAGGTTCTTTGGTAGATGGGACGAGGTCCTCAGCAATTGCTAAGACCAAATCCATGTTCATTGCAGCTTTATACCACTCAACAGTTTCTTTTGCGTCATTGCAGCGATAGGCCACATGGTGAATTTTCTCAATTTTCATAGCCTATACTCCCTTATGCGGTTTCGCCGACAACACCGCGATTAACCTGGTCACGCTCGATGCTTTCGAACAAAGCTTTAAAGTTACCTTCACCAAATCCATCATCATCTTTGCGTTGAATGAACTCAAAGAACACTGGACCGAGCTGTGTTTCCGAGAAAATCTGAAGGAGTAAGCGAGGTGTGTCACCTTCGGTAGTGCCATCTAACAATAATCCACGTGACTGGAGCTCATCCACAGGCTCGCCGTGCCCCGGAAGCCTGTTTTCCAGCATCTCGTAATATGTTTCTGGAGGCGCTGTCATAAAGGGTAATCCAGCTTCTTTTAGTTTGTCCCAGCACGCGTAAATATCATCACAGGCAAACGCAATATGTTGAATACCCTCACCATTATATTGCATGAGAAATTCTTCAATTTGACCACCTGATCCATGTGCTTCTTCATTTAGTGGGATACGAATTTTTCCGTCTGGGGCCGTCATAGCTTTGGAGAGAAGACCCGTATACTCGCCCTTAATGTCAAAATAACGAATTTCACGGAAGTTAAAGATGTTTTCATAATAAGTGGCCCAGTAATCCATGCGTCCGCGGTATACATTATGCGTTAGGTGATCAAGAGTATGGAACCCAAACCCTTCAGGGTGTTTATCTGCACCGTCCAACCAATTAAAATCAATATCATAAATCGTATTATCGCCTTCATAGCGATCAATCATGTAGAGCGTTGAGCCGCCAATACCAGATATAGCTGGTAGATTAAGTTCCATTGGACCTGTCTTTACATCAACTGGCTGCGCGCCCATCTCTATGGCACGGTTATAGGCAGCGACACTGTCTTTTACTCTAAAGGCCATGCCACATGCTGATGGGCCGTGTTCTTGAGCGTAATAATAGGCTGGGCAATTTTTCTCATAATTGGTAAGAAAATTGATATCCCCTTGCCGCCAAAGACTAACATCCTTTGATTTGTGATCAGCAACATGGGTAAAGCCCATTGCAACAAAAACTGGTTCCAATATCCCTTTTTCGGTCGCTGTAAATTCTACAAATTCATAGCCATTTAATCCCATCGGGTTTTCAAACAAATCAGCCACTTTAATCTCCTGTTTTTTGACAATTATTTAAGCGCATTATGACTAATATTTTTGGGTATTTTGTTCTAATTTCTGATAAATTATGATATATTTGAACATTTTGTTTCATGTATGGTAACATTTTGAACTTTATGCTAAAATATTAGGTGAAGAATATATGGCGCTAAAATACTGATAATGTCGTGCTTTATTATTTTGTAAACTGAGCTGAAGATGATCTAACTTAGTCATATACTTAAATATTATGGAATTATTGCCCATGAAACTTCTAAAATCTGACAAAATAATCCTTAAAATGCTTCAGGCTGATCTACTCATCAGCCAAGCAGATTTGGCTGAGCATGCTGGTATGTCCCGCTCATCTTGCTGGCGCAGGGTAAAAGAGTTTGAGGATGGGGGGGTAATTAGTGCTCGTGTGGCGCTCTTAGACCCAAAGAAATTAGGTTTTCAAATAACTGTGATGCTGTCAGTTTCTATGAAAGAACATACCGATGAGAATAGGTTAGGGTTCGAGCAACACGTAGAGAACTTACCACAAGTTATGGAGTGTTACTCGGTTTCAGGAGATTGGGACTATATTCTTCAAGTGGTGGCTAAAGATATGGACGAATATAACGACTTTTTGAATGAGAAAATCTTACAGCATAAAGCCACGCGAACAGCAAGTTCCAGCTTCACATTACGTTGCGTTAAATACTCAACTAGCCTTCCGGTGAGCGTGTAAATTGAATTGGAACTTGGCGATTAGGTTGAAACATTGATATCACTATCTAGCATGGAGCCATCAACCATCATCTCCACATATGTTCTGTCCTTGAGTTGGGGTATTAGGGCATTAGGACATTAGGGATTGATGTATTAGAGATCACCTCTTGTGGGACTTTCAATGTAACTTTGTGAAGTTCGAATATCTCCAGTATAGTATTTTCTTACGATAATTTAGCATTCACTTATTATAAGGATGGCCGCCATTCAGATTGTGCTTCTGATCGATGTTTTTAGCTCAGTTAAGGTAACCTCAGCCGGGTCAAGCATGCACGATCATATAGTTATCTATTTCACTAATGACTGTCTCATAGCCTGCAAGAGATAATGTTTTCCCTGTTATTGAATTTAAAATTCCCTGCTAATTTTTAGGGAATATACCTCAAGATTAGCTCAAAGCCAGGCATAGCAGTGGGTTTGGTGGGGTAGTGTCGCCGTAAAATGTGATAATTCCCTGTATTTACCCTGTTTATCAGGGAATTTGAGCAGAGACTGGCTCTAGAGTGACTGCTGTCACTACCATCAAGTTTCCCACATAGATTCTCTGAGAGACTTGATTTTATAATTTCAACTTCAATCCAACACCAAAATCATAGTCATCGTGGTGTTTGGCTATGATAGATAATCTCTTTGAAAGTTCATAGTCTAACTGAAGGCTATATTCATTATCAGTATTCCAATCCCAGTTGAACTTAGTGCGCTCTAGTAGTTGTATGCTACTTCCAATGCCAAACTGAGCGTGCCCATTGGTATCAAGGCGAACCTCGCTCTCAATTAACATTGGTAACACATAGGAAATACCCACATAGCCAACGGTTTCTTCTGGGCCTAGAGACTTTTCATGTTCGACGCCAACAAAGGCCTCTGTGAAACGATTAATGAAATATTCACCACGCGCTTCAATTTCATAATTTTTATCATAATCACCTTCCCATTCAACCTCAAAGCTATAGCGATTGTTGACCATCCAAAGACGGCCTTCATGCTGGTTGGATGATGCGGTCAAATCTGCAAACTTGAACCATTGAGTGTCTGGTGAGAGGCTACGCACTGTCTTATCATCAAAACGGCTCGAGTTTTGGTAGGATATCACCCGCGCCATGCCCGATTTCATGTGATAAAGATTGTGGCAGTGGAATATCCAATCTGCTTCTTCGTTTGCTGCGAACTCAATCGTCACGCTGCTCATCGGGGACAGGTCAATAGTATGCTTGAGAGGGCTGTAATCACCCTGACCATTAAGAACGCGAAAGAAATGCCCATGTAGGTGCAGTGGATGGCTCATCATAGTGTCATTTTTAAAGATAAACTGTACCCGCTCACCCTTCTTGATAATAATCCGATCAGCCTCGGACATGGTTTTATTATTAAAGCTCCAAATATAACGCTCCATGTTACCCGTCAGGTTTAAATGCACCTTTCGAAGTGGCAAATCAGCATCATAGGTGGTTGGTGTAGGGGATCGCAGGGCCGAATAATTTGTCATGTGCTTGAGTGGCGCTACATCCATAGGCATATCCATGCCCATAACATCATGGTCCATATCCATAGTGTCGTGGTCCATGCTCATATCCATAGGGTCTTCGTCTCGTGGCATATCCATGGTCATTGCACCATCGCCCATGTCCATATCCATTTTCATCGGCGCGAAGGGGTTAGGCTTTGGCATATCTGGTGCATTATGGCGCATGCCTTCACCTAGATAAGCTGAGGCATAGCCAGAGCCATCAACCGAGGTCGCACGCAGTTCATATGCACCACTATCTGGGATGGTAACAAGCACATCATAGGTTTCTGCGATCGCCATTTGTAGGCGCTGCACCTTAAGAGGCTCAACATCAACACCATCAGCTGAGACGATTGTCATTGGACCACCGGAGAACTCGATGTTGAAGTAACTGCTGGCTGCAGCGTTAATCATCCGCACACGGACCGTCTCACCGGGTTTAGCATTTAGCAGCTGATGGTTTACATCGCCGTTGGCCAGAAATGCATCGTAAGCAACATCGGATAAATCCATAGGAGCCATGCGACTAAAAGCATCACTTAAGCGTTTTTTAATTGCGGATGTACCGTTGGCTACTACTTTATCCCAGCTTTGGACAGTACCTTTTTTGAGGGCATAATAGTCCCCATCGCGCTTTAGGTTGCGGAGAATGTTATCTGGGTCATCGTCAGTCCAGTCTGACCAAACGAGTATTTTATCTTGTGTATGGGACATCTGCATTTTGGGGAGAAGACGAATGGGGCCATAAAGACCGCGCTCCTCCTGTAGACCAGTATGTGAGTGATACCAAAAGGTTCCTGTGTGGGTAATGTCAAAGCGAAAAGTAAAGCTCCCACCTGCGGGGATGGGCTTAGTGTTGAGGAATGGTACGCCGTCTTGGTCCGGCGGCAATAATATACCGTGCCAGTGCACAGAAGTTTCAACATCCATCTTGTTGTTAAAGGTAACCTCGAGAGTGTCGCCCAACCGTGCTTCAATGAGCGGTGCAGGCAAGCTTCCCCCAATGGTCATGGCTTTTATATTCTTACCGGTTTTATTGATAATGGTATGTGCGATGTCGAAGGTATATTTAACATCGTCTGCCCGAGCTTGCAATGAAGCCACTATTACACATAGAAAAATGAAGAGATATTTCATGGATAATCCATATATCAATTATTGTTTAAAGTTCTCTACCTATCAGCTCAACCAACAAGCCCGCGTAACGACCTAAAGTCAACGCTAATTATAATTAGTCAGCCACTACGGCACAATTAAACATTTGAGGTTATCTACCTCTGTTCTTGGCCATGCACACTTACCTGAGGTTTACTGCCATTGTTGAGCATTTAGAAGCTGAGGTGACACATCAGTTAGCTTTAGTGAATGCTAGTGAGATTGCTGAGTGAGTTAATGGTCCTAACTTATGCCTCACATAGAGAGGCACTGTAGGGGATTTTGTAGGGACTTCTACGTACATTCCTGTCTTCTCATGTCTCCCTAAGTGCTGTTAATGCTAGGAAAACTGAGGCTATACCTCGTATTATATTTCGGTGACATCGAAGAAGTCGCTGGTTCGAGTCCAGTACCGACTACCATCAAGTCTCCCCCCTCATACGGTTTCTGCTAACATGAATTTGATCTCTGTTTTAGATGGTCACAGCTCTCGCTCTCCATTGTGGCTGTGGCGCGTAATTAAGAGCTAAGTCAACGTAACTTGAACTTGGTGGAGTAAAACGAAAATGTTGTTTGCAGTATTGGGCAAATAATGCCATTGAGTTGGTGAACTCCGAATTGTCACGCTTTTATTGCTTTCCTTATGTTGTGAGTTCTATAGGGAACTTACGATCGGAACTGTCTATCTCTAGATATACTATGGCTGACAGCGCCGCCTAATATGCCGCTAAAGGAATAAGGATATGACTCTCAAATTATCACGCTTTGGTCAGAAATTTTCTGGTCGTACGGGCATCGTCTCACTGATGGATGATCTGGGATCTGCGCTCAACGAAAATCCTGATATGCTCTTTATGGGAGGCGGTAATCCTGCACGCATTCCCATAGTGGAAAGCGTTTTTGAAGAAAAATTGCAAGATATTGTTAATGACCATGATAAACGTCACAGTATGTTGGGCATCTATTCTTCCCCTAAGGGTGATAGTGGTTTTCGGGCACTGCTAGCAGAATACCTTAAGCGAACGTTTGGCTGGAATCTTACACGCAATAATATTGCAATCTCAAACGGTAGCCAGTCGGCTTTCTTTGGCCTCTACAACATGTTTGCAGGTGAAATGGACGATGGTGCCAACGGCACTATTCATCTGCCCTTGTCGCCTGAATATATAGGGTACCAAGACACAACTCTTTTGAGGGATGCCTTTACTGCGACGAAGCCGACGATTGAACATATTGATGACCACATGTTTAAATATAGGGTTGATTTTGAGGGGCTTGAAATACCCGATACAACATCCTTGATGTGTGTTTCTAGGCCCACTAACCCGACCGGTAACGTCCTAACGGATAATGAATTAGCCCAGCTGAGCAAAATAGCCGCTGACAAGGGTGTGCCTTTCATTATCGACGGTGCATACGGCCTGCCGTTTCCGTCCATCATTTTTAATGAAGCCAAACCATTTTGGAACGAAAACACCATTCTTGTGCTTAGTCTATCAAAGATAGGCCTGCCAGGCGTTAGAACAGGTATCATTGTGGCGTCAGAGGAAGTTGTTGAGGCATACAGTAATGTAAACACGGTTCTGTCCCTCGCAAGTTCGACAGTGGGGCCAGCAATAGGCAAAGAACTACTAGCAAATGATAAGCTTGAAGACCTTTCGCTTAATCACATTCAGCCCTTCTACAGAGACAGAGCAGGTGCAACGGTTGAAGCTTTTAATGTGGCCCTAAAGGGGTTGCCGTACCACATCCACAAGCCTGAGGGAGCGATCTTCTTGTGGCTATGGTTTGAAGGGCTGCCGATCACTTGTAAGGAACTATATAAGCGCCTGAAGGATCGCGGCGTTCTTATTGTGCCAGGTGAAGACTTCTTTGTTGGGTTGGATAAAAGCTGGGCTCACACACATGAGTGTATTCGTATATCCTATGCACAAGACAGCGAAGTTGTCATGCAAGGCGTCGAGATCATCGCGCAAGAGGTAAGAGCGGCTTACGAGTAGCCCCATTGCTGTTAACCAATATTTCTGTTTATAGTGTAGTTATATCTATCGGGGATGTTACGGGAAACAACAGGGGAATTTATGACAACCGACCAAGGTGCTCTACAGGGCACAAAAAACGCGTTTGATGATTGGCGGTCTATTGCGGCTGCCATTTTTATGGCTCTGGTGGGCTATACCGTGATGGTCAGTGTTCCAGTGCTCAGCACTGCTCTCGTTGATAAGGTTGGTTTTTCAGAAGTTGAAGTTGGCAGGATTTGGGGCAATGACATGCTCGGCCTTGCCATTGGCGCTGTTATTGCTGCGTTCACGGTGTCTCGTATTAACCGACGAACCCTTATTATGATTGGTGTTATAGTAGGCATTGCAGCAAATGCCCTGTGTATTTATATTGTAACCTATGAGGCAGTGATGCTGCTTCGTCTACTCGCGGGTATAGGTGCGGGTATTATCACGGGTGTTGCTGTCGCCACCTTAGGTGGTACATCAAGGCCAGTGATAGCCTTCAATCTGGAACTTCTCGGATTTGCAGCATCAACCTTTTTAGAACTGCGATACTTACCCAAACTTTCTATGAATGAAATTTATATATTCTTCATGATCTTGGCACTGCTTTGTGCGCTCCTCGCGCGCTTTGTTCCCGCTAGGCCGTCGAATGCCAAGGAGTTGGAGCAGCAAGAAAAGGGCGAAGACCATTTTCAGGATTGGCACGTGCCTAAATATATGCCGATATTATGCCTCGTCGCGGTCTGTTTTACCTATATCAATATCGGTGGATATTACACCTATATTGAACTGGCAGCACATGCAGACGGCATCGCTGATGAATGGGTTGCATTTGCACTTGAATGGTCAGCCGTGTTCGGAGTTATCGGTTGTGTGCTTGCCTATCTCGCGACCCGTTTTGGCCTGTTTAAACCCTTGTTTATATCACTGATTGCCATGGCAGCTGTTGTCATAATGCTGGGTGCTGGCATTACAAATACCAATATCATTATCAGTCTGTTTGGCTTCATGACGTTTTGGACATTTATAGATGTGTATCAAAGTGCAATGCTAGGACATATGGACCGCAGTGGATCCTTTGTTGCTTTGCTTCCTGCGGTGCAGGGGTTTGGGCAGTTTATTGGCCCCAACATCGGCGCGTCGGTGATAGGTGCGGGCCTTGGTTATGGTGCTATGTTTGTGGTTACAGGCAGCATGACCCTTGTCGCGTTCCTTATATATTTAGGTGTTATGTTGGTTATGCGCAGGCATAAGGCACCAAATTAAAAGAGCGGGCCTTTTAGATAAAGTCACTTTTGAATATATTTGGGCATTGTCAGTTGGCTTAAGCTGATAGAGATAATAAATATTGACTAAATATAAAGAAATATTTGAATTCTGAGGTATACTGGAGTCTTGGCCTTTTGAGATGAAAATCATTCAGATCTATTCGGCCACGCCTATTGTTAAATTATCGGAAAGGGCACTTATTAATGGTTGATATGAAATCTAAAATGGAATCTTTTCAATGGAGCGATGCATATCTTACAGGCATTGATGCAGTTGATGAACAACATCATAATTTGATTAAGATTATTAACCGTTTAGGGGAGATGCTCGGTGATTCACGAATGTCCAAAGATGATATAGAGAAAGTGTTTGGCGAACTGCTTGAATATACCGATTATCATTTTCGGGATGAAGAATACTGTATGGAAGCGACTGGCGTTGATGTTCGTCACATTGAGCTGCACAAACAATCACACAGTGATTTTTTGGCTGAAGTAATCAGATATCATAAAAACACCTCATATTCTAAACCGGGGGAGAAAATTGGTCTGGTAAACTTTTTAATTCATTGGCTTGGTTTTCATATTCTGGGCACGGATCAAAATATGGCCCGCCAAATAAAAGCAATAGAGAGCGGTTTATCGCCTGCCGACGCGTATGATGCCGAAGAAAAAAACATGACAGCCTCAATGGAACCTCTCATTGTTGCTTTAAATGGTCTTTTCAATCAAGTTTCTGAGAGTAATAGAGAATTACAAATATTAAATGATCGCCTTGAAGAAAAAGTCTTGGAACGTACTAAAGAGTTGAACAAGGCAAATAAACTTCTAGAGGGCTTGGCTTTAACGGATGCACTAACAAATTTACCCAATCGGCGACACGCCGTAGAAATGCTCGACCTTCTTTGGGAAGAAGCAATAGCTTCTAAATCCTCCACATCTTGCATGATGATTGATGCAGACCATTTTAAAGAGGTAAATGATAATTACGGCCATGATGCTGGTGATATGGTGCTGCAAGAGCTCGCAAGGTCTTTAAAAGGTGCTGTTCGTACGGATGATTTTGTTTCAAGATTAGGCGGTGACGAATTCTTTATTATTTGCCCCAAGACGGGGGAGGACGGTGTTTTACGAATTGCCGAGGAAATTCTTAAGACGGTTAATAAGCTGGTGGTATCCGCGGGCGGTGGCGAGTGGCAAGGGAGCGTGAGTTTAGGTGTTGCTACCCAAGTAGAGGGTATGAAAGACAGTAAGGCGTTACTAAAGGCTGCTGATAAGGCTCTGTATAAAGCAAAGCAAGCTGGTAAAAATTGCATTCGCGTTTATTGAGCTGGTATAATTTCATAGAGTTCGGGCATTCAAAATAGCATCGCTTCCTTTTGTTTTGATTATAGGTTAATGTTTGTACTAACCAAAAAGTGAGGTACCTGAGATGAGTAAAGCTAGAGCACGTGAGCGCAAGAAAAAGAGATTAGCCCAAGCACATGCGGCAAAGGGTATGCCTGAGACCCATGAGACAGGTGAAGATGCTACGCCAGCCGCTGTTGCAGAGCAAAACCAGAACGGGCGCAAATTTGACACACAGCAAAACAAGGGCGTCAATGCTGGGGGCGGGAAAAATATTCCTAACTTAGCAGCCTCTAGTCGCGGAGCCTCACGGTCTAGTTAAGCCCGCGATCACTGTTAAAGCGATTAAACACGAAAAGAGAACGCCAAATATATGGCGTTCTCTTTGTTTTAACTCCGGATAAACCTCTGATCAGGATTTCTTTCTGACCAAGGATGATCCGAACTCTCCTACAGACTTGGTTATTCTTTCCATTGATAGGCTAGCCATTAGCAATATAAGGGTGATGACAGCGAAGGTTAAAGTTGGCGGAGCCGCAGTTTCAATGGTCGTGCCCAAAAAGTCGAGTGCGGGTGTTTTGTCGATTGGGCCAGCATACCAGATCAGCATATATATAAATTCAAACGTACGTGATGTTGAGCTGAACTGCCCTAAGAATAAGGCTAGGGTTGGTATAAATAGGGCACCAACCAATAAGGCTATCGCTGATGTACCTTGACCCGTCACGGCGAAGTTAATGATCAACCCCGAGAAGACCAATAGCTGTATGGTGACAGCAGCAATCCAGCTGGTAAACAGACGCTGTGATTGACCAAATACGGTACTTTGCATCAAGCTTGTGGTGTCGTGGATCACATCGCGGCAACCAAGCTCACTATGGGCAAAAACCGCCCACATGCCAGCAATGGGCACAAGTACATGCAACATGCTCTCGGCTGGCAAGGTAAAGGGCAGGGCCAGTATGAGCGCTAGTCCGCCGTACCAAATCCAACCTCGTGCACGCATTATAAAGCGCAGTTCACCCAGCAACAGTTGTAAAATACCTAGGGCATTTTCACTCTGAGCTAGAGGCGGCAGTGTAGTTGGAATATTGATTGGCGCTGTTTCAATTTGTGGCTTTTTCTTACGCTTAAACGGGTTAGGCACTTTGAAGCCTTTCCGTTGATGCGCAAACAAAAGCCATGTGACAAAGAGCACCCCGATGGAGATGGCGACCATATAGAGTGAGCCCTGCATAATATTGCCAGAGTTTATTTCTGTTCCTTGCCAGACGAACGTGGCTAGAGGTTCAGTTATGGTAGAGCCACCAACATTAACATTGCCATTTATTTTCCCCAACTCTCTAGCGGCTGCTTCCATTTGGTTCATGACTTCACCGACACCAACATCGTATTCCATGCTTACAATCATCAGCGGCATCCAAACATACATGAATATGAGGTTACCAAAACCGCTCCTGAGACCTGGTATGCTCTCAAAAAACAACGCAAAACTTGCCGTTAGCATCAAGGCTGGAAAAGCCACGTAAATTTGGCTGTGAAACTGCGTAAACAGGTTAATCGTATAGCTTTCACCTAGATACATTTGTTTTATAATGGCGACAACGTTCATCAGCAGAACAAAGGTCCCAAGCAGGGCTAAATTGCTGAGCCACTTACCCATAATATAAGAAAAATTTGACACCCCGCTGGCTTTTAAAAGCGCATCTGTTTGGGTAAATCTATCAAGGTTTATGGCGGTTTTAATGAAGTAAAAAGCGAACAGCGGCAATACCAAGCCATTGATAACGGCTAAGGTGTCGCCGACCCATGCGCTATCATACAGTCCGCGATACCCAAAGACGCTAATAACTGCATACTTGGCGTTTGCGCTGGGGAACATTAAAAAGGTTAAAAATGCCAAGAAAAGCAAGATGAGGCCGAACTTTGGCGCTTGTACTCGCTGCAAAAAGTCGGCTCTTGTGATTGAAAATATAGTCATGGGATCACTCCGCCTTTTGGCGAGTGAAATGGAGGTAACAATCCTCTAAGTTTGGAGCAACAACCACGGCACCTTCCGCTGGGGCACTGTCAGAGATAACCCGCAGTTCAAAACCACCTGCACGTCGCGTCGTGTTGCTCACGGTATGGTTTGCTTCAAGTTTAGCGGCCTCTTCGCTGGATACGACAACCTCCCAGACACGGCCTTCTAAGGTACTCACCAGCCCTTCCGGCGAGTTTTGTGTGATAAGCTTGCCCTCGTTCATGATGACAATCTCACTGGCAATGGACGCTACATCAGACACGATGTGGGTAGACAAGATAACGATTTTGTCACCTGAAAGGTCAGCGAGTAATCGGCGAAATCTGATACGTTCCTCAGGGTCCAAACCCACAGTTGGTTCATCAACGATCAAAATTTTAGGGTCATTTAACAGGGCTTGGGCAATGCCAATTCTCTGGCGCATGCCGCCCGAGTAGCCTTTCAGTTTTTGGTCTTTGGCATCATACAAGTTGAGCATCAACAACAGCGCATCGATGCGCTCCGTTGCGGCTTTTTGCGGAATACCCTTGATGGCAGCCATGTATTTTAAAAATTCTTTGCCAGAAAGTTGGTCATAAACACCGAAATGCTGTGGCAGATAGCCCAGCACTTTGCGCACAACATTTGGGTTTTTAACAATGTCTTTATCGTCTAAAAACACTTGCCCTTCAGTGGGTTTCAAAAGCGTGGATAAAACGCTCATAAAGGTAGATTTACCAGCGCCGTTAGGCCCTAGCAGCCCAATAAGGCCAGGTTTGATTGTTAGATTGATGTCGCTAAGCGCTTTCGCACCCGCTTTATATTGGTGGGTAAGGTTTTGGATTCTAAGTTCCATCCCAATGCTCCATTCTTATTATTTTTATTACGAACAAATTGGTATTGATATCTAAAGTATGGGGACGATCTCTATTTTTGCAAGTTTTTTATATATTGCTCAAGTATGAAGTAAGGAATTAAATGTGGTAAGAATGTGAGACTGTGTCGATGAGACCACTATACCAGCCCACGGATACTTAAAAGGTTTGAAAAATTGGGCGAACAGGACATGTGATGGTTTCGGGACTTGGATTTTTAGTATATTATTGATGGTGGCGGTGGATTGCATTGCTGAACTAAAGGCTGTGGTGACAGTCTTTATCTTTACTGATAGTCTGCGCAGCAATATGACAATATGCCCAATTTTCGGGTAATGATTGTTAGAAAATTGCGAAGATAATAGTTATTTCGTCGCGCATGGGGATGCGAGGGCGATATTAACATTAAAAATAGAATTAACACGAGATTTAGCGAGTATCAGGAGAGGGAACGATGAAACATTTAATTAAATTAGTATGTGCCACCAGCTTAATTGCTCTGGGCGCAACAGCGGTATCAGCGACGGACTTTGGAGACGCGAATAGCTTTCAAGATAAAGAGCCACCTAAAAAAGAAGCACCAAAGCAAGACGATGACAACAAGGAAGATGCTGATGCCAAGGATGAAAAAAAAGACGGCGACAAAGACAAAAAGAAGAAAAAGAAGCCGAAGTTTAAAAAATACGATGAGGTAATTACCGATAAAGCTATCACTCAGGTTGGTGTTTTCACCACCCACCGCGTTGACGGAAAAGTATATTTTGAAATTCCTAACGATCAGCTTGGTCGTGAGTTTGTCTGGCTGATTAAAGTCGCAGGCATTCAAACGGGCAAGGGTATGATCTCAGGCGATAGCGCGCGTAATTATATCTATTTTGAGCGTATCGGCGATGATCTTTTGCTTCGCTCACGTGATTATTCGGTTATTTCAAAAGAAGGCGAACCTGAATCATGGGTGGTTGATGCCACGGATTTGGATGCGCTCCTTGCGAAACTAAAAATCGTGACTTTCGGTGAAGACAAGACACCCGTGGTTGATGTTACCAAGCTGTTTGTTGGTAATGTTAAAGGACTAGAGGGCCTTTCTCGCGGCAAAATGGACACCAAATTGTCACTTGTTAAAAATGTGAAAGCCTTTGAGCGTAACGTTGAGGCCCGCGTTTTGGGCCGTTTTACGCAAAAGCCTTTACGTCCTGGTCCTAAGGCTAAACCTCAAGAGGTCACGGCTGAAATTCGTCATTCTATTTTGGCGCTGCCAGATGATCTGATGAAGCCACGTCAGTATAATCACCGTGTTGGTTATTTTGATGATAGCTACACCGATTTTTCAGGTGCAAAAAATAAAGTAGTGACCAAACGCCTAATCAACCGTTGGCGATTGGTGAAAAAGGACCCGACCGCTGACATAAGCGAGCCAGTGAAACCTATCACTTGGTATATCGACCGTGGTACACCAACCCGCTACATCGAAGCCGTGCGTGAGGGTATTGAGTTTTGGACGACTGCCTTTGAAGCCGCCGGTTTTAAAAACGGCATTGTCGCTAAGATGGCACCAACCGTGGAAGAAGACCCTGACTGGGACCCTGAAGACGCGCGCTACGCTGTTATCCGCTGGGTACCGTCAACAGTGCCAAACGCTAACGGCCCGCATGTTGCTGACCCGCGCACGGGAGAGATTATCGAGGCGGATGTTCGCATGTATCACAATGTGATCAAGTTGATTGAAGAGTGGTATTTTGCACAAGCTGGTGCCACCGACCCACGCGCGAAAAAATTGCCGCTACCAGATGATGTGATGTCTGATCTGGTGCGCTTTGTTGTGGCACACGAAGTTGGTCACTCCATCGGCTTACACCATAATATGCTTGGCTCCAATGCTTACACTATTGAACAGCTTCGTGATCCTGCGTTTGTTGCGAAAAACGGTGTGGCTTCGTCTATTATGGACTATGCCCGCTTTAACTATGTCATGCAGCCAGAAGACGGCGTTTCACCGATTGATTATGTAACGGGTCCTTATGACAATTTTGCAATTGAGTGGGGTTACCGTGAGTTTCCTGGTGATCTGAGCGATGAAGAAGAAAAACCACTTCTCAACAAAATCGCTGACCGTCAACTTACCAACAAAGCCCTTCGCTGGGATGCTTACTCTGCGGGATCACGCTTTGATCCACGTAACCAAACAGAAGACATTAGTAACAATGCGGTGGAAGCAACGCGCCTCGGCATGAAAAACCTAGAACGTATCATGGCGAATGTGGTTGAAGCCGCGTCCTATGAAGACGGTATGACTTACGATGAGGTTAAGGTTGCATACATAGCGCTTGCGTCTCAGTTCAACCGAGAGCTAGGCCATGTTGCCAAATATGTTGGTGGCTCTATCTACCGTAACGAGTTGGCACAAGGCCACGACGATGCTGCTGTTTACACGGCTTATCCTCTCGCACGCCAAAAGGAGGCGCTGCGCTTCCTCGCGGCTAACGCGTTTAAGCTTCCAGCCTTTTGGAAGAACGACGAAGTGATGAAGCGGGTTGGGCAGGACTTTTACTTGGATACTGTGAGCCGCTTTGGCACCAATGCGCTAAACCGTGTTCTTTCCGCCAGAACCGTTGATCATATGATCAAGCAGCGTGCTGCGGGCGTTGTGGCATACAGTCCAGTTGAGCTGTTTGCAGAAGTGCGCAGCGCTGTGTTTGAAGAGCTAAACAGCCGCAAGCCGAATGTTTCGGCTTATCGTCGTAATCTACAGGCTACCATGGTTAATAAACTGGTCACGGCTATCGCACCCAAGAGCAAGCTAAGCAATGACTATAAAGCGCTATCTCGGTCTACGTTGGTGTCTCTTGAGAAAGACTTAAGCAGAGTAGGAGCGAAGAACGCTAGCGCTATGTCTGGTATTCATTTCTCTAACCTTGCAGCTAAAATCTCTGAGGCGTTAGACCAAGACTAGAGATAACAGTATTGCGATCACAAAAGGGCTGCCCTAGGGTGGCCCTTTTTTTGTATTTAAAAATGATCTAGTGGGTGATCCGCCTCGTATGAAGGAGTATGTTTGATACAAATCATATGAGTGTTGCCCTTAAGGACGCACAGCAGACCAGCTATCCAGCTGCCTTGTTGACCTTGAATGAGCCTACGCGTAAAAGTAAGCAACAATGCCTTACTGGAAGTAGAAGCGTGTCGAACATAGAAAATGCAAACATTGGACATGAGCAGCTTATTGCGCGTGTGGCAAAGAGCCGTGATAAGGCTGCCTTCAAGGCTATATTCACGCATTTTGCACCGCGCCTTAAGTCCTATTTGCTAAAATATGGTCTGGACGGTCAAAAATCGGAAGATATTGTGCAAGAGGTGATGGTGATCGTGTGGCGTAAGGCGCACATGTTTGACCCCACCAAAGCGAAATTTTCCACATGGATTTTCCGCATCGCGCGGAACAAATTTATTGATCACACCCGCCGCCATAAATACCCAGAAGTTAGCGCAGACGATCACTTGGCTGATATGGCAGCCACTGACCGCACTGACAAGCAAACCGAGACACGACAAACCAGTGAGAGAGTGCGGGAAGCTCTTTCCAGCTTGGACAGTAAACAAAGTGAGGTTATCGAATTGTCTTTTTTCAAAGAAATGTCACACAGCGAAATAGCAAAGCAACTAGACCTGCCGCTGGGCACTGTTAAATCACGCATACGAAAGGCTTTTATAGTGTTAAGAGCCGCGATAGGAGACCAGATATGACACAAAATAATGGGTATATTCCTGATGAATGGTTGCTGTCATATGCCGCTGGTGCGCTCAGCGAGGGGCATGCGATGATTGTATCGGCCCATGCGGCCTATCATGCAGAAGTGGGTCAAAAAATTGCCGATGCGGAGGCAATAGGCGGTGCTCTGCTGGAAGACCAAGATACCTCTGCGCTGCCAGATGGTTTCTTTGATGATCTGATGGCTAAGTTAGAAGACGAAGAGATGCCAGAGGTAACAGAGACCACGGCGCTAGACAAAAGCATCCCAGCATCACTGGCCGCGTATCTTGGCAAGCCGCTGGACGATATGAAATGGCGCTTTATGGGGCCGGGCCTCAAGCAGTGTCAGCTATGGACAGGCGAGGGCGGTGAGAAATTGTGGCTCCTTAAGGCGAAAGCGGGTGCGAGCATCCCAATGCATGATCACAGCGGGCTTGAGCTTACGCTTATCTTAAAAGGCAGCTACCACGTCGGCGGTACGCATTATACCCCAGGCCTTGTTGAAGTGGCTGAGGCGGGCTCAAAGGACCATCAGCCGGTAATAGACGATGCAGAAGACTGTATCTGCCTTGTGGTCACGGAAGCCCCGATTAAAATCCATAACTGGATCGGGCGGATGGTGCAGCCTTTCATCGGGCTTTAGTATCCACATCAGCTTTTAAAAACAGCAAAGGTCAGCGCTTTTCGTTGGCCTTTTTGGTACACATAAAAGTTGACCCCAAGGCTGTGGGAGCCTTGGGGTCTTTGCTGCTTGCCTTTACTGAATTTTTTGGGAAGCTACCAACGCCCGTGGAGCGATTGGGGGTCTACTTTTCTAAGGTGCCAGTAGCTTGTTAAAGTAATTAGCAAAGGTTTCAGCAATCTCGTCTTCGTGGCCATGGTCAAGCCATGTCCATGGGTAATCTGGTTTGCAGTTGATAAACCAGTATGCGCCGTCGCTGTCGATTATCAGATCAAACGTTGCATAATCTAGAGTTTGTCTCGCTAGTATCTGCTTGAGACGTTGTTCGATGACTATATCTAGCGGGAAGCTAGTAATTTCTGGCCCTTGAGCATCTGTTTTCCAGTTGTCTTCTCCAGTGTCATCTGTATCTTGAGTGCGATCGGTGAGTTTATAAGCGTGGGTTTCATCACCCACTTGTAGCACCCGCACGTGGCTGACGCCGTCGATGTCATCCACAGTCATTGGTTTATAGTCATTGAGGGTGATAACATTAGGGCCGCTCATAAGCCTTGGGTCTAGAGCGGGAGCAGCTGCTGTGCGGGGCAGGGTCATAAAGCCAAGCTGGTCAGCGAGGTCAAATATTTCATCTTGGTCACAGTCATTTGCCTGCTCTGCAGCGCGCTCATTTACGATTTTACCAGGGAGCTGATAGCAAACCTCAGTGCAAAAGCGATTCCACTCAGATGTGATCGCGGTCTCATAAAAGTCTGTTCTATTATTTTCGTTCGCAGAGGATGCGAGCTTGGTTGGATGCCAAATCACTTTGGCTTCATCAATTTGCTCGTCATTAATTTCGATCATGATATTGCCGCTGTTAGTGGCATTGATACGCACAGGAAAACGGCTTGTAGGGTCCATCACCACTAGGGAGTGACCTGACTTTTCTACAAGCGAAGCGACTTTCGAAACGTGAAGGTCTCTTTGCTTACCTATAATCAAAAAATCTACCATGCTACTCACTGTATTTCCTTTTTTTTCGTGTTTTCGAGTCACTTAGTTAACAAGGTCAGGAGGACACAGGGACGGGGGGATATAAAGAATATATTGCGTTTGAGGGCGAAAACCCCCTATTTAGGGGGGGTATATGACGTGATTCTTGAAGGAAAAGGTATGTCGAGCGTAATTTTTAAATATACGCAGAATATATTTTTGGCGAAGACCGAGAAGGACTTTCGGACTTTGTTGGAAAATTTAACCAACTATCTGGGAATGGATGGTTATACATTTTTCTATCTCAACATGCATAAACAAGTGCAATTGTTAGATGGGCGACCAGCTGACTTTGTTGACTACTATAATGAAAAAGAGTGGTTGTTCTTTGACCCTGTTGTGCGAACAGCATTTCAAAAGAGTAACCCGCTGCTGTGGAACAAGGATGTTCAGGCAAAAACAGCAACCCAAAAGATCATTTATAATACTGGCGCAGATGCTGGCATAAAAGATGGGTTCTTATTTCAAATTGAAGACGGCAAAGAAAATGGCGCGCTTACCTTTTACAGCAATATAGTCGGCAAAAGCACAACGGCGGTTTACGAAGAAGAGAAGTTAAACTTACAAATTTTTACGCAAGCTTTTTATCTTGCCTATAAAAATTACATTGGGACCAAGCCGCCAAAACCAATCGATAGCCCATTATCTGAGCGTGAAAATGAGATATTGTTTTTAATGGCGGACGGGCTGCAAAATGTTGAAATTTCGCGGAAGCTTAGTATTTCAGCAGACACAGTAAAGGAGCATATCAGTAAGATTTCTAATAAATTAGAATCTAGAAATCGGGCGCATTCGGTAGCGATTGCCCTTCGGAATAAATTTATAATCACCTAATACGCGGGGGTCGATTTGTCTGGTTGAGGAATTAGGCAGATGTAGTAGGCGATAGACTTTAAGGGGTACCCTTAAATGGATATCAGGCATAGAACATATTCAGGCGTTACACTTGATAGAATTGCGGATGCTAGATCCGTAGATGAGCTTATAGAGATCATGGATGCAGTGTCAAAGCACTATGCGTTCGATGGCTATAGCTTCTATCATTATAATACAGCTGAACAGACATACTTTAATAAAGACACACGGCCCAAAGAGTTTTTGGAGCTGTATGAGGACATGGGCGGTATTTATATTGACCCGGTGGCCTATTTGTCATCGCTCAAGGCGCAAATTTTCCAGTGGGACAAAAGCCTTGCGAATATTGAACTGGGCGAGACGCAAACGCAGCAGCTTGGCCTTGCGCGCGAATTCGGCATTGAGGATGGTATCAGTGCCAGCGTCTTCTCCAACGGGCCCTATATTGGGGCGGTCAGTTGGTATTCAAGCTCGCACAGACATGTAAATGAAGTATACCGCGGGGCGGCGGGTGAGCTAAATACCATCGTTAATGCGGTTGTCTCTAAGTACGAAAGCTTCATCGATGAGCAGCGGGTGCCTACACTCACCCCGCGTGAGCGTGATGTTTTGCACTGGGTTGCACGGGGCAAAACTTCAGACGATATCGGGGATATTCTGGCTATTTCCACCGCGACCGTGGATACACACTTGCGTACAGTGCTCAGAAAAATGCAAGCCTCAAACCGCTCTCACGCTGTTGCGAAGGCAATTACCTATCGAATTATTACATTATGACTATACTTAAAGTTGTGTCTCTCATCAATTCTGTGGATAGCTGAGTATTTATAGTTTCAATACCCTTTTAATTATCAGGTAAATTAATAGGGGCTTTCAAATGATTATATTAATCGACGCTACAAATAAAGATCAATATCCAGAGTTAGTGGAATCTATGTTCCGCCTTCGAAAGAGGGTGTTCATAGATCAAATGAAATGGAATATCCCACACCAGGATGGTTTGGAGATTGACCAGTTCGACGATGAAGACACTATTTACTTCGTCGCGACTGTGGATGGTAAAAATTGTATTGGCACATGGCGGGGCTACCCAACCACCAAGCCATACATGGTCGAAACTGTGTTCCCGCAGTTTTTCGGTGATCATGAAATTGTTAAAAACAAACACGCATATGAGTTCTCCCGTTCAGCAGTGGACTGGGAAGCCGTTGGCATGGATGGCAGAAAGGTACGCCTTGTGCATATCGAAATTTTCTGCGCAACGGTTGAGTGGTGCATTATGCACAACGTGTTTGAAGCTGTTTCCTTTACGGATCCACGCATGACGAGACGCACAAGCTATCTATACGGTGCTCCTAAGTGGGCAGGTGAAGTGATGGACTGCGGAGACGGCGGCATGGCTCAGTGCATGATCTATCAGCCTAGTTTCGGCCAATTATCCAAGTTTAGAAATGAGTTGAATATCGCATCCCCTGTGATCGCCCAGTACTCGTCGGCGTCCGGTGAATTTGCGAAAGTTGGCTAAGTGCCAGCACTCAACAGCTAAACACAATTTAATAGAAGAGAGAAAAACAATGACAAGTAATATTCATGACGAACAAAAAATAATAGCATTATCAGAAGCGCTTAGTAGAGAAGGCTATGTGGTAGTGCGTAAAGCAATCGCGCCAGAGGTTTTAGCAGAGCTACAAAAAGAACTCGGTGTGTATTATAAGGATTATCCGAATTCTTCAGGTGTGTTCTACGGTGACAAGACTGTACGCTTTGGTAGCGTTTTTGCAAAATCACCCACTAGCCATGATTTGGCGACAGACCCAGTGGTGCTAGGCACGGTTGAAGCGATTTTGAAACCATTTTGTGATCGTATACAGATAAACCTAACTCAAGCGATTGGTATTCAGCCGCATCAAGACTATCAAGTGCCACACCGCGATGACAGCATGTTCCCCTTTGAGCATGAGAACGCCCAGTTCATGATCAATTGCATGTGGGCACTGACCCCTTTCAATGAGGATAATGGGGGTACCCGCGTCTGGCCGAAGTCTCATCTCGGCTCGTTCGATCCGAACATTGATCTGGACGCTGCTATCTGTCCTGATCTTGATGCTGGCGATGTGCTAATCTATTTGGGCTCAACGGTCCATTCAGGTGGACGCAATCAAACCAATGCTATGCGCAAAGGTCTTGTACTCAGCTATTCTCTTGGTTGGTTACGTCAGGCTGAAAATCAGTATTTGGCGAACCCACCAGCGCTAGCGGCTACCTATAGTCCTAAATTACAAGAACTCGTAGGCTACGCAGCGCACCGTCCAAATCTTGGGTGGTACGAAGGTCAAGACCCATCCACGGCCCTAAAAAATACCAAAGGCTTACAGCCTACACACGATTTGCTGCCACCTGAGTTGGAGGCGATGGCCGCGGCTTATCAAGAAGCACAACAGCTTTTGAAAGCCTCATAGTCGCGGAGATATCCGTTTCCAGTTAACCTACACCCCTTGAACTGTAATGGTTTGAGGGGTGTTTGTATGAAAAGTATAAAAATTATTGACTCTAGATTGTACCCCTTGTACCCTTACTTCGAATGGTACATTAAATAAATTAAAAAGTACCACGTAACAAGGAGACACACGACAGATGGACATTGTAATTGATACGGAGGGAGACGAGCCATTATTCGCCCAGCTTATGGAGCAAATAAAACAGGCTGTTTCTACAGGGCAGGTGCAGGCGGGAGACGCGCTACCGTCTATTCGCCAGCTAGCAACTGATCTGGAACTTAATAATAAAACAGTAGCGAAAGCGTATAGTTTGCTCGAGAGGGATGCGGTAATCCAATCAAAAGGATATCGCGGAAGTTTCGTGCACCCTGATGCGAAAGCCAATTGCCGTGTGGACCGATCTTCGGTCGTCACAGAGGCGCTAACAACAACAATAAATGACCTACGACACTCGGGGGCGACGGACAGTGAAATCCGTATCGCTTTTGGCAATGTAATGAATAGCCAAAAGGCTTAAGGAACAAAAAATGTCACAGATAATTTTATATTACCTAATTTTCGTTAGCCAGATCTTCGTGATCTCGCATTATTATCCAAATAAAGTATTAAAACGTATGCGCTTTATCACAACAAGCTATCCGCCCACGGATTACCCAAAGCTTTATCCGCATGCCTGTTGCCCAGAAGGGGCGAAACGTGGTTCAGAGCGTTCGATTAAGCGCTACCGCAGTTTAAACCTTATGGCTATTTTCGTTGGTGCTGCCCTACTGGGCTTTGCAGCCATGCAAGGCTATGTGCCTGATGGTAAGTCCGATATGGTGGTGTTGGTAAGCTTTACCATGGTCCAGTTTATCCCAATGTTTTATCTTGAGATTTCTGAGTTTAAATCTTTCAAGAAAATGCGCCAAAATAACAAAGCGAGCACGCGTACAGCTGGCCTGAAGCCACGTCGTTTATTCGACTATATCTCACCAGTGGTTGGTGGCGTTGCTGGATTGTTGGTGATTGCGGCTCTTTGGTTAAACATGCACTTTAATGCCTATGATTTGGAAGATAGCTTGCCAACTATAGCCGCGATCGTTGGTGTGCATCTCTATTTTGCAGGTGTCGTGTGGTACATGATGCACGGTAAAAAAATGAACCCACATCAAGATAATAAGGACCGTGAGATGCACATTGAAGGCATCGTGAAAATGGCTACTTTCACCAGCATCATGATCAGTTTGTTCTTGTTAGCAACGGAGCTTATCCGCTTCTACAGCCTCGATGCATGGGAAACGGTATCGCTTAGCATCTATTTCCAACTGCTAGCAGTGTTCGGCCTAGGCACCATGCTTAATACATACAAAGTTGAGGATACCAATTTTGAGGTTTACCGCGCCGATATTGCAAAAGTTTAGCCCAGCCACGACAGCAAAAAACTGGCCTTAAAGAGCCAAAGGTGAGGCGGAAGCCCGAGGTAGGAAACTATCTCGGGCTATTTTGTTTAATGCATGCAGCCATTAAAGGGGCTTAAAGCGCACATTCGTTAAAGTATGGTCTGTTTATTCCGTATCGAAACGGGCAGAGCTGGTAGAGCGAGAGATTGCGATTTCATCCTCGCTCATTTCTTCTTGAATGCCCTCGAAAAGCGGTGTGGAGAGATAGCGCTCACCTGTATCGGGTAGCATTGCAAGGATACGGGTGCCAGCAGGTGCTGTTTCTGCAATTTTCATGGCGCCAGCGAGCGTTGCACCAGAGGAGATACCTACGAAGATACCCTCTTGTTGCGCAAGTTTACGGGACATTTCTATTGCCGTATTACCGTTGATGAGTTCAAAGCCATCAATGAGGTTAGCCTGTGATGCATCTTCGGTGAGCTTGGAGATAAAATCAGGGCTCCAGCCTTGCATTACATGAGGGTTGAACATTGGGTGGCTTTCACTAGGATCGCCGTTTTCATCGCGCACTTGTTCTTCACCACTGGACAAAAGGGGAGCGTTATCTGGCTCTGCCACGATGATCTTGGTATTTGGCATATCTTTTTTAAGACGCGATGCCACACCTTTTAGCGTGCCGCCCGTACCAAAGCCTGACACCCAGTAATTTAGTTCCAGACCTTCGAAACTATCAATTATTTCTTGGGCGGTGGTGTTATGGTGAGCACGATCATTTGCTGGGTTGTCAAATTGGCGTGTAAGGAACCAGCCATGCTTTTCAGCTAGCTCTTTCGCTTTGTTGACCATACCAGTACCTTTTAGTGCTGCTGGGGTCAAAACCACCTTTGCACCAAGAAAACGCATCAAGCGACGACGCTCTACACTAAAGCTTTCTGCCATAGTGACGACCAAAGGATAGCCTTTGGCTGCACAAACAAGCGCGAGGCCAATGCCAGTGTTGCCGCTTGTGGCTTCAATGACTGTTTGACCAGGCTTTAGTGCGCCGCTTTTCTCAGCGTCTTCGATGACGGCGAGTGCCAGCCGGTCTTTCACCGAGCCCATTGGATTAAAGGATTCAATTTTTACAAAGATCTCAACATGGCTTGGTGCAATGTTGTTCAATTTTACAATTGGCGTGTTACCAACCGTATCTAAAATGCTACCAAATATATTAGGATTATTAGTGTAATTTTTGTTCGCGCTGCTCATAGCCTGCTCCTGTTAGGTATAGCGGTTATGCTATCCGTTACACACACTGTCTGTCTATCGAATTCAAAAGAGTTAACCGATCTCTAGCACGACCTTGCCTTTAACGCGGCGCTCGCTGACACAGGCGAATGCATCTGCGTACTCTTCCAATTTATAGCTGTCTTCAACGCGGGGCTTAACTTTACCTTCACCGTAGAGCTTAAAGATATCTGCCATGTTCGCAGCTTGATCCGCAGGGTTAGCCATTGCCCAAGCACCCCAAAATACCCCGACGATCTGACACTGCTTAAGCAGCGTAAGGTTCAGCGGGATTTTAGGGATATCACCTGCTGCAAAGCCAATCACCAGATGTCGACCATTTGCTCGCAGGCTTCTAAGCGCGGTTTCAGAGAAATCACCACCCACGGGGTCATAAACAACATCGACGCCGCGCGGCGCGCAGTCCTTAATGCCTGCTTTGAGGTCTGTTGTGGTGTAATTTAGCAGTGCATCAGCACCAGCCGCTTTACAAACGGCTAGTTTTTCATCCGTTGAGGCAGCAGCGATGACAGTGGCACCCATCGCTTTACCAAGCTCAATAGCAGCAAGCCCAACCCCGCCAGCAGCTCCCAAAACCAAAAGCGTTTCACCTTCCATCAAGTTAGCGCGTTGTTTTAGGGCGTGATAACTAGTGGCATAGGTAATGGTCAGCGCCGCCGCTTCTTTGAAGCTCATGGCGCTCGGTGTTTTCATGGTGACTATAGCGGGGATCACCGCCTGTTCCGCGAAGGCTCCGTGAGAGGCCGTAAAGCACACAGCATCGCCGATAGCCAGATGCGTGACACCGTCTCCCACTTCTTCAACAATACCAGCGCCTTCACCGCCCGGCACGAACGGTAGGTCCGGGCGCATTTGATATTTGCCTTGAGTGATCAAGATATCTGGGAAGTTGATGGCAGCTGCTTTCACCGCCACACGGACCATGCCCGCTGATACAGTTGGTGCGTCAATGTTTTCAAACGTGAGGGCAGACGGCCCGTCTAATGTGCTGCAAACAACGGCTTTCATGGGCTACTTCATCACCATAGTGAGCCACTCACAAACTAGCCCAGGGCGCTTTTCGCCTTCAATTTCAATGGTTACAGATGATGTGAGAAGCGCGCGCTTGCCGCCGCCTTTAATTTTTACATCTTTTAGCACCACAACAGCGCGGACGCGGCTATCCACTTTAACAGGAGTCATGAAACGCATTTTATCGAAGCCATAGTTGATGCCCATGGAGATGTCTTTTACATCGAGCATCGCGCCCTCACACAGTTTAGGCATCAAAGAAAGCGTTAAAAAACCATGCGCAATGGTGCTGCCAAACATTGTGTCTTTGGCACGCTCTGGGTCGATATGAATAAATTGGTGGTCTTCTGTGGCATCGGCGAAATTGTTGATGCGCTCTTGGTCGACAAGGAACCACTCGCCAGTACCAGTTTCTTTGCCGATAAAGCTTTCTAATTCATCTAATGCGACTTGTTGTGACATGGCTTTCTCCTGAATATTTTATTGTTAGTTTTTACGATAGCGCTTTAGTTCATCGCGGGCAATTACCATTCTGTGGACTGCGTCGGGGCCGTCCGCAAACCTTAGCGTGCGCTGGGCGGTGTACATGGCAGCCAGCGGGAAATCTTGGCTAATACCAGCCCCGCCGTGCATCTGCATTGCTTCATCAATGACCTTCAGCACCATGCGGGGTGCTACCACCTTAATTTGAGAAATCCATGTCTGGGCCGCGGTCACTCCCTCAGTATCCATCATGTGGGCAGCCTTAAGGCACAACAAGCGTGCCATCTCAATTTCAATGCGGGCTTCAGCAATGATGTCATAGTTGGAGCCAAGTTTGGCGAGCGGTCTGCCAAAGGCAGTGCGACTAACGGCGCGGTCACAGAGCATTTCAAGCGCTTTTTCCGCAGCACCAATGGCGCGCATGCAGTGGTGAATGCGTCCAGGGCCTAAGCGGCCTTGTGCCACTTCAAACCCACGACCACGCCCTAAAATAAGGTTGTCTTTTGGCACGCGTACATCCTTAAATTTAATGTGCATGTGGCCGTGCGGCGCATCATCATTTCCAAACACCGTCATTGGGCGGACAATCTCGACGCCTTTAGTGTTTGCTGGCACTAAAATCATTGAGTGGCGGTTATGGCGTGGGGCGTCTTCCCCCTCGGTTTTACACATGACGATATATATTTCGCAGCGCGGGTCGCCAGCGCCTGAGGCCCAGTAT
>Ga0209344_10001187_pt1 | contig 35780 bp, 29 predicted proteins | sample Cruoilmetagenom6_FD_187293 | JGI IMG/M metagenome (GOLD analysis project Ga0209344, IMG submission 187293) | Oil polluted marine microbial communities from Coal Oil Point, Santa Barbara, California, USA - Santa Barbara Oil Seep Sample 6 (SPAdes)... | ecosystem: Environmental > Aquatic > Marine...
GTGTTTTAAGGCTCCGGCAAATACGGGCATCATTGGTGCCTTGGCGCCAACGGTAAATATTTCACGTGTCGAACAGGAAGATTTAAACGTGCCGCTTGACGGAAAGGCGATCAATGCCATTCGCACCTTTATGGGGCGCGGTGTTCTTGTCTGGGGGGCTCGTACCTTGGACGGAAACAGCCAAGATTGGCGCTACATTAACGTGCGTCGAACATTGATCATGTTGGAACAGTCAATCAGTTTTGCCGCTCAAACATATGTCTTTGCGCCCAACGACGCGGGCACGTGGCAAACTATGAGAACGATGATTGAAAACTTCCTGAACAACCAATGGAAAGCCGGCGCGCTTGTCGGTGCCAAACCCGAAGATGCCTACGAAGTTAGCGTTGGGCTAGGGGCCACCATGACCGCGAATGACATTCTTGATGGATACATGCGGGTTATGGTCAAGGTGGCGATTGTCCACCCGGCTGAATTTATCGTCATTACCTTCCAACAAAAAATGCAGACGTCCTGAACCCAGGAATAGAGGAGAATTTTTATGTCTGGTGAAGCACAGGACAATGTATGGCCCCTGCCGAAGTTTTTCTTCAGCGTAGATATTACCGATGTGGGCAAAATTTCATTTCAGGAGGTCAGCGGTCTTGATACCGAGGCGCAACCGATTGAATACCGCGCGGGAGACGGAAAACCATGGTCGGTGATCAAGATGCCGGGGTTAATAAAGACCAGCAATGTCACTCTGAAAAAAGGTGTATTCGTCGGCGATAACAAGTTTTGGGATTGGTTCAATCAAATTCAATTGAACACAATCAAACGGCAATCCGTGACGATCAGCCTGCTGGATCAAGAAGCCAAACCAACAATGGTCTGGAAGCTTGCAAATGCGTGGCCCACCAAGATTACGGGAACGGATTTGAAATCAGATGGTAACGAAGTTGCGGTCGAAACATTGGAAATTGCCCACGAAAAACTGACCATTGAAAATGCGGGATAAACCCGGATGGCAAACTATTACCCACCAGTCAGTTTTGCCTATCAGGTGCGTATTTCCGGCGACAGGTCAAATCTTGATACCGGGTTTCAGGAAGTCAGCGGTTTGGATGTTGAAAGAACAATTACCGAGATCAAAGAAGGCGGAGAAAATCGGTTTTCACATCAAGTTCCCGGTGCTCTCAAATACCAAAGTCTGAAGTTAAAGCGCGGCTTAGTCGTGGCCAATTCACCGGTTTATGCCTGGTACAAAGAAAGCTTGGAATCTGATTTGCAAGCCCGTGTCACAACCAAAGATTTAACGGTTTCATTGTTGGACGAAAAAGCCATGCCGTTGATGAGTTGGTCAATCATCAGGGCATGGCCACTAAAGTGGTCAATCTCTGATTTTCGCGCTCAGGAAAACGAGGTCGCAATCGAAACGCTGGAGCTTTCATTCCAACGCATGGAACGCAAAATCATTCGAAGCCTCTCTGTCGCGGGGCTTGTGTAACCATTGCCGGGCCCGGCGAAACAAACCAAGGGGAGACGACATGGCAGTAGAAATTCGTGAACTGGTCATACAGGCCAAGATCCTGGAGGACGGTGGCGAAACAGCAGGTTTCCAATCGGGTTCTGTGCGGATTTCAGATCAAGCGTTGCGCGACGCCAAAGACGAAATTCTGAAAAAATGCGAACACATGATCCAATCCGCATTCGACAATCAACGAGCACGTTAAAAGGAGTGCAAAGTGCTGAGCAAGTTAAAGATATTGGCTTTCAAAGATAAGGAACTCCGCAGTAATGCCGGTGAATATGCCGTGCAGATTAATCCCGAGAGTTATTCGCATGAGCACACGGCGAATTTTGCTCGTGCGGTTGGGAACGACACATCCGGGACAGTGTTGAAATTCAACACACATTCCGCGCAGGACTTGAAATTTGACTTTGTTCTGGATGCCACTGGTGTTGTGCCGGGCGTCAAAAGCGTGACCAAGGACATCAAGAGTTTCAAAGATATTGCGTATAGCTATCACGGTAAAATCCACAGCCCGAATTACCTGAAAATTATATGGGGTGGGCTGGCGTTCAAATGTATGCTGTCCAGCCTACAAATTGCCTACCAGCTGTTTGATCCTTCGGGAAAACCCTTGAGAGCCAAACTGACGGTGGCATTTCGCCAACACCAAACACCGCAGGATCTCGCGCGGCAGGCGGATAAAAAATCGGCTGACCTGACGCATTCTGAAACGGTGACCGCCGGTACGTCTTTACCGTTAATGACTTACCGGGTTTACGATCGCAGCGATCTTTACGTGCATGTCGCACGAGCCAATGACCTGAATAGTCTGATGGACATCACGCCAGGAGAGGAACTCCGATTTCCTCCATCGCGGGGGTGACATCATGAACATGAACATCCGAAACAACGCGTCCGATCTCGTGACAAGCGCGATCACTATCGATGGTACGGAAGTGCCCGGAGAATATATGGTTTCGGGTATCGAAACTGAACACGAAATTAATCGCATTCCAACGGCCAGCGTCAAGATTGCAGATGGCAGTCCTGTTGAGGCAGATTTTGAAGCTAGCGCGCAATCCATGTTTGCGCCGGGCGGCGAAATCGAGATCAAGCTTGGCTTTCATGCCAACAACACGTCTGTGTTCAAAGGATTGATCCTAAAACAACAGATTTCGGTCGCGCGAGACGGGTCATCGCATCTCACCCTGATCTGCCGGGATGCTGCAATCAAGACAACGCTGACACGTAGCTCGGTTCAGTTCCACGAGGCAACGGACAGCGATGTGATAACAACGTTGCTGAAAAAAGCGGGGCTGAATGCAGATGTAGAAAGCACGTCATTGCAGCGCGAGCATCAGATCAAGTCCCATGCCAGCGATTGGGATTTCATCATTTCTCGGGCCGAAGCAAATGGCCTGATCACCAATGTTCGCGACGGCAAAGTAAAGATTTCAAAGCCGTCCTTTAAGTCACCCGATGTTGAGGTCGAATATGGCGACACCCTGGGTACAATTGAGCTTGAATTGGATGCCACCCACCAGATGACCGGCGTTTCTTCCAATTCTTGGGATCCGAAAACGCAAAGCGTCGTCAGCGGCGACGCGACAGAACCCAGCGTGAACGACCAAGGCGATCTGGACGGTAAAAAATTAGCGGCTGTTTTAGACTTACCACCATTGAACCTCCAAAGTTCTGCCCCGCTTTCAGTTGAAGAATTGAAAACATGGTCCGATGCACAAATGTTGAAATCCCGGATGTCGCGGGTCCGAGGCAAAGCCAGATTTACAGGAAGCGCAGACATAAAGCCGGACCAGTCATTAGACCTCGCTGGTCTCGGCAAACGTTTTAACGGTGCCGGATATGTATCGCGCGTGCGGCATATTTTAAGCGAGGGTGAATGGACAACAGAGGTCGGGTTCGGTTTGCCCCGTGATTGGTACTCTGATCTGCGCCGCGATGCATCTGCGCCCAATGCCGCGGGACTTCGCCCCGGCGTAAGCGGTTTGCAGATCGGCAATGTGCTGAAAATTGACGAAGACCCACAAGGCCAGAGACGCATTCAGGTTGCGATGCCTCTGCAGGCTGACGGCGAACAAGGCGTCTGGGTTCGAATGGCAAGCCTGTATGCAACCAAAGAGGCCGGAATTGCCTTTATGCCTGAGATTGGCGACGAAGTTGTTTTGGGGTTTCTGGACGGAGATCCTGATGCCGGTGTCGTTTTAGGGGCTTTGCAATCGGGCGAACGCCCAGCACCCGAGGTGCCGGATGCGCCCAATACCATCAAGTCAATCGTAACAAACGCCAAATTGAAAATTGCGTTTGATGACGTAAAGAAATCCCTGACTCTGGAAACTCCGGGTGGGCATTCAATTGTCATGGATGACGAAGAAACCAAAGTTACCGTGACCGATAGTTCCGGCAATACCATCGAAATGTCGGACGCAGGTATGACCCTCAAGTCACCCAAGGATTTTTCAATTGAAGCGAGCGGGTCAGTCTCAATCAAAGGCACATCTGGTGTGACCATAAATTCACCCGGCGACGTTGCACTGAAGGGGGCGAATTTGACAGCAGAGGGCGATGTTGGCGGCACTTTTAAGGGTGGTGCGACCGCCGAGCTAAGCGCGGGCGGCCAGACAACGGTCAAAGGTGGCATGGTGATGATCAATTGACACAAGGAGAGAGATAATGCCGCCAGCGGCAAGAGTTACAGATATGCATGTTTGTCCAATGGTTACCCCGGGTGTTCCACCCATCCCTCATGTTGGTGGGCCAGTGACAGGTCCTGGCGTCGCTAACGTAATGATCGGGAAAATGCCGGCGGCGGTTCTTGGGGATATGGCCGTTTGTGTCGGCCCGCCAGATTCCATTGTCAAAGGTTCGGCCACAGTTCAGATCGGCGGGCGACCGGCAGCACGCATGGGTGATAGCACAGCACATGGTGGAACAATCACCTTGGGGTGCCCAACTGTCATGATTGGGGGTTAGGCAATGCGCGATAACTCAGTTGGATTTCTGGGCCGAGGTTGGCAGTTTCCACCGCAGTTCGATCTTTATGATGATACACATTCATCGTCCCATCCGAGCGGTGATGTGGCGATGGCATCCGGTGACAATGATATCCAACAAAGCCTTGCGATATTGTTTTCGACACTACGGGGCGAGCGGATCATGACACCGGATTTCGGGCTGGGACTGCATGCACACGTCTTTGATCCGGTGGATGAAACCGAGCTGGGAAACTTGCGCAGCCAGATCGAAGATGCGGTTCTCTTTTTTGAACCGCGCATAAAAATTGAAGACATCGAATTCGACACCACCGACGTCGTGGACGGGTGTCTGAAAATTGCACTGACGTATTGGGTCCCGGCGATCAACTCACGCAGCAACATGGTCTATCCGTTTTACTTCAGGGAGGGTACCAACATCAGCGCCGGTTGATTGCGCGATGTTCATGCAACGATGAAACAACTCACCCGAAATTCCAACGATCACGCTTGGCAAAGTGGCCGCCTGATGCCAGCGCTCGACACAAGTCATTTTGTGCCGGATGAACGTGGTTTCGAAGAGTTGGTAGACCGTGCGATCGGCTATAGCCGTTTGTTGACATACTATGATTCAGAGAACCGGGCACACCCTCCGCCGCAGGCACCCGAAACCGTTGGCGCTTGGGAAGCATTCTTTCGTGACGACGTTACGTTTTTCCTAGCCGAAATGGCGGCTGTGGATGCTGGACGGGAATACCGCGCCAGTCGGCAAAAGAATTTTGATACATTGGAAGAGATTGCAAAAACGGGCCATCGTTTGGTGATTTGGACGCAAAGGGCAGAACATTTGGCAGCTCTTTCCGCGCCGGACGGAATAGAAGTCGCGGTCAACGAAACGTTGCAGCTGGCACAAAAAAACGAGCTGGAGCGCTCGTTGCCGGTCGCTATCGCAGATCAGTTGCCGCGACAGTATTCAAAATTACCTAAGAATTGGTCGTCAATCAGCGGCAGCCAACCTCCGGCTGAAGTTTTCAGCACCTTGAATCGTGTCACAGGGCAGTTGGCGGCCAAAGCACGGTTTTTTTTGACACGGTCTTTGACCGAAAAACAGAACCACCCCCCTCATACGGCGTTGTTTCTGTCCTTTCTGACTTTGCTACAGAAATCGCAGGTTGATCTGAACCAGATGACTGAAAGGCACTTGCGCTTTTACTACAATCAAACTTTGAAGCTGTTCCCGGCGCCGGTGTCTCCGGATCGGGCTTACGTGACCTTTGAACTGGCCCAGCAAGCCGAGCCCTGCATTTTGGAAAAAGGCACGTCGTTAATTGCGGGAAGTGGTGCGAAACCGGACACACCAATATTTCGCACATTGGAAAACATCAAGATCACCTCATCTAAGGTCGCTTCGTTCAAGGCAATATCGGTGCGTCGTTCCCACGCTTCATTGGAATTGCCGCAGGTTAAGAGCATCACGACCTGGGACGTTGCCAACTCAAAAAACGGTTTGGGTGAACCGTTGGAGAAACCGAAATTGGGGTGGCACCCTTTTGGCGCTGAAAAAGCAATGCCATTGGATCAGCCTCTTAACATTGGAATCGCGATAACCGCGCCGATTTTGCAGATGTCCGGAGGAGACCGGCGGGTGACGATGACCCTTTCGTTTCGCCCTGATGACCAGCACACGATTGCAGAGGCAGTTTCGGCCTACCGGACCCAGTTATCGTCGATACATTCAGATGGCCGCTTGGGTGAAAAGCTATTTTCGGAGCATTTGTCGTCGGCGTTCCTGGTGCAATTATCCACCGCCACCGGATATTTTGACGCGTCCGATGTTGTCTTGGATGCGTCTGAAGCCACAGATGATCAGTTATCCGTTCGGTTTTTGGTTCCTGCGTCGGCTCCGCCGATTTTGCCACCTGACGCCGGAGTCGAAAACCCCTTCGTTATGCTGCGGTTGAATCCCAAGGCGAGGGTTTTGGCTTATACTGCTTTCAAGGATGTGAATCTTTCAGGTGTCTCCATCGCCGTAGAGGTAAAAGGCTTGCGGAATTTGGAGATATCTAACGCGCTGGGTCCGGTCGATCCTACCAAACCTTTCCCACCTTTTGGTCCGTTACCGATACCGGGTGGCGCGCTATACTTCAAAGCTCCAGAACTGAGCCAACCCGGTGTTGAATGCGTAAAGCTGACGGTGGATTGGGAGGGGCTGCCACGGGCACCGGCGGATTTCAAAACCCATTATACGGGCTACGCGCCTGAAGTAACCAACAATAGCTTTACATTTTCGCTTGCGCGCAGCGACGGACAGATTTGGAATACGATGCCAATTGGCACCGATGAAACGACAAGCCGCAGCTATGATTTTCCATTGTTTCGCAATCTCGGACACAACAAGGGAATTGCCACACACTCGGAATGGAACGTCAAGTGTAACTCGAAGGGGGCAATGCCTCAAAGAGATGGCGTCGAGGCAGCACGCGCGCTTGGTGCGGGTGCTTTGAGGGTTGAACTGACCGGTCCCGAGCACGGATTTGGGCAAACCAGTTACCCACGCATAGTTGCACAGGTTTCGACCCAAAATGCGCAAAACGCGCAAAAATTGCTGGCGAAACTGTTGCCAAAAAATGCTCAGATACCTTTGCCAAAAGAACCTATCCTGCCGTTGATTTCGGGGGTGTCGATCGAATACAGCGCCAAAGCATCGCGAGCGAACAAGTCGGATGCAAACGCCATTCATGTTTATGATCTTCATGCGTTGGGAAAGATGACACCGGCATTCGGGTCGCGGTTTCTTGCGGATGATTTTGAATTTGACGGGCGATTGATGATTGGCCTTGATGATGTAAATCCGCCCGAGGTTGTTAGCCTATTTTTTGATCTGGACGATAGCGTTGCTCCGACCTGGTCGAAAAATGATGGGTTTCCTCGACCCAAATGGCGTTGGTCATACCTGGCTGGGGACAGATGGCGCGCGTTACCTGACGAGGCAATTCTACTGGATGAGACCAATGGGTTGTCGGGTCACGGGATCATCCGAATTGCGCTTCCGCGCGACATTGCAAAGTCTGAAGATGCTTTGTCTCCCGCATTGTTTTGGATATCAATAACGGTTGAAGGCGACGTCCGGCGTTATGGCAACATTCATAACGTCACCGCTCAAGCCGTGCGTGCCGAACGGGATGTGTCACAAATCAATGCTCAGTTGGCTCCACAGTTACCTGCAAATGCTCTGAAACGGTTGGAGATCGCCAATCCCCAGATCGCGAAGATAAAGCAACCTCGCCCAAGTTCCGGTGGGCGTGCCGCAGAGGATGATACGAAATTTCGAACTCGGGTCAGCGAAAGGCTTCGTCACAAGGACAGGGCAATCCAGCCGGAAGATTTTGCGGATATCGTGCTTGAGGAATTTCCCGAAATTTCCGACGTGCGGTGTCTGAGAAATTCCGCAGGGCCTGTAACATTGGTGGTTACAGGGCGACGTGACCTTGGACACGGCGCGCGCGCTATATTGGTTCCTTTGAAGCGCCGCTTTGAAATTGCGCAATGGCTGAAAGTGCGATCAAGCCCTTGGGCCGTTGGGTTGAATGTAAGAAACCCCTCGTATGAAACGATAAAAGTTTCGGCGCGGATCGTTGCGTCGCAGGGCGAAACCACGGGCGTTGTTCGTGGAATTCGCGAAACGGTGGATCGCATTATCGCGCCCTGGCTTTTTGATATGGATGCCCCGATGCAGATCGGCAATGGGGTACTGGACTTGGCGGATTTAGGTGCCCGGCTTCAGGATGTCAGTAGCGTAAAGAAGGTCACGGGATTATCCGCCACTCACGTATTCGAAACCCAGCCGGCGTTTGGCGGCACAAGCAGGTACGGCCTGAAGGATACTGCACGGGCTGTCTCCACGGGCGAACGCCATGTGGATCACGCAATTTTGCGACATGCATTACCGTGGTCATGTTTCATACCTGCCACCCAGCACGATATTTCCTATCTTGGACAACGAGATGGAATTGGCGACCTGACAATGGAACGCGATTTTGTCGTTACGCATCCCAAGCTGGTTAAAACATATCAAGATGACGGCGACCTGATCCCGATGCGGGCAAAGAAAGCCGGAATAGGGACCCTTCGGCTTGGCGAAGACTTTGTTATTACGAAAGAATCTGACGCAACACCACCCACCCGTATCTTCGACGTGGCGTTATCTTCGGTGGATCGCGTTTTTCTGAAGCACTCAGGATTGGAACTAAAATGACCACAGAAGTAAAAGAACTGATTAAGTATTTTTCGAATGGTCAATTGCCGACCGGAGAAAACTTTTCCGAATTGATCACCTCTATGGTGCACAAAGAGGAGTTTAACGACCAAGTTGGTAAATTCAAAACTTGGACGGAACGCCCAGAGATTTCGTTGGGTCCAGACGATGATGATTGGCACCTGTATGTAGATGATCACGACGGTGTCCGCTTGAGACGTGGTAAACCCGATACCGGCCAACCAAGTGCAACAGATATTCAGCTCGATGGTTGGACCAGTATGCCCGGCAGGACAGGTATGAAAATTGAACCGGATGCGTTCGCCCGTCCGGGGCGCGAGATCGATCCTGCCAGTTTCAACGAGGTCGCTGCCGATGGGGGCGGCCACACCATAGTTGAGATGCCAAGCGGGCCTTGTGCGTTTGAAATCACCGCCGCGACCAACCGGAAAATCCTGCAAATTAAGCCGGGGATATTTTCCTTTTTGAGATGGGCTTTTGGGATCCCTACCGATCAAAATGTAATTTTGCATACGGTGGTTACGGCGACAGGTGGTGATCGTAGGCCGCGATTGGACGTATCGGCAGATGCTGATACGCGGGCTGCAAAGCGTGTCCTTAGCCGCGCGTTGATGGTGCTTTTGGTCCTTATTATCGGGTTTTTTATGCAGGTCGACGTGCTTTCAAGGTTTCTGTTAGACGATACGACCTATTATGTGCCGGACACCTACGTCTTCCAGCGAGATTTCCGTGACCTTGAGGGATTGGTGGGTGTTTACACGAACGCCGCAAACAGGTGGCTAATGCTCTTTAGCTACCTACCACCCACGGTTGTAAAGGGGACCGCAATCGCATCCGGGGTTTTTGCTCTGTTTCTTTTAAGGGCGATCGTTTCATACATTGCAACGCGGCGTCATTCCTTGCGGTTAAAGTGGAGCAAAGAAAGCGGTAGCGCGATGAACAGCAACCGCAAATGGGCGCTCAAGCTGCGCGGTCCAGCTTACGATTCAAGAAACCCGGAAGATGAAGATAAAATATATTACTCGGTTACCAAACTTTGGAATTGATGAAGGGCGGGTTGCCGAAATGACACGGCCAGAAATGCTTCAAATTCCGAATGCACCACCAAAGAAAGAAACGCTTAATTTTGCGGGTTTGCTCAAATCTGGAATTGAGATGGCTCAGCAATTGAGTGGTCAAAACTGGACCGATTACAATGAACATGATCCAGGTGTAACAATTCTGGAAAACCTGTGTTTTGCGCTTACAGACCTCGCATATCGCACCAACCATCCGATCTCCGATATCCTCGCGTCGTCAATGGAAACGACCGGGGTAACTCTGGAACAGCAACCTTTGTTTACGGGTGACAAGGTTTTAACAAGTGCGGCCCTGACCGAGGCAGATTATCGCAAACTGATCTACGATGCCGTGCCCGATGTCCGAAATGTTTGGCTGCGGCGTGTGGTGGACGAACCTCTTACAGTCAGCGGGCTGTACGATGTTTATGTTCAGCTCTTTTCGCGGAATGCGCCAGATGCGATTATTGGTGATCCGGCTGATGTAAGTGCGGCAGAATCCTTGCAACAGGTGCGGGAATTGCTCATGAAGCACCGTAATCTGGGTGAAGGATTTCGTGACGTTGTTATCCTGCCATCCAAGGAATTTGTCATAGATGCGGTGGTTGAACTTGGGGCAGACATTGATGTGGACGCCACATTCGCACAAATTCTGTTTGATGTTGAACAAAACCTGAACCCCACCCCCGAATTGCAGGACATCGGGGGCTTGTTAGAACGTGAAACTCCGCCAGACCAAATTTTCACGGGTCCAAAACTGGATCATGGTCGAATTAGTGATTCCTCACTCAAACCCTTGCGAAGCGATATCCCTGAAGAATTGGTGTTGAACGTGATCAACTCGGTGGCAGGTGTGAAAAACGTTACCAGTCTTGAGATTAAGCTTAAGAATTCGGAACAAGCCTACCTGACTTACGTGGCCCCAAGGCTATCGCGTGACGCTATTGATTTTAAGAAAATTCAAATAGTTCGGGACGGTATAGGCGTTGATGTAACGCCGTCGCAGGTATTCCTGCATTTGACTCATTTAGAAGAACGTCGGCGCTGGCAAGCGACTTATGCGATGCAACGCACCAAGGATATCGCATATGCCAAAGTTGAAACAGGCCAAGGCACACGGCAATTGGCGCGGTACCGGTCGCTCCAACACTTCTTCCCGGCGACTTATGGAATTGGCGCGTTTGGCACCAAGGGTGACAACACGGCGTTAACGGAAAACAACGGAACCGAAGATCAAGCAGAGGGCCGTGTGGCACGGGCACGGCAGCTAAAGGGCTACCTGTTGTTTTTCGAACAACTACTCGCGGACTACTTGGCGCAACTTGAACATATTGCACCGCTATATTCGTTTGCCTCGCAAGATCAGACATATTTTACGCAGCCATTGGCACACCCGGACGAAATCAACCCTGATGACGCCCCCGATATCTCTCCGGTTCTTGGTGAAGGAACGACTTTTGATTCACGAGGTTGCCCCGATGATTGGTTCAAGAATTACCAAGATGGCCTTAATGCTTTGGCGCAATCACAGGATAGGGTGCTTGAACGTCAGAACCGGGCACTGGATCACTTCTTGGCGCGGTACAATGAGCGTTTCGAAACTGACATCCTTAGACGGATTTACGAGAGTGAATTTGACAATCCCGAAGCGTTTTGGTGTTGGATGATCGAACGGAAGCGCAAGTTTTTATCGGATTTTGTAGGTCTGAGTGCGGAACGTGGTCGTGGCGTCAACTTAATGCGCTCAAAAAAATCGAAGTTAGAACAACGGATCGCGCTTAAATCCGGTTTGAGTGGACGTGCATACGTCGTCGAACATGTCTTGTTACGTGATTTCCAAAGCGACATCGGCATCGGCAAAATGGAGATCGAAAAAGATTTTTACATTCAAGAGGAAATGCCAACCAGAGCGATGTGCATCACCGCACCGGGTATTTCATTGAATTTGGTTCTGGAATGGGATTGCGATCCTGACGAGATAGATCAAACTCGCACCCGAGTTTGTCAGCTCGCGTCAAACCCGGTGAATTTCCGGGCTGATACATCGGAATCTTACCAGGTATCTTTGCGTCTATTTGATGAGGCGGGCGGTGTAGCCGAAGTACTTGAAAATTTTACCTCTCTGGATGAAGCACAGTTTGCCATTCAATGTATTAGTCAACATTGTCAGGCAATCGTTGACGACACAGAAAGCCGGGAACAAAGCATTCGCGCCGTGTCGTTACCTGTCGACTTTTTTGACATGCGCACCAGTGTTTTTCTTTGTGATCCCAAACGCGCTGCTGAATCCCAATCTGGACGTGAAAAGAAAATTTTTGTTGAAAAGGTTATATCAGAAAACCTGCCTGCGCATGTTCGGCATTTTTGTTTTTGGCTGACAAGAAATGAACATCGAGATTTGGGTGTGTGTTGGCAAGAATGGTTGGATGCAGAAGAAGCATTGAACCTGACACCAGATCCCAGCAGCGCAGGCCTCGCGCGCGGGGCCTTCTGGGCACGTAAATTACAGGAATGGATTAGCAAGTGTTACTGCCGTGAAATTTTGCGCACACGAGACGCCCGCAGAAATTTTCACGCGAACGGTCAAGGTACGTGATGGGTGCACATAATATTTCACGTGTTGCTTTTAGATTAGGCTTTGCTTCGGCGAATGACGTTGATGATGTCCAGGAACGCATATCAGAATTTGCACAGAACAAGCTAAGTCAGTTGATTGAAGCCAGCATTGAAGCCAGCATAGGCTTGGGTGCACAGGTTCAACTCAACAATCTGACATTGAATCTTGGCGAGATAAAAAAAGATGACCTTGAACGCGAGTTGCAACTTCGGTTGAAAGAACAGATCGGCGATGTTCTTCGGCGATTTACATATGCCAATCAATTGGCGACGAAAGAGCCGATTACCCAAACTTTCACTTTGACAGAAGGGTTGAGGCATTATCTTTTGTTTGGGCAACATCATTGGCGAGCCCCTTTTGGACACAGCGATTTATCGGGCTGTATCCATCGTCTCTTGAATGTGAATCCTATTGGTGCGGTCTCTGTTTTCCGCAAGCTTTGGGGGCTACCGCAAGTGCGTGAACGGGTACGACAGCAGCTGTCAGATACGGTTTTGAACCGATTGCTGTCCGCACTATCGGTGGATCAGCAGCAAAATGAGATTCAAACCCTGCTTTCGTGGCACAAGCGTGACCCGTTGTGCGCCGTATCTTGCGACGCATTTGGACGGGCCTTGGTTTTGTCTGTTCTGGACCACGCATTGAGACCTGTTTCAGGCGCAAAGCAGATCTCAATATTTGGATATCTTGGGAAGCAACCAGCCGAGACCCACCACGAATTGGGTCGTGAGCCAGGGGGATCGTCGCAAATCATAGAAAACGCATGCAATGCCTTGTCGGTCTCGGCGTCTGATGTAAGCCGAAAAATATTCGAGCGGCTACAACAAAGTGCTCCTGCTTTCGAAGATGTAATTCGCGCTGAAAAACCGAAATCTGCCAAGCGGGCGCGGCAACGGCAAAACGTTTCGACTGAAATGGCACGTGCAAAACTTGATCAGGATGCCGGAGCCAGATTTGCAAACTCTAATCCAGTTTTTGCACCTGGAATTGATGACCGGACGGTATACGGCGGCAAGGTGTTAAACGCTTACGAAGACATGACCGTGTTGGAAAAACTGGCCGCGATTTTGAAAGGTCCAACCTCGCGATATTTGACACGGCGTTTATCAGAAGAAGATTTCTGCCAATTGTTGCGCGATGCTGTCAACATTGAAAACGGGGCAATTAGGGAATTGCTTTCTGATTTGGGCGGCGCCGACGATGTTGCGCAATCGCTGCTTGCGAATTTTTCGAAGCCGGCGCTGGATCATCTAACCATAACCTTGTTGCCGGAATTCGGTGGATTTGCGGTGGCAATTACTGATTTGGCCACACAGGTGTTGAAGCAGGACGATGTTGATCGGTTGTATCAGGCGAGCTTGAGTTTCCTGATTTCTGAACCTGCCGGTGCGGGGGACGCTAAGAAATGGTTGAAACACGTTGTCGAAAGCGCTGCACGAAAGTGCGTGGAAACTCCTTTAACGCTCGCGGCTCAACTGGGACAGGCTGCAGACGCAAACAAAAGCGAGCCCAAATTTGCAGCATGCTTTGATGTTCTGTATTCCATTTGGCCCGCCCTCAGAATTGAGGAACCGAAAACGTCGAAACGAACCGAAAACCCTGAGAATGCACCCCTGTACGGAGAAGCAGACATTTCCCTCGGGTTACTTCCCTTTTTGCAGAGAGGAACGAAGACACGTCAGCGGGATTTAAGCGCACTTTTGATGGAAACTTTGGCAACCAACCCTGAGGGCGTCAAGGCATTCATCACCGCTCATGCGTCCAATGTATTTTTGGGACACCGGATTGCCAACCTACTGCCCGTGCATGGTCTTTCTATCTTTGTAAAGCTGATGCTGGGGAACGCGGCACAGACAAAAATCATGTTGTTGGAACAAGTCATGCGCCGTGCAGAAATACCCCTGACGCGCTATAGTTGGACTGCAATTGTCGTCGAAGGACTGGTTTCGGAAATTGATGCGCAAAATGCGAACATGACGCCCGGAAGTTGTGCCATTTATCAAATAATCAAAAATGCCGCGGATGATTTGGGGCGCGATCCGACAAATATTTCCAATCGCGTGAAACAGCAATTAGCCGAGAACCAAGCGACATCTAACCAACACACCGATAACCTTGCCGCGCGAACGGATGGGAACGAGCCGGAAAGTCGTGTTGCAGAACCCCAGGTTCATTTTAAATCCGACGCGGCAACGACCCGCCCCGAACCTTCCAAAGAAAGGGGTATGATTCAGAGATTAGGCGACCCAAAATTCTTGGGTCACTTTGATCCACGGCATGCAGGAACGGGCAAAGAAATTGTATCCGACCCGGTGCAATTTGACCCAGATGTGCCTGTAACTCATTCGAGAGGCTTGGAAACAATCGGCCAACGGATGACGAAACCTGAGTTGGTTGAAAAAACGGTAACAGACCACGCTGCAGGGCCAACAACCAACACCAACCTTGGTTCGTATCAACCATCCCTACAAAAATATTCGAACGCCGAAAATTTCTCGGATATCTTGGCAACCGTCCATCAAAAGCTACGACAAGAAGAAATCGAATCCAACGCGCGGCGCCCTATAACGGATGCGTGTGGCGAAGGCGGGACGTCATCAGCCCTAAAACTTGATCTGTCGGTCGACCGCATTGCAATAGAAAACGCGGGTCTTGTTCTATTCTGGAATGATTTACCGCTTTATTTTGACCGGCTTGGGTTGTTGAAAGACGGCGTTTTTTCCGATGTGCATGAGGCAGGGAAAGCCGCCCATTTTGCGCAATACCTCGTGAACGAGCGCACTAATACTCCAGAGCATGAAATGGCGCTGAACAAAGTCCTTTGCGGCCTATATCCGGAATCGTCTGTTTTGGCGAAAATCTACCCGACAGGCACAGAAATGAAGTTGGCAAACGGTCTGGTACATAGCCTTTGCCAAAGATGGGGGCCGCTGCAAGGGACGTCGATCGAAGGAATGCGAGAAACTTTCCTGAACAGGCCAGGCATTCTCAGTCGCCCAGATAGTGATGGGCCGCTAACTCTGGATGTCGAACGGGGCCCTTTCGACATGCTTCTGGATCGGTTGCCGTGGGGAATAACGACAATCAAAACACGCTGGATGAAAGAGGTATTGTTTGTAAAATGGCGATAGGCGCGACTTCCATAACATTAGATCAGGAAATTGGCTGGCTGGCGCGCGTCGTCACAACGGCCATCGAGGCGGAATTTTCTGATCCGCCATCAAACGAATGGGTTGATATAAGTTCAGCCCCTGATTTTGCCACAGACAATTCAATCTATGCGACGATGGTACGAAATGCGTCATTGAGCGAGGCAGAAAGATTGATTTTGGCTTTGGCCATGGCGCCAGAAATATCACCATCCACTCTTGACCCGTTTATGATTACAAATCAGGCGATCAACCGCGGATTCACAGAATTCGGGGGGCAGATCTCATCTTCTGGTGGGTTTCAACCCACAATTCAAACTGCGCTGTTTGTTTTATCAGGTGGGTCAATGAAACGCCGGATTGAGGCGATGAACCTGTTTTTGCCGTCGGCTTCCTTGATCGCAAGTGGGTTTCTGGACATCAAAGATAACGCTGAACAACGTCAGATCGAAACCGCATTGCGCATCAACCGCAAAACGATCCAGCAACTTAAAGGATTGCCGCCATTACCCAAGGAAACCTCGGAAAATTTCCCGGCAAAAACCCTCACGTCAAAGCTTGGATGGGAGGATTTGGTTCTACCGGATGACACGCGCTACGAAGTGGAGGAAATCCTTTGTTGGATGAAGCACGGGAGAACATTGTTATCTGATCCGTACATTGGCCCGCGTCTGAAACCCGGTTTCAGGAGCTTGTTTTTCGGCCCCCCAGGTACAGGAAAAACATTGACCGCGGCACTGTTGGGAAACCGGACAGGGCGGGACGTGTATCGGATCGACCTGTCAATGGTGGTGTCAAAGTGGATTGGCGAAACGGAAAAAAACCTTGCCGAAGTATTTGATACTGCTGAAGGCGAGGATTGGATTTTGTTTTTCGATGAGGCAGACGCATTATTTGGAAAACGAACGGATGTGACCCATGCAAACGATCGACATGCAAATCAGGAAGTTTCGTACATCCTTCAACGAATTGAGGATTTTAATGGCGTTATTATCCTGGCCTCTAACCTAAAGGGAAATATGGATGTTGCTTTCACAAGGCGTTTCCAATCGGTGATTGAATTTACCCCGCCAGGCCCTGATGAAAGATTGGAGCTTTGGTCAAACGCCTTTGGTGGGAGAACGTATTTAACCGACGATGTTGATTTGCGCACGCTTGCCGATAGTTTCGAACTTACGGGCGGAGAGATCTGCAATGTCTTGCAATTTTGCCTGCTGGATATGTTCAGGGAAGGGCATAAACGGTTGACGTTTGATGACATCGCACAAGGCGTAGCACGTGAATCCAGAAAAAACGGCAAATACGAAGAGGTGTTATTATGATCGATAACACTACGGCTTTTCTTGTTGATCAATTGAACCGTTTTCTGGCGACCCGCGTAACGGGAAAGGGGCCACATGTCGTTTTGGGATCACCTGTAAGTCCTGATGGCCCTGTCACATTAGATATAACCGACAAGGTCGTGGTTACACTGTTGAACATCGAACGTGAATATGTCGCGGCCAATACGTCTAATGCGTATACAAAGCATTCAGGTGGCATAGCTCGAAGCGCGCCGCCCCTAAATCTTAACCTTATTCTACTGATAAGCGCCAACTACCCCAGTAGCTATGAAACCGGGCTAAAGTTGCTTTCGGCGATACTTGCCTTTTTCCAAGGTCATCCAATTTTCAATCGCCAAAACGCTCCGACCTTGCCCCAATCGTTGAAACGACTGACGTTCGAGTGGCAGGATATGAACCTGCAAACAGCGCATAATATGTGGGCCGGGCTTGGCGGGAAATATCTGCCATGCGCGATCTACAAGGCACGTATGTTGATATTCGAAGATGCCTGGCTAGGGGATGACGTTCCGTTGATCACCGGAACCAAGGTGGAGACGAATTGAAATGTCTACAAATGTTAGTTTTGAACCTCTGTTTTCGATCAAATTGGAACATACCTATTTTGATGACGCATATTGCACCGCGTTAAAGGTCATGCCGACGCCGACTTGTTTCGCAAAATTGGCAAGGTTGAATTGCCGCTTCCAACCCGCGCCCGACGGCGGGCAGGTATTTTATGGCACGCGCAACGGACAGGTTGCTGTTCATGACACTTCACCTGATGAGGAATTTTCCTTTCTGCTTGCCATAAAGAACCAAAAGTTCATTGAATTTACTGATTTAGATACGTCTTTCTCACCCTCAACGTACTGTCAGTATTTCAGCGGGGAAAACGCATCAGGACAAGATGAAACCGAATTGACTGGACCGTCATTCTTGCCTGTTACGACACGTGATTTCCATCGAAGTTTTCCAGAGAAATTATCGGGAAAAAACCTTGTGCTGGTGGGATTCCACGATGGTAAGGCGGCATGGGGTGATGGCGCACCCAAGAATGCGTTTTCCCAACTTTCCTTACGGTTTTCGGACGTTGATGATGGCCGCTACCTGCTCAAATTGGATGACGTCACCTTGGCGGATTTTTATCTGACCGACATCCCAAAGCCGCAATTTTTCGGGGTCGTCAATCTTTTTGTAGATTTGGCCTATGCGCGCGAACGCTACCCGACGTTCCAAACGTCAATGAAAGCGCTAAAAAGCCGATGGCGATACATAATCCACGGTCAAAACCCCAAAATAGACCTAACAAAATCCACGATTGTTTCGACAAACGGCGATGAATTTGAGGGCCCGGACCAACAGATGTCTCGTGGCAAACCCGTGGTTGTATTTCAGTCGGAGAAACCCATCGCACTGAAAGACAATCCCACAAAGCACCACAAATTTGATCTGAAACTACCGGTCGTCAAAAATACCAAGCCGGCCCCAGTCGCGTTGCTTCATGCAACAACGGATGAAACCCGGTTGGAAGCCTCTGGCGAAAACACTGCATATTGGTCAACTATTCACGTATATTTATAAAGCTCGTTTTAGATCAGGCATTGGGTAATGTTTTTCGGGCTGATGCCGGGGTTCAGGGCGGCCAAATATCAATCGAATTCTTCTGCAATACAGGCGATCGCGGTCGTTCTGAGATGTTGAAAGGTTGCTAACCGTGCTTTCAGTTCCTGTAATTCAACCATGTCTTGCAACAGGTCTTTGGTGTCAATCTCACCGACGCCTTCGTCTTGCGTGCCGTCATCTTCCGTTGCGATGATTGCAGTTTGCGCTGCGATCAGTTCACTGGGCGCGTCATGCTTGCTAAGGAACGAAAGAACGGCATTGTCGTGATTTTCATCTCTGTTTTGTAAGTCGCCGATTACTTTGGCGCGTATCACGTCCTGCAATAACGCTGTTTCCATAATCGCAATAGTTTCGGCCAAGCTGTCTGCGATTTCACGCCATTCTTGTTGTGCGACCTCCAGGGTCTGTTTGGGCAAACTACGTATGAATTGGTAAACGTCCATTTCGGCTGTTTCCTTACAAGTGAGACAGACCCAAGGTTACACGCGTGTCGTCGATAACATAGGTAATGTCGTGTAGCTGTTGCTACGTCTGCCCACAGATTGGTCAATGATCACCCGGAAATCGCGATCATAAATAGTTCCGGCCTGACCTGGTACGCCGCTTCTGATTTGCACTGTGACCGGGAAGCTGCGTGTGCCCGTTGGGAAAGGCTGAGGTGTAGATTGGTTCCAATATTTGCGGCCAAATCCGCGCGACAGGGTACTTATTTTGTTGGTAACTCTTGTGTCAACAGCACCGCGATTTGCCACGATTGCTGCCCTTTGCGCGGGGTCTGTGACTTCAATGTACACTGATGCGCTCGAATTTCCGGATCTCAAGGAAAGCTGCCGAAGTGCGTCATCAAGTTGAGGGTTCATACCGTTAGCGGTTGTTGTGCGCTTAACTTCGTTGGCATGTTTTTGTCCCCCCGCACCTTGTTCAACAATAAGGTCCGGGTCCGTTAGGTTGCTAAATCCCCCACGTGCGCCGGTTTGATTAATAATATTCAGGGCTCCTGCGGCGTTTTTCTCGTCTTTGACGACCTGCTGAAAGTAATATCCACCGGCATGTGAATCAATTTCTTTAATGTCGTGTAACAAACCAACAACGCTTTTCCTCAAAAACGGATTTAGCGCATCAGCCTGTACATCATTTCTGCCGCCGCCAGCGGGCGAAGCATAATGCGTATAAGCCGCCCTCAATGCGGTAACATCGCCATTAATAATTCCATTTACCGCACCGTGGGTCCCATCATAAGTGGTCCAGGTCGCATTGGCACTGTTCAAGTCCGCCAAAGTAAATTGCGCCACGCCGTGGTTAGAGCTTCTTGATGTTCCTGTGTTCATTGTTTGGATCGGCGCTTCCTGCGTCCGCCCTAGCCGAGCAGCCTTCGCGCCCATAGCATCCGCTTCTTTTTCTAGTGTGGTGTCATCATTGATCGCGACACCCTTGAGTTGCCGTGTAGGTTTCACCCGCCCTTGCGCCTGTTGGACAACGTGCCATGCTTCGTGAGGAAGGTGTTTTTCTTGGCCAGAAGCAAGGTGAATGTCGCTTCCTTGAGCAAAGGCATGGGCCCCAACCTGTGCAGGTTTGTCTGAATTTCGGTGTACTTGCACATGATTCATGGACATTCCGGAAAGCGACTCGACCCCGGATCTCAATGTCTCTGGCAATCCCGAGTTATTTCTTAACTGCACGGTTTGTGAATTGGCGATGGATTGTAGTTCGGTAACACGTTGTACCGCCGCGCCGCTATTTGCCATATTTTGAAGAATTTCAAGCTTGGCGGTTTGTTGGCTATGTCTGGTCGCTCCTGCCCGCGAAGGCGGCTTTTCCAATGACCGTATTGCCGTGGATGCGTGGTTTTTCACCCGAGAATCAGCCCAGACGTTGTCGTGCGTAGCGTGCGCCTTCAATTTGATTTCCCCCAGAGCAAAGTGATCAGCAAACTATAAGATTAAGCTTAGCACAAAACCATTGAGTGTAGCATAAATTTCATTTGCCACCTGAGGTGTATGAGCCTTTCAATGGAAACCCAACAAACACAAGGCATTCAATATCTCTGATTGGACCTTGTGGGTCGCCTCAGCGGCACGTGGTGCCCATTGTTGGGCGGCCGACAGTCCAGAAGATTGGAGCTGGATCGGGTGGCGTGACGACGCGTATACACGGCTTTTGATCACCTCACACTTTCCGTGCACTAAACTTCGCCACCGGGTCGATGATATGCAAACGATGCAGGCAATGACAGGCCAAGGATTGGGGGGTGCGGCCCTTCCGTGTTATCTGGCCGATTGGGGTTCGGAACTAGTCAGAGTTCAACTCGAATCCATCCTAAAGGATGCCTTGAATGTTTGGGTTTTGCGACACCCAGACGTTCGTCAAGCGACCCGGCTTCGCCTAATTACCGAGTTCCTCGCAGAGGCTATTCTGTCGGGCCGCGATTTATTTGAAGGCGAGCGCCCATTTCAATCTATTTAAGCATGCTTTTTGCAATCAACAGATAATCCATTGATATTGCTAAGGCAGCCCGCTGTGACGCCACAAGACCGACAAAACTAACGAGCATGAGCTTTCAAAACTATTGCTGTCCCCAAGCCACCTGCGGCGGCAATCGTCGCCAGGCCAAGGCCGGGCCGTTTTCTAAGTTCATGAAATAACCGTACTGCATTGATCGCACCTGATGCGCCAATTGGGTGTCCACGGGCAAGTGACCCACCCCCGAGGTTGGTGACGCTGGGGTTAAAACCCGCCGCGTCAACACAGGCGATGGCCTGCACGGCGTAGGCTTCCATCACTTCGACAACACTTAAGTCATTTACAGTTACGTTCGCCATCAAAAGCGCGTCGTGGATCGCGACCACAGGGGCGAGCCCCGGGCAGTTGGGTCGATCACCACGTGTAACGCCCGCGATGAATTCGACGTCTTTATTTTGGAGCGACTCCGCGACATTTTCGGAAACCAAAACACAAAACGCTGCTGCATCCGCGGCAACGCTTGTGTTTGCGGTGCTCACTGATCCTGCAACTTTGGGGGCCCGCTCACACAGTTTGAGGGTCAGGTCACGTGTGAAACCGTCTGATTGAGCTGCTTCAAATTGGATCAACTCGTCAGGAGAAAATGGAACTGCGGCGCGCGCTTTGCGATGGCTTTCAACAGCCCATACATCCTGATCCCGCCGAGAGATGTTTTGATCTGTCGCCAATTGGTCCGCGGCTTGCGACATGTCAGGGTCGTTCTCAGGGGTGGGTGCGAATGCGGGTTGATCATAGGCTTCGGGTTCGCGGCAATCGGCATAAGTGCGAAACCTCAATGGGCGACGCGAGTAACTTTCTACACCACCGGCGACAACTATATTTGCCTGACCGGAACGGATCATCGCATCGCCGATCACCAACGCATCCATTCCACTGCAGCATTGCCTGTCAATGCTGAGACCAGCCACATTTTGAGGCAGGCCAGCGGTGAGGGCAACCAACCGTGCGGGGTTTCCACCGGCACCCAGGGCGTTTCCGACGATGATTTCGTCCACGTCGTTTGGTCGAACACCAGCCTGTTTCAGGGCCCCGATCAAGACTGGTGAGGCCAAATCATGAATATCCAAATGCGCCAAAGCACCATCGCGCGGCGCGACCGGAGACCGACAAGCCGACAAAAGATACGTCGCGCTCATGTCTGCGTCTCCAGCCATGACCGAAGGCAAGGCAGATCTGCCTTGCCTGCCGTGCGCAATGGAATGTTGGGATGGAACAGTATCCGGCGTGGTGTTTTCAGCGGACCTAATTTTCGGCGCAGCATAGTTATTAAATCTTCTGCCAATGACAAATTTTGTGGGCCCTCAATAATGGCAACAAGGGAATGACCGCGTTTGACATCTGGGACTGCAAGCACGCAGCAGCGTGTTACACGTAGGTCATTCTGGATCAGGGTTTCAATTTCTTCTGGGTGCACATTCTGATCCGCAATGGTGACCATTCTGTCGGCTCGTCCTTTGAGAAACAAATACCCATGATGATCCAGAACACCCAATTCTCCGACTGTCAAAAAACCATCTTTGGACCATCGGGTGTGGTCGCTTTTGCCCACTGCATAACTATCAAACAGAAAGGGGCTTTTCACCCAAACTTGACCTACACCTTTTGTGATTAACCCATCTGTATCGCGAATATCGATATGCGCGCCACCGTAGGCCTTACCAACTGATCCATCGGGGGTCATCGCATCCGCCATCGTGACGAAACTGGTTTCGGATGCGCCATAGAATTCGATGATATCGGCCTTGGGAAAGAGGGCTTTCAGCCGAACTTTCGAAGAGGCCAACAAGGCGCCGCCACCGCACAATACATGGCGCACATCACTCAATACTGCGCGTTCACCTGCGATATCAATCATCGACCCCAATTGTGTTGGAGTGGCATATATCAAACTGATTTGATGCTTGGCCAGCTGCGCAAGTTGACGATCCGGGCGCTGACCGGCCAGAATGTGTATGTCCGCACCAAGATGCAGTGCTTCCATCACCCCATATAAAGACAAGGAATGCGAGAGCTGTCCCAGTACCGCAAAATGCGACTCGGGACCGAGGCCAAATAGCCGGGCGTTGTGGGAAAAGCTGGCGATCCATGACGCGGGGCTGCGTTCCACGACTTTGGCGGGGCCGGTTGTTCCAGATGTCATACACTGGAAGTTTGGTTGCAGTGCATGAGGCAGTACTTCGATGCCAGCCTCAGACACCCGAAGCCCCAAACCGCCGTGCACGGCCTTGTGTAAGTGCCGCAAAGACATTTCAACCGGGCCGTCACCAACCGGATCGATGCCAAAATCCAACAGGTTGTCGTGCAAAAACACGCGCGATTGCGGATGCCAGTGAAACTGCTCCCTGTGCGCTATGTCTGCCAATTGTTCCGACGTTCTGGTCAACATGCCACCCCTGTTAGCGGTCTTATCCTAGTCTCTGTTGGGATCAATGGCCAACCATTGGATTGTTTGGTCGCGATCAACGCCGCAGGTCAACGATGGACTTGCCCAACCGGAACGGCGCAGCAAAGCTAACAAGACACAAAGCGATGATCTGCAACAACAGGATATGGGCGTTTTCCTGCAGATACGCCCATTCATCCTGAAGCGTGCCAACCTGTTCGATCAGGTCATCATAGCTTTGCGCGAGGATTTGATAATCGGCGGCAATCGTTGGATCGCTTTGTCGTAAATCGCCCAAGGCGCTGCGAATGCTGTCGTCTTGTGTGGTAAAGGTCAGGAACTGTGCCGCGTCAAACCGATCTGCCTGTTCCATCATACCGGTCATGTCGTCTTCGTCACCTCCGAAGAAATGCAAACCCCGGAGCGGGGCAACCTCATCCGTGACCGCGATGAACAATGGTAAATCGGCGTTTTCTGCGGTTGAGGCCGACAGGAAATCTACCTTGTCGCACAAGACATACACGGCAGGCCCGTCAGCTGTTTCGCAATATCGCAAGCGGAATCGCGCGGCATCGCGATCAAACGCATTGGTGGCGGCATAGGCGATGTCGATCTGGCGGTCGATACGGCCACTGTCAGCCTTGTAGATACCGGCCAATACGGCAACCAGCGCACCAATCCCGCCCAGCACAACCCAGATCAGATCGGCCATAAGCCACACCCGATGCCCCTTGGGTTTGCAGAACAAAAATGCCGTGCCCGCGCATCCCACAAGGAAAAACAGGATCAGCAACAGAAACTGGTTATCAGCGATGAATGTCATGATACGTCCGGGGTCCTAGCGGCAAATTCCATTGATTTTCGCGTCCTTCCACGGAATTCGGATATCATCCGCAATATTCAGGTTTTGCACCGGAAATGCACCGCGCAACATGTCTTCCAATCGTTTGGTGCGGGGCGCGGTTGGGTCCAGCGTGGCACAACATACAAATTCCTCAACAATGCTGGCCTGTTGTTCGTAAGCGTAGTCAAGGAACCGGTTTTTCGTCGCAACATCATAAAGATACGGATCATCGATTGTGGCATGTTCGCGCATGGCCTTCAGCGGTGAATACCCCGTGACCTTACGGTTTTGCCACTGCCAGATGTGTGTGATCTCATGGGCGAAAATCATCGCCTCCAGCAGGTAAACCCGGTCTGGATAATCCTGAAGGTAATTCTCAAGGTAATAGTCTTTGGAATAGAAAATCCGGCTGTGCAGTGCCATCGCGGCGGGGGACACGGTTACGATTTCTTCCTTCGGTTCCGGCAAAATGCGTTCGCGGCAGGCCACACGCGGGCGTTTCTGGCGTTTGTAGGTGACCGACCCAACCGGTGCACCACGCACAAAGCGGATCGTGTCGGTGTTGATGGTGTCGCCGTGGATCTGCGTGGCAAAGGATTTTTCCGCCGGGGTCAACGGGCGGCCGCAAGCGGCAAGGAACAGGAAAAAGAACAGGGCAAAGCGCATGGTTGGACGTTAGCAGGGGATTTTGACGTGTGCGAGGGGGATGTTTGCCGGATCATACTCTGCGACACAATTTATGCTTGTGGGCCTTGTCGCCTCGGGCTACGCGTCCGCCAAACCAAACATGTAAAACAGAAAGAAAATTTCGATGATTCGCACAACTCTAATTCTAGGTTGCGCCTGCTTAACGTTGGCCGGCTGTAACACTTGGTCTACATCAAACGTCAAGGCCAACCCACCGGAAACCGTAGCTGCACCTGTTACCCCAGCGACGGTGACTGTAACCGAGGGTGACATCACAAACCGCAGCTATACAAAGTTGAGCGATTTGAAAGTGTCAGTAAACAAAACCACCGCCTTCCACCCCAGCCCAACCCGCGAAGCGGTTATTGCCAAACTCAAGGAAGAGGCGGCTTCGATCGGCGCAGATGCGGTAGTTAATGCCGAGATATCTGACGTTCAGATCGGCGCGCTAAGCTGGGGTATGCGTGTTGGCACAGGTGAAGCTGTCAAGTTCGACAACTGATTGCGGAAAACGCGAAGCGGCTTCATTTCTTGGGATTGCTCGCGTGACAGTCAAGTGTATGCACAAGGTTTTGGCCCGGAATCAAGCGCGTAGCGCGCCGGGCCAGCGCCCAACCGCCCGTCGCACCAGAGGTGCGCCATTTATAGTCGGCACGCCTTTGGCGTGACGCGCGGGCGCTTTTGCAACGTCTGCAATCTTAACAATCGTTGGATGATGTCCGCACCATAAAACACCAGTCAAAACCCAAAGCGCGCCCACCCGTGGTTGGGCGATGACCCTTGATGGAGTATTTTGGTTCTCAATTATTCGAGTGTTACTAGTCTGATGGTTGTTAGCTCGTTTGGAGCGAAATATGCTTCGCACTTCTACTTTTGCAAATCGTGCTTGCGTTGTTTGATGACTCGATAAGACTTAAATGCTAGACGTGATGTTACAATGCGAACACCTGTCAGATCGGTGGTCTTCTCAAGTTCTTCTGAGGAAACTGCTGAATTAGGCCCGATGATAACTTCTTTAAGTACTAAATCCTCATCGAAAGACTTGAAGTATAGTCCCGTCTTCGAGCAGGCTTCGTTTGCATCTACGAAAACTCTAGTTTCGTTTTCGTACTCCCAATGAACAAATTTGGTTGCCATGGTATTTTTTATGTGGGTAGTTGCGCTTTGTACTGAAATCGTAGAAATGTTCGGGAACGGAGCTCTGATTTTTCTGTATTTCACAGGCAAAAGCAACTTCGAAGGAATGTCAAAGCCGAGCGCTATCCCACGGTGGTTATCTGCGTAGTGACTCCAGATAACTGGGTTATCCCAAGATTTACAAAAGCAGATAATTCCTTTGCCTTCGAACAGCTGTGTTCGCATTTTTTCCCACGCTGCCCTAGTCACTGGGTGGGGGATAACGAAGCTGCGGAACTCGAATGGGTCATTAAGATCGGCAAGCGTTGAGACTTTCAAGCGGTATTTTGAAAGGTTGTCCAACGCCCGGTCAGCGCCATAGAATTTGTAAACGCGTTGGATTTCATCACTCAAACATCCAACTCCTCCACAAACCGCGCGTTTTCCTGAATGTACTGGAACCGCAGCTCGGGCTTTTTCCCCATCAGACGCTCAACCAGATCGCCGGTTTCGCCCGGTTCATCCTCGTCAATCGTGACGCGGATCAATTTGCGGGTGGCGGGGTTCATCGTGGTGTCTTTCAAATCCTTCGCATCCATCTCGCCCAGGCCTTTGAAGCGTGACACGTCAATCTTGCCCTTCCCGCCAAGGCCTTTTTCAAGCCACGCATCGCGTTCAGCCTCGTCAATGCAATAGACGCGTTTTGACCCTTGGGTCAGCCGGTACAGGGGTGGGCAGGCAAGGTAGAGATGCCCGGCATCAATCATCGGGCGCATCTGGGTAAAGAAGAACGTCATCAACAGCGCCGCAATATGGGCACCGTCGACATCCGCATCGGTCATGATGATGATCTTGTCATACCGCAGGTCATCCACATTAAACCGGGTGCCTAGGCCAACTCCAAGCGCCTGTGTCAGGTCAGAAATCTCGGCATTGGTGCCGATCTTGGAACTGGCCGCGCCCAACACGTTCAGAATTTTCCCGCGCAGAGGCAAAAGTGCCTGATTAACCCGGTTGCGGGCCATCTTGGCCGATCCACCCGCGCTGTCGCCCTCGACAATGAACAATTCGGTGCCGTCACGGGTGTTGGACGAACAATCGGTCAATTTCCCCGGCAGGCGCAGCTTTTTGGTCGCGGTTTTACGCGCGGTTTCCTTTTCCTGACGGCGGCGCAGGCGTTCCTCGGCCCTGAGAACCAGAAAATCAAGGATCGCCCCGGCGGATTTCGTATCCGCCGCCAACCAGTTGTCGAAATGATCGCGCACGGAATTTTCGACCATGCGCTGTGCCTCGACCGTGGCAAGGCGATCTTTGGTCTGACCGACAAATTCCGGTTCACGGATGAAACAGGATACCAATGCGCCGGCCCCGGTGGTCAGGTCCTCACGTGTGATAGTGGCGGCCTTTTTATTGTTCAATAGCTCGCCGTAGGCCTTGATGCCTTTCAGGATTGCCGCCCAAAACCCGGCCTCGTGCGTGCCGCCCTCGGGCGTGGGGACGGTGTTACAATAGGACTGGATGAACCCGTCACGTGACGGGGTCCAGTTGATCGCCCATTCTACCTTGCCCGGCACCTGAAATTTTTCAAACGATACCGATCCGGCAAAGGGCATCTCCGCATAGGTCGTGGCACCGCCCATGGTCTCGGTCAGGTAATCGGCCAACCCACCGGGAAAGTGAAACTTCGCCTCGGTTGGGGTTTCGCCGTCGCTGATGCCAGTTTTCCAACGAATTTCCACGCCCGAGAACAGGTAGGCCTTGGAGCGCGCCATCTTGAACAATCGCGCGGGTTTAAGCTTGAGCGACCCAAAGATGTCCGGGTCCGGGTGGAATGTGACGGCTGTGCCGCGCCGGTTTGGCGCGCTACCGATTTTTTCAAGCTTGCCTTGCGGCAGGCCGCGCGAAAATTCCATCGCGAACAGCTCTTTGTTGCGGGCCACTTCGACGCGCAGGTGATCCGACAGGGCATTGACCACTGATGAACCGACACCGTGCAAACCGCCGGAGGTTTGATAACTGTCACCGGAAAACTTGCCGCCTGCATTCAGCGTACAAAAGATGATCTCAAGCGCGGATTTCTTTGGGTCTTTGGGGTGCGGCCCGGTGGGGATGCCCCGCCCGTTGTCACGCACGGACACATGGCCGTTTTCGTGCAGCTCCACCTCGATCCAGGTGGCGTGCCCTGCAACAGCCTCGTCCATCGAATTGTCGATGATTTCAGCAACCATATGGTGCAGCGCGCGATCATCCTTGCCGCCGATATACATGCCTGGGCGCAGGCGCACGTGTTCCATATCCTCAAGCACCTGGATCGAGGAGGCATCATAATCACCAGAGGATGTAGCGGCATCAAGAAGGTCGGACATTCGGGGGCTGCTCTTATTGTTTTTGGTTTTGGCGATTATGGCAGGCACAGCCCGGCAGATAAAGCTGTATCATGCCTTCAACTGTCCTCGCGCCACTTACCCATCGTCTCGCGTGCGATTCTGGCAAACATCACAACATCTATTCCAACAGCCAGGAACTGAGCGCCCCAATCACGATACTTCAGAGCAGTTTCGTGATCCGTGGCAAGGATACCCGCGGCCTTATCCGATGCAGAAATCCGCGACAGGGCATCTTGAATAGCAGCCTGTACTTCGGGGGCGTTGCTGTTGCCCACATGCCCCATGTCATTGCCAAGGTCCGAGGGGCCGATGAACACACCATCGACACCCTCAACTTGCAATATCTCGTCCAACGCATCTAACCCGGCTCGCGTTTCGATTTGCACCAGCAAACACATCTGATCATTCGCAGTGGCGGTGTAGTCCGGAATTTTCGAAAACTGCGACGCGCGCGCCAATGCGGCACCTGACCCACGAATGCCCTCAGGTGGGTACCGCATAGCGGCGGCCAAATTTTGGGCTTCGTCCGCGCTTTCCACCATCGGGATAAGTAAGGTCTGTGCGCCCACGTCCAAAACCTGTTTGATCAACCATGTTTCGCCCATTGGTAAGCGCACAACAGGTTGGGAATGCTTGCCATCCAGAACCTGCAATTGTTGGATGATGCTTCGCAAGTCGTTTGGCGCATGTTCACCGTCAATGACCAGCCAATCAAACTCGGCGGTGGCCAAAACCTCGGTTGGGTATGCATCTGCAAATCCGGCCCAACATCCGTATTGCATGTCGCCCATGGCGAGCGCGGATTTGAATGCGTTTATGGGTGCGGGCAAGACAAAGCTCCTTTTGATGCTACGCGACGGATTAAAGACACTTTGTGCTGGAAGCGCAACGTCGCAACTCACGGCCCGAGGAGGCGATCTTTGATCGCGGACGAGGTGACCAGTGCGCGCATCGCGCGCGCATTTTCTTTAAACAACTATCCGGCTTTACATTACGCGAATTTGCACCGACTTCTTAGGCATGAATGATCAAGCCAAAGGATTATTGTTCACAACGCTTGGGGTGCTTTTTGTGGTGCCTGATTCCCTGTTCGTGCGACTGATTGAGGCTGATCCACTTGCCACCGCCTTTTGGCGTGGCGCTTCGTCCGGAACGATCATACTCATTGGGCTGTTGTTGTTTGGCGGCGCAAAAGGGTTTCGCGCTGTTTACGCGACGGGATGGCCAGCAGTGATTTACACGCTGCTTGTGGCGGCCACGACAGTTGGCTTTGTAAAGGCTGTCACTCAAACCAGCGTGGCAAACGTGGTTTTCATATTCGCCTCGACCCCGGTGTTCGCCGCTGTTTTTAGTCGGATTTTTCTGGGTGAACCGATCCGACGGCGGATGGTGCTAACAATGGCGGTGGTGTTGTTTGGTCTTGGGATCATTGCTTATGGATCCGGCGAATCCGAGATTTCGTCGTGGCAAGGTGACGCTTGGGCGCTTTTTGTGGCGGCAAGTTATGCGGCTGCGCTGACCGCCGTGCGTAAAATCAAAGACGTGTCCATGATCCCGGCAATACCGGTTGCCTATATCGGTGCGGCCCTGCTGATTTCGCCTTTTACTACGCCTCTGGCGCCTGTTGCCGACCAATGGCACCTCCTTTTAGGGCACGGGTTTTTTATTGCGGTCGCCACGTGTTTCTTAACATTGGGCCCGCGGTACATCAGCTCTGCGGAAGTGTCATTGTTGATCCTTCTGGAATCGGTTTTGGCGCCGATCCTTGTCTGGGTCGTTATCGGCGAAGACCCAGGGCAATTGGCGATTGTTGGCGGTGTAATTGTGATCGGCGCGCTGCTCGTTTCCAATGCTGTGGCGCTGCGACGACGTGCCAGAGCGTCGCATCAATAAAATAACGCGCTATACATTCCCGCACGGGCGTATTAAACGCCGTCGATTGCCACCTTTTGGTGGCGCTCTGGCAATCGCCCTGATCCGGCTTCGACATTAAAGAAAAGTTTACCGTGAAAAAATCTCTCGCAGACGCGCTCGAACATCGTGGATACACGACGCTTACTCCCGTGCAGGAGGCAGTCACAGAACCCGGCCTCGTCGGTGCGGATCTGCTGGTATCAGCGCAGACCGGTTCAGGGAAAACTCTGGGATTTGGGCTTGCTATCGCGCCAACGATCTTGAGCGATGACGAAAAATTCTCCTCCGCAGCACTGCCATTGGCGTTGGTTATTGCTCCGACGCGCGAGCTTGCTATGCAGGTCAAACGTGAACTTGCATGGCTTTATGCCATGGCGGGTGCCGTTGTAACATCTTGCGTTGGCGGGATGGACATGCGCGACGAACGCCGAAGCCTAGCACGCGGTGCCCACATTGTCGTGGCCACGCCGGGTCGCTTGCGTGATCACATCATGCGCGGTTCGATTGACCTAAGTGCCATACGCGCCGTCGTTCTGGACGAAGCCGATGAAATGCTGGACCTCGGGTTCCGTGAAGACCTTGAGTTTATTCTGGGTGAATCTCCCGAAGATCGTCAAACTCTGATGTTCTCTGCCACCGTTCCGGCGCAGATCGTCAAACTGGCAAAAAGTTACCAAAAGGACGCCGTGCGCGTCTCGACCAAATCTGAAAGCACACAGCACTCGGACATCGAATATCACGCAATGACGGTATCCGCCCGGGACGGTGAAAACGCAATTATCAATGTGTTGCGGTATTATGAGGCCCCAAATGCCATCGTGTTTTGCAACACGCGTGCGATGGTCAATCGCCTGACAACCCGCCTGTCCAATCGCGGTTTTTCGGTTGTGGCGCTGTCGGGGGAGTTATCCCAAAATGAACGCACCCACGCCCTTCAGGCGATGCGTGACGGGCGTGCGCGGGTTTGTGTGGCCACCGATGTCGCCGCGCGTGGGATCGATTTGCCGAACCTTGATCTGGTTGTGCATGCCGAATTGCCATCTAATCACGAAACAGTATTGCACCGCTCTGGTCGTACCGGCCGGGCAGGACGCAAGGGTGTGAGTGCACTGATTGTAGAACCAAAATCGCGCAGAAAAGCAGAGCGGATTTTGGGTTCGGCCAAAGTGTCCGCGACATGGACCGAAGCACCATCAGCTGACGCTGTGAAATCGCGAGATCAGGAACGCATGCTGGCCGATCCGGCATGGCAGGAAGATATTGCAGAATCCGATGCGGCCGCAGTGGAAACGCTTGTTGGGCGCTTTACACCTGCGCAAATGGCATCGGCCTATCTGAAACTCTACTATGAACGCTATTCAGCACCTGAAGAGCTTTCGGCCGTGGGTGAAAAACCTGCCCCTCGGGCGCCTTTTGGCCCCAGCGTTTGGTTTTCTATTCCGGGTGGGCGTGAACAAGACGCAGAGCCGCGCCGCCTGTTGCCAATGTTGTGCAAAGCTGGCGACATAACCAAGGATGACATTGGCGCAATCCGCATTCAACAAGATGCATCGTACATAGAAATTCGCCAGGAAAGTGTCGCTGCATTTTTGGCGGCAATCGGCCCCGACATGAAAGTCGAAGATGGGGCCCAGATGAAACGTTTGGACAATCCACCGTCTTTCGCCAAATCACCACGTCCGGGCCCCGCACGAGGCAAACCTCGCGGCGATGGGCACCGTGGCAAGCCGCGTGACGATGGACCACGAGGCAAACCACGTGATGCCGGGGCGCCACGCGGTAAGCCTCGTGATGAGGCGCCAGCGCGCGAAAAGTCGCAGAAATACTCTCCGTTGCAAAACGAAGGACAGGAATCCGCGCCAAAATGGGACAAACCCAAACCCTCTGGAACGACCAAACCCGTCGATTGGAACGATGATCCCGCACCTCGTGTGAAGAAACCCAAGCCGGGTGCAAAACGAGACAAACCAAAATTCTCCCGCGCCGCCAAGCCGGAACATTCGCCCGACGTAGTTGCGCCCAAGGCCCCAAGCCGTAAACCAGATGGTCGCAAACCAGACGGAGGCAAACCACGCGGTGCCAACAACCCAAGTCAAAGCCTGAAAGGGCCACCGCCCCCGAAGGGCAAGTCTAGCAGCAAAAAGAACAAGGCACGCGCGCAAGTAAGGGCAGCAACTAAATCTGGTGGGAAACCCGGTCGGGGCGGCAATTCAGCGCCACGTCGGGGTAAATCTTAACCGCCTCTAGAAATCGACGTCAACGCCGGGCAGGTGCAACGATTTGATAAGATCACGTAGTTCCTGACGGGCGGCGACGTTCGAGATGTTTAATTGCTTTACGCCAACATCTTTGAGGTCCAGCAAGGTCAATCCGCGAGGGAACAATTCGCGGAAAATGACCCGTTCGTTGAAACCTGGGGCGATGCGAAACCCAATCCGCTTGGCGAGGTTTTCCAACGCTTCGCCCATCTTCTTTTTGTTGACCATGTTTTGCGCGCCCAGACGGTTGCGCACTACGACCCAATCGATTGGCTTTAGCCCGGCCTGCGCCCGCAATTGCCGCGCATTCCATACCATTTCAGAATAAACTGACGGTTTCAGGATTTTGCGCGCGTCTGCATCCACGTGCGCCAACAGATCAAAATCAACAAAACTGTCGTTTAACGGCGTCACCAAGGTATCGGCCAAACTGTGGGCTACCTGACTAAGGCGCGTGTGCGAACCGGGGCAATCAATAACGATGAAATCGCTGTCAGGCTCCAACGCGGCAACCGCCTCGGACAGGCGACGGTCATATACGTTTTCCCCGGGGCGCAGACTGTCCGGATCCACGTCAGGTAGATCGTGATACAAAGGGCTTGGTAAATCCAAGCCGGATTTCTCCATGAATTGCCGCCGGTTGTCGACGTAGCGGCCAAACGTTTTTTGACGCAGATCCAGATCAAGCCCGTTGACCTTATGACCCATGCGCGACAATGCGGTGGCCACATGCATCGATACAGTCGATTTGCCTGCACCGCCTTTTTCGTTGCCGACGACGATAATATGCGCCATGTCCCGTTCCCTTACTTTCACGTTCTTTGACGTGTCATGTTTGCGCTACATTATCTCTCGCGTGATGGATTGGAAAGGGTGCCTTACGTCTCATTCTGGCGCGCGTGGCTAGCGGAATTCTGCCGCTTTGCGGAATGCGCGGATTTCCCCCGACGGAAAACGAACAGTGCTCCGTTTACCCCTCACACGCGGGCCTCTGTCCCGCACAATGAGGGAGAGTGAGATGGCTTTAAGGAAATCTGGATTTGCATTTGTCGGTATCGTGTCGTTGCTGTGTGATGTCGGTTCAATCGTCTACGCCGAAGAGGTGATTGAACCCATTGATCAACATGCGCTGAATACCATGGTTGTGGATGGCGCTGCGGGAGAGGCGTTTGAATTCGCCTTTGAAGCGGGTGATGAATTAACAGAATTTAGTTTTGATGCCGCACGAGGGGTTGGCGCGAATATAGGGGAGGGGCGCCGGTTCTCACGATTTCCGCGCGCGGATCTGGCGGGACCGACCGAATGGGCAAACCATTTTCCCAAACGTGAAGGTGGGGCCAATGCAACATCGTGTATCGCCTGTCACAACGCGCCGCTGGCCAATGGTGCAGGTGACGTGGCGTTGAATGCAGTGATTGATCCGGCCCACACCGGTGATCCATCTCTCTATTTAGAACGCAACACATTGCCGTTATTCGCACTGGGCATCCCGCAAAGGTTGGCCGAAGAGATCAGCATGGACCTTTATGCGCAGGAAAACGCGCTTCGCGTTCTGGCGTGTGACAAAGGCAGCGCAACCACCCTTTTGATGGCCAAGGGCGTGGATTATGGGCAACTCAGTGCCGTGCGTCACCAAGCTGAACCTTGCCTTGTCGAATGGGACACCTCCGCATTGAACGGGATCGATGGCGATCTGGTGATCAAACCATTTGGGTGGAAGGGCAATCAACCAACCATCCGCGCCTTTACGCGCGGCGCGGCGCATAACGAATTGGGTTTGCAGGCTGTTGAACTGGTTGGCGATCAGGATGGCGATTATGATGGTGTTATCAATGAGTTGAGTGTTGGAGATATGACAGCGCTGAGCATTTACATGGCAGCACTTGAGCGCCCTGTCAGTACGCTGGAGTTGGCCGACCTGGGTTTGATTGAGATGGAAAATGACCAACGCTCCAAGATTTGGATTGGCGAGGCACGGTTCGCCGAGGCCGGATGCAGTGCCTGTCACACGCCGTCGATGGTGCTCAGCCAACCGGTGTTCAGTGAACCCAGCATGGTTGCAGGGTTCTACGACGAGGTCTTTCCAGACGGATCTGCTCCGGCGCAACGTGGGTTGATGATGGACAGCCGTATCGCTTTTGACCTGACCGCTGATCAACCTAACAACCAGATTGAATTGCCTGACGGAAGCACGCACCACCTGGGTGCGGTAACCGTTGACGCAGATGGCACGGCCGTTGCGCGGTGGTTCACAGATTTCCGGCGCCACAACATGGGCCCGGAGCTGGCAGACCCCTCTGATCCACTGGGTATTGGTGCATCTATGTTTCTGACGCGGTCTCTGGCAGGTGTTGGTTCAACCGGGCCCTGGTTGCATGATGGTCGGGCCACGTCGCTGAATGAAGCGATCCTTGCACATGGCGGTGACGCATTGGAGAGCCGAGTAAAATATTCGAAAATGAGTCCGGAAGAACAGAGCGAGATTGTCGCATTTTTAGATAGTCTGGTGATTTACAAAGCCGGTGGCGAAGAAGATCATTGATAGCGTCGCGCCCATTCAATGTGGATGGGCGCGGATCTTGAGAAAGTTGACCCATCCGTATCCAAGATTTCGGATAGACCAGCAACTTCAGTATCTTCAGATGGTTTTTCGCAAACGGGCGGCGTCCTCAAAGTACCTCAAAGACAAAGATTTGAGCCCCAAGGTCTGGCTCGGACAACAGATATGGTCTGAATTCCGGAGAGCACCCCACCAGTTGGATGGATGTTCCAACAGAGAGGTCTTTGATTTTCTGCTTCAATCCCTGTTCTTTGTAGGTATCAGGCCGCACGTTGAAAATTACATGCCCACCCGAGCGCGTCACACGAATGAATTCGTCGAGGCAATCCGGTGGCGCGTGTCCCGGACCGAGTGATCCAAAACAGGTTGTCGTGGCGAAGCTATTGTCAGGCTCTGGTATGGCGCGAGCCAAATCGTGTTCGTATAGCCGGGTGTAGACACTTAACCTCTGAGCACGCCGGAGCATGGCCGGTGAAATGTCGATCCCAACGATATTTGTGAACCCAAGTATCGTAAGCGTTTCGCCGACGAGGCCTGTGCCGCATCCCGCGTCGAGTATTGGGCCATCTTCATTTTTTACG
>Ga0209344_10001188_pt1 | contig 35771 bp, 33 predicted proteins | sample Cruoilmetagenom6_FD_187293 | JGI IMG/M metagenome (GOLD analysis project Ga0209344, IMG submission 187293) | Oil polluted marine microbial communities from Coal Oil Point, Santa Barbara, California, USA - Santa Barbara Oil Seep Sample 6 (SPAdes)... | ecosystem: Environmental > Aquatic > Marine...
GGTTGGCGGCATTATTGGTAGACCACTGAGCCAATATCACCATGGCTAATAGTGCCACCATGGTGAAGCCTCCGCCCTGGCCTTGAATGACGGTGACGGGGTTCCAGTCACCTGCCGCGATAAAGGATACGCCACCAATCAAGGCAACCCAGGCCTGGGTCGCAGGCAAAGCCAGGAACTGTGCGACGAAAACGTTGCGATTGCGGGCGAAGAAGCTGCGTTGTCCTCCAGGTGTGCGTAGGAAGCGGGTCAAGTTGGGGATATCCACCGCTAGTGCTGACCAAAAAGCCATGTTGGCGAAGAACAGCGCTAAAGGCACTACTTGTTGATCGCCAACAAACGTCCAGATATTGATGCCGTTGGTCTCAGCTAACACGTTGAGCGTGAAGTACATCCAGACTGAGATGGCGACGATGCAGGGGGCGGCGATAGAGGCGAGTAATTCTACTGCACGAATGCCGAGAGCGGTGTTAACGATCTGCACTACCGCGAAAAGCACGTACCACAATACCCAATTATCAAACCCCCACAGGTACTCCACAATGCCGTTAAGGGCCAGGGCGCCGAGGTAAGTTTGTACACCGAACCAAATGGCAGCGACCACGCCCCTGGAGACCGCAGGTAGATGCGTGCCCTTGAGCCCAAAGGGGGCGCGTAAGTAGACGGCAAAAGAGAGACCGTGTTCTGTACCAATATCAGCGGTAAGACTCATGACGATGCCAAGCACAAGATTGGCAAAGAAGATGATCGCCACGACCTGAATCAGTGGTAGGCCAGCAACACCACCCGCGCCGAGTTGGAAGGTGGCAATGATGACGGCCATCCCAATCCATAACCATATAAAGCCAAAGAAACCAATCGTTCGCTGATTCAACCAGACCGGCAAAATGGAGGCTTCCAGCAAGTTCTTGTGGCTATTGTCTGATCCATCCGACGTTGCTGATTCGTTGATATGTTTTGTATGTCCCATTGCATTGTTCCCCTGAATTGTTGGTAGTCAGTTTTGGTGACAATGGCGTGCTCATTTTTAAAGTTATAAAATGTAGTATGGATACAAAAAACATTATCTGGCAAGTGGTGCGCTGTAATTCTGCGGCGCAGACGGGCGTTAAATAATCTAATATTTTGTTTTGCATAGAAAAAATTACACGAAATCTTGGTGAGTATCAGTTTGAGGGTGTTTGGCAGGCTGTTACCGATTTTGCGCGGCTCAAAAGGCAGGGTGGGAAGTGTTAAGATATAACAATTTACGTGTATCTTTGCCTCGATGGTGATAGCTAAGCAGGACTTGGTAATAACTAGGGATGGATAAGTTTGTGGAGGATGTGGTTCTGACCATTGACGAGAGTTCTAACAGCGTTCAAGAAGGGCAAGCGCCACGCTATGCCAAGATTCAAGAATCGTTACGCGATGCCATTCTGTCTCAGCGTTTGCCGCCCAGCTTGGTGCTGCTTGAGGGGCCGCTGGCGAGAATGTATGGAACCAGTCGCGGGCCAGTGCGCAAGGCGCTTGAGCTGTTGCATCAGGAGGGGTTGATCAGTCGCTTTGAGGGGCGCGGTTTTTTGGCGACCTCAGAGCCTGAAACGGTCACGCCGGAGCGTCAGACGCTGACGCCGGAGATGTTGGGTCTCGCCTCTGATTATAAGTCCCAGATCGATGCTCGTCCGATTTCTGACCGCATATACGCCGAGGTGGAAGAGGCTGTTGCCACATGCTTAGCCTTTGGTCATTTTCGCATCGTTGAGACGACGCTTAGTGAATATTATGGCGTCAGTCGTACGGTCGCCAGGCAAGTGCTGGGACGCCTTCGTAACCAAAGGTTGGTAGAAAAAGATAATTACTCGCACTGGTTGGCGGGGCCTCTTACTGCCCAGGCAGTGGCTGAAGATTTCGAAATTCGTGCGCTGCTTGAACCGGCGGCTCTTAGGGCTTCAGGCCCTCTGCTGGATAAAGCTGAACTAGAGGCGATGAAAGCAAACACTCAGCGCTTGATTGACCATCCTGAACTACAGAGTGCGGAGTCGATCACACGCCTTGAGCAAGATTTGCATCAGCGATGCCTGCGTCATTACCGAAACCGCAAGGCTTGCGAGATGATTGCTCAGAGTCAGCTGCCGGTCATCGTAAACCGTATGTTTTTTCAAACGGTCGGTGTGCCCCCGAACGAGCCCCTTTTGAGGGAGCATCAGTTGGTGCTTGATCATCTATTGTTTGGTGCTTTCGATGCTGCCGCTTCAAGTTTACAAGCGCATCTCCAGGCGGCTGCCGAGCGTACCCGGCGCCGGCTAAAGGTATTGTCAGTTTTTCCAGAGCCAGACCTCCCGCCTTACCTGCTCAAAATTTCTTGAGCCGCTCTCTTTGAACGCCCCTGTTGTCCTGTTAAAGCGCTAGCTACTTGCGATAAGGGCAGTTTCTAGCGCTTTGGGTTCTCTTCTGAAACGTAACCTGGATTTAAAAGTCAAAAAAATGCCCAATTTTGGGGCGTTTCCATAGTTTTCAGCTCTCCTTCAAAAATGTGCTGCACCATGCAGTCTGGGTTTTTGCTGTCAAAATTCATGAATTTATCGAGCTTATAGCCTTATTTTTGGGCTTTTTAGCGATTTTTTGCCTTTTTGGTGCGATTTGAAACGATGCATTGAGCATTTTTGGGTGTCGATAATACTTCATTGACAAAAATGACTGTTGTGTCCAATCTTCAATTTATGGCGTTTGGTGACAGTGATCATTCGCCTGCTGCAAGCACACCATGACCAAGTATTAATAACGAGGTGTTCAAAATGGCTAAAAAAGAGATTCTCTGCGCATTTGGTGTTGACGTTGATGCCGTCGCTGGCTGGCTGGGGTCGTACGGTGGTGAGGATTCGCCCGACGATATTTCCCGCGGTTTGTTTGCTGGTGAAGTAGGGGCGCCGCGTCTGCTTAAACTGTTTGAGCGCTACAACCTGAAGACGACCTGGTTCATTCCCGGCCACAGCATTGAGACTTTTCCGGAGCAGATGAAAGCGGTCGTTGATGCTGGTCACGAGGTTGGCGTTCATGGCTATAGCCACGAAAATCCGATCGCTATGACGCGAGAGCAAGAGCGGGACGTGCTCGACTACAACATCGAGCTGGTCACCAAGCTATCTGGTAAGCGACCGACAGGCTATGTGGCACCGTGGTGGGAGTTCAGTCCGGTCACCAATGAGCTTTTACTTGAGCGTGGCATTAAGTATGACCACAGCTTAATGCACAATGATTTCCACCCCTATTACGTACGCGTCGGCGACTCCTGGACAAAGATTGATTACTCCAAACCTGCAAAGGAATGGATGAAACCGCTGGTTCGCGGCGAGGAAACCGATTTGATCGAGATTCCTGCCAACTGGTATCTCGATGACCTCCCACCGATGATGTTCATCAAAAAGTCGCCTAACAGTCATGGTTTTGTTAGCCCACGCCACTTGGGTGAAATGTGGCAAGACCAGTTTGATTGGGTCTACCGCGAGAACGACTACGCGGTGTTTACCATGACCATTCACCCTGATGTTTCGGGCCGCCCTCAAGTGCTGATGATGCTTGAGCGTCTGATTGAACATATGCAGAGCCATGAGGGTGTGCGCTTCTGTACCTTCGATGAGATCGCTGATGACTTCGCTAAGCGCAGCCCGCGCAGCTAATGCCGATAAGCATTGTTAATAATACAAAACGACAATTGAAAAGAGGGTGAAGTCGATGGCTGAGCCAAATCCAATTACGACTTCCGAGGCAAGTCAGCACGCTGATGAGCCCTGGAATGCTGTCATCACCAAAAAACAGATCGGCTATGCCTCGCTGGTTTGTTTCATTGCCTGGGTGGCGTCGGTCTACGACTACACCCTGTTTGGAACCTTACTGCCCGTGATTGCCGAAGACTTTGGCTGGAGTGCTGCCAAGGCGACCGCGATTAATACTTACGCCACGATAGGGGTATTTCTTGTTTCATTGGTCGTCGGTTTTCTGATTGACCGCTATGGGCGCAAGAAGACGTTAATCATGTTGGTGATTGGCGGTGCCGTCAGTTCTGGCCTGTCGGGGGTCGCCATTGGTGCTGCTTCAATGGTGATCATCCGCGCCTTTTCTGGCTTTGCAGTTTCTGAGGAGGTGGTGAATGCCGTCTACCTTAATGAGATCTACAAGAAGGCCAAGGGACGCGGCTTTATGTATAGCCTGGTTCAGAGTGGTTGGCCGGTAGGTGCGCTGCTGGCTGCGGGGATGACGTCGCTGCTGTTACCTGTGGTGGGCTGGCGTGGCAGCTTCTTTGTGGCCGCCTGTGCCTCAATCATTGTCATCGTGATGGCCGTCAGACTTCCTGAATCGCCAGTATTTGCTGCGATTAAGGAAGTCGAACGTCGTCGTAAGTCAGGAGATGCTGAAGGAGCCGCCAAGCTGGCTGCTGAACAAGATCTTGAAGTCGATACAGGCAGTAACTTGGGGCTGAAGGGCGTTTTTGCGCCGGAATTACGTCGCCATACTATCTCTCTATCATTGGTTTGGTTGTTCAGTTGGATGGCTATTCAGGTCTTCGCTGTGCTGGGCACGACAGTGCTAGTGGAAGCGAAGGGGGTGAGTTTTGAAAACTCTCTTTACGTGTTGATCCTGGCCAACGCGGTTGGCTTTGTCGGCTACCTGAGCCATGGCTTGGTCGGAGATCGTATCGGCCGCCGCAACACCGTACTGATGGGGTTCCTGCTGGGGGGTATAGCCAGCATCATTATGTTGCTTGGCCCGGCCAATGACAGCTTTATCTACATGATGTACGCCGTCACTCTGTTTTTCCTGCTTGGCCCTTTTGCGGCAATTCTGTTCTATATGGGCGAATCTTTCCCTGCGCACGTTCGCGGTACGGGGACTAACGTGGCCCACGTAATGGCCCCGGTAGGCGCGATTATTGGTTCTGGCTTGGTCTCCATACTGCTGACGATTGGCGTCAGTATGACCTGGGCAGCGATTTTGGCGGGCTCTTTGCCATTGGTTCTCAGCGGCTTATTGATGTTCGGTACGCGCCATGTGGATCACCTCGAAAATGACCCAATAGAGGAGGCTGTGGCATGAGCGTATTAGCGCGCGACGATGGTTTGGCAGGCAAGGTGGCCATCATCTCAGGTGCCGCTAGCGGCATTGGCCAAGCCCTTGCCGTCAGCTATGCCAAAGCTGGCGTTAAGGTAGTGGCAGGTTACTACCCAAATGACCCCCACGATGTCGAGGAAACGGTTTCCGCCGTAAAAGCCATTGGCGGAGAGTGTGTGGCGGTTGCCTTAGATGTTAGAGATGCTAGTCAATGCGATCACTTTGCGCAGACGGCCATCGACACCTTTGGTGCCCTACACATCGTTGTTGCCGGTGCAGGCATTCTGCGCCAGGCACCCTTAGGAGAGCTTACCGATCAAGCATGGGATGACATGCTGTCAGTAGACTTGACGGGTGTAATGAGAGTCTTCCGTAGCGCTTCCAAGTTAATGCAGGAGGGCGGCGCGATGGTGGCTATCTCCTCTATCGCCGGTGGCGTGTATGGGTGGGATAACCACGCCCATTATGCGGCAGCCAAAAGTGGCTTAGTAGGCTTAGTAAAGTCTCTGGCAGTTGAGCTCGCCCCCCGAGGTATTCGTGTTAATACCCTGATTCCAGGACTGATCGAGACGCCTCAGTCGTTGGATCCCGTTAATTCGCTGGGGCCAGACGGCTTAGCGGCAGCCGGCAAATCAATCCCCTTGGGGCGTGTTGGGTATGCCGATGAAGCTGCCCGTACTGCGCGTTTTCTGAGCAGTGACGATGCAGCCTACGTAACAGGCCAGCAACTGGTGGTCGATGGCGGCTTGACCGTTCGTTGGCCGAGCTAATCGTTTGCCTATGAAGCAAGGAGACATCCTCGCTTCTTTTATTTAATAAGCTGGGTGATCCTTATGTCTAAAAAACTTCAGGGACAAGTTGCTCTTGTCGTGGGTGGCGCTAGCGGTATCGGCCGGGCTATTGCGGAGTGTTTTCATGCGGAAGGAGCCACCGTTGCCTTGGCTGATCTCAATCTTGAGGCATGTGAAGAAATAGCAGTATTACTCGGCGACAGTGCAACTCATCATAGTGTCGATGTCGCAGATGAATCGTCTGTTCAGTCGATGGTTGGTGAGGTGATTAATCATCACCAGGCTATTGATGTGCTGGTCAATTGCGCGGGTATTCTGGATGAAACGCCTTTCTTAGACATGTCTGCTGAGACGTTCGATCGAATGATCAGTATTAATCTGCGCGGTGCTTTCTTGGTGGGACGCTATGTTGCCGAGCAGATGGTGAAGCGAAAAAGCGGCCGGATCATCAATATTTCCTCCCAGCTAGCACTCAAGGGAGGCGTGGGCTTATCTCACTACTGCTCAGCGAAGGCTGGGCTATTGGGGCTTACTAAATCGATGGCGAGAGAGTTAGCACCTTATGGGATTCTTACCAATGCCATCGCACCAGGCCCTATTCTAACGCCGATGTTAGAAGGGCTTAGTAAAGAGTGGGTGGCCAATAAAGAAGCCGAACTTCCTCTCGGTCGGTTTGGAACAGCAGAAGAAGTGGCGCCCACGGCGCTTATGCTCGCTGCCTCTCCCGATGGCGATCTTTACCTTGGGCAAACGCTCGGGCCTAACAGTGGCGACGTAATGTAGTGGGCTGAAAATAGACTTATGCTAAGCCTTATTCTTGTAAAGTGGCTTTCCACCACGTTAGTGGTGGTCTGCGTGTCAATTGCAGCCGTTCGCCTGGGCCCTAAGATCGGAGGTGTGTTGGCAGGTACGCCAATAGTGCTGGGCCCAGGCTACTTTTTCATGGTTAGCGAGCAATCCGCCCACTTCGTCGCTGATGCGGCACTGGGCTCCTTGCATGCTATGTTGGCGACGTTGATATTCTGTCTTAGCTACGTGCTGCTGGCTAAACGATTGGGCGCTTTTGCGAGCGTTGCTTGCTCTGCACTTATTTGGGGACTGGCCGCAGCAATAGCGGATCAGCTGCCAGGAGGCGTTTTCCTAGCCTTGGCGCTTTTCGGCATAATGTTACTCTTTTCGCGGGCTTACATTAATTCAATGGGGCTCTCTTCCAAAGCCGTTTCGGCGCCCGTACGTTGGGGAGACTTGCTCGTTCGCGGTGTGTTAGCGGGCGGTGTTGTCTGCTTGGCGACAATTCTGTTGGTGAATGTCGATCCTGCTGTCTCGGGGATGGTGCTGAGTTTCCCCATCGGTATGTTAATGATTGCTCTGACGCTTCATCAGCGATATGGGGTTGAAGTGGCGCGTGTTACGTTAGCCAATACGCAGCTTGGAATGCTCAGCTTAGTAGCGTTTAGTGCTGTGTTGAGTGCAAGTGTAGAGTTCTTGCCTTCCAATTTTGCCTATTGGCTTTCATTGTTTTTATCGCTTTTCGTTAGCACTTTTCTGTGGCTTTTTAGTAGGCTGAAGAGTAGCCAAAACGTTGTTTATAAGTCCTGACTTTTACCATAATTGATAGACGAGGTACGCAACAAAGAGCGCCGCGAGCAAGGACACCCCAAGTCGCTGCGCTGGTGGGCACTGCTGAAGAACCTGGAAAACGAGAACCTGACACCCGAACAGCTGGCGGCGCTCCAGGAGTTGGTAGCCGATCAGAGCGCCACTGCCGATGCCTGGGTGATCAAGGAAAAGCTACGCTGGATCCAGAAGGCCCCGACATCCAGATCGGCTCGGTCACGCACACGTTGCTATCGGAACGAGGCTAATTTCATCGCCATGATCTACCTGATTGGCAGCCCGGTGGGCCGCCTGTTCTATCAGGCCAAATCCACATGAAGTGACGAAGAACCTTAAAGAAATCCTCATCTCGTCAAGACTCTCTGCTGTTAATTCTCTCAATGAGCTCGGTGGCTCCGCTAATGTCGGGCAAGCACTCTCCCTGGGCCACGCGCTGGAGTATTGCTTCTTCCTGTTGTTGCAGTGAAACGGCCTTTGAGGCAATAGTCCCTGCTTCTTGAGCAGGTACTACAAGAACACCGTTCTCATCAGCAAGGATAATATCACCGGGGTGGATAACGAGCCCCCCGACACTAACCGGAAGATTCATGGTGCCTCCTAGTCCCGCCAGCTTGGTGGTCAGTGCCGACACACCGCGGCACCATACTGGGAACTCCTGTTCGCGGATGGATTGTGCATCCGTCGCCATACCGTCGATGATGACCCCGGCGACCCCCAACCCCTTGGCTACCTGGGTCATTACCCCGCCCCAGCAGGCGTGCCGGTCGTCGCCTTGCCGGTCGATGACCAATACATCCCCCGGCCGAACCAGACGCATCGCATGATTGAGTAGGGTGCCATCCGTGGGCGGTAGGGAAAGTGTGACGGCGGTTCCCACCACTCGCGTCCGGGCAAGCAAAGAGTGGATAGCCGGGTCGACGAATCCGCTGTCCCGAAAGTGGCCGATAGTGGCCGTCTCGCAGTCTTGTAGTTGCCGGCTGATGTGGGCGTCGATCGCTGTAGGCATCGGACCGATGTGATACATAGATATCTCCTGATGGTCAGATCAAACTGGGTAGAAATGTGATGAGCGAGGGCAGGAAGAACAGCACTAGCATGCCGAACAGGAAACAGATAACGATCGGCCAAGCGGCGGCGAAGATCGTCTGCATCGGTACCGACGGCGCCCCACCCTTGATCGCAAACAGGTTGTAGCCGAAAGGTGGTGTCAGGCTGCCGACCGAAATATTGATCAAGAACAGGGTCCAGAACCAGATCGGATCGAAGCCATAGAGCTTGACCAGCGGTGCATAAATGGGGATGACGACCATCATGAACGCGATCTGATCGATGAACATGCACGCAAAGAACGGCACGAGCATCAACAACAACAGCATCCACGCGGGATCAAGCTCCAGGCTGGTGGCCAGTCCGACCAGGCCTGAAGTCGCCCCTGCGAAGGAGAGCAGCTGACTGAATAGTTTCGAGCAGGCCAGGATAGCGATGATCATGGCGCTGATGCCTAACGACGAGAGTATCGCCTGTTTCGCCATGTCGAGGGTGAAGCGACGGTAATAGACCGCAACCAGCATGGCACCGAGCACGCCGGTGGCCGCAGACTCGGAAGGCGTGGCGACCCCCAGCATGATCAGGCCGAGTACCGAGAAGATGATGATGCTGAACGGTGCCATGTCCAGCAGCGCCTTGCCGCGCGCGCGCCAAGTTCCGCCCCCACTCTCGTCGGCAGCGGGTGCCAGGGAGGGATTGAGCATCAGCTTTAACATGACATAGCCGACAAACAACCCCGCCAGGAGGATACCGGGAATGATACCGGCGATCAGTAGCCGTGCGATCGAGATATCGACCATGGAGCCGATAATGATGACCAGCAGGCTCGGGGGAATGATCGGCGCCAGGCTGGCGCCGCCCAGGATCAAGCCGATGGAGAGACGGTCATCATATCCCCGCTGCTGCATCGTGGGTAATGCCGAACGACTCAGCATCGCGGTTACCGCCAAAGCCGATCCCGACAGGGCGCCGAACAGGGTGGCAAGCACGATGACGAAGAAGTACAGGCGCCCTTTCATACGTCCCATCAGGGTGTCCAGCGCATCGAAGATGACGTCTATTGAGCCCGACCGAAACAGCAACTCCCCCATCAATACGAACAGCACGATGGTAGTGAGGGTTTCCGATGTAACGGTGCTGTATACGCTGTTGGCGAACATGCCGAAGCCTGCACTGCCCATCAGCCAGATGGTCCCCAGGACATTGATGGTAAGAAAGGCGACGAAGATAGGCACACCCAGCGCAAACAATCCCATCAGTAGGGTGAGCGCGATGCCTAGCGAGATATACCACTCCATGATCAAACCTCCTGCTGTTCGTTGCCGTCATGAGGTATGCCTGGGAATAAGGCATAGCGCAGGAAATACAAGGCGGTATTGATAAAGGCATAGCAGATAAAGATTGATACCCAGTACTTTGGGATATCCAGGCCCAGTGCAGTGGTGGTACCACTGCCGAATTGGCGAAGCGTCTCCTGAATGAGTATCCAGGCGGCGACGGTACAGACCACGCCAGCTGCCAAGGCGATCATTCTGTCATAACGCTGTCGGCTGGCAGGAGATAGTCTTTCGGGCAGGACGGTAATCGCGATATGGCCATTGGTGCGCGCCAGTTCAGGTACGCTCAGTGACACCGCGATACAGAGGAAATAGGCCACTAGTGAACTCGACCACAGGGTCGGGGCGTTGAAGAAATAACGGGCGACCACTTCGATCCAGAAGCATGCGACGATGCCACACAAGGTGGCACCGCCAAGGTAGAACCCGAATCGCGTGATACGATCATGAAGTCTTGCTATCGGGTGGTGCATGTTGATTCCTATTCGGAGGTCGCTGTCATGTTGTTTTGTTCAGCTATCTCTCGCATGGTGCCGACCGCCTCGGGCGACTTGTCGATACCCAGCTGCCAGATGCCTTCGTTGACCAGGGCGTCCAGTCGCTCGGCATCGTCCGGCTGGAAGTGCGTTTCCTGCATGCCTTTTTCCTTCAACGACTCCCACTCCTGCAGTGCTAGTTCATCGAGGATCCCGGCAGTCTCGTTTTCCAGTGCTCTGCCCTGTTCAAGCAGCACAGCCTGTTCTTCTTCATCAAGTGCATTGAACGCAGCTAGGTTTATGAATAGATAGGTATAGGTCTGACCAAAGGTCGGCTTAGAGAAATATCCTGCCACTTCATCCCAGCCAAAATCCTCTACACCGTTGAGCCCCCAAGCAGCCCCATCAATCACCCCACGATCAAGGGAGGAGTACACATCGCCCCCGGACATGAGCACGGGGGTACCTCCCAGCCCTTGTGTAGTGCTGGTGTATGTCGCGCTGCCGCGAATACGACGTCCTTCTAGGCCCGGTGTACCTTCGATGGGTTCCTTGAGTACGTATTGAAAGCCGCTGCTGCCCAGGGGAGGTATCGCTATCAGCTTGAGGCCAAGCTCATTGTAATGTTCATCGATATAATCCCAGAGGCCAGATTCGTGGGTGGCATCAGGGCCGACGAAGACGGCATCCATGGCAGCCCCTACGCCAGTGGTGTTGGTATGATAGGCACCGTGAGTGTAAAGCAGATCGAACACACCGGCCGACACGGGCTGAAGTTGTTCGAAGGGTGAGACGACATCTGGGCCATTCAAGCCGATAGTAAGATCACCTTGGCTGGCCTCTTCCACTCTTTCGATGTAACGCTGAGCGACTTCACGAGTATAGGCGCTGGTCTGGTCATAGCTGGTGAGCATTCTCAACTCAGTGGCCATGGCTTGTGATGCACTTAGCATAAGGATAATGGCAGTAAGGGGACGATTCATTTTTTACCTCATTGTGTTTTACTAATCAGTTAAAGATTCTTTCATGGGATGACTGAATCTAGTCATGGCAGTGACGCTCGGTCAATAGAATCCAGCAAGCTAGTGTTTTTTTATTTTTATGTTTAAGATTAATGAAATTTATACAAGTGGATTTCTAGTCATGAAAACCTCACGACGCTGCACGAAACCATGTTAATTAATATCAATAAAGCACTTTATTGGCGCAAAAAACGTTGAGTTAAAAACTGAAAGCACCATTATAGTGCAAGAAAAAAATTAATAATATAAAGTACTTACAGAAAATAATTGCTTTATATTGTTTAATATTAATTATTTTATAGTTTATTTAAGCTAGTGATTTATAATTAGAAGCAACAGCAGACATGCTATTTTAAGTTATAGAGAGGCGTTATGAGACCTATCCATGACACACTAGACTGGAATCTTCTCAGAACATTTATTGTAATTGTTCAAGAGGGGAGTGTCAGCAAGGCTGCCAATAGGCTTTACCTATCTCAACCCGCGGTTAGTTTGTCCCTTAAACGCTTAGAAGAGCGCCTAGGTCAACGTTTGATAGAGCGTGACAGTCATAGTTTCAATGTGACAAAAGCAGGGCAACTTGTATATAGAGAAGCTATCGATATATATGCCAATGTGGCTAGGCTAGCCGCCTCAGTAGGAGACTTTGACCCGGAAGTGGTCGGCCATGTTTCGCTACTGTTCATCACGGGAATTCAATGCCGGTTTCTCGATAGCGTTTTCGAACGTTTCCATCAGCAATTTCCCCAGATCACGTTCAGCATAGAGGACATGTCCAGCCAGGAAGTGCAGCATGCATTGGCCCAGCGTCAAGGCGCCCTGGGTATCAGCCTGGCGTTGCAGTGTCCGAGCAACCTCAACAGTCAGATACTCGCACGGCAACGATACCGGCTTTATTGCGGTAGAAGCCACACGCTTTTCGGTCGACACAATTTGCCAATGGATAGCCTGAAGAGTGAAAACTATGTCTCTTTTGGCAGCGAGCAACTCGATGGCGTGCTCTCTTCACTTGCGGTGTTCCGTGCCCATCATGGGCTTAAGGGCAACGTCGTAGGCCAGTCAAGCAGCCTCCAGGAGATTCAAAGGATGGTACTTGCCGGATGGGGGATTGGTTGTCTACCCGAGCATCTGGTGCTCCGGGATGTGGCGGAAGGTCGGCTGTGGCCCCTTCCGCCCTATGACGGCGTCGCTGAAATCGACCTGCACGTAATGTGGCATCAGGACGCTCGTTTCAGCGACGCCGAGACCATCTTCATGGAGTTCTTCCTCAATGCCCTGGGCAAGGTGCCCCTCGAAGAACGTCTTACCACCGGGCTTGAGTTGTTCGACGAAACGCCTGATGTCAACCATCCCTTGTGATTGGCGATATCACCGGCTGTACGCCAGATTGAACCAGGTCGTCTTGAGATCCGAGTACTTGTCCAGTGCATGAAGCGACTTGTCGCGACCGAACCCGGATTGCTTCACACCGCCGAAGGGTACGCTGATATCGCCATCGGCATAGCAATTGACCCATACCAAGCCGGCTTGCAGACGCTTTGATACGCGATGTGCGCGGCCAAGGTCACTCGTCCATAGCCCAGCTCCCAGACCGTAGATCGAGTCGTTGGCCAGCGTGATGGCTTCCGCCTCGCTGGAAAAGCGGCCCAGGCCCAGAACCGGCCCGAAGATTTCCTCACGCATGGAGGTGGCGGTTTGGCCTCCCTCCAGAATCGTCGGTTCGACGTACCATCCTCCCTCGACCGGCGATGCGTGTCGCCCGCCGTGATGTAGGGTCATGCCTTCGCTAAGACCTTGCTCGATATACTTAAGCACCTTGGCATGATGCGCGGCGCTGACCAGAGCCCCCATGCGCGTCGCAGGATCTAACGGATCGCCTGCCGGCATGTCCCGTGCAGCCGCAATTAGGCGCGGCAAGAAATCATCGAAGATGGTCTCCTCCACATACAACCTGGAGCCAGCAATACATACCTCACCCTGGTTGGTAAAGATAGCAGCTGCGGCGGCCTGAGCGGCGGCATCCAGGTCTGGGCAGTCGGCGAAGACCAAATGAGGGGACTTGCCGCCGCACTCCAGCCACACCCGCTTGAGGTTGGACTCGCTGGAATAGCGCATAAAGCGCTTGCCGGTGGCGGTGGAACCGGTAAAGGCTAATGCATCAACCTGCGGGTGCATGCCCAGCGCTTCACCAGCGACGGCGCCGTGGCCGGGCGTGACATTGAACACACCGTCCGGCAGGCCGGCTTCCTTCGCTAGCGCGGCAAGCCTCAGAGCACTGAGACTTGAGGCCTCGGCGGGCTTGAGCACGATACTGTTGCCCATTGCCAGTGCCGGTGCAAATTTCCAGGCGGCAATCATCAGCGGGAAGTTCCACGGAACCACGGCGGCGACCACGCCGAGCGGCTCGCGGGTAATGGTGGCGTGGACATCTTCGCCGGTGGGGGCGATTTCGTCATACTGCTTGTCGATGGCTTCGGCATACCATGCAACGCAGCGTACCGTTTCCGGCAAATCGAAAGCCAGACTATCGGCGATTGGCTTGCCCATTTCGAGTGTCTGCAGCAGTGCCAGCTCTTCGGCGTGGGTATCAATGAGTGAGGCAAATCGTAGCAAGACCCTCTTGCGCTCTAGGGGAGGACAGCGCGACCAGTCACCCGCTTCGAAGGCACGGTGTGCGGCCTGCACCGCACGATCAATATCCACGCTACCGCAGGCGGTCACTTCAGCCAACACCTGCCCAGTGGCGGGGTTGTAGGCGCTCAGGGTGGCGCCGTCACGGCTAGCGACGAACTCACCATTGATGAAGGCTTGAGTGGTCGGCTGCAGTCGGCTGGCAAGCTCCTGCCAGTAGGCTTTGTCGTGTATGGTCATACCTCTTCTCCTGTATATGGTGCTAGGACGCGGCGACTCCGGCCTTGCTCAGCATGGTGTGCAGTAGCACGTTGGCGCCAGCCTCGAGATCCTCCGGCGTGGCGTTCTCGCTTTCGTTGTGGCTGATGCCATCTTCACAGGGCACGAAGATCATGGCTGTGGGCGCCACGCGGCTGATGAATACTGCGTCGTGGCCGGCGCCGGTCTCGATATCGCGATAGGGAATTCCTAGCGTATCGCTGCTGGTTCGGATCAGGTTCACCAGGTCGGCATCGAACGGGGTCGGCGGCACTCGCTGTACGTCGCGTAGCTCAACCGTCACCTTGCCCAGTTCGCTGTGTCTGACACATGTATCACGCAGGGCCTGCTCCATCTGCTCGAGCGTCGAGCTCTCAAGGTGGCGGATGTCCACACTGAAGGTTACCCGCCCGGGAATGACGTTGCGTGAGTTGGGATACAGCTCGAACTCGCCGCAGGTGACACGGCCGTGAGGCTGATGGGGGTCGGCCAGCGCCAGGATATCGCCGATCAACTCGGCGGCCCGCTTCAATGCATCGCGGCGATAGAGCATCGGGGTCGGGCCGGCGTGAGCTTCCTGGCCGGTGACCACCACATCGAACCAGCGCAGGCCCAATGAACCAGTCACCGCACCGACGGCGATCCCTTCCGCCTCGAGTACGGGTCCCTGTTCGATATGCGATTCGATATAGGCACCGAAGGTACGGCTACCCATAGGGATATCGCCTGCGTAGCCGATGCGTTCAAGCGAAGCGGCCACCGTGTCGCCATCACGGTCCTTGGCGGCAAGGGCATCCTCCAGGGGAATGATGCCAGCATGCACTCCCGACCCCATCATCACGGGAACGAACCGGCATCCCTCCTCGTTGGTCCAGATCACTACCTCTAGCGGCGCTTCGGTGGTGATGCCGTGATCGTTGAGAACCCGTATGACCTCAAGGCCGGCGAGGACACCGTAACAACCATCGAAGCGGCCTCCGGTGGGCTGGGTGTCAAGATGGCTGCCGGTGACTACGGGCGGCAGGTCGTCGCGGCGTCCGGCACGGCGGGCGAAGATATTACCCATCTGGTCGACCCCCAGCGTCATGCCGGCGTCGCGTAGCCAGCCGGTGACCAGCTCGCGTCCAAGACGGTCTTCTTCGGTCAATGCCAGCCGACAGTTGCCTCCCTTGGGGGTGGCGCCGATTTGGGCCAGATCCATCAACGAACGCCACAGGCGTTGTCCATCAATACGCAGAGTGGTGGATAAAGGCTCAGTCATGGGGAGGCTCCTGTGGCATTGCGGAATCCCTACGTTCGAGTGCCGCCGCGCGGATCGCACTGAGACGTTCTCCTGGTGCGATGCCATCGGCGTCGTAACGCAGCTCAATCAAGGCGGGTAAGTGATTTTGCTCGGTAAAGGTCAGAGCACGGGCGAAGGCAGCCTCGAAGAGGGCATCGTCCTCGACGATTTCTCCTTGCCCACCATAGGCCCTGATCAGCGAATCAAACTCGGGGTTGGTGAAAGTCAGCGCTATTTCACGACCAGGGAAATCATGCTCCTGGTGGGCGCGAATTGTGCCCCACATGCCATTGTTGAATAACAGGATGACGATACCCAGGCGGTATTGCAGGGCCACGCCAAGCTCCTGCAAATTCATCTGGAAGCATCCGTCACCAGCAAAGCAGACAGCCGGACGCTGCGGATATTCAAGCTTGCTGCTGATGGCTGCGGGCAGGCCGTAACCCATTGCCCCAACCGTGGGGGCCAACGAGCTGCCGAGCCCGCCAAAACGGATATAGCGATGGGCATAGAGCGCGTAGTTACCGGCGCCGACAGTGATGCAGCCATGGCCGTCCAGCATTCGGTCCACTGTCTTCGTGACACGGTCGAGGCTTAGCTGGCCGGGGGCCTCCAGCGGTGTCAGTGTGTCGAGATAGGCCTGTCGTGCGGCAGTTGTCTCCTGCTGCCAGGCCGGTGGCCTCGTGGGAGCCAATGTCGCCAAGCTTGTCGAGAAACCGACGACATCAGCATTGATGGCGAGGTCGGGACGATAGACATGCCCCAGCTCTTCGGGGTCGGGGTAGACATGGATCAGTGTCTGGCTCGGCACCGGCGACTCGATCCAGCTATACCCTTCGGTGGTGGGCTCCCCCAGTCGCGTGCCCAACGCGATGATCAGATCGCTCACCTTGAGCCGTTCACGCAGGGCCTGATGCATACCGTTGCCGACATGGCCGACGAAATTTTCGTGACGGTGGTCAAAACATTCCAGGCGGCGCCAGGCGACACCGACAGGAAGCGCATAGCGGTCGGCAAACCCGGCAATCTCCCGCTGGGCCTGCTCGGTCCATCCACTGCCACCCAATAATAGGAACGGCCGTTTGGCCTGTTCGAGGTGCTGGTGCAACTCGTTCAATTGTTGCTGGCTGGGATAACTATGCAGGCGGCGTCTGGGCGCTACATCGGCCACGCACGCCTCTCCCCACAGCGTATCTTCCGGCAGGGCCAGCACCACTGGGCCGGGACGGCCGCTGGTCGCAACCGAGTAGGCCCGCGCGATGTATTCGGGTATCCGCGCGGTGTCGTCGATCTGCGCCACCCATTTGGCCATTGGGCCGAACATGCGCCGATAGTCGATTTCCTGAAAGGCCTCACGTTCGATGAAGTCGTTGCCGACTTGTCCGATGAACAGGATCATCGGTGTCGAATCCTGATAAGCAGTATGCACGGCAATCGAGGCATTGGTGGCACCGGGGCCGCGGGTAACGAAGCAGATTCCAGGTTCGTTGGTCAGCTTGCCATAGGCCTCGGCCATGTAGCCGGCACCGCTCTCCTGGCGACAGACGATGGGCTCGATGGCGTCACGATGCTCATTAAGTGCATCGATACACGGCAGGTAGCTCTCCCCGGGAACCAGGAAGACACGCCGGGCACCATGCTGGCGCAATTGCTGGATCAGGATCTGGCCCCCGTTACGGGAAGGGAGGGCGGAGTGGCTCATTTGCGGGATCTCTTTGAATGAATAGTTAGGGACGACAGTGTGGTTAACAGCCGATGCAGCGGCTCGACCTGGCGAATATCGACGACACAACGCGCCCGGAAGCCGCACTGGCGCGACCAGACCTGGTCGTCGTCGAACCCGTGCGTCTCCGGCCACGGGCCGTCGATGGCCAGGATATCGGTATCATCACAAGCCTTGAGGAAACGCTGCCGGAAGGGCGCCAGGGCGGCGCTGCGTTCCGCTGCCGAGAGCCCGAGGTCTCGTGCTAAGTCACCGGTGCCGAGCAGTGCCGCCGCAATGCGCGGACTGGCCCGCAGCAAGTCATTTGCCCGCTCGACCCCCAAGCGGCTCTCTAAAGTCGGGACGATGGCGGTGGTGCCCGGCGGTATGCCCCAACGCCTCTCTTCGCTATCAAGTGCTGACGCAAGGGCTTCCAGTTGGTTGGTCTCATCGACCTGGGGCAGGAAAACAGCAGCGGGAGCGGCGCCCATCAGTAATGCCAGTTCGTGTCGGCCGCCCCTATCGAGGGCATTGATACGAACCATGGGCAGGCGGCCCTTTTGCCGACAGCTTTCGGCCAAGCCAGTGAACGCCTGACAGGCCGCATCACCTGACGCAGCGGGGGTGAACTCCTCCAGGTCGACGACGATGGCTTCGGCCGCGGAAGTCAATGCATCGGCAAGGCGTTCAGTGTCATGACCTGGCACAAAAAGCCAGCTTCGACAGCGTGTTAATATGCTATAAGCCATGTTGGCTCACTCCATCAAGTTGGGCAGGAACAGCACGATATCGGGCACAAAAGTGATGAGCATCAGAACGGCAAGCATGGACATCAGCATCAGCGAAAGCGGGCGTAGCGTTTCCATGACGCTGATGCCGGAGATACGACAAGCCGCCATCAGGTCGATACCCAAGGGTGGTGTATTGGCACCGATCGCGAGGTTAACTGTCAGCAGCACACCAAAATGCACCGGATCGATGCCGTATTGAGAGAGCAGCGGCATGACAATCGGCGTGACGATGATGATGATGGCGATGCTTTCCATGAAGGTACCGAGCACCAGTAGCACCGCGGTTAGCAACAGCAATACGCTGTGCGAGCTATTCGTCCAGTCGCCGATGATCCCAGCGATGGCTTGCGGGACCTGTTCATAGGTCAACCCCCAGGCAAAGAGGCCAGCAGCACCGATAATGACCAGGATGGCGGCACTGGTTTCTGCCGTGGCGATAACGCAGTCGATGATGTCTCGCAGTGAAAGACAGCGATAGAGGACGACACCGAGAACAAGGGCATAGAGAATGGCGGAGGCTGCCGCCTCGGTGGGGGTGAAGACGCCAAAACGAATCCCCCCGATGATAAGCGCCGGTACCATGAGAGCGGGTAGCGCATCAATGATCGCTCGGCGCCGCTCGGCAGGATCGGAAGGCTTTACCCCTGCCCAGCCATGCTTGCGGGAGATATAGAGCGCCACACCTATTAACGAAAGGGTCAACAGCAGGCCGGGAATTACGCCGCCCATAAAGAGCTTGCCTACCGACGTATTGGAGGTAGTGCCGTAGACGATCATGACGATGCTAGGAGGGATCACCGTGCCGAAGGAGCTGGCACACCCGACCAGAGCACTGCTGAAGCCTTTGTGGTAACCATTTTTATGCATCGCTGGCAGCAGCATGCTGCCGATGGCAATGACATCCGCCACCCCCGATCCGGACAAGGCGCCGAACAGCATACACGCCAGTACCGCCACAACGGCCAGTCCGCCTCGTATGTCGCCGACCAGGGACATGCAAAGATGCACGATACGCTTGGTCAGGCCGGCACTGTTCATCAATTGCGCCGCTAGTATGAACAAGGGAATCGCCAGCAATGTGAAACTATCCATTCCGCCGACGAACTGCTGTGCGGAGACCATCATGGGAGCTGCACCAAAAACGAGCAGGTAGACGAGGGCGGCAAGAATCAGGCCGAAGGCAATCGGTATATTGACCAGGATGGCGAATCCGAAGACCCCTAGCAGGGTGAGTGCACCGAAGGTCATGGGGTATCTCCTGAAGATAACAAGTGCTGCAACTGCATCAATGCCATGCCCACACAGCCCACTGGCACCGAGAGATAAAGAAAGCCGACAGGCATCTTCAACGCCGTGGTAGTCATGCTCATGGTCACTAACGTCAGGTCCCACCCAGCCTTGGCCAGCATCAGCAGCATCACCAGCAGGACAATATCCGTGACCTTCCCGATGGTTCGACGGACGTCGGCGGAGCGCACAATCAACGGCAACAATCCGGCGTTGAGGTGGGAGCGTCGATGGGTACAGGTAATGGAACCCAACAAGGCGGTCCAGATCAGCACCAATCGCGGCAATTCTTCAGCCCAGTTGGGCGTTTGTCCCACAACCCAACGCATGAAAACCGTATAGATGACTAGTGCCGCAAGAGCGGCCGCCCCACCTGCGGCCACGGCCAGACTGAGATTGGATACTCGCGTTGCAAGTCTGGAAAACGTCATATCATTCGACCGTACGGTACTGTTTGACGGTCTCCATCAGCTCTTCACCGAAGACCTCGGTATAGTCGCTCCATACGTCTTGAACCTTCTGATTGAAGGGAGCCGTGTCAACTTCATTGATCTGCATACCTTCAGCGGTCAAGTTTTCAAGCATGGTTTCATCGTCTTCCTGGGTCATGGCACGCTGTTTGTCGCGCCACTCATCGGCGAGCTCCTGAATGACTTCCTGGTCATCGGGGTTGATCTTATTCCAGGTAAAGTCAGCAATCGTTAGGCACGCCGGCGCCCAAACATGTCCTGTCAAGGAAACGTAATCCTGAACTTCGTAAAAGGAAGAGGAGTAGATAATAGAAAGGGGGTTTTCCTGGGCGTCAAAAACGCCTTGCTGTAGTGCCGAGTAGAGTTCACCGAAAGCAAGAGGCGCGGGGTTCGAGCCTAAAGCTTCGAAAGTATCGAGTCTCATCCTGTCGGGAGTGACTCGAATCTTCAGGCCCTCAAGGTCGTCCGGTGACTCGATGGGGCCGCGATTATTGGTCACATGACGAAACCCGTTTTCCCACCAGCTGAGAACCTTGATGTTCTTCTCTTGCGCCAATGCTTCGAGTGTTTCGCCCAGCTCGCCATCGTAGGCGGCATAGGCCGCCTCTCGGCTCGCCCAGGAGTATGGCAGTTCAACGATACCGAACTTGGGTTCTAGTGACTGGAAGGAGCCACAACCGATAATTCCAGCATCCATGCTACCGATCTGCATGCCCTCTACCATCCGGGTTTCATTGCCGAGTTGGCCGCTGGGAAAAACCTGGAAATTGACTCGGCTATCTGTCGCCTCCCTTACATCATCAGCGAAACCTTCGGCAGAAACATTCCAATTGTGTGTTGGTGCCAACACATGGCCAAGCTTGATATCCAAGGCCTGTGCATTACTTGTAAAGGCGGAAAGCCCGATAAGACTGGAGAAAGCAAGAGGAGTCAGTTTCATTATGATACCTGCTGTCTTTATTTAGTTGTGTCGATTGGAATTCGACCTGGAAACAACAGACTCTACGGATAGTGTTTTCATGACAATTTTATAATTCTTATTTTTTATATTTATATTTTTTATACAATGTTTTTGCTGTTTTTTTTGAGCTTATTTATTGGTTTTAAAGTTCTTAAGTTAGTGAGGAGTGGAAAAGTTTTAAGTACTTTTCAAAAAAGCATACTCCTTAGCGGTTATACGAGAGATTTTTATCTTACTTTGAGGTAGTGTCTAAAATTTTTTATAAATTAGTTATATGTGAGAAGTTGCATTTGTCGTTAATTTTTTGAACCTCTACACTGTGACAATGGCCCCGAGTACATCAGCGGCAAGCTAGCGAATTGGGCGGAGAACCAAGGAGTTTCTTTGGCGTTTATAAAGCCCGGAAACCCCCAGCAGAATGCCTATATCGAACGCTACAACCGCACGGTGCGTTACGATTGGCTGGCACAGTATCTGTTCGACAGCACCGAAGAAGTCCAGGATTATGCTACTCGCTGGCTCTGGCACTACAATCACGAACGACCCAATATGGGACTCGGAGGAATCACTCCTCAACAGAAGTTGGCAGAAGAAAACGCTCGCTTGAAGCGCCAGTTAGCCAAAGCCAACGAAGAGCTGTCCATCACAAAAAAGGCCGCGGTCTGATGGCAGCCCCGAACTTTGCGAGAAGCCTGAAGTGAAGTACGTCTTTATCCATCGTCATCGCCAGGTCTTCAGTATTCAGCGTATGTGCCAAGTGATAGGTGTCGCTCGAAGTGGCTACTACGCTTGGCAACAACGCCAGGGGGCATCATCGCCAAAGCGCTGTCAGCAAGCCATTATCGATCAGCGCGTGGCCGGGGCTTACCACCAACGTAAAGGGCGCTCAGGCGCTCCGAGACGGATCCTCGACCTGCGAGACAATGGAATGCCGATTAACCGTAAGACGGTGGCTGCCAGCTTACAGCGACAAGGCTTGCGCGCTAAAGCAGCCGTAAGTTCAAGGCCACTACAAACTCTCGGCATTCGCTGCCGGTGGCACCGAATCTACTAGAGCAAAACTTCACGGCCTCAGCTCCCAATCAAAAGTGGGTGAGTGATATCACCTATTTGGCGACGAGCGAAGACTGGCTTTACCTAGCAGTACTCATTGATCTTTACTCTCGTAAAGTGGTCGGTTGGGCAGTGAGTGAGCGTATGACGGCCGATTTTGTCTGTGACGCGCTACAGGTGGCGCTATGGAAACGCAAAATGCCCAAAGGCGTCATTGTCCACTCGGATCGAGGCAGTCAGTACTGTTCCACGCTTTACCAATCGCTGCTTACCCGGCATGAGCTTAAGTGCAGCATGAGCGCCAAAGGTAACTGATATGATAATGCCTGAGCCGAAAGCTTCTTCCATAGCCTCAAGGTTGAAGCGATCCATGGCGAGCAAATTAAAACGCGAAGCGATATGAGGCGTCAGGTGTTTGAATACATCGAACTCGACTACAACAGGCAACGGCGGCACAGTGCTATAGGGATGATCAGCCCTGAGGTCTTTGAATCTCGAATGATCGCTTAAACCAGTGTCCACTGTTGCTGGGTAAGATCACTCAACCCGGCCATTCGACGCCGGCCGCTCACTCTGGTGTGTGCGCTGGCCAATGGGGGTAGCGGTGGCAGCCTTCGCTGCCGCTGAAGGGGCCTGAGCCGCTACAGAGTATTATTATCCGTGTTCCCATGATTTGGGCCGCCCCCACCCGCTCAACCCCGGCACGCACGTCGGGCCTCGCCTCAACGATGAATGTAGCACCGACGATTCTTGAGCGTGCGGGTATCAACCCTATCACGGCATCAAGGCAGTAGCCTGCTGCCGCTGTTAGCGAATGAAGCGTGGCCGCGCCGTTCTCTGCTGGTTGAACATGAGGATAACATCGCTCACCGGGGCTTTGAGCAACCGGCCCACTCCCGAACGCTGCTCCAAGATGGTTATAGGCTACCGACGTGCAGCATCATTGCCCACCTTAATCCCCTGAGTATCGAGAAATCGGTTTGCTATGTTTTGCTTTAATTTGTGGAAGTAATAAATAAAACGTATGTCAAAGAGCTTTTTTTGAATTTGTTATAGCTAATCACAGGGGATAGGTTGAAATGCTAGACGCGTCGATAAATTGTCGGCGCTAGACAAAAGTATAAATAAAAAACTGACCTGCAATAACACGCCATGAGGCACTCCGATGATAAAAATGATCAGCCGTACCTTTCTCTCTCTTTCCGTTTTTGCCGTAGCCACTTTGGCCACTTTGCATGCCGATACGAGCAGTGCAGAAACACTTAAATTCGCTCACTTTGTGTCGCCCGTACATGTGGTCAATAGCTCTATTGCTGAGCCGCTAAAAGAGGGCTTGGAATCCGACACGGATGGCTCATTGGAATTACGAATCTATCCGGGTGGCGAACTGGGGTCAGGGCCCACAGAGCAATATGTTCGTGTGCTGCAAGGGGTGGCGGATATTGTCTGGGGGATTCCTGGGTACACGTCATCGCAGTTCCCAAAGTCACTAGTGGTTGAAATGCCAGGAGCCATCCCTGAAGGCATGACGGGGTATGAAATGCTCTGGAACGCTTATGACGAGCATCTGAAAAGCGAGTTTCCAGGCACTAAGCCGCTAGCCCTTTGGACCAGTGAACCCTCAATTTTCATCATGAAAGATGAAATCATCCGTACCCCTGAAGACCTTGAAGGGCTCAAAATTCGTGTCTCCGGTGAGATGACGGCCGACCTGATCACCGCCTACGGCGGAACGCCCGTACAAATGAGTGCTGGAGAAATTTATAACGCCTTACAGACAGGGCTTATCGATGGTGTGGTCACTGGTACTTCGGCAGTAGGGGATTTCAAGCTGGATGAAGTAGCTAACGCCTACTCTATTGGCGCCCCGCTAGGCCATATCATGTTTTATCTCGTCATGAATCAGAACAGCTACGACACTCTTTCTGAAGAGCATCAGGCGGCAATTGATGCCAACAGTGGATTAGAGCTCTCACGTAGTGGTGAAGAGGCGTGGAACCGTCGAGCAGAAGAAATATTACAAGAAATGAAAGCAGCGCCTGAAAACACGGTGGTAGAGCTTGATGAAGCTGAAATTGAGGCGTTTGAAACAATTGCGGATGACTTTAGGCAACGTGCTCTCGAAGACCGTGGAGCAGCCAACGTGCTTAATGCCATGCAAGGCAAGTAATCATGACGGGTTATGAAAATATGAATCACTCCTTCATGGACACCTCTCTGAAGCGAATCACCAACGTGGTGGATAGGCTTATCAGCCTATCCAGCATTCTAGGCACCCTGGCACTGATATTTGTTGTGCTACTCATCCTTGTAGATGTAATAGGCAGGCTATTTGGCGCCCCGCTAACTGGCGGGCAGGATATCTCCCAAATGACAATGGTGATCATTGTTTTTGGTGGCATGGCGCTCTGCGATAAGTTAGGAGGCAATATTGCCGTTGATATCTTCGAGGACAATTTCTCCGCCAAAATGAATCGCTGGCTAGACATTACTGGCTGGCTTTTAGGGGCAGCGATATTTTCAGGCATTACCTACACCATGATTGAGGGGGCTGCCTTGGCGAAAATGCTTAACTTGAGTACCAATACCATTGGCATTCCAAAAGCACCTTTTCAATACTTGCTGGCGGGCTTTGCGGCACTGACAGCGCTGTCAATGTTGCTTAGAGCAATCACCTATGTTTTGTCGCCGGATAAGGAATATAAAAAAACGCATGAGGAAGAGTTATGAGTGATGAGTTAATCGGCGTGTTAGGCATCATTGCTTTGTTTGTTCTTCTCTTACTACGAATCCCTGTTGCGTTTTCTATCTTTGCTGTTGGCCTGGTGGGCGTTTCGATTCTTAATGGCCCAGGTGCGGCCATGAGCTTACTGGCCAGTGAAACGTTTACCATCGCATCGAATGCTGAACTGATTGTCGTGCCCTTATTCATTCTCATGGGCAATATCGCCACAGAAACGGGAATGAGTAGAAAACTGTACGATGCGGCCTATGCCCTTATCGGCTCGATTCGTGGTGGTCTGGCCTCAGCCACTATCGTTGGATGCGCTGGCTTTGCAGCCCTCTGTGGCTCTTCGGTCGCTTCGGCCTTAACCATGGGGCGTGTCTCATTGTCAGAAATGAAGCGTTATGATTACAGCCCTAAGCTTTCTACGGGAGCTGTCGCCGCCGGTGGCACGCTGGGTATTCTTATCCCACCTTCGACAGGGTTCGTCATCTACGCCATTTTAACCCAGCAGTCTATAGGGCGGTTATTTCTTGCGGGTGTCCTGCCCGGTATCATGCTGTGTGTACTGTTCGTCATTCTGATCACCATTATGGCCACTATTAAGCCCTCATTAGCGCCGGCGGGGCCGAAAACCTCTTGGTGGGAAAAGGGGCAAGGCATGCTGGGCGCCACCCCGATCCTGCTTATTATATTGCTGACGATAGGGGGCATATACACCGGTATTTTTTCGCCGGTAGAAGCCGCCGCCGTGGGTGCCGGTCTTGCGACGTTGTTTGGTGTCGCCATGCGAAAGCTGTCACTCACCTCGTTTTGGCGCGCTTCTCAAGGAGCCATAACGACGACGGCCACGGTTATGTTGATTCTAATCGCCGCCCACATGCTCAATCCATTTCTGGCCCTTAGCCATATTCCCTCGGCATTGGGTGAATTCCTGACCTCTCTGGATATGGGGCCTTATGGTGTGTTGTTGATTATTCTGGCCTGCTATCTCGTCCTTGGCTGCTTCCTTGAAGGGTTTGCCATGTTAGTGCTGACGATGCCCATTTTCTTTCCTGTCATTACGTCGCTGGGCTTTGATCCTATTTGGTTTGGTGTTCTGGTCGTGCTGACGTTGGAAATGGGGTTAATCAGTCCACCGGTGGGTGTCAACGTCTTTATTGTCAAATCGGTAGCGCCCAATGTACCGCTAAAAGATATTTTTATTGGTGTCATGCCTTTCTGGCTGGTCATGCTTGTGGCCATACTCTTGATGGTGATGTTCCCAAGTATCGTATTGACACTACCTAACGCCATGATGAATTAACAACAATAATAATTTTCCTGCTACCTTGGTCGAGTGAATAATAAATAAAAACGATATCTCTTTAAGGTTTACCCACGGGTAAAACCGTCTTTTTTGTCGTACTCTGGAGGCAAGGTTAGATACTTTGTTAAGACTCGTTTATGTCTCGATATAGCGATACACAGTTATTATTTTTTATTAATAATAATGGATATACAGAGGCAGTATATTTAATAGGACGTATTGCTTGGGAAATGCGCATTAGGTGGACAAGCAAATAGCGTTAAATCCAGAGCAGTGTTATACAAAAAACGTGTGCCTCATGTTGACGCGATAAATTTAATGCAGAACTGGCACCGTATTTAACGTCACACGCAGTGAGATTTTATGCAAAAAGTCACACCAGGATTTCTTTTTCTTCCTGGCCTGCTGTGTGATGACACGGTATGGGCTGGCCAGGTAAATCAATGTCCGCTTGAGCGTTGCCATGTGGCTGATTATGGCGACGCGGATTCCATTGAGACGATGGCGCAGCGGGCATTGGAAAAGGCGCCTCAGCGCTTTGTACTGGTTGGCCACTCAATGGGAGGGCGCGTCGCATTAGAAATTTATCGCCGCGCTCCTGAGCGAGTTAGCCACTTAATATTAATGGACACTGGCTTTCGTGCGCGTTCGCCAGGTGAGCAAGGCCAGCGGGAAGAGCAGGGCCGTATGGCGCTTTTGGAAAAAGCGTATGCGCAAGGTATGCGCGCCATGGGCGAAACCTGGACGCCGGGAATGATTGCTCCGCAACGCCTGAATGACCATGACTTGGTTAACGCCATACTGGATATGATTGAGCGTAAAACACCAGCTCAATTCGAAGCCCAAATCAAAGCACTTTTAAATCGGCCAGAAGCAGCGCCACTGCTTGAACATATCCGCTGCCCAACCTTGCTGTTGTGCGGCAGGCTGGATAGCTGGAGCCCGCTTGCGCGCCACGAAGAAATGGCTGCTTTGATCCCCGAAAGTGAATTAGTAGTAATTGAAGACGCGGGCCATATGGCGCCTATGGAGCAGCCCGAACAGGTAGCGTCAGCCATGTACCGCTGGTTGGAGGCATTATCATGACACTCTCTACAGAAGCGACTACAGATCACCCCACTGCAGAACAACAGATCGAGATCGAACGCACCTGCACACGCTTGATTCTTGAGGCCGCCGCGTGCACTGACCGTCGAGACTTCGCTGAATTGGCACGGCTTTTTCAAACTGATGGGCGGCTTTTTCGGCCAACTGATCCAGCCAGTCCGCTGGTGGGAAAGGAGGCCATTCTAAACAGCTATCAAGCACGCCCCTCTACTCGCATGACTCGTCATTTCTGCACGAATATTATCGTGACCCCAGAATCAGCCCAAAGAGCTCGTGCACACTGTTACGTGCAGGTACTGACCGCTGATACTGAACGAGGGCCTGAAGGGGCTTCGGGCTACCGGGCGAATGAAAAAATAATGATAGGTGAGTTCGAAGATGTTTTCGAGAAGACGCAAGGTCAATGGCTTTTCGCTGAGCGCCATGCACGTTTCGTCATGTACTGCGTATCGTGAAATACAGTTCCATTTCTGTCTGCTCTGGAGGGCGCTATGAAAGAATATGAAGATCGTTGGGGTATCCCCGGTACTTATGTGTTTGATTTGGAGCTTTCACGTTTGGGTTATCCCATCAACAAAATGTGCAACTCTCTTAAGTCTGAAGACAATAGAGAGGCATTTAAAGCGGATGAAGAGGCCTACATGGAACGCTACGGGCTCTCTGAAGAGCAGAAGCAAGCCGTGCGTGATCGTGATTGGCTAAGGCTGACCCAGCTGGGAGGTAACCTTTTTTTCTTTCTTAAGTTAGCGGCAACAGTGGGCTGCGGTCTTTACGCCATCGGTGCTCAGATGCGCGGAGAGACCTACGAAGAATTTATGTCCACTCGTAATGTACCAGGAGCTGTTTGATGGCCAAAATCGTTGCAGGTATCGGTTCGTCGCACGTGCCCTCCATCGGACGTGCTTATGACCAGAAAAAACAACAAGACCCTGCCTGGAAACCCTTGTTTGATGGCTATGAGCCTGTCAAACGCTGGCTTGCCGAAGAGGTAAAGGCGGATGTCGTTATTCTGGTTTATAACGATCACGGCACCGAGTTTTTTCTTGATCGTTATCCCACCTTTGCGCTGGGCATTGCCGACCACTATGAAGTTGCCGATGAAGGCTATGGCCGGCGGCCTCTTCCTGACTTTCCAGGTGATGCCGACTTTTCAGCCCATCTTGCTAATCATTTGATAGGCAATGAGTTTGATTTAACCATGTGCCAGGAAATGCCGCTGGATCATGGGTTTCTCACGGCGATGCCTTTATTGTGGTCTCACGATGATGACCAGTGGCCGATTAAGGTCGTACCCCTGCTGGTTAACGTTATTCAACACCCCTTACCCACAGGCCAACGCTGCTACAAGCTTGGTAAAGCGATTCGTGAAGCGGTTGAAGCCTATCCTGAAGATCTGCGTGTGGTTGTGGTCGGCACGGGTGGGCTCTCGCATCAGCTTAATGGCGAGCGCTTTGGTCACATTAATGAGGAGTGGGATCGGGAGTGGCTTGAGCGCATTCAGACAGAACCGAACGCTCTTGCCAATCTAAGCCATAAAGAGGTCATGATGGAGGCCGGCGCTGAGGGTGGCGAAGTGATCATGTGGTTCGTCATGCGCGGGGCCATGTTTGAAAAGGTAGAGGAGGTGCATAAATTCTATTACGCACCTATGACGACCGGCATTGCGTTGCTTGCGCTTAAGAACGCAAGCTGAGCCGTTATTTTGAGCTGAGTCGCTATCTCTTTTCGTGAGTAGCGGCTTTTTTTATTACCCTGATAAATATCAGTAGTAAGGTCAGCGCTGCCTTTCTTAGATTAAAAATGCTAGCTTGCAGTGCATGGTTTAGCTTTTAAGATAATAGGCTGTCGTCCGTTAATATTTATATATCATCGAGCGGTTTTCTTTATGTAGTACCACTTTTTTTGCCGAGACCAAAACATGCTAGAGAGTGTTTTAAACGGACTTTCTCCTTTTGTTTTTGTGCTACTCATTGTAATGGCTAGCCTAACTTCAATGTTAACAGCAAGTTTGGGAGTAGGCGGAGGCATCATGCTGCTGGGGGTTATGGCACAGGTGATTCCTCCGCAAATGATTATCCCATTACATGGTTTGGTGCAGCTCGGCTCCAATGCTGGTCGTGCCGCCATGCTATTTCGTCATATTGATTGGAAACTGCTTCTCTCCTTTTTACCAGGTGCTTTAGTGGGCGCTCTGGTAGGTAGTTTTGTACTTATATCTCTTTCTCCCGCCATGATGTACTTGAGTATTGCAGGTTTTATCCTTTATTTATGCTGGGGGCCATCGTTACCCAAGTTTGTGTTGGGCTACTGGGGCCCAGCGGTCGCAGGTGTTGTGACGACCTTTTTAACCTTATTTGTTGGCGCAACGGGACCGCTGGTTGGCGCTTTCTTAAAGCAAATATTCGATGACCGGTTCCGTACTATTGCGACGTTTGCGTCGGTTATGAGCTTGCAGCATATTTGTAAAATTGTGGTATTTCAGCAGGCTGGATTTAATTTATGGAAGTGGATCCCGCTAATTAGCTTGATGATTCTAGGCGGAGCCATTGGCACATGGGTCGGTTTACGCGTTCTCAAGCGTATCCCGGAAAAACATTTTGGGAGGATATTTACCTGGATATTGACCCTGCTTGCTTTGCGATTAAGTTGGCAAGCGTTTGTTGAACTGGGAGTAGTATAACGTCGCCCTAATGTTTGTACCTGCTTTGTTCTTGGATAATATCGCGTATGGCTTTCATTAATGCTTTTGCTCCTGGCGAATGTAAACTGGTCGTGCGCTGAGTCAAACCAATGGCACGCGAGGTGTTGCTTAACGGCCAAGGCAACACGCTAAGCTCACCGGATAAAATTTCATACTCCAACTGATGCGCAGAGACAGCCGCGAGCATATTGGAGCGATGCAGCAATCCACGGATCACGGCAAGGTCACCACTTTCTATGGCAGGTTTTGGTGGTGCCATCTTAGCGTCAGTAAAGCAGTCCGTGAGTAGTTTACGTGCTGGGGAGCCAGCCCTGGGTAATATCCATTGAGCCTTTTCCAAATGTGATTTATCTAATGTCTTTTCAAGTAACGGGTGGCCATGGCGCACCAGTATAGCCATTGGTTCATACATCAAAGCTTCACCGTGTAAATCGCTGGCGTACTGTTCGGCTCGTAGCGCGCCCAAAATAAAGTCGATGTCCCCCGCTCTAAGATCAGTGGCTAGTAGATCGAAAGGACTTTCATTAGTGACAATCTGAAGATTAGGGTGGCGCTCTAACACTCTCACGATAGCCTCAGGCAAGAGCCGTGTTCGACCCAGCGGTAAAGCTCCCACGTGAACGATACCTTCTAGGTTTCCTCCCATGGCGGCCAGATCTGCTGAAATATGGCGTAATTCATTGAGCGCCCGACGAATAAAAAACAGTAGCTCTTGGCTGATCCGGGTCGGCTGCAAACCCCGGGGGGTGCGTTCAAAAAGGCGGCTGCCTGTGCCGCTTTCAAGAACTTTAAGCGCGGCACTCACGGCAGGTTGGCTCAAGCCAAACTGGTTGGCTACCGTCTGCATATGATGGGTTTCACACAATTTGACAAATAGCTGTAAGCGCCGTGTTTGAAATAAATATAACGGTTCGGCAGCCCCCCCTCCGGCGCTATCCTGTAAAGAGGAGGCGCTGCTAAGCTCCTCTATAACACGCTGCGCCCTAACCAGCACACAAGCCCCATTATCAGTTAAGCGCATACCGTTGGCATGACGTTCAAACAGTAAAACGCCAAGGTGTTTTTCCAGGTCTGATATGGCGCGTGTAATCACTGATTGCGCACGGTAAAGCGTGCTCGACGCTTTTGAGACGCTACCTAGCTCAGCAACGCGCACAAAAGCACGAATCTGCATTAGGTTGGGAAGCTCTCTATTCAAAGACATTATTATCTTTCCAGTCGAAAACTGAAGTCACAATGACATTGTCTTGTCTGGCTATGCAATAAGTAAAATGTATGCCTAGAGCAAATGAACGCATTATTCATGCTTGTTCGCCGGTGACACACTGAGTCGATAAACGACTGGAGCGATAGAATGAACGACACAAAAAAGACAGCCCTTGTTATCAGCGCCCATTCGGCTGATTTTGTCTGGCGCTGTGGGGGCGCTATTGCCCTGCACGTTGAGCGCGGCTACGAGGTAACTGTGGTGTGTCTCTCTTACGGCGAGCGTGGCGAAAGTGCCAAGCTATGGAAACTGCCGGACATGACCCTGGAAGAGGTCAAGGCCGTGAGGAGCGAAGAGGCGCGTCAGGCTGCGAAAGCCCTCGGTGTCCACGAACTGATCGAGTTCGATTTAGGCGACTATCCGCTGAACTTGAGCCAAGAAGACAGGTTCCGCTTGGTCGACGTCATGCGCAAGGTACAGCCTGAGTTTATCCTCTCCCACTCCCAGTACGACCCGTACAACACCGACCACATGTACACCACTCAGGTAGTTCTGGAGTGCCGCATGATTGCCCAGGCCTGGGGCCATAACCCGGGCGAGAAGGTGCTGGGCGCACCACAGGTGTATTTGTTTGAGCCCCACCAAACCGAGCAGATGGGCTGGAAGCCCGATACCTTTCTCGACATTACCTCGGTGTGGGAGAAGAAGCGTGCCGCCATCGAGTGCATGGCCGGCCAGGAACATCTCTGGGATTACTACACCCGCGTTGCTCAAAACCGCGCCAACCACTTTATGCGCAACTCCGGTGGGCAGTCCGGCGGGCGAAAAACGACCTACGCCGAAGGTTTTCAATCAATTTACCCACGCACGGTCGATGAACTGTAAGGAATGGTCATGGTATACAACAATGATATCGCGCACCTTGCCCATGTGGAGATGCTCACCGACCGTTTTGACGAGAGCCTCGATTTCTTCACCCGCGTCTATGGCCTGAAAATCTCGGGCCAGGATGAGGCCAGCGCTTATTTGCGCGCCTGGGACGATTATGAACACGCCTCGCTCAAATTGACACGAGCCACGACCACCGGCGTTGGGCACATTGCCTACCGTGCCAGCTCAGCGGAAGCGCTGCAGCGTCGCGTGGCCGCCATTGAAGCCTCGGGCTACAAGACCCATGGCTGGATAGACGGTGACCAGAGCCACGGCAAGGCGTTCCGTTTTGAAGATCCCTTTGGGCATGTTTTCGAGATTTACTACGACACGGTTTGGTACGCCCCGCAAGACGAGGCTGAACGCGCCGCGCTCAAAAATACCGCCTCGGCCTTTACCGGCGCCGCGCCCCGGCGGTTGGATCACCTCAACCTGCTGGCGGCAGATGTCAGCGAGTTCCGCCGGTTTATGGAGACCTGTTTGGGCAGCCGGGTCACCGAGATGATTCAGCTCGATAACGGCCGGATCGGCGGCTGTTGGTTCACCGTCAACAATAAAACCTATGACCTGGCCTGCACCGAAGAGCATGGCGGCGGCCTAGGGCGGCTCCACCACGTGACCTACGCCACCGATCAACGCGAGGATATTCTGCGGGCGGCAGACATTTTTCTGCAAAACGGCGTGCACATTGAAACCGGCCCCCATAAACACGCGATTCAAGGCACCTTCTTTCTTTATGTCTGGGAGCCCGCGGGTAACCGTGTCGAGTTGGCCAACGCCGGTGCCCGCCTGATTCTCGCCCCCGATTGGGAACCGATTGTCTGGACGGAAGCAGACCGCAAAAAAGGCCAAGCCTGGGGACTGAAAACCATCGAAACGTTCCATACCCATGGCACGCCACCTGCCAGCAAGGAGTAGATGATGGCTAAAGTGATCCGTCATATTCAACGTGCCAGCGCCGACACCGTTGCCGGCTTAGCCGAGGCCGGCGTGGCCACAGTACACGAGGCTCAGGGGCGGAAAGGCTGTTTGGCATCTTATATGCGGCCCATCTATTCGGGGGTGCGGATTGCCGGTTCGGCCGTGACGATCAGTGCCGCGCCTGGCGATAACTGGATGATTCATGTGGCCATCGAACAGCTACAGAACGGGGACATCCTGGTGCTCGCCCCGACATCTCCCTGCGACAATGGCTATTTTGGTGACCTATTAGCGACCTCGGCCCAAACGCGCGGGTGTCGTGGGCTGATTATTGATGCCGGCGTCCGAGATGTTCGCGACTTGACCGAGATGGACTTTCCTGTCTGGTCGAAAGCGATCAGTGCCCAGGGCACGGTCAAGGAAACCTTGGGCTCGGTTAACGTACCCATCGTGTGCGCTAACCAAGTGATTGAGGCGGGTGATGTCATCGTGGCCGATGACGATGGCGTCTGTGTGGTGCGTTGCGCTGAAGCCGATCAGGTGCTTGTCGCGGCTAAAAAGCGCAACGAGGCAGAAGAGCAGAAGCGCCTGCGCTTGGCCAAAGGCGAGTTGGGGCTGGATATCTACGATATGCGCCCCCGCCTGGCAGAGAAAGGGCTGGTGTATGTAGACCGCGCCGATAACGCGGAAAACCCCACATGAACCAACGCCATATCCCCTGCCTGCAGATACGCGGCGGCACCTCAAAGGGTGCCTATTTACTGGCCGGCGACTTGCCCGATGACCCAGTTATCCGCGACCGGGTGCTGCTCGCCGCCATGGGCTCACCAGATACCCGCCAGATTGATGGGATCGGTGGCGCCGACTCCCTGACCAGCAAAGTCGCCATCATCCGACCCTCTTCCCACAAGGGGGTCGACGTGGATTACCTCTTTGCCCAAGTGGTGGTGGACGAACCGCGGGTCGACTACGGTCAAAATTGCGGCAATATACTCGCCGGTGTCGGCCCCTTTGCCATTGAACGGGGGCTGGTGGCCGCCACCGGCGAAGAAACCGCCGTGCGCATCTTTATGGAAAATACCGGCCAGATCGCCACGGCGCGAGTGCCAACGTTCACTGGCGGGGTTCGCTATGAGGGCGATACGCGTATTGATGGCGTTCCCGGCACTGCCGCGCCCCTGGTGATTGAGTTCGAGGATATCGCGGGTTCCAGCTGCGGCGCCCTGCTGCCGACTGGCAAGGCAACTGATCGCTTCGACGACGTCGACGTCACTTGCATCGACAACGGCATGCCGGTCGTGTTGATACGCGCAGAGGCACTTGGACGCAGTGGTTACGAAAGCTGCGAAGCCTTGGATAACGACAGGGAACTAAAAGCCCGCCTGGAATCTATCCGCCTGCAAGCAGGCGTCAGCATGAACCTTGGCGATGTGAGTCAGCGCAACGTGCCCAAGATGTGTTTGATCGCCCCACCGCAGCACGGCGGCGCGATCACCACGCGTAGCTTTATTCCGCATCGCTGCCACGCTTCCATTGGCGTCTTCGGTGCGGTCAGTGTGGCAACGGCCTGCCTGATTGCAGGGTCTGTCGCAGCAGAGCTGGCCCAGACGGGAAGCGGAGACATACGCCGGTTGGGAATAGAACACCCGTCGGGTGAGTTTAGTGTTGAGCTGCGCCTAGCCGACGCTGAACTGGTCGGTTGTGGCTTGATACGCACGGCGCGGCTACTGTTCGAGGGCAGCGTTTGTATCCCTGCTCATGTCTGGCCTTAACGGGGGTATTAAAAATGGCTCATGGAAGTGGTGCTGAGCGATAAAGAATCTCAAGCGTTCGAGCTTAGTTTTGCCCCTGATAAACCCGGCTTGATGGCCAGGCGCATCATGTATCGCCTAGCGATGGCAGAGCATAGCTAACATGAATTGATATAAACACTGGAGCGCCGTATGAGCGAACGTCCGCTGCGCCTGTTGCTGGTCGGTGAAGGAGGAATCGCCGGTATCCACATGCAGGTGCTAAAAGACTTACCGGGAGTTGAGGTGGTCTGCCTGATTGGCGGGGTCGAGGAAGACGCTCGAAACTTTGCCCGTGAGTGGGGGATCCCCGAGGTGGGTCTTGACCTGGATGCGGCTCTGGTTCGTGAGGATATTGAGGCGGTAATCCTCACTACGCCGAGTCCTCTGCATGCCGACCACGCCGAGCGGGTAATCATTGCCAACAAGCATCTGCTCTGCGAGATTCCCATGGCGCTCAACTTGGCAGCGGCTGAGCGGGTCACTACGCTGGCCGAGGCCTCTGACCGGGTCTGCATGGTCGCTCATACCCGGCGCTTTAACGCTCCCCATCGCGAGATCAAACGGCGCTTGGCATCCGGTGACTTCCACTTGCAGCATCTGGTGTCAGAGACCTACTTCTTCCGCCGGGAGAATCTCAACATGCAATGCCAGCCGCGAAGCTGGGTAGACAATTTGCTATGGCACCATGCCTGCCACAGTGTTGACCTCTTCGCCTGGCTGCTTGACGACTTCGAACTCGAGGTGTGGGGCAGCCAAGGCCCAGTGCATAGCGAGCTAGGCATCCCCATGGATATGAGCCTGGGGCTGCGCTCACGCGGCGGAGTTCTGGCCACGTTGGCGCTCTCTTTTAACAACCAAGGCCCTTTCGGCGGGTTCTACCGTTACATCGGCGAGGAAGCCACACTGATGGCTTACCGCGATGAGCTAAAGAACCACGAGGGCCAGCAACTTCCCCTCACGGGGTGCGGTTTCGCGAACCAGGATCGAGAGTTCATCGCCGCCATTCGCGAAAAACGCGAGCCGGAGGCCTCCTTCAGTAGCTGTTTGCCATCGATGAGGCTGCTCGACCGACTGGAGCAGCGGATTAGAGCTTAAGGGGGCAGTTGACGCTCTCCTCTATAACGCGTCGGCGCGGCGCTACGCACTACCCTGCGGCGCCGCCGACACAGTGAGTTCAATCGCATCATGTCGCCAAAGCTCATCGTCATAATCGATGGCTCGGCCATTCTGGTCGTAGTTGATACGAGTGACGCGCTGAGCAGGCC
>Ga0209344_10001189_pt1 | contig 35743 bp, 32 predicted proteins | sample Cruoilmetagenom6_FD_187293 | JGI IMG/M metagenome (GOLD analysis project Ga0209344, IMG submission 187293) | Oil polluted marine microbial communities from Coal Oil Point, Santa Barbara, California, USA - Santa Barbara Oil Seep Sample 6 (SPAdes)... | ecosystem: Environmental > Aquatic > Marine...
TTTCCGAAGAAATGACCGAAGACTACGGGTACCGGGTTGCTACCAAGTTATTGGCTACTGGCCGCCCGCCTACCGCGTTTCTTATTTCATCGATGATCACAGCTATCGGCGTAAGGCGTGCGGTCAGTGATCTGGGCCTTCGCCTTGGCACTGACATCTCGATCATCATTCATGATGATGTCTTATCCTACCTCAAAAATGGTGAATCCGTTCCGATATTTACGGCCACGCGGTCCTCTGTACGGCAGGCGGGTCAATTATGTGCAAAAATGCTGTTGACCGTTATTCAGAACCCGAACCATTCCCTGCAACAAAAACTGCTGGATGCAGAACTGGTTGTTGGTCAGTCAACCGGCCCGGCCCAAACTCAGGCCGGCTAACATGAAACTTCGCCGCAAAGATTTTCCGCATGGATTTTTGTTTGGCGCGGCCACCGCTGCCTATCAGATCGAGGGCCATTCGTTTGGCGGTGCGGGCAAGACCCATTGGGATACATTTGCCCAAACCCCCGGAAATGTGGCCCATGGGCATGATGGCGCAATTGCCTGCGATCACTTTCATCACTACGAACAAGATCTGGATCTTCTGGAAAATGGCGGTTTTGATGCATACCGGTTTTCAACAAGCTGGGCGCGCGTGCTACCCGAAGGCCGTGGACAGGTAAATCAGACGGGGCTTGATTATTACGACCGGTTGGTTGATGCAATGTTAATACGTGGCCTAAAACCGTTTCAGACACTTTATCACTGGGAAATGCCATCGGCACTGGCCGATCTTGGTGGATGGGCCAACAGAGACGTGGCTGGTTGGTTTGGCGACTACACAGAAATTATCACGGCCTGTATCGGTGATCGGATACATTCAGTTGCCACAATAAATGAACCTTGGTGCGTCGCCTATCTTTCGCATTTTCTAGGTGCGCACGCGCCCGGATTGCGCGATATTCGTGCCACCGCGCGTGCGATGCATCATGTTGGGCTAGCACACGGGGAAGCTATGTTACGGTTACGTGCTGCAGGTCAGAAAAACTGCGGCATTGTTCTGAATTTTGAATACTCTCAACCCGGCAGCGATGACCCGCTGGATGTGTCCGCCACACGGACCCACGACGCAATTTTCAACCGCTGGTTCATTCAGAGCATTATGAACGGATCCTACCCTAAAAAAGCACTGCATGGATTGGCCCCGCATATGCCAGGCGGTTGGCAAGATGACATGAAACAAATCAATCAACCTATCGATTGGCTTGGTGTAAATTATTACTCACGCTCAATTATTGGAGACGACAAAAAGGCGCTGTGGCCGTCATACAAAAAGCTCTCTGGGGAACGCAAAACCACCCAGATGGGATGGGAAGTATACCCGGAAGGCCTTGAATATTTTCTGACATGGCTTGGGCCGGAATATACCGGTGATATTCCGATCTATGTAACCGAAAACGGTATGGCATGGGATGATCATGTGACATACGAAGGCGTTCAAGATCCGGAACGTACAGATTTTGTTGATAAACATCTGCAATCCGTCTATCGCGCGATAAAAAGAGGTGCCAATATCCAAGGGTATTTTTATTGGTCGCTACTGGACAATTTCGAATGGGCAGAAGGCTATGATAAGCGGTTCGGAATTGTCCATGTCGACTTTGAAACACAAAAACGTATCCCCAAGGCCACTTACCACAAACTGAAATCCGCCATCTCACGAGACTAAACAGCATGAACCCACGTTCGAAGGACAAATATACACTGGTCGCCGATGTAGGAGGCACGAACACGCGTGTGGCGCTTGCAGATGGTAAAACACTATTGCCGCAAAGCATTCAAAAATACCAGAATTCCGGGTTTCCGGGGCTGGAGACGGTATTGCGCCAATACATTGAAGATGAAAATGCTGTTGAATGTGCCCGGGCTTGTGTTGCGGTAGCGGGGCCAGTACGCGCAGGAATCGGTGAATTAACCAACCTAGACTGGACGATAGACAAAGACCTTATGGCGCGCGCAACTGGGGCAACAAAAGTTGCTATTCTGAACGACATGCAGGCGCAGGGTAATGCGCTTGGCCATATCGACCCGGATAGTATCTCGGCTGTGATTGACAGTAGGGGTGACAGACCAGATGCCGCAAAACTGGTCATCGGCATTGGCACCGGATTTAATGCAGCGACGGTTTATGAAACCGAAATCGGGCGGCTTGTCCCACCATCAGAATGTGGCCATGCAAACCTGCCTATTCGAACCGAAGCTGAACTGAGGCTTTGTCAGTTTGTAGAAACAGCACATGGGTTTCCGGCGATCGAAGATGTTTTGTCAGGGCGTGGGTTGGAACGGGTTTATCGCTGGTTGGGACATGAGGTTGGTGACGAACACGAATTGGGTGCAGCTGCGATCATGCAGGCAGTTGCGGAAGAAACAGACCCTCGCGCGGTAGATACAGTGCGCCAGTTTGTACATATTCTAGGAACAGTTGCCGGCAACTTGTCGCTGATCCAGCTGCCCCTTGGGGGTGTGTATCTGGCCGGAGGTGTCGCGCGGGCAATGTCGCCCTATTTGAAAGACTACGGGTTTCTTGATGCGTTTCATGACAAAGGTCGTTTTGCAGGATTCATGAAAAACTTTTCGGTATCCGTCATTGAAGATGACTTTGCCGCCCTAACCGGTTGCGCCTGTCATATAGCAACACTGCCCTGAAATTGGCCTTTATGACTTTGGTCGGCCAAATGGCTTACCGCGCCGTGGCATAGCATTCCCGCCTTTTGATACCTTTGGTTTACCACCCGCCATTTTCTTGGGTTTGCCGCCCGGTGGCGTAAATCGTTTGGAAGTATTCGTCGCGTCACCTTGATAGGGTTTTTTCGGGCCATTTTTTGGTTTGGTGCTACCCGCACCGGAATTTGGTTTACGTCCAAAGCGGGGTTTTGTTTCGCCTTCGGGTTTTTCAAAACGCCTCTTTGGTTTTGGCGCCTCATCCCCCTTGGGCGGCCCGCTGTCGGGGTTATAGTCGCTTTTGGGCTTATGGCCCGGGCGGTTTGGGTTGGCTGCATGTTTGTGGCGCGGTTTGCGTTCTGGTTTGCCGAACTCACCCGTATCCCGTTTCGGCTTCGGGTCACTCGCCCCTTTGGGACGCGAGGAACGTTCTTCGCCCATGGGTTTGCCGCGAAATCTTTTACCTTTGTCCGGATTTCCCTTTGGGCCGGGTTGGGGACGCGGCATATTTGCCAGATCAGGCGCATTGGCAAGCTGGCTAATTGTGGCACCATCTTCCAGTTGCATATTGCCACCAAGTTTCGCCAAAAACCCGGCAACACTTGGTTTGGCCAGTTCAATAAAGGTTTCGTTTTGCTGAACCCGGATCGCGCCTATATCATCTTTGCTAATGTTTCCTGCACGACACAGCATTGGCAACAACCACCTTGCTTCGGCATTCTGGCTGCGACCAACCGAAACTGAAATCCACACGCTTGGCCCAAAGTCCGCGCGCGCTGGTTTTGCTGCGCTTTTTCCCGCCGGCGCCAGTTCTTCTGGTGCGGATTGTCTGGATCGATACAGGCGCATATAGGCGGCGGCTATTTGTTCACCAGAATGTAGATCTGTCAGTTTTGAAACAAAATCCTGTTCGTCCGGTTGTATTTCAGCATTCCAGACGGGATCTGCAAGCAGGCGTTCTTCGTCGCGCAACAGTACTTCTTCTGCGGATGGGGGGGATGCCCATTCTGCGTTTAGTTTCGCAAACCTTAACAACCTTTCAGCTTTGCCACGCGCCCGTGCTGGCACAATCAGCGCACTGACACCTTTGCGCCCTGCCCGGCCAGTGCGCCCTGAACGGTGCAACAAAGTTTCACCATTAGTGGGCAAATCTGCATGAATAACCAGTTCCAGATTTGGCAGATCAATTCCGCGCGCCGCAACATCCGTTGCTACACAGACACGCGCGCGCCCGTCGCGCATTGCTTGCAAGGCGTGGGTGCGTTCATTTTGGCTAAGCTCACCCGACAACGCCACAACAGAAAACCCACGATTGGAAAACCGGGATGTCAGACGATTGACCATTGCGCGTGTATTGCAAAAAACCAGCGCATTTGGGGCTTCGTAGTACCGCAAAACGTTGATGATCGCGTTTTCAGGATCCCCTGCGGCAACGGTTAGCGCGCGGTATTCAATATCCGTATGTTGGGTTTTTTCGGCTTTGGTCGAAACACGAACAGCTTCATTTTGATAACTTTTTGCCAGGTTGGCGATGGCGCGTGGAACCGTGGCCGAAAACATCAGCGTGCGTCGGTTTTCCGGGGCTTCCCCTAGAATAAATTCAAGATCTTCGCGGAACCCCAAATCAAGCATTTCATCGGCTTCATCCAGAACAACAGCACGAATATCCGACATATCCAGGGATCGGCGCTTGATATGGTCGACCAGACGCCCAGGTGTCGCAACCACAATATGCGTGCCTCGATCAAGCGCGCGGCGTTCATCACGCATGTCCATTCCACCAACACACGAAGTCACAACTGCACCAGTTTTTGCATATAACCAGTCCAGTTCGCGTTTGACCTGCATCGCCAGTTCACGAGTTGGTGCAATCACCAAAGCCAACGGTGTTGCAGCGGGACTAAAGCGCACACTGTTCCCTAGCAGCGTTGGTGCAATCGCCAATCCAAATCCAACCGTTTTACCCGATCCAGTTTGCGCTGAAACCAACAAATCAGCTTTGCCCAATTTTGGATCAGTAACCGCAATCTGCACCGGCGTTAAGGTTTCATAGCCCCGCTTCTCCAGCGCTTCAGCAAGTGGTTGGATTGTGATCATGGCATCTGTCATTTGGTGTCGCTCAACGTCTTTATGGTTGATGTATTCAGATTATCGCAGGGCTTGGGAAACTGGGTGCATCCCTTGTTTTATCCCCACGTGTTACGGAAAACCCGCACCTACGCCCTTCGATACCTAATGTATAGCGAAACCACGCATCGCACCCAGAAAATGGTATTTGGGCAGATGACCGCGGTTTCACTGCAAAAAGTTCCAACACCACCGCCCAAGTCTGATGACTATGGCGGGTGCTGAAAGTGTTGTAAGCGCCAAGACTGCCCCTGTTCATCCGACTAATAGAGCACACATCCGCCCCATGTTTGTATCCTTTCCAGAAATTGACAAGACTTTGCCGTTGCCCAGGTTTGACCTGTGCAAACCCTGTATCGAAGGGGCGAAAACTGTTAATATCCTTCGGGACACGAAAAACCGACCTAATATAAGCAAAATGGGGCCACTCAGGTGGCCTGCAGGTACTAAGTGTGTATTCCTTTGCAAACGGAATAACCGCCCTGAACCGGAAACTCAATCAATGTCACAACTTCACACGAACAAACGATATTTATTATCCCGCCCAAGAGGGGGTTTGAATGATGTATTGGTCCAACTTGAGAAATCGCGAAGGTATGCAAGCCAGTATGAGCGTACGCTGATTATGGATACTTCAAGATCTGGTCTTCGGTGTGATTTCAACGACCTTTTTATAGTGGGCGACGATTTTGGTTGTGAGGTGGTGAACTTTTCAGATCAGATCAGCGCTGAATTGGACAAATCAGTATCAATAAAACCCGCCAATCTGATTAATCGCACCTCGCACTATCAAACTGAATGGGATAAAAATGATGTTCAGTATCGCGATCCCAAAACAGGAACTTTTATCAACTTTGATCACCGGTGTGACCATCCTGAACAAATATTGGTTTATGAACAGGCTGGCGGCGGTTTGGAAGGGTTGAGTTTTTTGCGCCACGTAGCGTTTTCGCCCGATATTGCAAACATCATCGCAAATCGCCTTTTGCCACTTGGGACCGATTACGATGCAATTCATGTGCGGCATACTGATTATCAAACCGACTATGAACAGCTATTTAGACAGTCCAAAAACTTATTCAAAAATCGCCAACTTTTGCTGTGTTCAGATAACAAACAGGTCAAAGACAGCGCTCTTTCCTACTTTGATACGACGACGAAATTGTTAAGCGTATCTGAAATACCTGATATTGATGGCGAAGCACTGCATTTTTCTGATCAGGTTGACGCCAAACAAACCAACATTGATCTGTTGTGCGATTTAATTGCCATGTCTCGTGCTAGGCGCTTTCTTTTTACTAAACTCTATCACACTGAAACAAAGCGCCCGCGGTTTTCAGGCTTTGCTGTATTGGCAGAATCGCTGCGGCGAGAACCGGAAACTATCAGGTCTCTTTTGAAATATGCTGACGCAAAGGTGTTGGAAAAGCTATTTCTGACTAATAATAGGTCAACGGTATTAAAATTTGCACCGTCCCGTATTATGGCTGGTTTCCAAAGATGGTTCTTCAAACTTGATCTGTGGCGTTGGAATTTTAAGGCACAGGAAAAATCCCGCCTTATCGGACAAAACATGCGAAGCAAGCCGCATCTTGTCGATGTGATACCCCCAAATTATTTTGAATGAGACCTGAAAAGAAACCTTTCTCAGGATGTAGATGGAATCCGATCACGGTGTTCGGCTTTGTTTAGCAACTTCACCCGCTATCCATTGATAGGTTTTTTCCATTCCTTCTTTCAACATTTCACGGGGGCCCCAACCCAGTTTTTCGCGTATCAGTCGGTTATCGGAATTGCGACCGCGCACCCCTGACAAACCAGGAACGTGATTAACGCTCAGGTTCTTTCCAGAAATTTCAATAATCATATTTGCAAGATCATTGATCGATATCATCATTTGCGAACCGATATTGACCGGCCCTTCAAAATCGGACCGAAGTAATCTGATTGTGCCTTCCAGACATTCATCGACAAAAAGAAAAGAACGTGTCTGAATACCGTCACCCCAGATGTCGATGGCCCCACCATTTGTTGCCTGCGCCACTTTACGGCAAATCGCAGCCGGTGCTTTTTCTTTGCCACCGTCCCATGTTCCATCAGGTCCGAAAATATTGTGGTACCTGGCGATCCTGCACTTCATGCCGTGGTTTCGGTTGTAAGCTAGGTATAGTCTTTCTGAAAAAAGTTTTTCCCAGCCATATTCGCTGTCTGGATTTGCTGGATAAGCACTGTCTTCGACGCAAATCGGATTGTCCGGATCCATTTGATTATGCTCAGGGTAAACACAAGCGGATGATGAAAAGAACAGGTTTCTGATGCCAATTTTGTGGCATGCATCTAGTACATTCAGATTTATTGCGGCTGAATTTCGCACAATATCTGCATCATTGTCACCAGACGATATGTATCCCGCCCCGCCCATATCTGCGGCGAGCTGGTACACTTCGTCAAACCGCTGGTCTATTACAGAACGAACGACAGACTGATCACGCAAGTCGCCAAGAACAAAATCACCTGTTTCGGCAGTTCCAAATTCGCCAGGCTTTATATCAACACCACGAACCCAAAACCCTTCGCGCATTAGCCGTTTGATCAGGTGGCCACCAATAAATCCGCCTGCGCCGCAGACCAGTGCTGTTTTTCTCACCAGAAACCTTCAGATAAATAGGGAACAAATACTAATAGCGGGTGCAGTTTCATCTCAACCCACCCCCACGAACAACCTAAAAGAAACGACCTGAAATGGCACTGCAGAGTACCGTTCAGAAACTTCTTTTGGTTCTCCGCCACGCAGATGCCTGCCCGGGCGGGCTTCCAGCCATAGTCCAACGTCATCGTCGGTCAGCTTCAGCAACCCTGTGAACTTAAAACGCACCAATCCGTTTCGCGGGCGGATATGATGAACCTTCAGCCGTGTCAGATGCCGTTTTTCGGTGTTTAGTTCATATTCAAATCGACGGGCAATCCCTGCCTGTTCAACCTCTATTTCCAGATCGAACCTGTACTGTCCTGAATGTGTTTCCTTTAGAAAGGAAATTGATTGAAAGTCGCCTTTGGCAGAACCCGTACCATTCAACGAACGCCCAGAGATCAACAAACGTTTTGGTATCCCCAGATGGTTCTTTGTAAGTCGTGTTTGTTTTGCAATTCCGCGCGCCAGTTTGCTAAGCGCATTCCAGTCGTTTCGTGGTTTAGCTTGCAAAACCTCTGAGACAGACATCAGGCGGTCAGTTTTTCCCGGACCCAACAATTCACTAATAAAATCATTCGGCATCGGAATTCCTGCGCGAATATGCAGGTAACTTATTGCAACCTGAGCCGGCACTACGGTTTTTGTTTCAACGAGGATATCGTGCAACCTGGCCCAATCCAGGGCTGGATCTTTTAGATACTGCGCACAATCAACCATCCAATCACTGTGGCTATGGGCGTCCCGTCCTGAATGATAAATCGCTAACCCAACCCTGTCTGCGACAGAGGGCACAAAGACGGGCACGTCGAAGAATGTTGTATTCTCGGCATTTTTCCAAAGCGAATTTTCGGCACCCTGAATAGGTTGCGCCGCCCCGTAAGCCCATTGATGCAGGTCAATATCTCCGGTTCGCCCGCTGAAAAAATTCATCGCCCTTAGATATTTGTGCCGTGTATCCAAACAAATTCTGGATTCTCCGCTGGCGCCATGCCAATCCGATGCGCCAAAAATTTTCAGCGCCTGTCGAAAATGGCTGGATGGAACCAGAATATCCAGGTCGTGGGAAATTCGGGATTTCTGATCTTCCGGACGTAATGCAAGACGAACGCCGCCTTTCAGCAACATTACCGGTATATCGTGTTCAGTTAAACTAATCAGAACAGGTAAGGATTCTGCCAGGGTCATCCGGGATTTGGTCCACAACATTCGCTGCAATCCCACCAGTCGTGGGAATTCTGCGTGATCCCGCAGGTTCTTACCAAAACGCCCTGCAATGGCTGCCAATAACCTGTGTTCACGAAAACCAACGTCATCAATGTCGGTCTCGCTTAACCAAGCCCTGAACGTTATCAAGGCTTTTTCGTGATCTGGTGCGACGGCTGCATAGATCAGCTGATCCAAACTTCCGCCAGGCCATGCCCAGCCCGGATTTGGAAATCTGCGATATTGACGATTGTCTTCGTAGCCCATCAGATCAGGACTTTTCTGTATTCGATTGGGCCCTGCGTTTTCGCAAAATAGCCTGATGTACCACAGATAAATAACCCACGTCTTTTTTAGGGTCGCGACCATAAGACATGCTGCCCGCAATAATCCGGCGCATCGCCAACACTTCTTTTATTTCCGCTTCCAGATGTCCATTTTCACGAAACCGCGCCAGCCAATCAACAACATCACCCCGGTTTCCCGGAGGATCTATGATGTCCCCTACCGACAAGAATACGTTTCTTCGCAACGTTATGTTCGATCTGTTGGGCCCCGTGCGCACCTCACCAGTTGTTAAATCGTCAGAACCGTGGCGAAACTGGCGCGTCTTGCAATAAACCAGATCGACCTTTGGTGTTTGGCAAAGGGTTTCGACCTGACGTTCCATCTTTGTCGGCAGCCACAGATCATCAGCATCGAGCAATGCAACCAGAGGCGACGATAACTGGCGGATACCGTTTGAACTGGCAGAACCCGGCCCCTGATTTTTCTGGGATATAACGTTGATCTGGTCCGAGACAGATTTTGAAACTGAAACGGTCTGGTCGGTAGATCCATCATCAACAACTATAATCTCGCAAGGTGGTAATGTCTGTTGCAGGATCGACTTCAAAGTATAGCCGATCGTGCGTTCTGCGTTCCAGGCCGGGATAACAACACCGTAATCCATAGTCAGAAAAACCCCGTCGCCTGAAGCGCTTTAACGTCGAAATCCGGTTTAACGATCCGGATCGTCGGATCGGCTTTACGACGCAAAATGCTTTTACGGATTGCCAGTGAAAAATATCGTTTAGATTCGGCCACATCCTTGGTCATTCCACCGGGATGTCGCAAATAGTAAAGGCAAGGTGTTTCGGTTTGCAGGAATTTTGTTTTGGTCTCAAACACCCGCAGCAGGTAATCCGTATCTTCGGCCTGTATGAAATCCGTATCAAACTTTCCTATTCTTCTGATCAGGCTTTGGCTGAAAATTGCACTGGATAGATGAACACCTATAATATCCGCTATGCGAGCATCTTTGGCAGGTCTAAGCCGTGCATAATCAAATTCGCTGACCATCATCAGGCGCCCATAAGTGGCTTCTAGCGTTGGATCAGTTACAAAGCACGACACATCAGCAGCAAAACGCCCTGCTGGTGACAAATCGTCAGAATCAAGAAACGAAACAAGCGCCGTATCAGGAAGCAAATTCAAAATTCCGGTATTTCGCGCAGCAGCTACCCCGGCGTTTTTCTGGGTCACCACGCGAATTTCAGTGTGGGCCTGCGCCAGTTCTGCCAAAACCTTGGGAGTTTCGTCACTTGAACCATCGTCAACGACAAGTATGTCCAGATCGATGTCTTCCCTCTGCAGCAGCAGTGATTTGATTGCATAAGGTATTGTATGCGCGCGATTAAAGGTCGGGATAATAACTGAAACTTTCATCTCAACTCTTTCGTGATAAAGCTGCGTAACTGTTGTGCAATCTCAATCGGATCGATCCCTAAATCTACGTGATAACATGGCAATATTCGCGTCAGCTTTGCACAATGCGCAAATGAAAGGTCCCGGTCACCCGGGATTTGGGACACCCCTGATGGTGCAAGGGCAAGGAACGCTTCTTTTGCTGTGGCCTTTCTAAAGGCCGTCGTTCCCCTACCTGAGATATGGGGCAAGCAAAGTGCGCGTATTTCGATACCATCCACCATTGATTCTGGGTTGATATCAGAAACGCTGAACTGATGTTTACCCTGCCAGTTTACATCGTTTGGAATTGTGCTTTTCGTGTGCAGACCCAACCGGCGTATCCCATCAGGGTCTTGTTTTAACGTATTAAAAAGCGGCGAGGCGTGAACTAGGCCCTGATCACTGTCTGCAAACACATAATCGTCACCTACGGTGGTCAACCCTTGCGCCAAACCCGCAAGTACGGTTCCTGATTTCCCCGATCCACCCGGCCCGACCAACATTACCCCTACACCATCAACCGCCAGAGTTCCGGCATGAACCAGGCCTGAATTTTTCGATACCCGATGCCAGTGGATAAAATTCCTTAACGGTGAACCTGGATCCCAATCCGGGTATCCATTTGGTTCACACATTAGCTGAATACCCAAATTATTTTTTCGATCATAAACCTGCCAAAACCCCTGGTCGGGCATGTGGTGCAGACGATACTGGGTTTGTACTAAGCAGGCCTCGATCTCTCGTTCCTGAAAGTACCGTTGGTTCCACTGCAAAGTAGGCAAGGCCAGCGTACCCGCTTGGGCCACGATAATGCGACACGCCTGTCTTGGGGTTGGGCCAATAGAAGCTAAAGCTGAACTAACAATTTCATGATACTCAGTCAGGTTGGTACTGCAGGAAATACCGTTCCCCGAATATTTGCAAACCCCGCCAGAATAGGATTGGTCGAACTCTTCAAATAATACAGCTAAGTCAGCGTTCAGTGTTGCGGGTGTAAGCCTTAATATTTCACTAGGATCCTGTCGTAACATGGATCAGAATCAATCTGTTGCCGGTACATTTGGCCAACCGGCCTGTTCATCAACATCGTGAATTGGATCAGCTACAATCAAATCAGCCAAATCATCATAAACCTCGATCACCGGTGTCGAAGGATCTGCGTTTAAGGCTTTGATTTCAGCGGCATCCAAACTGGTTTTACTTTCAGTGACTGGATCAGGAACAATCAGTTCAAACCCGGAAAGTTTTTCAACAAATTCTGCTATTGTTGCGGTGTCGTAGCCGAAACCTGCGATCTTTTCCGGCGCAACGCCGGACATCATCACACCCCAGATTGCACCAGCAGATTGGTTGAACCCAAAATATTGTCCGGACCCAAGATTTAGGATAACCAAATCACCATCAAACTCTTCAAAAACGATATCCGCACTTGCGCGCTTGTAGGCGGTGGTCAACATAAATGCTGGCTCCTGGTTTTTGGGTTCGCTTCACAAGAATCGCGATTTGTAGGGTTGATAGCGTATCAACTTAGAATGGTCCATTGCGGTACAGCCACTAAAAATTCCATCAGAGAAAGGTGATTCCCACCAATCACAGACAAACATTATCGTTCAGGGATACCGGGTTGGGATAATAGGCGCGTGCATGGTGTCCTGATCCAAATCACTAGACAAGTATCTGCAATTAAAAAATCTTTACCAAGCTAATAAACATGGCAAGGTAATTATCAGATGTTCATCGTAACCTAAGGGCAGGTCAGGTCGTTGGACAGCGCAAATACCATTAAGGCGAGTATGAATGTCAGCCCAATAGCCATCAATATTCGCAACGCCCGGTCACTAGGGGGGCGGCCTGTTACTGCTTCAAATCCGTGAAAAACCAAATGGCCGCCATCCAACACTGGAATGGGGAATAGATTCAGCATCCCAACAGCGGTCGACAAAACCGCGATAAACCAGATGAAACTACTTAATCCCTGACTGGCAACTTCGCCAGAGGTTTGCGCAATACCAATTGGACCACGCATGTTGCACGAAGATATCGCACCGGTCGCCATATGGTACAGCCCGGACAAGGACGACTCTATGATGAAGAATGTTTGATCTACCCCGTGCCAGGCTGATTTCAGTATACCCGGAGACTGCGTTTCCGGAACAAAGGCCATACCGCCGGATATTCCGATCAGCCAGCGTGTTTCAAAACCACCTTCAGAAAGGGGCAAATCCACCCGTTTTGGCTTCAGTTCAACATCCAGTGTTTCGCCATTTCGCCATATGGCCAACTGCAGGGCTTCGCCGTCGGAGTTTCCAACCTTTTTCCGCAACGTGGCGAAAGTCGCCATTTTTTCACCATCAATGGTAAGAACATAATCATTCAGTTCCAACCCGGCATCGATCGCGGCGGATCCGGGGTTAAGACCAGAAACGATTGCCGGAAATGGATGGGGTCCGGTAACGTCGACTGTGTTTTCACCGCGTCGTACAGTATATTCCAGAACCGGGATTTCGGGCAGTTCATCCAAAACAAATTTGTCAAACTCTTCCAGTTTCGGGGCTTTAACACCATCAATTGCCAAAATTTCATCACCGACCTGTAATCCCTGTTCTACAGGAACGGGCAGCAATTCGGCAATGGTCAATGGGTCTGTAGCCACCCCTCGCCAACCGATAATCGCACCAAAGATTAGTATTGATAGGATAAAGTTAAAGACTGGCCCTGCCGCTACGGTTAATGCACGCGCCCATAATGGTGCAGAGTGCATAGAATGACGACGCTGACTTTGGTCCATCGCGTCGATTGCTTCGCTGTCTTTGCCACTGGCGGCATTGGCATCACCAAGGAATTTTACATATCCGCCAAGTGGAAATGCCGCCAATTGCCAGCGTGTGCCGTGCTTGTCTTTTCGCGACCAGATGACTGGCCCAAATCCTAACGAAAACACTTCGGCATAGATCCCAGTCCAGCGGCCCACAATATAGTGCCCATATTCATGAACTGCGACGATAATCAGCAATGCGATAACAAATGCACCGATGGTATAAATCAATCCACCAAATGATGGGATCATTCCGATAATATCCAAAGCTTACGCCTTTATTCTTGTTTTCTCGATTATTTCACTGGTCCGTATACGTGCCAGATGATCTGCCTTCGCCACATTATCAAGGGTGAACGGGGCATCTTTATGACCAACGGGTAGTGACATTTGCGTCAAGACGTCTTCAACCACATTTGCCATGTCCATAAACCCGATCTGCCCGGCTATAAAACCATCCAGCGCACGTTCCTTGGCAGCGTTGAACACTGCCCCGGCAAGACCACCCGTTTTCATCACATTCCGTGCAAGACGAAGCGCGGGAAACCGCGCTTCATCCGGCGCTTCAAACCTGAGTTGCCCGATACCAGCCAGATCAAGCCGTTCTACAGGCAGGTTACGGCGTTTGGGCCAATGCAAGGCATACCCGATAGCATGACGCATGTCCGGGGCCCCCAAATGGGCCATCATCGCACCATCGACAAATTCCACCAGGGCATGCACCCGGCTTTCCGGGTGAACCAAAACTTTGATTTGATCTGCGTTTAATCCAAAAAACTCTTTAGTTTCTATCAGTTCCAACGCTTTGTTAAACATAGATGCGCTATCAATCGTTATTCTCTGCCCCATGGCCCAATTGGGGTGGTTCAAGGCTTCCTGCAAAGTTGCGCGCGCCATTCTGTTTGCCGGCCAGTCACGAAACGGGCCGCCAGATGCGGTGATTGTCACGGTTTCAACCGCATTGATTTCTTCACCGACAAGAGATTGAAAAACCGCCGAATGTTCACTATCGACCGGTAATATCGTCGCACCATATTTTCGCGCTGTATTCAGTAGCAACGGCCCGGCAGCAACCAGACTTTCCTTATTGGCCAAAGCAAGCGTCGTGCCGTGTTTCAGCACCCGCAATCCAGGTGCAAGCCCTGCTGCACCGACAATTGCAGACATGATCCAATCTGCCGGTCTGTCAGCGGCTTCCAGGATAGCATTTTCACCAGCACCAACAGCTATTTCGGTACCAGAAAGTGCTTCTTGTAATGGCTCCAGCTGATCATCGTACGCAGTGACGGCTAGTTTGGCATCAAATTCACGGGCATCACGGGCAAGCTGAGCCACGTTGCGACCGCCAGTTAATGCAATGATTTCATAATCTTTTGGTTCTCTTCTAATCAAGTCCAGTGTGTTTTGTCCGACGGATCCCGTTGATCCGAATACTGAAACCCGGCGCATCAGTTGCCACCTGCCGTCATCACAACCAAAGGTGCCAGTATTATCCAAACCGCAAAAGCGGCAATCATGCCATCAAACCGATCCAGCAGCCCACCATGCCCCGGCAACAGGTTGGAACTGTCTTTTATTCCGACCCGCCGTTTAATGGCACTTTCCGCTATATCACCCATCTGCGCTGCGAAACATAAGACTACACTTGCAAGGATGACGCTGCCACCCAACATACCGGCAAATCCAGCACCAACAAATGCCGCCGCAATCCAACCGCCAACAGTTCCTGACCATGTTTTTTTCGGGCTGACCCGGGGCCAAAACTTTGGCCCACCCAAAAGTCGGCCAAACAAATATCCTGCGACATCAGAAGCAATAACAACAGCAACCAACCAAATAAAATGTAAAGCAAGCACATCACGGGTAAACAACACAGACAAGCAGCCAAGCATGATAAAGGCACTATAAAACAGGTAGATCAGTTTACTGTTCTTCAGGAAAAAAGACCCAAATAAAACGGGCAGGACAGCAACCGCATAAAACGGGACCGGAGTCAGCAGACTTAGGACAGCAATAAAACCCAAGAAGCCCGCCAACGGGGCTATGGTTTGTTGATCCTGGCCAAGCATATTAGCCAGTTCCCACAACATCAGGCCACAAGCCAGGGCGATTACAAATGTAAATGTGAAACCACCAAGCAGAAATGAACCCGTTGCAACGATGATCAATACAACTGCGGTGATAATTCGGGTGCTCAGGTCATCCCATTTACGGGGTGTATCGTTCATCCCAGAACAGCACCAAACCGGCGTTCTTTTTTGTTAAACTTCTGGATAATTTCACAAAAAATTTCAGCTGTGAAATCGGGCCATAGTGTATCAACAAACTCGTATTCACTATACGCAGACTGCCAAAGCAAAAAGTTAGAAATCCGCGCTTCACCACTGGTGCGGATTACCAGATCAGGATCTGGCAACACATAGGTATCCAGAAAACGCGCCAAAGTTTCAGCATCAACATCTTCCGGATCAAGCCGGCCTGCCTTTACGTCATAGGCCAAGCGTTTTGTTGCACGGGCAACTTCATCACGACCGCCATAGTTAAGCGCGATGGTCAGGTGCACCAGATCATTGTCTGCTGTCATCAGTTCAAGGTCATCCATCAGCGTGACAAGCTTGTCTTCCAGACGAATGCGATCGCCGATAAAACGAACCCTGATACCGTTTTCCCGCATCGTACGGGATTCTTTTGTGATGTAGCGCTTGAACAATGTCATCAAGCCGGAAACTTCGGCTTGAGTTCTTTTCCAGTTTTCAGTGGAAAACGCAAAAATCGTCAGATATTTTATACCCAAATCCGGGCAGGATTCCAGTACATCACGAACTCGCCGTGCCCCCGCCTGATGGCCAAACAATCGTGGTTTACCTCGTGCCTGTGCCCATCTGCCATTGCCGTCCATAATGATGGCCACATGTTCAGGACCAACCGGTAAACTATCTTTCACACTAATTTTCCTTGCATCAGGATCACCGACCACATGATCAAACCTGCATAATCTCTGATTGCTTATTTTCAAGCGCATCATCAATTGCGGTAATTGACTTATTGGTTAAGTCCTGAACTTCGTCCGACCAAATTTTGTTGTCGTCTTCACCCATGCCATCAGCTTTAGCTTTTTTCAGTTGATCCATGCCGTCGCGGCGAACATTGCGCACAGAAACCCGCGCATTTTCAGCATATTGCGCGGCGACTTTGGTAAGTTCACGGCGGCGTTCTTCGTTCAGTTCCGGGATTGGCAACATGATGATTGTGCCGTTAAGTTGCGGATTGATACCCAAACCACTTTCGCGAATGGCTTTTTCAACTTTCCCAACCAGCCCCTTATCCCAGACATTCAGCGTCACCATGCGGCTTTCGGGAACATTGATTGTTCCAACCTGATTTAAGGGTGTCATTGTGCCATATGCATCCACCAATATCGGGTCCAGCATCGAAGAAGACGCCCGCCCGGTTCTTAACGAAGCAAATTCTGAGCGTAGTGATGCCATAGCACCATCCATGCGTCGCTGCAGATCATCCAGATCAATTTCAAAATCTTCGTCCGCCATTTTTTCCACTCTTGTTATTGTTGGCGTTCAGGCCCTCGCACGCGGCTTATAGCGTCAATTGCCCACGATTGTATAGGTGCCTTCCCCAGCCAAAATACCTTTGAAACCGCCAGGTTCATCAAGGGAAAATACCACAATCGGCAAATTGTTGTCACGCGCCAGCGCAATTGCCGATGCGTCCATGACACCGAGATGCTGTTGTAACACTTCATCATAGCTGACCGTATCAAAACGTTTTGCGTCTTCGTGCTTTTCTGGATCCTTATTATAAACGCCATCTACCTTGGTACCCTTAAAGATTGCTTCACAGGCCATTTCATTGGCACGCAGGGTCGCGGCAGTATCCGTAGTGAAATAAGGGTTGCCGGTACCGGCCGCGAAAATTACCACCCTACCCTTTTCCAGATGTCGTACGGCCCGGCGCCGGATATAGGGTTCACAAACCTGATCCATCGGGATGGCGCTGACCACACGGGTAAACACGCCAATATCTTCCAGCGCTGATTGCATGGCCAGTGCGTTCATCACCGTTGCCAACATACCCATGTAATCGGCCGTTGTTCGTTCCATCCCTTGCGCAGACCCCTGCAGGCCGCGAAAAATGTTACCACCACCAATGACCATGCAGATCTCGACCCCAAGGTCGTGAACGATTTTCACTTCACTGGCGATACGCATCACCGTCGGAGGATGAAGACCATATCCCTGATCCCCCATCAAAGCCTCGCCCGATATCTTCAGGAGTACGCGTTTATATTTAGTTCCGGGTTGGCCTGCGCCCTGCTTAGTCATTAATATCGCCCTGGTTATTGTTCCGGTAATCACTGCTTTGAACAAAATGTCGCAAATCTGTCGTAGATTCAATGCATGAAACCATTGCGGCGCAACGGGAATGATGGTTTGCTCAAACTGACGTTCCCAGATAATGAATGGCCGGTAAACTATTGTCAGTGTTGGACAACTTATCCTCAGACCGGCCAGTTCTGATCGCTGGCCCCACTGCTTCGGGCAAATCTGCATATGCCCTTGAAATCGCATCGCGCTTTGGTGGGGTCATAATCAACGCCGATGCGCTGCAGGTTTTTGCCAACTGGCACGTTCTGACTGCCCGACCTTCGCGTGATGAAGAATCAGTTGCCGAGCACCATCTTTACGGCCATGTCGACGGGGAATTCCCATATTCCGTTGGTCAGTGGTTGCGCGATATCACCCCCTTGCTGTCCAGTGGACAACGCCCGATCGTGGTTGGTGGCACAGGCCTTTACTTTACTGCGTTGACCGAAGGGTTGGCTGATATCCCGGACACAAAACCAGAAATACGCGAATTGGCTGACAAAAGGCTGTCGTTAGAAGGGCCGCAGGTGTTGTTGTCTGAACTGGACAGGCAAACAGCAACCCGTATTGATCCGCTGAACCCCGTCAGAATACAACGTGCCTGGGAGGTTCTGAATTCTACAGGTCGCGGCCTGGCATCCTGGCAAGATGTTACACCGCCCGCTTTGTTGCCACTTGGTGAAACTGAAACATTGTTGCTTGATGCCGATAAAGACTGGTTGTCAGACCGGATCGAACGGCGCTTTGACGGAATGGTTGCAAATGGTGCCCTGGAAGAAGCGCGTTTAAACTTGGAAAACTGGGATCCGACAAGGCCATCTTCAAAAGCCATCGGTGCGCCGGAACTGGTAGCGCATCTGCGCGGCGAAATGACAATTGAACAGGCCCGAGATCAGGCGAAAATCGCGACTCGGCAATATGCTAAGCGCCAGCGAACGTGGTTCAGATCACGGATGAAGGCGTGGCGCCAGATAAGCCTGCCATAGTATTTGGCAAGATATGGCACATACCAGGTGCTAATCTCCAACATATGGCGTTCGAATACGATCTTATTTTCTGCCTATCTTTTAAGAGGTTCCTGCCCTAACTTGCATAAATCGAACCAAGATTGCTGGGGGCATTCATGACCGATATAGCAACTGCGAACAGCCCGTTCCGGGTTGTTCCACTGCCGCGTTTTGGCCGGGGTGGTCGTTGGCGCACCGAAGCAATGCGCAGCTATTCACAACCGGTGCTGATCTGGTTCACCCGTGGTCAGGGTCGTATAACACTGGCCGGGGCCACACGTGGATACGGCGCGCATAACGCAATTTTCCTACCACCAGATACGATGCACGGATTTGAAATGTCCGGTCAGGTATTTGGGTCAGTCGTTTATTTTCCAAAAGAATACGACCAATCCCTACCCAGAGAACCCTTGCATCTGCGGTTTCGCGAGGCACAACAACAAGCCGAACTGACCTCATTGGTCGAAAATCTGCAACGAGAAACGGTTTCTGATTTGGTGGGTCGGGATCGCGCCCTGCTAAATTATGGTGGGTTGTTGGCTGTCTGGCTGGAACGACAGGCGGTTTCGCAACCCGAAGCCGAACTAAACCCGGATACGGCCCGCCGAATGGCGGCTGCTTATGTCGCGCTGGTAGAACGCGATTTCCATACCGGAAAATCGGTTAATGAATACGCCGCAGATCTGGGTGTAACACCAACCCATTTAAGTCGTGTCTGCAACAATGCCTGCGGGCGTCCGGCATCAGTTTTGCTGGCTGATCGCGTATTCTTTGAAGCGCGCCTAAAATTGTTGGAAACACCCATGCCAGTCAAAACCATAGCCCGGGAACTTGGTTTTGGTTCCGCCGCTTATTTCACCCGGGCCTTCCAAAAAAATACCGGTCAAACCCCAACTTGTTTTCGCAAAAATAGTTAACAAAATATCTGACAAAATCAGGCTTTTACCTTGACCAGGCGGGCGATGTCGCATTTGTTGCAGAAAGATGTCGCTTTTGTCGACTGAAATGACGAAAGCGTAAGTTGACTGGCGATAGAAATTCGTGCGCAATGCTGCCTAGAAATTACCTTGACGAACAATCTGCTGTTTCATCAACTGGAAAAAACACCACGACCACACTTTCATCACGATTTTATAAGTCTCAGGGAGAAGAGAATGACTAACGAAACCATAAACGGAAAGCCGATGCATCCGGCTGCAAAAATGTATGCTGAAGAATGTAAGGCTGGAAAACTCAGCCGTCGCGAATTTCTTGCGCGCTCATCAGCCCTTGGCCTTACATCTGTAGCTGCATATGGCCTGATTGGTCTGGATGCACCGGTGAAGGCTGCCGCGCATGCGCAGGCTGGCGGTACAATCCGCATTCAAACCGAAGTACGCGCGCTAAAAGATCCACGTACATATGACTGGTCACAGCTTGCAAACTATTCTCGTGGTTGGCTGGAATATCTTGTCGTTTACACGCCCGAAGGTGTGTTTGAACCGGGCCTGCTGGAAAGCTGGGAAGCCAACGACGATGCCACTGGTTATACTTTGCATGTCCGCAAAGGTGTAAAGTGGAACAACGGCGAAGATTTCACTGCTGCAGATGTAGCCCACAACATCACCCGCTGGTGCGAGAAAGATGTTGAAGGTAATTCAATGGCATCCCGGATGGGAACACTGATTAATCCTGACACTAACAATGCTATTGAAGGTGCAATTGTAGTTGTTGACAGCCATACAGTTCAACTGAACCTGCCCGCACCAGACATTACAATCATTGCGGGTTTTGCTGATTATCCAGCCGCTGTTGTTCATACCAGCTATGACAATGGTGATCCTGCCGATAATCCAATCGGTACGGGCCCATATCTGCCAAGTGACTACGAAGTCGGTGTAAAAGGTGTGCTTGTAAAGAATACTGATCATACTTGGTGGGGCGAAGGTGCCTATCTCGATACGATTGAATACATCGATTATGGTACCGACCCGTCTGCATGGATCGCAGCGGCAGAAGCTGAAGAAGTTGACCTGTTCTACGAAACAGTTTCCGATTTTGTTGAAATCATGGATGGCCTTGGCTGGACCAAATCAGAAGTTGTGACCGCAAACACTATTGTTATCCGTCCAAATCAGATTGCAGAAGTGGACGGTATGAAACCATACGCAGATGCACGGGTTCGTCGTGCGCTGGCGATGGCGGTTGACAACGCGATCTGTCTGGAACTTGGCGTTGCCGGTCTTGGTGTACCCGCAGAAAATCACCATGTGGCGCCCCTGCACCCAGAATACGCAGAGCTACCACCACAAAAAGTGGACCCAGCTGGTGCCAAGGCATTGATGGAAGAAGCAGGCATGGGCGATTTCGAACATGAACTGATTTCGATCGACGATGACTGGCGCAAGAACACCACTGATGCGGTTGCCGCGCAGTTGCGTGATGCTGGTATCAAGGTCAAACGGACGATTTTGCCTGGTTCTACATTCTGGAACGACTGGGCAAAATACCCGTTCAGTTCGACAAACTGGAATCAGCGCCCACTAGGCGTTCAGGTGCTCGCACTGGCTTACCGTTCAGGTGAAGCTTGGAACGAAAGTGGCTTTGCAAATGCTGAGTTTGACGCCAAGCTTTCACAAGCCATGTCGATAGCCAATGATGACGAACGACGTGAAGTGATGCGTGACATTGAAGGTATCATGCAAAACGAAGGCGTGATCATTCAGCCATACTGGCGTTCAATTTATCGCCACTATGCGGAAAATGTCGTAGGTGCAGAAATGAGCCCGGTATTTGAAATTTATCCAGCCAAGCTGGGTTTATCAGCTTAAGCTAAATAGGGGCTGCCTTCGGGCGGCCCTTTCTTTCACAGCGATCGGCATTCCGCCTTTGGCACGTGACGCAGTCTAACAGATGCCGCAAAGGCGCAGCTGCAACTCTTACGACAGGGATACTTATGGGAAAGTTCATTCTACGCCGACTGGGCGTGATGTTGGTGACGGCTATCTGCCTGACCTTCATCGTCTTCATCCTCACCAATCTTTATCCAAATCTGGAAAAAGTTGCCAAGACACAGGGCAATACCCGGATGACCGATACAGAAGTTACTTCATGGCTGGATAATCGTGGCTACCTGCAATCCATGCCAAGCAAGTATGGACAGTGGCTGGGTGTCGTACCCGGTTATGTCATCGAAGGGCCTGATGGGACTGTTCGCGCCCGTTGCGCCAGCAAGGGTGTAGCACCAGCAGATGCCCCACGGTTTTGTGGAGTGATACAAGGGCATTGGGGGCAATCTACGGTCTTCAAGGAACCGGTCAGTAAAATAGTTGCCAAGCGGTTGGGTTTGACCGGTTGGTTGATGCTTTGTGTTTTACTGGTAATGGTGCCCGGGGCACTTATCATCGGTGTCCTTGCGGGCATGCGTGAAGGATCAAAAACCGACCGATCCCTGTCGGCGATATCGATCTTAACAACGGCAACACCGGAATACGTATCCGGTGTTATTTTCATCGCGATATTTTCGTCTTCCGCCGTTGGATTGAAGTGGTTCAAAGGAACCGCGACTTCGGCAATGGAAGACATAACATTCGGGAACTTTTTCCTGCCCGTGATCACAATCGCACTTTATGGAATGGGGTATATTGCCCGGATGACGCGCGCTTCGATGACCGAGGTGATGACCGCACAGTATATTCGCACCGCCCGCCTGAAAGGTGTTAGTTTCCGCAACATCGTGTTGAAACACGCGCTTCGAAATGCGCTGATCGCCCCGTTTACGGTGATCATGTTGCAAATCCCCTGGCTATTGAACGGCGTCGTTATTGTCGAAACCCTGTTTAACTATAAGGGCTTTGGCTGGACGTTGGTTCAGGCAGCAGGAAACAACGACATTGAGCTGTTGCTGGGTGTCTCAGTCGTTTCCGTCGTGGTGGTTCTGGTAACACAGCTGATATCGGATATCGGTTATGTCTATCTGAACCCACGCATCAGAATTTCATAAGGGGGCAGGAACATGGAACCGCTTAACGGATTTGAAATCTTCATCCGCATTTTGGGCCAATTAAGCCCGGTCTGGATCGCCCTGGTCGTCACGTTCATTCTGTCGATCAAGTTCAAACGCAACCTGGGCCTTTACGGCAAACTGTTTGACAGCCCGATCGGTATGATCGGCTACGCGCTGGTAATGTTCTGGGTGTTTACAGCCATATTCGGCGGACCGCTGGACATGATTGTCACCCATGATGAATTGTCGCAAATTTCCGGGTTGAAAAACAAACGACCTGGTATTGCAGTGCCAAATGCCGAAGAAAAGGAATTATACAGCTACTACCTTCTGGGTGGTGACAATCTGGCGCGTGATGTGTTCAGCCGGATGATCAAAGGCAGTTGGGTGGTGATCGCGATTGCGCCACTGGCAACGATGTTTGCTTTCATGGTTGGTATAACACTTGGCCTGCCGGCCGGGTATTTCGGTGGCAAGCTGGATACGTTGCTTTCGTTCCTTGCCAACTTGATCCTTGCTTTCCCTGTAATCCTGCTGTTTTACCTGCTGGTTACCCCGGAAATTGTTGAAACCGGCATACCAAGCTACATGGCCGCGGTGTTGTTCATCTTTCCACTGATCTTTACGACAATCTTGCTGAATTCTCGATTTCACACCCAACCGACACTGCGCACCCCCTTGATCGTGGTTGTGCTGGTGGTGATGGGTTGGATCTACTTATCGACGGTTTCAGAAGTGGGTAGCAAAATCAGCTTTCTTCCACACTTCATGGATCTGTTTGATGTGCCTGGCGGGATATTGGTTGTGTTTGTTTCAGTGGTGTTTGTCAATTCGCCGACGGTGTTCAGGATTGTTCGATCCCTGGCGCTTGATATCAAAACGCGCGATTATGTTGCCGCCGCCCAGACCAGGGGAGAAGGACCGTGGTACATCATGCTTTGGGAAATTCTACCTAATGCCCGTGGACCGCTGATCGTCGATTTTTGTCTGCGTATTGGTTACACCACGATCTTGTTGGGAACCCTTGGTTTCTTTGGCCTTGGCCTGCCACCGGAAAGCCCGGACTGGGGTTCAACTATCAACGAGGGGCGAAAATTGCTTTCGATCTACCTGCACCCCGCCCTGCCCCCTGCTTTTGCTTTACTTAGTCTTGTACTGGGGCTGAATTTGCTGGCCGATGGCCTGCGCGAAGAAAGCCTGAAGGATTGATGATGACATTCATAAAAAACATCCGCGCCTTCAGGCAGTCGGTTAACATTCAGTTTCATACCGGCACTCATATTCGCACCAATCGGAGGACCGGTTAATGACCAGATCTGATTACGACGGCCCGATTCTTGAAATTGAAAAACTGTCCATTTCATTTTTCACCCGACTGACGGAAATTCCAGCGGTGATGGATTTTTCCTGCGTTGTCCAACCCGGCGAGGCTATGGGCCTTGTTGGGGAAAGTGGATGCGGTAAATCCACCGTGGCGCTAGGGGTAATGCAAGATCTTGGGGTGAACGGGAAAATTGTTGGCGGTTCAATCAAATTCAAGGGGCGCGACCTGAACCTGATGAGTGATGAAGAACTGCGCGAATTGCGCGGATCCGAAATTGCAATGATCTATCAGGAACCGATGGCTTCTCTTAACCCGGCTATGAAAATTGGCAAACAGCTGATGGAAGTGCCCATGATCCATGAAGGCACCATCGAAGAAGAAGCCTACAAAATGGCGCTTGAGGTGGTGACAGATGTGAAACTTCCCGATCCGGAACGCATCCTGAAAAGTTTTCCTCATCAACTATCAGGTGGACAACAGCAGCGGATCGTGATCGCGATGGCGCTGATGTCCAAACCGTCCCTGCTGATCCTGGATGAACCAACCACCGCACTTGATGTGACGGTTGAGGCTGGGATCGTTGAACTGGTGCGTGATCTGGGTGAAAAATACGGCACTTCGATGCTGTTTATCAGCCACAATCTTGGGTTGATATTGGATACCTGTGATCGGATCTGCGTAATGTATTCCGGCGAAGCGGTGGAAACCGGTTCGATCAAGGAAGTGTTTGATGAAATGCGACACCCCTATACGCAGGCTTTATTCCGCTCTATTCCGTTGCCCGGTGCTGACAAGAATTCAAGCCCGCTGGTTGCCATTCCCGGCAATTTCCCCCTACCCCATGAACGCCCGCCGGGGTGTAACTTTGGCCCGCGCTGTGACTATTTTCAAGAAGGTCTTTGCGATGCACACGACATCAAGATGGAAGAGGTCGTAGACAGCGATCATCACACATCCCGGTGCCTGAAGTTCAAGGAAATTGACTGGAATGCACCGATCACTGTGGGTGAACAAAAAGAAAAAGCCGAAGTAGGAGATGTCGTACTAAAGATCGATAATCTAAAAAAATACTACGAAGTTGCCGCGAACGCATTGTTTGGTGGTGGTGGCGACACCAAGGTGGTCAAAGCCAACGAAACCCTGACTTTCGAAGCGCGAGAATCTGAGACATTGGCCATAGTTGGTGAATCCGGCTGTGGCAAATCAACATTCGCAAAAGTGCTGATGGGTCTGGAAACTGCAACAGATGGAACTATCACACTTGACGGGCGTGAGATTCAGGACATTCCGATCGAAGATCGCGACACTGGAACTATATCTTCAGTACAAATGGTATTCCAAAACCCTTTTGATACGCTGAACCCTTCGATGACAGTCGGGCGCCAGATTGTGCGGGCATTGGAAATTTTCAAATTTGGCAAGAACGAAGCGGAACGGAAACAACGGACCCTCGAATTGCTGGATCTGGTAAAACTTCCACGTGCATTTGCTGATCGAATGCCTCGTCAGTTATCGGGTGGTCAAAAACAGCGTGTGGGGATCGCGCGGGCATTTGCCGGTGGCGCACGTATCGTTGTGGCCGACGAACCTGTTTCAGCGCTTGATGTTTCAGTTCAGGCCGCCGTGACTGATCTGTTGATGGAAATTCAACGCAACGAAAAAACCACATTATTGTTCATCAGCCATGATCTGTCGATTGTACGCTATCTGTCTGATCGTGTGATGGTGATGTATCTGGGTCATGTGGTGGAAATGGGTAGCACTGATCAGGTGTTTGCGCCCCCTTATCACCCCTATACCGAAGCGCTACTTTCCGCGGTTCCTATCGCTGATACATCCGTGGAAAAACAGCGGATCGTGTTGGATGGGGATATTCCCTCGGCAATGAACCCACCAAGCGGTTGTCCGTTTCAAACTCGGTGCCGTTGGAAGACCGATGTGCCGGGCGGCCTGTGCGACAAAGAAGTGCCGCCGATGCGAACACTGGCCACCGGGCACGAAGTCAAATGCCATCTGTCAGAGGATGTGCTGGCCACAATGCAGCCGGTTATCAAGGTCGCCGCTGAATAACTGTAAGGCAGGATGACAGATTTCGCCCCACTTCCTGAACCACCTTACTACGCTGTAATTTTTTCAGCGCAGCGGCGCGACGGGGATCTTGGCTATGATGCAATGGCTGAAAAAATGGCACGAATGGCCAGCCAACAGCCCGGCTATATCGGTGTGGAAACAACCCGAAACGATACCGGGCTGGGCATTACTGTCAGCTATTGGGCAAGTGAAAAGTCGTTGATCGACTGGAAAGCAGTATCAGAACATATGCTGGCGCAAAAACTTGGCCGGGACCGATGGTATGAATATTACACGTTACGCGTGGCCAAAGTTGAGCGTCATTATGATGGCCCGGAGGGGCGCTAACTACCCCAGATAACGCGCACGTAGTTCCGGGTTTCCTTGTACGGTGGAACACCACTGTATTTTTCCACCGCACCCGGTCCGGCATTATAGGCGGCAAGCGCCAGCCGCCAGGTTCCAAACTTGTCATACATCTGGCGCAAATACCGCGCGCCACCTTCCAGATTGGCAGCCGGATTATGTGGATCAACGCGCAGTTTGCGGGCCGTACCTGGCATCAGTTGCGCCAGACCAATCGCGCCTTTATGCGATCTGGCGCGTGGGTTCCAACCGCTTTCCTGCTGCACAAGGCGCAAAAATAGATCTGTAGGGACACCATGGCGGTCCGCAACGGACCGCGCAACATCAAGGTAAGGCCCGTTATACTTTCCGCCATATACAAGGCTTCCCCCAGTGCCCGGTACAACAGCACGCGGTGGCTGCAACCTGACCGAGTTTGAATACTGCGACGCTGCGCGTGTATCCAGAATACTTGTCTGGGATCGGAACAATGCCGTTCTTGACTTGGACGAAATGGTTAACGGTTCTGCCAACACCAGTGAAGGCGTGATCAGACAAACCACAATAATAAACCCGCTAAATCGATTCACCGGCACCCACCCCGTTTTCGTTTGCTCAATATAGTCGGGTTTTTGACCCTGTACCAGTGATCAGGTTAATTATGGCATTCTTAACCATGATAGGCTGGTGTAGGTTCAGAAAAATCAAACAAGAATCGGCGGAGAATCAGCATGGCTGGATCAGTGAACAAGGTAATTCTCATCGGCAATCTTGGTGCCGATCCTGAGGTGCGTACATTTCAGAATGGTGGCAAGGTTTGCAACCTGCGTATTGCAACATCTGAAACCTGGAAAGATAAGAATACAGGTGAACGCAAAGAACGCACCGAATGGCATTCCGTGGCCGTCTTCAGCGAAGGTCTAGTACGGGTCTGCGAACAATATCTGCGCAAAGGTTCGAAGGTTTATGTTGAGGGTAAGTTGCAAACCCGTAAATGGCAGGATCAATCTGGTAATGATCGTTATTCAACGGAAATTGTTCTGCAGGGCTTTGGCAGCACCCTGACAATGCTTGATGGGCGCAGTGAAGGTGGTGGTGGTAGTTCGGGTGGTGGCGGTGGCTATGTGGCCAACCAATCAGGTGGGTATGGTTCTGGTTCGTCAGAACCAGCCGGGCGCGCAAACGATATGGATGACGAAATTCCATTCTGATCAGGAAAGTTTGAATGCCTCTGTGCAAGCGAGCCGGCATAAACAGTAAGGAAATACAATTGTGTCATGGTCATTTTCAGTTGGAAGGATTTTTGGAACAGACCTGAGGATTCATGCGACCTTCTTCTTGTTGTTGTTATGGATTGCGGCCAACGCATATAGTTTGGGAGGTGTAATTGCAGCCAGCCAAAGCCTCGCCTTCATATTGGCACTGTTCGCTTGTGTCGTCGCACATGAATTCGGCCATATCCTGATGGCGCGTCGCTTTGGTATCAAGACACCGGATATCACGCTATTGCCGATCGGGGGCATGGCACGTCTGGAACGTATCCCTGAAGATCCTAAACAGGAAATTGCAGTTGCGCTGGCCGGGCCAGCCGTCAACGTTGTAATCTGGCTGGTGCTTATGTTGTTGATCGGGGCAGAAATCCAGCTGGACGGTTTGGAAAACGTTCTGGACCCCAGTCAAAACTTCTGGGGTCGCCTTGCGGCGGTTAACCTGTTTTTGGTGGTATTCAATATGATACCTGCCTTCCCGATGGATGGCGGCAGAGTATTTCGCGCTGTTTTGGCATTAAAACTCGATCGCACCCGGGCCACGAAACTGGCCGCGAGTACGGGGCAGGTTTTGGCTTTCCTGTTTGGCTTTCTTGGCCTGAGCACCGGAAACCCGATGCTTATACTAATCGGTGTTTTCGTTTTCTTCGCTGCCACTTCCGAAAATTCTCAGGTGGCGATGCACCAAGTTGCACGCAATCTATTTGCGCGTGATGCAATGATCACCAGCTTTGAAACTCTTTCACCAAACGACAGCGCCCAAACCGCGGCCAATACCCTGATCCGAACAACACAGCACGAATTTCCGGTGTGCACGGTTGATGGAAAAGTGATCGGGTTTCTTGATCGTAACGCTATCTTTGCTGCAATTACGCACGAAGGAGATACCCGGCGGGTTGAAACAATGCTTGTTCCAAATACGCCCACTGTAAATTTGACCACACCTTTGCAAAAGGTTCTTGATCAGTTGTTTCAGGCCGATACCCCTGCGGTGGCCGTGATCGACAAACATGGCGTGATGCTGGGATACATTACCCGCGAAAATATCGGTGAACTAATGGTTGTTTCAGCGCAAAAGAAAAATGCCTGATCAACGCGTATCAAGTGCATCTTCAAGTACAGACCTGACGACGCTCAGGTCCACGTCCGTTGCGACAAACGCATCTCCAATTCCACCCGCAAGAACAAAACGCAGCTTGCCATCCAACACCTTTTTGTCCTGCCCCATCAAGGCCAGCAATTTATCACTATCAGGCAAATCACCCGGAATATCCGATAAATCAGTTTTCATACCCATGGATTTCAGATGAGCACGTATTCGACCTGGTTCTTCTTGCGAACAAAGGCCCAGTTTGGCTGAGGTTTCAAAGGCCAGTGCGCAACCCACAGCCACGCCTTCACCGTGCAACAAACGGTTTGAATATCCTGTTGCAGCCTCCAACGCGTGGCAAAACGTGTGTCCAAGGTTCAATAGCGCACGATCCCCCTGTTCCGTTTCATCCCTCACGACAATATCAGCTTTCATTTCGACGGATCGGCGCACGGCGTAGGTTCTAAGCTCGCTGTCCCCGGCGGCCAGAGCCGGACCGTTTTGTTCCAGCCATTGGAAAAACTCAGCGTCGCCCAACATACCGTATTTGATAACTTCGCCATAACCTGAAAGGAAATCCCGCGCCGTTAGCGTGCCAAGAACACCAATATCAGCAAGCACCAAGTTTGGCTGGTGAAAGGCGCCAATGAGGTTCTTGCCGTGTGCAGAATTAATTCCGGTCTTGCCGCCAACAGAACTGTCTACTTGCGCCAACAACGATGTCGGTATCTGAATAAAGCGCACGCCGCGGCGTAAAATTGCTGCCGCAAATCCTGCCAGATCACCGATGACCCCGCCACCACAGGCGATCACAACGTCATTGCGTTCAATCTTCTGGCTCAGCAACCAGTCTACGGTCCGTGACAGTTGTTCCCAGCATTTGGTACTTTCCCCGGCTGGCAAAGTCAGACAAGACATTTCGATATTTTCGCCCGACAGCCCGGCACCCAGTGTTTCCAGATGCAAATCTGCTACATTTTGGTCTGTGATAACGGCCACTTTGGATCGGTGCAGGAACGGTGCAATATGCCTGCCAGCCTCTGATATCAGATTTTGACCTATGCAAACATCATAGGCCCGATCCCCCAGTGGTACATGAACAATATCAGTCATTTAGCGCCTTTCCAGAACATCAGGACGGGTCAGTAAAGCATCGATCACAACATACGCCATGTCTTCAATAGAATATTCTGAACGCGCATCCACCACCAAATCGGCATGGGCATATTCTGGTTCACGCACCAGGCATAACTCCTGCAATGACGCTCGCGGATCTGCGGTTACAAGTAATGGTCTTGTTTTTCTGTGACGCACCCTTGCCCACAACAGATCGATATCTGCACGTAACCAAACCGCTATTCCGCGACTGGAAATGGTCTGTCGATTTTTCTCTGTCAGAAAGGCGCCACCACCAGTAGACAATATTCCACTTTCTTCCTTCATCAGGCGCGAAATCACTTCTGTTTCACGAGACCGGAAGAATGGTTCACCGTCCCGTTCAAAAATTTCAGCAATGCTCATATTGGCGGCTGTTTCAATTTCTGCATCCGAATCCAGTATTTCCACATCCAGCAAACGTGCCAATGCTGAACCAACGGCGCTTTTGCCCGAACCCATCATACCCACCAGTACAACTGTCTTTTTTAGCACATAGCTCAACAGGCGTCGTCCCGCTTAAAAATATCTGATGTCCTGAATGGCGTGATCTTGCAGAAAATGCCATATATAAAAAACTAAGGCCCGCAAAGACGTGGCCAGATTGAGGATTGAGTCAGAAAGGCGATGTTATGTTTGGCAGGATTTTTAAGGTTCTCCTGTTTTTGATAGTGCTGGGATTATTGGGGCTGACAGGGTATGCCTATCTGGGTGATCTGTCCCCCGAGAAGTCAGAAATACGACAACCGGTAACACTGAATGTGGATTAATAAGGCACGCGCGCTGACCTTGTTGGCTATTGCGTGGCCTGGGATGATGTTTGCACAAACACCGCTATCCGCGATCGATTGGTTGTCAGATAGTGTAGCGACCCCCGTCGCGATGCCCAAAGACACGCTGAATTCAGATATTTCGCAAAATGCGCTACCCGAATCAGTTACGGTTACACTGTTGGGCCACACCCTGCCCGACGCGGTTGGGTTGTTACCGGTCAATATTACCGGGTTGCCACATAACCTTTGGGGAAGTAGCGCATCTTCTGATCTGGCCCGCAGGTTCAAAGCGGAACGGGTGGATCTTTTCCCTGCGATCCAGGATCTTCTTTATACGCTTTTGCTTGCCGAACTTGATGCGCCAAAAGATGCCAGTGCTTCATCAGTTTTGTTTCTTGCACGCGTTGATACTTTGCTTTCACTTGGTGCGCTTGAACCAGCCCTGGCGTTGCTGGAACGGGCCGGCTTTGAAAATCCAGAAGTTTTCCGACGTTATTTTGATGTTTCACTGTTAATCGGTTCTGAATCCAAAGCCTGTTCAACATTACGCGCAACCCCTGAATTATCCCCGACCTTTCCGGCGCGCATATTTTGTCTGGCCCGGGGCGGATCCTGGGACGCAGCAGCGCTGACCCTGCAAACCGGAAAAGCACTGGGATTTGTGACCGAAGAAGAAGAAACCCTGCTTTCAAGGTTTCTTGACCCTGGACTGTTTGAAGGTGAACCCGGCCTTGCAGCACCCACGCGAACAAACCCGTTAATATATCGCATGATGGAAGCGATAGGGGAACCGATCCCAACTGCAAACCTGCCACTTGCATTTGCCAACGCCGATCTTAATGCCCATTCTGGCTGGAAGGCGCAGATCGAAGCCGCAGAACGGTTATCACGAACCAGCGCAATAGATCCCAACAGGTTGCTTGGAATTTATTCTGCGCGATCACCCGCGGCGTCAGGTGGTGTCTGGGACAGGGTAGAAGCGATACAAAATTTTGACGATGCGATTTCCAAAGCCGATACTGATGGTGTTTCTGCGACACTAGAAAGTGCATGGAATGCTGCCGCAAAGGTCGAACTTGAAATTGCTTTTGCACAATTATTTGCAGATCAGCTATCGCGTCTGCCAATTCAAGAACAATCACAAGCGTTGTCATTTCGAATTGGCTTGTTATCAAAAAACTACGAAAATGCTGCAAACTCTTACAACGCGTCATCGGACCGGGATCGGTTCTTGCAACAAATTGCAACGGGTCAAGCCGCTGATAAGCCAGTTTCAAACCCTCTGATGGCGGCCGTTCGGGATGGGTTTCTGGCCAACGGCGTTCCCATCAGGTTGCAGTCACTAACCAATAATAACCGATTGGGTGAAGCGATTTTAAGGGCGATGGAACTGTTCACAAATGGATCGCGTGGTGATTTTGACGAGGTTAGCGATGCACTGGCGTTTTTCCGCGCGGTAGGGCTGGAAGACACCGCACGCCGGGCTGCATTACAACTATTGCTTCTTGAACGACGCGGGTGAAGTCGATGATGCGCTGGATACAGACCTTTCTGGAGGCACAGGCTGCAGAACTTGACGCAGCTTCCAATACCCAGCTGGCCTATGCCCGTGACCTAAAAGATTTCGCTGGTTGGCTGGATCGCAAATCTTCCGAATTCAAATTGGCATCCAGGGAAACCATCGAAGAATATCTGGTGTTTTGTGATGCGCAAGGTCTGTCAAAAGCCACCCGTGCCAGACGGTTATCTTCTATCCGACAACTATACCGGTTCGCATTTGAAGAAGGCTGGCGTGCTGACAACCCTGCTATTCAGATCAAAGGCCCAGGCCGTGATAAACGCCTGCCAAAAACATTATCCGAAGACGAAGTTGAAGCCCTGATGCAGGCCGCGCGCATTACCGGACGCAATGCCAAAGATCGCACGCGAAACACCTGTCTTATGGAATTGCTTTATGCCACTGGTATGCGGGTTTCTGAGCTGGTTTCTTTACCTATCGTAGCGGTACGTGGTGATCCCAGAATGCTGTTGATCCGGGGCAAAGGCGATAAAGAACGGATGGTTCCACTATCCACACCAGCAAGGGGGGCGTTGTCGCAATGGGTTCAGGTTTGGGACGAACAGGCAGAGTCTGAGCGCGCAAAAGGCAAGGCAGTTGCGCGATTTTTGTTCGCCTCTCGCGGGAAAACTGGCCATCTGACGCGCTACAGGTTCTATACCCTGATCAAGGAACTGGCCGTTGCGGCGGGTGTTAACCCGGACAAGGTGACACCGCACACTTTGCGCCATGCGTTTGCCACACATCTACTGGCCCATGGGGCAGATCTAAGATCAATCCAGACGTTGCTGGGGCACGCCGATGTTTCAACCACCGAAATTTATACACATGTTCTTGACGAACGGTTACGCGAACTGGTGCTGGAACATCATCCTTTGGCAAAAAAACAATAACTATCGTCGCATTTCCACCGGCAATATATCCTGACTTGGCCACATCCCGGATTGCAAAGATCGATCATAGCCTTGTGTCAGTCCGGCATCCTGCATCTTTGCCGCAGCAATTTCAACCGCATAGGAAAGGCGTTCAATTCGCGCACCTTTGTCGCCTAGAATTACATATCTACCTTCTGTACGGCCATCGTGGGGCGGCATACCGATAACCCCGGCGTTGATCCAGTTTATCCCGGCGACATGACGTTCAAATGCAATACCACAGTGACCAGACAAAATGGCATCAACCTTACCAATTTCCTGTTCTATTACAGCGACTTCCCGTTCGAACACAGCCGTTGCGCTGGTAGGCCAGATAAAGCGGCTTACATCCGTTGCACCGCCGTGAATAACGCAGTAGCGCAGCCCATTGTGGCGAAACACGACCATATCAGGCAGGCTGGCCATGTACATGCGATCACCATCCGATACGGCCTTGTTGGCATACGGGTACCAACCACGCGACATTTCATCACAAACGGTTCCTTCTTCAAAGCCACAGCCACAATCCAGGGCGTCTTGCGCGATTTGCTTTTCGCAATTTCCAGCGACCAGTACGCTAAGCACAAGAACTGCTTTCAAGGTTTCCTGCGGACTTGCACAATACGCAATCGCATCCCCTGTGCAAATACGCCGTTCGATCGGGATATTGCGCGCGTCAGCTTCGGAAAAAAGTGCTTTTGTTGCCTCAAGATTGGAATAGGGCCCACCAAAAACCAGCACGTCACCTGACAGGTTCCCAAGGTCACGAATTCGGCATCGGGAACTGGCCATGATCATCGCATCCCTTGAAAGCGTATAAGAACGGCCCCATAAGACGGATATACCTTTGAAAGACAAGCAAAATGGAAACGGCCACACCTATTCTTGATACAGCGTTCTGGATCACCTCGGGCGCAATTGTAGCGTTATTGTTCCTGTCGGCATTTTTTTCCGGCTCTGAAACCGCTTTGACGGCGGCTTCGCGTGGAAAATTGCGTGCACAGGCAGACAAAGGGTCGAAAGGCGCTAAACGCGCGCTTTCTATCACGGATGATAATGAACGCCTGATCGGGTCTGTTTTGCTGGGAAATAATCTGGTGAATATTCTGGCCGCCTCACTTGCCACTGCCTTATTCACGCGCCTTTTCGGGGAAAGCGGGGTCGCTTTGGCCACGCTTGTCATGACCCTTCTGGTGCTTATTTTCGCAGAAGTGTTGCCAAAAACTTACGCAATCACCAATCCGGAAACTGCGGCAGCAAAGGTATCGCCGATCATCCAGTTGGTCATTTCGTTGTTTTCACCAGTGGTGTCAGCGGTGCGTTCGCTGGTTCGTGGTATGCTTTGGCTGATAGGTGTACGAACCGACCCAGACAGCCAGATACTAGCGGTTCGCGAAGAAATCGCGGGCGCAATCACACTTGGTCATGACGTAGGCGCGGTTCAGAAAGAAGACCGAGACAGGTTGCTAGGCGCACTGGATCTGCATGAACGCGATGTAGAAGAAATCATGTTGCACCGATCAGAAATTGAATTGGTTGACGGTGATTTGCCCCCGCAGGAATTGCTGGAAACGGTTCTGCAGTCAGCCCATACTCGACTACCTATTTATAAAAATGATCCTGAGAATATCGTCGGCGTGGTCCATGCCAAAGACCTGCTGCGTGCAATGTATGCAAGGACAACAGACGCGTTTGACAGCAAGGATGCATTTGATGTCATGAATGTGGTGATGAAACCGTATTTTGTTCCGGAAACCACAACTCTGGATGATCAGATGCGTGAATTTTTGCGCCGCAACACCCATTTCGCACTTGTCGTTGATGAATACGGGACATTGCAAGGTTTGATCACGCTGGAGGACATTCTAGAAGAAATTGTCGGCGAAATTACCGATGAATTTGACACTGACGAAACCGTTCCTGTTAAGCGGACAGATGCGGGTGACTGGATCGTCGATGGATCTATGACAATTCGCGATCTTAACAGGGCAACTGACTGGAATCTGCCTGACGACGAAGCAATTACAATCGCGGGTCTGATGATACACGAAGCGCAGATGATACCGACCATGGGGCAGGTATTTTCATTTCATGAGTTCCGGTTTGAAGTAATTGCAAAATCGGCCAATCGGGTGACCAGACTAAAAATACGCCCACTTAAAACATAATGAAAAGATTGTTTTTCGGATGCTAGCGCGACTTGAACAATCCCCCAAGTATCCCGCGAACAATCCGCCGCCCGGTGGTTCCTTTGAGCTCTTTAACAACAATTTTGATCATAGAGTCGCCGAAATTGTCTTTATTGCGGGTTGAGCTGCGTCGGGAAGTGGATTTTCCACCATCATACTTACGTGCATTCCTGTACTGGCGTTCAGCTTCTTCAAGCTTCTCTTCTTCGCGCTCGGCCTCTTGGGCTTCTTTTGCGGCAGCCTCAGCCTTGGCTGACAATTTCTCATACGCAGAAACGCGATCAACAAGCGTTTCATATTTTCCGGCAATCGGTGAATTGTTGATAACGTCTTTACGTTGTTGATCCGTGATCGGCCCAAGCTGCGACGAAGGTGGCCGGATCAATGTACGTTCCACCACACCTGGTATGCCCTTC
>Ga0209344_10001190_pt1 | contig 35714 bp, 32 predicted proteins | sample Cruoilmetagenom6_FD_187293 | JGI IMG/M metagenome (GOLD analysis project Ga0209344, IMG submission 187293) | Oil polluted marine microbial communities from Coal Oil Point, Santa Barbara, California, USA - Santa Barbara Oil Seep Sample 6 (SPAdes)... | ecosystem: Environmental > Aquatic > Marine...
TGGAACACGGCATTGTTCGGTTGTTCACTGTAAACTTGTCGGCAGACGAAATTCCGGGTTTCTCTGAACGCGGTGACATCGATGGCAACGCCAGTTGGCCGCTCCAGGATGCACTGGGAATAAAAGACCTCGACGAAGAATTTGTGGAGGTCTTTGCGATCGACGATTTGGAGGACTTTGGCTTGACTGGTTACATGATCGAGGGGCTTGGCATTGCCGAGGACGACATTTCAAGGCAACGCGCGCAACTGAACGCGATCAAAGGCTTCGTCCTGATCGTTTACTCTGCGGCATTCAAAGGCATTGCTCAGGCGCTGTCTCCTAAAGCGCCGCTGCGCTGGATCGGAACTTATGTCGAAGATCGCGAACCGGTCACCTTCGCACCGTTGCCTGCAGATTCCGCCAAGGGCAATGTTCCCGCTCCTGCCAAGGCGTCCCCGTCTGATGCGGCGATGTCTGGGCGCGTCGCAACCATTGCATTATTGATAATGTTCGCCCTCGTCGGCGTTATGATATGGGTGGCGGCATGATACAGCGTGATCCATGGAAAGGTATCCTTGATGAGGATGAAAAAATCCTTTGGCAAGGCCGCCCCGATTGTAAATTCAAACTGAGTCTTGGCCAATTTGTGGGCGGACTTTTTGGCCTGACGTTCGCCGGTTTTGCCCTATTCTGGATGATCAGCGTGTTTATGGCGGCTGGTGGTTTCTTTTGGATGTTTGGCTTGCTTCACTTCATCGTAGGGGCGGTTATGGCTGGATTTTCCCTTGTAGGTCCCGCCTACAAATGTCGCCACACATGGTACACTCTGACAGATCGGCGCGCCTTTATCGCGACGGATATGATCTTCAAAGGCAAATTTCTCAATTTCTACCCGATTACGTCCGAGACTCACCTGACCTTTCAGGATGGCAACCCCGCCTCGGTCTATTTTCACAACGGGTTTCGCACCACCAAAAAAAATTCTCAAAACATCGGGATTGGGTTTGAGCGGATCCAAGATGGCGCAACCGTTTATCGCCATATGCGCGACATACAAAAGAGGCATCCCGCATGACGACGCTATTTATCAATGCCCGCCTCATTGACCCGGAAATTGGTGCCGATAGCCTTGGGTGGCTGCAGATTGATGGCGGAACCATTTCCGCCACTGGGGAAACGGGTAGCACGCCGAAGGCCGAAGAAGGCGTCACGATCATCGACTGCAAAGGTAAATGCCTTGCCCCTGGGATCGTCGACATAGGCGTCAAAGTTTGCGAACCCGGTGAGCGTCACAAGGAAAGCTATCGTTCCGCCGGATTGGCCGCTGCCGCGGGCGGTGTCACAACAATGGCCACCCGCCCCGATACATTGCCTGCAACAGACACCCCCGAAATATTGGAATTCGTGTCACGACGCGCGAACGAAGCCACACCGGTTAACGTTCTGCCTATGGCGGCCCTGACCAAAGGCCGCGCCGGGCGGGAAATGACCGAGATTGGGTTGCTGTTGGATGCCGGGGCGATTGCGTTCACCGATTGCGATCACGTGGTCACAGATACCAAGGTTCTGTCACGCGCCTTGACCTATGCCCGTTCACTTGGGGCACTTGTAATTGCCCATCCACAAGAACCCTGCCTGTCAGCCGGTGCTGCGGTAACTTCGGGCAAGTTCGCCACATTGCGTGGTCTGCCCGGCGTGTCGTCGATGGCCGAACGTATGGGGTTGGATCGTGACATTGCCCTGCTGGAAATGACCGGGACGCGATATCACGCGGATCAGATCACAACAGCGCGCGCCCTTCCGGCATTGCAACGCGCCAAGCGCAACGGTCTGGACATCACGGCCGGTACGTCGATCCATCATCTTGCGTTGAACGAACTGGATGTAGCCGACTATCGAACCTTCTTTAAGGTCAAACCTCCACTTAGGTCTGAAGAAGACCGTCAGGCGGTTATCGAGGCAGTGCGCAGCGGGTTGATCGACATCATCAGCTCAATGCACACACCCCAAGACGACGAAAGCAAACGATTGCCCTTTGAAGAGGCCGCAAGCGGTGCCGTCGCACTTGAAACTCTCCTGCCAGCAGCCTTGCGCCTTTATCACTCAGAAGACTTGGACCTGCCGACGCTGTTCCGGGCCATGTCACTTAACCCGGCCAAAAGGCTGGGTTTGCCCTGCGGTCGATTGTCGGTTGGCGCGCCTGCCGATCTGGTTTTGTTTGATGCGGACAAACCATTTGTTCTGGATCGCGAAATGCTCAATTCCAAGTCCAAGAACACACCCTTTGATGGTGCCCGCATGCAGGGTAAAGTGATAGCGACATTTGTAAACGGAACCGCAGTATTCGAGGCTGTCTGATGCCCCCAATTGAAACCTCCACAACGTTGCTGATCATTTGGGCCATCTTTGGATATACCTTGGGTTCCATTCCGTTTGGTATGGTGATCGCGAAGGTCATGGGGTTGGGCAATCTGCGCGACATTGGGTCTGGCAACATTGGTGCAACAAATGTTTTGCGCACCGGCAGCAAACCTGCAGCCTTTGCCACCCTGCTTCTGGACGGCGGCAAAGGGGCTGTCGCGGTATTAATCGCCCGTGCCGTCACGGGTGAAGACGCGGCGCAGATGGCCGGGTTGATGGCCTTTGTTGGTCATTGTTTCCCGGTTTGGCTGGGTTTCAGGGGTGGCAAGGGCGTTGCGACATTTCTTGGTATCTTGCTGGCACTAGCCTTTCCGGTAGGTGCTGCATGTTGCGCGACGTGGTTGGTCGCGGCCATCGCAACCCGGATTTCATCGATGTCAGCGATTACCGCGGCGGCATTTTCAACGATCTGGATGCTGTTACTAGGCTATGGTTACGCCATCATTTTGGGTGCAATCCTGACCATTCTGATTTTCGTTCGCCATGCTGCAAACATCAAACGCATACGCGCCGGGACTGAACCCAAAATTGGCGATAAGAAATGATCGACTTTCTGGCAGCGTTTGATGCGCTGCCGTTGGGAACATTCAAAGGGGCCGCGCATGAACGGCGTTATGTGGTCACTCGCCAGGATTTTTCAGGCGGGGCCAGTCAAAAACTCGTCGCAGAAGAGTTGGGTGGTCCGGACTATATCAGCCTCAATGTTTATCGCCTTGCATCCGGAACGCGATTGAAGCCTTGCGAAATGCCGGACACGAAAGTCATCGCGTTTGTTTTGGGCTTGGTGCCGGACGTCAGCGGTTAGATCAGCGCGCCGGTGATTTCAGAATGAAGCGCGGGGTTGGCCGCAACCATACCGTCGACTTGCGGCACCGCATTGTTGAACCGCATGGTTTGCCCACGCCGGTCTGACGTGCGGGCACCCGCCTCGCGCAGGATAAGATCACCGGCGGCGACATCCCATTCCCATGTCGCCCGAAGGGTCAGCATCACGTCATATCGCCCTTCCGCCACAAGGCTTAACCGATAGGCCAACGACGGGCGATATTTGCGTTGAAACGCCGGAACAGGCCCGCGCCAGTGTTTGGGGTCATAGTTGGGTTTTGCACCCAACACTGATGCACCGTCCATCCGCGATTGCCCTGTGACACGAATTGGTGCGCCGTTCAGGGTTGCGCCCTGCCCAACCGACGCCGCGTAAAGTTTATCCTTCATCGGCAGGTACACCACCGCCGCAGTCACAACACCCGCTTCAGCAATCGCTAACGAATGGGCCCAAGCGGAAGACCCTTCAATAAAGGCACGAGTGCCGTCGATTGGGTCGACAATGAAAACCCGATCGGATTGCAAACGGTTCTGATCGTCTTCGCTTTCTTCGGACAACCACCCATAATCCGGACGCGCATCCCGCAACTGATTACCCAGCATTTCGTTCACGGCAAGATCAGCCTCGGTCACCGGACCGGCCCCGTCGGGTTTGTCCCAACGTTCAGCTTCACCTCCGGTGAACCCGGTTGCTATCCGGCCCGCGTCACGGGCCGCACTGATCAAAAGCTCAAGATCAGTCGCCGGCAAGGGTTAATCCCTCGACCAACAACGACGGCACTACGCTGGACAAATGAGCGCGAGCATCGTTTGCAGGTGTTATGCGTTGCAGGAATTCTGGCAAGCTTCCGGCGATTGTGCATTCGTTGACGGGATACGTGATCTCGCCATTTTCGACCCAAAAGCCTGCTGCGCCACGTGAATAATCCCCTGTGTTCGGGTTGATTGTGGATCCGATCATCGACGTCACCAACAACCCAGTACCCATTTGCGCAATCAAGTCGGCACGGCTGTGTGATCCTTGCGTCAGGGCAACATTCCAAGTGCCCGGCGACGGTGGCGATGATACTCCCCGTTTTGCGTTGCCAGTAGATTCCATGTTCAATTTTCGTGCTGTTGCCAGATCAAGCGTCCACCCCTGCAACGCCCCATCTTTGACAATCGCGCGGGGACGGGTTGGCAGGCCCTCGGCATCAAACGGACGTGAACCTGCAACCCGCGCGCGATGCGGATCTTCCAGTACTGATAGCGATGCAGGCAAAACCAGTTCCCCCATCTTGTCACGCAACCACGACGCACCGCGTGCCACAGCAGCCCCATTCGCGGCCCCGACAAGATGGCCGATCAAAGACGTCGATATGCGTTCGTCAAACAGCACTGGAAATGCGCCTGTTGGAGGTTTGCGAGCGCCAACACGTTCAACTGCTCGTTCGCCCGCTCGCATCCCGATGTCCTTAGCGCTTCGTAAGTCGCTGGCAAATATGCGGCTGTCACCGTCATAGTCGCGTTCCATATCGGCGCCCTGCCCGGCAATCGCAACGCAGGAAATACCTGTATTACTACGCTGGTATGTCCCCTTGAACCCGTTGGTGGCGGCCATGAACACTTCGCTGCGCCCATACCCTGCGCTTGCTGATTGCACCTGATCCACATCTTTCACACCCAGCGCTGCCGCCTCGGATGCGGTGGCAAAATCCTGCAACTCTTTGGGGGATGGTTCCGGCGTGGAATCGTACAGTTCCAGTGTATCAATGTCCCAAACCTCGGCCAACTGATCCGGCGAGGCCAAGCCTATGTAAGGGTCTTCCGGTGCCTCACGCGCCATCGCAACAGCGCGGTCTGCCAGGATGGTCAGGGTATTTGGCGAAATATCCGATGACGATACGTTGGCCTGCCGTTGCCCGACGATGACGCGCAGACCAATATCGGACCCTTCGGAACGTTCTGCATGTTCCAACACACCGCCACGCACGTCAATGCTTATAGAACTGTCCCGAATTAGAATCGCGTCCGCCGCATCCGCGCCTGCCCTGATTGCTGCAGTCAGCAAGTCTTGTGTCAATGCGTCGAATGATTGGGTCATGCACGGCCTCCGGTTTCACAAATGACAGGTAGACCGGGCATGGACCCTGCGCAAGTCCCGCGCCTGATCAAGATCACACCGAGAAAAAAAGAACCGCCGACCCACAAGCCGACGGTTCCAAAAATTGTGCTGATGTTACGTTACTTCAGACGCTGACCATTGGCCAGAACGTGACCATCCTCAGTGAATTCGATGGTTGAAGTCAACGCGTCGTCTCCATCACCGGGAACGGCAAACATACCCATCATCATGCGTGCGCCCATAGCGTCATCTTCCGGGATCAAACCCATCGCAACCAATTTGTCGAGAAGGCCATTACCGCCTTCCAGATTCAGCTCAATCGCTCCAATTGGTTTAGGGACGCCATCAAAACTCTGCAGATCGTTGTTGTCAAATTCGAAATCACCAGCCCCGGTCAATGTCGCGCCTGCGGCGGATACGACCAAATTGTTAAGAATGAGCGTATTGATCTCACCGGGCATCATTTCGCCGCCTTCTACAGCTGCCATTTGATTTTCATCCAACAGGTCGAAGAACATTTTACCCGTGCCGACCAAATCAAGAACGATCGTCGCAGGATCCCGCGGCAATTGCCCAGAAGGATCCACCATGCCCCAGATCATATCCGGCAATTCGAAGTCAGCCAGTACAAACCCTAGACTGAAATCTTGAACCTCGTCGCTTTTAGAAACAGGGATCAGCATTTCAAAACCGAGTTCCGCCATCTTCAGGGCAACTGGGAATGGAACATCCCCGCCTACAAAGTTGATTTCCAAATCGGTCGTGTGGGCGCCGTACCCGACGGTGTCGGCGTCAATGCCAACACCAAACTCGCTCCCGTTGCTTTTGGTGCTGCCTTGAACGACATCACCATGCTCCTGGAATGTGAAGTTCATTGAACCTGGGCCAAACTCATAACCCGCATCAATTGCAAACCCTGCTTGAACTGCCGCAGCCATGTCGTTCAGGTCCATTTCATTTGGCATGGCCAACATGGAACTTATAGTCGCACTGTCTGTACCACCATTCAGAACAAATTTACCGTCCGAACCGGAAGGGTCACTGATATCAACCGCGTAGCTTACTGCCCCGGAAACAATTTCTTGTGTAACTGTGCGAATATTGCCTGTGGTCATTTGCGATGTACCCGACACGTTCGACATTTCCATGCCCGCTGTACCGAGATCGATTGATTGGCCCTCAACCACAACAGTAGCCAACGAAACGCCAACTGAAGCAGCGGCGTATGCATAGTTCATGTCATTTGAATTGCCCGAAACAATCATGCTGAAACCGCTGGTTTTGTAATCCAGCGTTATTTCCGCGCCTTGACCACTGGAATCCGCGACATTCAAGACCACCGGCATAACAGGCGGAATGGAAATTGACACGGTACCGTCGCCGTTGTCTGAAAACGTCATTTCCGACATTGCCACGGAAACTGTCATATCTTCTTCCGGGATCGGAACAGTCATTTGCAAATCAGAAACTGTTAACCCGTTAGACGTGGCAGTTTCGGTGGCCTCGACCGAATACCCGAACCCAGTCATGTAGTCTTGCCAATCGGCCCAAACGTCGTTGGCCGACACATCCGCAAATGCTGCGGAACTTGTCATAAAAATAGCTGACGCGGCGGCAATTCCGCCTACGGTCTTATAAGTGCCCATAATGAACCCTTTCTTTGAAAATTCCCCGATATAGGATCGGTGTATATGCGTCTGGGGTCAAGTGGCCTTGTCGCTGGACCCCGACGGTTAGTGCGTTTACCAATATTGGGCACAATATAGGGGCATATCGATGGGAATGACCGGAAAAACCGTCCTGATTACTGGTGCGAGCCGCGGAATCGGGGCAAGCGCTGCGCGGAGTTTTGCCGATTCAGGTGCAAACGTCGTGCTTGCGGCCCGCAGCAGTGCAGACATCGACGCCCTCGCCACAGAGATCGGACCACGTGCATTGGCTGTCCCGTGTGATGTCGCAATCTTTGAAGATGTCCAAAACGCCGTTAATCTTGCGGTCGATAAGTTCGGGGCGCTCGACGTGCTGGTCGGAAATGCAGGCGTGATTGAACCTATTTCCCACCTTGCAACATCAGACCCGTCGGACTGGAGTCACGTCATCGATATTAACCTCAAGGGCATCTACCACGGAATGCGCGCCGCCATGCCGGTGATGCAAAGCGCCGGGGGCGGTACCATCCTGACGATCTCATCCGGCGCCGCGCACAATGCACTGGAAGGCTGGAGCCACTATTGCACCTCCAAAGCCGGTGCCGCGATGCTGACGGAATGCGCCCACAAAGAAGGACGCGAACACGGGTTGCGCGCGATGGGATTGTCGCCCGGCACCGTAGCCACCCAGATGCAGCACGAAATCAAGGCAAGCGGAGTGAATCCTGTCAGCCAGTTGGAATGGTCGGATCACATTCCCCCGGAATGGCCCGCCAAAACGTTGATCTGGATGTGCAGCCCCGACAGTGATTCCTATCTGGGACAGGAAATCTCGCTGCGCGACCCCATCATTCGCGACAAGGTAGGCCTCACGTGATTGGCCTCAACAAACAGGATGGTGTTTGGACTGCAACCATCAACCGGCCTGACAAAGCCAATTCTCTGACCGAAGAAATGTTGTCAAACTTGGCGGACATTGCCGAAAATGTACAAGAAGCACGGGTTTTGATCCTGACTGGTGCAGGGTCTGTTTTCAGCGCCGGTGCTGATTTGGACGCCGCACGTGCCGGCTTGGCCGTAAGCCCAGTATGGGAACGCCTGTCGACTGCAATTGCAAACTTGCCTTGCCTCACGATCGCCGCTCTCAACGGAACTGTGGCCGGTGGCGCGATGGGTATGATCCTTGCTTGTGATCTGCGCGTGGCAGTTGGCACAGCCAAAATCTTCTACCCGGTCATGAAGCTCGGCTTTCTGCCGCAACCATCTGATCCCCCGCGATTGACCAAACTTGTTGGTCCGTCACGCGCGAAAATGATCCTGATGTCTGGTCAGAAGATCGATGCAGAAACGGCGTTGCAATGGGGCTTGTTCGATACACTGACAAAACCAGAGGCGCTGATGGAAACCTGCCAAGCTCTGGCATCAGATACCCTTTCGGCCACACCCGAACACGCCGCCGCGATCAAATCCCTGATCCCCTAAAGCGATCCGCCATTACCTAAACAAGGTTTGTAGCGCCTCACCTTTTCCCTGTCTCAAAATCAAAGGCGAGACTCATTAATCGCTTCTTCTGTTCAAAAATATCCACTGCACAACATTACGACACACATGCCATCGCGATGACGTGTCACGTAAATCCCCCGAGGAAGCCGCCTTTGGCGGATGCCGAGGCACAAAGCGCACCGAAGGTGCTCAATTTCGGTTCAGATCACGCGGGCTTCATCGATCAACATAACCGGAATGCCATTGCGCACCGGAAAAGCCAACCCAGCGGCACGGCTGATCAATTCCTGTGTATCAGCATCGTAAATCAGCGACGTTTGAGTCTGTGGGCAAATCAACGCCTCAAGTGTACGGCGGTCAAACCCTGAATTGCGCTTCGCATCCGTCATTGCATATTTCCTTCGTTACCGCCGCCATGCAGCGCATATTCAATCAATGTGATCAATGTTTCGCGCCGCGTTGACAATGACGGTGCTTCCAATAAGGCTTGTTTGTCTTCTGGCTCAAACCTCAACAGCATCGATAACGAATTCATCAGCAATTCATCACCCGCATCTTTTAGTGTGTTCCAATCGGTCTGCAATTCCCGCACTTTGAAGTATTGCTCCAACATTTCCAAAAACCGCGAGCGATCGAAACCCGGGTCGCATTCCTCAGGTCCAAGATCGCGATCAAAACCGACCCACGAAACCTGCGCACGCCGGTACGGTGTGAATCCTTCCACTTCCTCTATTATCCTGTAGCGCGATACACCGGTCAGGGTGATCATGTACCGGTTATCTTCGGTTTCAGAAAATTGAGTGACCCGTCCAACACAGCCAATTGTGTGCAACCCGTGGCCATCACGCCCCGGTATCCTGTTGGGTTGAGACATTCCAATCAATCGTTGCGGCGTTTTAAGAGCATCCTCAAGCATCGCCAAATATCGCGGCTCAAACAGGTGCAAAGGCAACCGTGACCGCGGCAGCAACAATGCACCAGGAAGTGGGAATATCGGAATGACTTCGGGCAGATCTGCTGGATGCATCATCTTACAAACCTAGCCCGAATTTTGCGTCAGGCAAATATCATTGAGCTCAGCTTGCGCCGCCCGTTCAAAGCGATCGGATCATCCGCATTGAGCGCGTCAAATACGGTAAACAATTGTTGTTTGGCGGCACCGTCATTCCATTCACGATCCCGGCGGAACAATTCCAACAACTGATCTACTGCTTCATCTGCTTGCCCGTTAGCATGCAGGGCCTGCGCCAGATCAAACCGCGCCTGGTGATCATCTGCATTTGCCGCCACCGCAGCCGTCAGATCGGCGACTGGCCCGGCATCTTCGGCCTGACGGGCCAGTTCAAGTTGCGCATGTGCTGCTTCAAGTTCTGGTGATGTGCTGATTTCCGCGGGTGCGCCGTTCAAAACAGCCTCGGCTTGGTCCAGTTCACCAAGCGCGATGTAGGAACGCACCATGCCACCATAGGCTTTGGCATTCACGGGATCTTCTTCCAGAATTGCCTCAAAGGTTTGCACCGCATCCGATGCTGCCCCTTCACCAAGCATTTCTTCAGCCGCTTCAATTGCCTCATCCAGCCCGCCGCTGGCGTCTCCGCCACCAGCCTCGACCACGCGAGTCACGAAAGCATCGATTTCTGATCCCGGGACAGCGCCCTGAAACCCATCAATCGGTTGGCCCTTGTAGAAGGCGTAAACTGTCGGAATGGATTGCACTTGCAACTGCCCTGCTATCCCTTGCGCTTCGTCCACGTTGACCTTGGCCATTTTCACAGCACCCTTGGCTTTGGTGACAGCCGCCTCAAGCTGGGGCCCCAAAGTTTTGCAAGGACCGCACCACGGCGCCCAGAAATCAACGATCACCGGAACAGTTTGCGAAGCTTCTACAACCTCCGCCATGAATTCTGCCTCGGAAACGTCTTTAATAAGATCAGTTGCGGGAGGTTGGCCACCAAGTTCAATCATCTCAAGTATCCCAGTTCGGAGCATATAACGTGTTGCCGGTTACATGGCCCACACACGCCTCTGTTGCAAGGGGTCAGGAACGTGAAGGCAAGGGCAAACAACCCGGCAAGCCAGCAGGCAACACCAAACGACCACCTGCACGATAAAGCGCGATCCCCAAGCCCGGCGCGGTGCTGCGCACAGCCAACCAGTTATTTCCCCCGCCAACAATAGCCGCATCATCAGGCAGGTTTTCCACAAAACCCCCGGCGGGCAGGAAAACAATCGCTCCGGGGGCCGCGTCACTGACCACCATCACCAGCGCCAAAACCCCAACCCAACCGACAAAGACTGCCAATAACGCACCACTCCAACGTCGCAGGTTTTTAAATGGGAGGGCAATCGGCATGGCTATTTTTAGTCAACCAAGCCCAATTGCCGGGCAATGGTGGCGCTGTCGTAGTAGTCGCGCCCTTCAACCACCATCCCATCTTGAACACGCATCACAGAACAATAACGGACTTCGGCCCGTTTTCCTGTCGGCGCGAAATCCCCGAGACTGGATCGAAGTGTCCCTGTGTGTGTACCAGTATTGCGAAACTCGACAGTGGCCCATTCGCCGCATTGGCTGACCATTACATTTTCCACTTTGCAAAGCCCATCCGGGAACGCCTCGCGCCAACGATAGTAATCGTCTTTGTAAGCCTCCTTGCCCTGCAATCTTTCACCACGTGCAATGTCTTCAAAATCGCAGTCATCAGTTATTACTTTTGCGCCTCGATCCGGGTCACGCATATCCCAGGATTCGTGAAATTGGCGCACTGTTTTTTCGGTGGGGTGCATGGTTTGGAATCCTTTCCTGAAACCTGATGCGATATTGAGAACTGTGTTGATCATGATCTACAAACCGTACCAAGGCAAATGGGGCCAATCTGTGCCGCAGGCCCGAACTGATAATCAGTAATCGTGAATATGTTCTATTGTCAGCCCACTTTCATCCACTGCGCGCAGAAACGCACCAAGGTCCTGCACTTTGAGAATGATCAGATGCCGCCAATCGCCATAGCCCTGCCGTTCAAAACTAAAGAGTGCTGTTTGTGTTTCCGGGTCCGGCGAGGTGGCCGTCAAAAGGATATCGTCATTGCCGGCGATCTCAACAAAATCGATGTCATTTACTGCCATCGCCTGCATCAAATGGGTCAGCGTGCGATAGCGCGGCGTTTCTATTTCGATACCTTCGGCGCGCTCGGCAATGACAGTCACACCCTCCAACGCGGACAAGTCTGCAGGGGATGCACCCGTGACAACCATCCTTAGGGTCAATTCATCTGCGCCGACCTGTGCCACCGCCTGTTCGATCACACCTGCATAGGCGGCCTTAACGCGATATTCCAAACCAAGCGCCAGACGCCGTTCAATGTTTCGCAACCCACCTGTGTTGTCATCGGTGAGTTCGGAAGCGTCACGCCGGAAATTCCATTTGTACCATGGCACTTGTTGCAGAAACCCGGCGTAATCCGCCGCCTGACGCGCCGAAACATCGTCTAACTCAGCGCGCTTATCCCCGCGCAGTGCGGCGCTGAGACGACCAAACGTTTCCTCATAGGCGGCCTTGGCCAACATTTCGGCGGTGAAGCTGATGCCTATTGTGTAAACCATTTGTTTGGTTTCCCACGGGAATCCCCCGTGGTGCGCCGATCGTTCCGACAGCGTGCAAAGTGAAAACCAAAACCCGCTGATCCCACGCGCAAATCCAAATTCATGCGGATCACCCGTTTTTATGACGCGGGCATAGTCATCATAGGCATGGACGATGTGCCATTCCGGATAGGTGAGCAATGTGCGTGATTCCGGACGGTGGTTTTCTTGCGGTAGCACCGCCGCATAAGTATTGTCCTGTGGTGTGCCTTTGCAGGCCAATTCGACATATCCAACGGGCAACAACAGGCTCGCGACGATCAAGGCAAGAACCAAAACCAACCGCAAAACCCATTTGAAAATTCGCCGCGTCAAGCCCTGTCCAACCTTAGGCCGGCCCAGAATGCAACGGCCCCCAAAGCAATATGTGGTGCATTGGCCAGCACACGGAACATGGTGAACGACATGCCTGCCGACGGATTGGTGAAAATTCCAAAATCAAGATACCCAAAGCCCGTGAAAAATCCGAACACGCCATCGCCCAGATAAAGCGCGCCAAACAGGACCAGAAACACTTTGGAGGCCCGGTGGCTGATCAACGCGGCACTTAACGCCCAAAGGGCCGAGGCAAGGTGCAATGCGTCGTCAAACAAATCGAGTGCGAAAATACCAAAGGCCAAGCCTTCAGCATCGGTGATCCCCGGTACATAATTAAGTGCCGCCGCGCCGAGCAGAACCACAAAGTAGCCCAGTGCAAATTTTCTAAGAATGCTCATAATTTCCCCAAATAACTGTCCCACAGATTGTTACGGAAGGTGAGGTCCGGGTCCAGTTCCCTTTTTGCGGCGGCAAAGGCGGACGCGCGTGGATAGGCCGCATCAAGTTGGGCCACACTCGCATGCGGGCGGTAAGGCAAATAATACGTTCCACCGATGGCGGTGATACCATCAATCAACGCACGGGTCATGCGGGCCATATCCGCCTCGGCCCGGGCAGTCATTTCCTGACTGAACGACATAACGGCCGCAATGCGCGGGACCGGCGCATAAGCCAGCCAACTGTCAGGATCAGTACCGACATAACGCAGTGTGACATTCAAAAATTCCTGATATGAGGCCGGGATCACGGCGCGACACACCTCCAGAAATTCGGGAAACCGATCCGGGCTCACGAAATACTCGTGCAAAATGTCTGTCCGGTCAGGATCACGATCATCAAGTGTTACCACTGGTTCGTTGATCAGGCTGTTGCGCGTGGCAGGCCCACCACCAAGTGCCGGGCCAACATCCGTTTCCGTCCACCACCGTATGCGTTTCATACGTTCGTTACCCAATTGAGTACGATATACACGGCTGGCCAGTTTGGACATGATGCCTGATCCCGCAGCTGGCGGCAGATCAGATTGATCATCTGTCGGCTGATACGTGATCAACAGCGCCTGTTCGAAAAATTTCGCGCGATCCACGTTCAGGCGCCCATAGGCCATGGTGATATCCGGGTTCTCCAACGCCGCAACAAAGCGAGCACCAAATTCGCGTGCTGGCATTTCCTCAAACGAGGGTTCCAATCGCTGATTTGGAAGGGTTTCCACCTCCATCCGGGTGATCGCCCCGGTCAGACCATAACCTCCCATCGTCATCCCGAAAAGATCGGCATTTTCGGTGCGCGAACAGGTCACAACATCGCCATCGGCCATGACCATCTGAAAACTACGCACAGACGCACCCATCGGCCCTTGTTTGACCGGCCAGCCATGTGCATTGACGCAAAATGTGGCCGCGACGCCAAAATCATGGTTGGATTGCATGATTTTCGGCCCCTGCCCCAATGGATCAAGGGCCCCAATCACCTGGTGCCAGCGCGCACCGGCATGAATCTGCATCAGGTTATTGGTCGTGTCAGGTTCAATCCAACCGCTGTCATAGGTAATCGCATGCCCGTCGCGTGGAATGGCCTGACCACCCATCGAATGTCGGGCTGCGCCAACATTGACAGGGCGATTTTCGGATTTGGCGTCGTAGATTTCCTTGCGTAGCGCGTCGATCAATTGTGCATTCGGATCGCCGCGCAGGATTATGTGTTTGAAAATCGGAGTTTCACTTAACCCACTGGCGTCGTTCATCGTTCCGGCAGGACCGGAAGGGATCAACCTTCGTGTACCATCAAGGCTGGGGTTTGAGGGCGACAACCGCCGCGTGGCCAGGCTGCCTAAGATCGCCCCACCCCCAAAAAGTGCCGCCCGTCTGGTAAACTTATTTTGCATCTCAGCCTCTGATTATATCATACCTCACTATGTCGGGTCTTTGGGCTTAAATGCAAAGGTGAGGATTTCCAGACTTGTTTGAGCGCCATATTCAGTTGAACCAACTTTTTCTTTAAAAGAAAAAGGTCTGGAATTTTTTAATAATTCCGATACCCGTTACCGCTGTTTGGATCTTTCACAAATCAAAGGTTGCGAAGACGGGGGCATGGTCGCTTGGTTTTTCCCAGCCACGTGCATCGCGTAAAACGCGACTGGAATGACCCGCTTTTGAGATGTCCGATGTTGCCCATACATGATCCAACCGGCGTCCTTTGTCGGCAACATCCCAATCACGGGCACGGTACGACCACCAACTATAAAGCTGTCCCTCAGGAACATCTTGCCGGGTGACGTCAGCCCATTTTCCGGCCTCCATAACGTCATGTAGATGGTTCACCTCAATCGGTGTGTGGCTAACGATTTTCAACAACTTCTTGTGGTCCCAAACGTCATCTTCGCGCGGGGCAATGTTAAGATCGCCAACAAGGATCGATTTTTTCGGCTGGTCGCCAAGGAACCAATCCCGCATTTCGGTCAGATAATCCAGCTTTTGGCCAAACTTCTCGTTTTTTTCACGGTCTGGTACGTCGCCACCTGCAGGTACGTAAAAGTTGTGGATCGTCACGCCGTTTTCCAATCGTCCGGCGATGTGACGGGCGTGACCCAGATTGGCAAAATCCTCGGCCCCCGCTTCTTCGATTGGCAGTTTGGACAGGATTGCAACACCGTTGTATCCCTTTTGTCCACGCGCAACCATGTGGGTGTAACCAAGCTCGGCAAAGCGTTCTGTCGGAATCTTATCAACCGGGCTTTTGCATTCCTGCAGGCACAATATGTCAGGGCCTTCTTCAGCCAACAATTTACAGACAATCGGCTCGCGCAGGCGGACCGAATTGATGTTCCAGGTGGCAAGTGAAAAAGTCATGGCAATTGATCCCGAGATACAAAATGTTAAGCGTCACAGTTTTATAGACCGATCTGGATCAGTTGACACCCGGTGAAATTCAGCCCTCGTTCGAATTCACGGGTAGTGGCCAGTTTTTGTCAGGATCTTCTTTTACGCGTCAGACTTGCGAACAGTTTCCTGCCATTTGGGATGCATCCACGGCTTTTGGTTCGACGCAGGAAGCATGCCTTCGCCCAAGATGTGATCCGATGCTTTTTCGCCGGTCATTATGCTTGGCGCATTAAGATTACCGTTTGTCACACGCGGAAATATCGAGCTGTCGGCAACGCGCAAACCGTCAACCCCGATCACTCGGCATTCCGGATCGACCACAGCCATTTTGTCATCCGCAGCACCCATTTTGCAGGTTCCACAAGGATGGTACGCGCTTTCGGCATGTTCCGCGATGACCGCGTCCAGTTCCTCGTCCGACTGATATGCGTCACCCGGTTGAATTTCTTTTCCCCGGTATGGATCAAATGCATTTTGGCCGAAAATTTCACGGGTCAAGCGAATGCAGTGACGGAAATCTGCCCAATCTTCGGGATGCGACATGTAGTTAAATTCGATTTTCGGTGCATCCGCCGGATCACCCGAGCGCAATGTAATCTGGCCCCTTGATTTTGATCGCATCGGCCCGACGTGTGCCTGAAAACCGTGCCCCTCAGCGGCGGCCTGACCATCATAACGCACCGCCATTGGCAAGAAATGATATTGAATATCGGGGTATTCGACCCCCGGCTTCGAACGTAAGAAGGCCGCAGATTCAAATTGGTTGGACGTGCCCAACCCGGTTTTGGTGAACAACCATTGCGCGCCGATCCAGCCCTTGGAAAACAGGTTCCAGTGCTTGTAGAGCGTTATGGGCTGTGTACAGGCCTGTTGAACGTAAAGCTCCAGATGGTCCTGCAAGTTTTGACCAACACCGGGGCGATCCGCCACGACGTCGATCCCTTGTTCTTTCAGGTGTTGGGCCGGCCCAATACCCGACAACATCAATAACTTGGGTGAGTTGAACGCAGATGCCGCGACTATGACTTCTCGCGCGGCATGCACAACTTCAACTTTGCCACCGCGTTCAATTTCAACACCTGTCGCACGCCCATCTTCAATGATCACACGGCGGGCAAGACACCGGATCATTTCGCAGTTGGGGCGCTTCAACGCCGGTTTGAGGTATGCATTGGCGGCGGACCAACGACGGCCCTTCCAGACCGTTTGCTCCATCGGGCCAAAGCCCTCTTGTTTTTCACCGTTGTAATCATCCGTCAGCTCGTAACCGGCCTCACGACCCGCATCGACAAAAGCCTGATAGAGAGGGTTCGCCCGCTTTCCACGGGTAACATGCAACGGGCCATCCGTTCCACGCCATGCGGGATCGCCGCCATGGCCGCCGTCATGCCAATTTTCCATACGCTTGAAGTAGGGCAACACATGACGATACCCCCAACCGTCCGCGCCGGAGTCTTCCCAATGGTCAAAATCTTTGGCGTGGCCCCGCACATAAACCATACCGTTTATCGAACTTGATCCACCAATGACCTTGCCGCGCGGTGCCGCCAAACGACGTCCATCCAGGTTGGGTTCGGGTTCACTACTGTAACCCCAATCATAGTGCTTCATATTCATAGGGTAACTGAGGGCTGCGGGCATTTGAATGAAGGGGCCAATGTCGGTGCCACCAAATTCCAGAACCAAAACTTTATGCTCGCCACTTTCGGACAAACGGTATGCCATCGTCGAACCGGCAGACCCGGATCCTATAATGATGAAATCTGCTTGCATGTCTTCGGTTCTCCACAGCGCGGCCTACCATAAGGGAAAATTCGGCAGAATCTAAAAAATCTTACCGGAACTTTGCTTTACTGACTGATGGTCAGTTTTTTGTCAATAACCTGGGTAAATTGAATTCTTACCGTTGAAAGATATTCTTGTTTTTGGGTCGCGCGCTCGCATGCATAATTTTTGATCAGATGACCCTGCTGAAAATACAAAAGGGCGGACAAATGCCCGCCCTCATTCAATTCTGGTGTCCAAAACGAATTACAAGTTAGACAACTCGATGTGGCATTCGATGATGTTGCCGTGCCCGTCGTCACGGCGCGGTGGATCGATTTTGTCACAAGTCCCTGCGATGGCTTGTGGACATCGTTTGAAGAAAGGGCATCCAATTTCGGTCAAGGTTACGCCACCCGAAATACCGCTTTGAGCTTCGCGGGTTTGGGTTGCTTCTTCTAACCAACCGATGCGTGTTTCCGGAACGGAAGACACCAGCAACTTTGTATAAGGATGATACGGCGGTGATAGAACTTTGTCTGTTGACCCCTGTTCGGCGACGCGCCCGGCGTAAAGAACAACAATCTCGTCCGCGAATGACGCTACTGTTGACAGATCATGGCTGATGAAAACAAACGACACGCCCGTTTCTCGCTGTAGTCGCGTTAACAAGTCGATCACGTTAGCCCCAACAATCGTGTCCAGCGCTGATGTCACTTCATCGCATAGTACCACTTCGGGTTCTGCCGCCAGAGCACGCGCCAGATTAACGCGCTGTTTTTGACCACCAGAAAGCTCGTGTGGAAACCTGTCCGCAAAGGACGTTGGTAATTCAACAAGCTCAAGAAGCTCCTCAACACGTGCGCGTTTCTTCTTGCCTTTAAGGCCCGTGTAAAATTCCACCGGTCGGCCCAGAATATCCCGAACATATTGTCTAGGGTTAAGTGCTGTGTCGGCCATTTGATACACAAATTGTACGCGCCGTAATTGATCCCTGCTGCGGTTTTCCACTGCGGCCGGCAACACATTCCCATCTAACAAAACTTCACCATCACACGCCGGAAGAAGGCCAGCCATGACACGCGCAAGTGTGGACTTACCGCACCCGGATTCGCCAATGATCCCTACCGTTTTGCCACGCTCAATAGATACGTTTATGTCACGCAGGATTTTAACCAAGGGTTGTCCGTTTACACCCTTGCCATACCCGGCATCAACTTTGCGCACTTCCAGTGCGGGGTCGTCGCGCAGATGTTCGTCCGACGATTCTTCGCCTTGCCCCGGTTCAGGCAGGGGTTTGATCGCATTCATCAAACGCTTGGTATAAGGGTGTTGCGGCCGGTTGATAATGATATCCGTCGGCCCGGCCTCTTTCACTTCTCCGTTGTAAAGCACCACAATATGGTCAGCGACCTGCGCAACAACGGCCAGGTCATGCGTCACGTAAATCGCTGCGGCACCTTCTTCCTGAATCACATGTTTGAATGCTTTGAGAACTTCGATCTGTGTTGTCACGTCCAACGCAGTTGTGGGTTCATCAAGGACCAACAAATCCGGATCACCGCACAATGCCATCGCGGCCATCAAACGCTGTAACTGGCCACCAGAAACCTGATGAGGATAACGATCGCCAATGTTTTCCGGATCAGGAAGTTCCAACGCGCGGTAAAGCGCAAGAGCCTTTTCATTAGCTTCCGCTTGCGACTTGGTTTTGTGCAAAACGGGGGCTTCGGTTACCTGTTCATTGATCCGGATCGACGGGTTGAACGTTGCAGCAGCGCTTTGCGCCAGATACGCAACGTTTTCACCGCGCGACGGGCGCAGTTCATCCGTTGTTTTCTTGGTGACGTCCTCACCAAGCAACATCGCCTCTCCGCCCGTGAACTCCAAACCGGGTTTACAATACCCCAGCGCAGACAGCGAAATTGTCGTTTTCCCAGAACCGGATTCCCCAATCAGGGCGACAACCTCACCGCGCCGAACTTTGAAATCGACACCTTTGACAATTGGTATTTCCGTACCATCTTCTGCACGTGCAGAGATATGTAGATTCCGAGCTTCGAAAATGACTTCTGTTGTATCAATATCTTTTGGCACGACTTACATCCTCCCCGAAAGTTTGCCGCCACCATGAGCGGAGACGTCATCGACGACCAAGTTGATCGCAACAGTTAAAGTCGCAATTGATATTGCAGGTGCCAGCACTGGAATAATGGATGCGCCATATTGCAGAGCCCCAAGATTTTCTCGCACCATCGACCCCCAATCGGCTTGAGGTGGCTGAACGCCCAGACCCAGAAAGCTGAGGCTCGAGATAAACAGGATTACGTAGATCAACCGTAATCCAAAATCCGTTATCAAAGGCATTCTTGCATTGGGCCAAATTTCACGGGTGATGATCCACCAGCGGCCTTCGCCGCGCGCCTTGGCAGATTCGACAAAATCCATCACCATAATTTCCATACCGATGGCGCGGCTAAGTCGGAAAACCACACTGGCATAAATGAACCCCGCCGTAACGATCAGGACAGGAATTGAAGACCCCACAGCAGCCACCACCACAAGGCCCAGCATGATGGTTGGCAAACTGAGAAACGCATCATTGATGCGGCTCATCACCATATCCACCTTTGGACTTGAGACCGCGGCACCGATGCCCAAAACAACACCCATCCCATAAGCCAGCAAGGTCGCCGCAAGTGAGATACCAATCGTGCGGCCCGCGCCAAACATAACCCGCGACAGAATATCACGATCCTCGACATCGGTTCCCAAGCGCGCGCCTTCCTGCGGCACCTGGAATTCGGAATACGCGTCAGGAAACGGCAACTCGTTCTCGCCGTAAGGTGCCAACCACGGACCGGCAAACGCGATAAATGCCCAAAAGGTCACTACAACGATGCCAACCCATCCGGCCATTGTGGGTTTGTATCCCGCACGCGGAGGGGCATCCTGAAGTTCCTCAAAACTAATGCCTTCTTCAAAAGGCGCGACAAAATGTTCTGTTTTTGGTGGCTTGTTCATTTTGGATGCCTCAGACGTGGGTTGGATACAAAGGCAGCGATGTCAGCAACGAGCATCAACACAACATAAGTCATGCAGAAAATCATACCGAGACCCTGGATCAGGACGAAATCACGGGTCTGTACACCCTGAACAATCAACGTCGCCAGACCGGGATAACCAAAGTAGATTTCGACGACGATCACACCGGTCACCAAGTACGCAAGGTTCAATGCAACCACGTTCACAATCGGTCCGATCGCATTCAGTAACGCATGCCGGAAAATGATCCGCTTGCGGGGCACACCTTTGAGAATTGCCATTTCAATGTAGGGCGAATTCATAACGTTAAGCACTGCTGCTCGGCTCATCCGGATAAGTTGTGATGCAATAACGAAACTCAGAGTCGTAATCGGCAATGCAAAATGCGCGAGGAGTTCAAAAAACCCTTTACCGTCCGCGCTCCCTACGACCACCGCGTTACCTACGCCAAGTGCAAAAACAAATATGAGAACAAGCAAAGTTGCGGTAAAAAATTCAGGGGCTGCGACAAGAGAAACAGATATGAATGTCAGGATGCGGTCATAAACGCTTCCTGGGTACATGGCGGCCATGATCCCCAACATCAACGAGATAGGCACACCAATCAAAGCCGTTAGTGTACTGACGATAATCGTGTTTTGGTATCGATCACTAATCAGGTTCGTGATTGGGACATCACTGGATAATGAAGTGCCCAGATCCCCGGAGGCGAAATTCATAAGCCATGAAAGGTATTGCATATAAACCGGTTGATCCAAACCCAATCTTTCGCGTAGTGCGGCAACGTTTGCTTCGGTTGCTTCTTGTCCAAGGCGAATTTGCGCCGCATCCCCAGGTAGAATTTTTGTACCAAAGAAGATAATGATCGAAACCGCCAAAACGGTAATTAGACCAATTCCTAGCCGTCTGAGTATCAGTGATGTCACGCCAAATCCCTCCGATTGGCAACAAAAACTTACACCGACTGCGCGTGGCAATCGGTGCAAGTTATTTTAAGATCGAAAAGTTATGCGTCGTCGCGCCACAGCGTTACGGGGGATTCCGCTCCGCCGAAGTTGTTAAGCGGCACATGTGTCAGGCCCTTAACATGGGATCCGACTGCATCAACATAGTTGCGGTGCATTGGCAGCGACATACCATTTTCTTCGTGGATCATGGTTTGCAGATCGCAATACTTTTGCTTCCGCGCATCTGCGTTTGTTTCACCACGCACATCAACCAACAGCTGGTTGAAGTTGTCGTTGTTCCAGCGTGTTTCATTCCATGCCGCATTACCCTCGAAGGCCAGCGTCATCATGATGTTCGCCGTTGGGCGCATATTCCATGACGCGACGCAGATTGGGTCTTTCAACCAGACCGAACCCCAATAGCCGTCTGTCGTCACTTTCTTCACATCGAAGTTGGCGCCGATTTTCTTGCCTTCGCGCTGCATGAACAAACACTGTTCTACAGCACCCGGCGCGACCTCGGCTGCCGTCACCGGAACTGCGGTAGATCCAAGACCAGATTTATCCCAATGCCATTTGGCTTTGTCTGGATCCAGGTCACGTTGTGGAATGTCTGCACAATGGTCAAAGTAGGCAGCGTTGATCGGTTGATCGTTGCCCAAGGACCCTTGGCCTTTCATCACACCTTTGACCAGACGTTGACGATCTTGCAACATTTGCATTGCTTTCCACAAATGCATGTTGCTGGATTGCTCCATGTCCAATCTCGGTGCGATATTCACATACGCGCCCGACTGGAGCGACCAGATTTCTTTGCCATCTACGCCTTCGACCTGACTAATTGCTTTAGGTGGCAGGTTAACCATAGCGTCCACGTTACCCGCGAGGAAGGCGTTCAAACGCGCAACTGAATCGCCGATACCATAGTGTTCCAGTTCGTCCAGATAACCACCTTCACCCCAATAATTGTCAAATCGGGCACCGATTGCACGGACACCAGGTTTGAATTCTTTTACAGAATAAGGCCCGGTTCCAACCGCCGTTTGGAAATCAGTCGTCCCATCCTGAACGATTTTGAAATGGAACGTGCCAAGCGCAATTGGAAGGTCAGCGTTGGGAGAACTCAATACAGCACGCACTTCGTGATCGTTCACTTTTTCCCATCTATCGATCATCGTCACCAATGATGATGCGTTAGAAACCGAATCTGCGCCCATGTGGCGGTTCATCGTGTACAGCACATCATCTGCAGTGAACGACTTGCCATCGTGGAATTCGACACCTTTGCGAAGCTTGAACGTCCATACAGTCGCGTCGTCGTTCGAAAGAACCTCTTCGGCCAGTTCAGGTTCGTAACCCAAAGAATCCGTTAGGCGCGTCAGAGAGCCATAAAACATCCGACCGCGGAAATAGTCCGCAGCGGACGTAAACAGAGCGGGGTCAAGCGTATCATTTGGACCATGCTGATCAGCGGCCATGATAAGGCGACCGCCCATTTTCGGCGTATTTTCAGCCGCATGAGCCACACCAGAATATAGAGCGTTCGACGCAGCAAGCGTCGCGCCCGCGCCCATAAGCATGGTCAGAACGTCCCGCCGGGACACACCTTGGCGGTTCATCTTTATCAGCAATTCCCTGTCAGAATGGCTGAGTGTCCCGAGTGTAGGATCGTTTCGTTTAAAGTAAGACATCTTCTCTCCTTGTTGTTGGGCCTGCCATTATAAGTTTCAGCAGCTGGTCCAAGTTTTATTACAGCCAGTTTTTGATGGCTTTTTATTTTTCAGAGCAGGACTATTTGTTGAAAAACAATCCTCTTCAACAGCGTTTGAAAAACGCATTTTGACATACTGGACAGTGTTGAACAGTATTTACAGGCAAATCAGCGACTGATTTCAAATCATTTGCGACACTATCGGCATTGTGTACAGCCAAACCAATTTCAGACACTGAACAGAAATCAGCATAAGAAGTGCCCAGTGATCTGGGTCGTAAATTGGTGTTATTCATCAAGGCCCTTGAATCAATTCAACACTGAGGATGGAACACATTTTGTTCTACGTCTAGAAAAAGTTTCCAGCCTTTGCATACGGCAGAAAAAAACGCTCGTTGCAGGAAACCCCTGTAAAAGAAGTGCAACATGCTGATTCAAAGTTGTTTTTCCAAGACCAATAAGTTGGAATTAGAAGGGTGATTCACCAATTAGCACCCCAAAGATTACCCGGTGACGCGAGTTTCCGGAAACCGTGAACACAGGCAATTTAGTGCCTGTGTTCTAAGTGTTTTTCTTATTCTGCGGGGACTGAAACAGTTTTGGAACTCAGAGGGGCAGGCAGTTTGTCGAGCATTTCAAGCGGGCAGATTTGCACGAAATTACTTTTTTCGACATCCCAGTGCTGCAAAATTTCCAACGCTTTTTGACTCCCTGTTTCTTCTGCGTGGCGTTCAATCAGCTCTTCCATTTGCGCCAACCAATAGGGTTCGGTTGGTATGCAGGTAACCACAGTTTCCATGTTCAACAAGTCCAACGAATGACCATCAGGATCGTAAATGTATGACATACCACCCGTCATTCCCGCCCCGAAATTGGCCCCAATTGACCCGAGGATAACTGCAACTCCACCTGTCATGTATTCACAACCGTTGCTGCCACACCCTTCGACAACCACCTTGGCACCCGAATTGCGCACAGCGAAACGTTCGCCAGCGCGGCCTGAAGCAAACAGGTAACCTTCTGTCGCACCATAAAGGACCGTGTTGCCAATAATTGTGTTCTCGCTCGCCACTAACGGGCTGGACATTGCAGGGCGCACAACAATTGTGCCGCCACTCAAACCCTTACCAACATAGTCATTGGCGTCTCCAGCGACCTCCAACTTTAGTCCCGGCGCCGCAAATGCGCCTAACGATTGGCCCGCGCTACCGGATAGTTTGACCGTAAGGTGATTGGATTGAAGGGCATTATTCATCCCAAACTTCTGAACAATATGGCTCGAAACGCGTGTTCCAACTGTGCGGTCAGTGTTCTGCACCGCATAGTGCAATTGCATTTTTTCACCGTCCTGAAGGAAACGTTGCGCGTCGCGCACGATTTCAGCGTCCAAAGTGTCTGGCACTTCGTTACGAGGGCGCGTCCGGTCGTACCTGATGTTTTTCGCACCGTCCACGGTGATCAACATCGGGTTCAGGTCCAAATCATCCAGATGCGCGGAACCACGGCTTACCTGTGTCAGAAGGTCCGCGCGTCCGATCACATCATCCAACGACTTCGCACCGATGCTTGCCAGCACTTCGCGCACTTCCTGAGCATAGAATGTGATTAGATTCACCACCTTATCGGCGTTGCCTGTGAACTTCGCCCGCAAGGCGTCGTCCTGCGTACAAACGCCAACCGGGCAGGTGTTGGATTGGCACTGACGCACCATTATACATCCCATCGCAATCAGCGCGGCAGTACCAATGCCGTATTCTTCAGCACCCATCATGGCCGCCATGACGATGTCACGTCCGGTGCGCAATCCACCATCCGTGCGCAACGTCACGCGCTCGCGAAGCTTGTTCATCGACAGAACCTGATGCGCCTCAGTAAGGCCCATCTCCCACGGCAGGCCCGCGTACTTGATCGACGTCGCCGGGCTTGCCCCAGTGCCGCCGTTGTGACCCGAGATCAGGATCACATCTGCCTTGGCTTTGGCGACCCCAGCGGCGATCGTACCAACACCGGATTGTGCCACCAGTTTCACCGTCACCTTGGCGCGTGGGTTGATTTGTTTCAGGTCATAGATCAGCTGCGCCAAGTCTTCGATTGAATAGATGTCGTGGTGCGGCGGCGGGCTGATCAGGGTCACACCTTTGGTCGCATGGCGCAGGCGTGCGATCAGATCGGTCACTTTCATGCCGGGCAATTGGCCGCCCTCGCCGGGCTTCGCACCCTGCGCGACCTTGATCTCAAGTTCTTCACACTGGTTCAGATACTCCGCCGTCACGCCAAAACGTCCTGACGCCACTTGCTTGATCTTGGCGGACGGGTTGTCGCCGTTGGGTTCGGGCACGAAATGCGCCGGATCTTCGCCGCCTTCGCCACTATCGCTACGCGCGCCTATCCGGTTCATCGCGACGTTCAATGTCTTATGTGCCTCAGGGCTAAGCGCACCCAAGGACATGCCGGGTGTAACAAACCGTTTACGTATCGCTGTAACACTTTCGACGTCTTCGATAGCGACAGGTTCTCCCATCGGTTTGATTGCCATCAGATCGCGCAAATGCGTTGGTGGGTTGGACTGCATGGCAGCCGAATATCGTTTCCACAATTCAAAACTGGCTGAATTACAGGCCGCTTGCATCATGTGCATCGTTTGGGCACCCCATGCGTGGGTTTCGCCCGTCTTGCGCGCTTTGTAAAACCCGCCAATTGGCAGGATGTTCTGTACCGCACCGTAGGCCCGGGCGTGTACCTCTTCCAATTTAGTCTGAATACCGCTGACGCCGATTCCGCTGATCCGACTCATCAGGCCGGGGAAATATTCGGCACACATCGCACGGCTCAGACCTATAGCCTCAAAATTCATTCCCCCGCGATAGGAAGAAATCACCGAGATGCCCATCTTGGACATGATTTTCAGCAAACCAGAGTCGATGGCTTTGCGATAGCGCGCGACTGCTTCGGTTAGAGTGCCATCCAACAGGCCACGATCAATGCGATTGGCAAGGCTGTCTTCGGCGAGATAAGCATTCACAACAGTCGCGCCCGCACCCACAAGAACAGCAAAATAATGTGGGTCAATGCATTCCGCAGACCGCACGTTGAGCGAGGTAAACGTGCGCAATCCTTTGCGGGTCAGGTGGCTGTGCACCGCAGACGTCGCCAGAATCATGGGCATGCCGATCCGGCCTTCGCCAACGTTTTGATCCGTCAGAACCAAGTGCCCGGCACCACTTCGAACGGCATCTTCTGCCTCGGCGCGAATGCGAACCAAACCCTCGTGCAACGCATCCTTTCCGGACACAAACGTACAATCTATTTCAGTGACATCCGCACTGAATTGTTTCATCAGAGCCGCCCATTGTGCATTGCCCAGAAAAGGGCTTTCCAACACGATGATTTCGGTTTGTGCGCTACTTTCATCCAGCACGTTCTTAAGGTTACCAAAACGGGTTTTCAGGCTCATCACGCGGTATTCGCGCAAGCTATCAACAGGTGGGTTGGTGACCTGACTAAAATTCTGCCGAAAGAAATGGCTTAATGGGCGGTACTGGGTCGAAAGCACCGCAGATGGGGTGTCATCACCCATGCTTGCAATAGCTTCTTTTCCGTCTTCACCCATAGGAGCCAGAATTTGTTCAAGCTCTTCAATTGTGTATCCGGCAGCAATTTGGCGACGACGTAAATCTTCGCCGCTGTACAACGCTGTTTCACTAATCCCGGACAGGCTTTCTTCGAGATCGGCAATCTTGCCAACCCATTCACTGAACGGAAGCGCTGCGGCCAGTTTATTCTTGATTTTTCGGTCGTGGAACAACACGCCCTTTTTCATATCCACGGCCAACATTTGTCCGGGGCCAAGCGCCCCTTTCTCTCGAATAGTGGATTCGTCGATCGGAACCATTCCAACCTCTGATCCGGCAATGACCAGCCCATCCTCGGTCACGACATACCGCATCGGGCGCAGGCCATTTCGGTCAAGGCCCGCGCAGACCCAACGACCGTCTGTCATGGCCAAGGCAGCAGGACCGTCCCATGGTTCCATCACCGAATTGCAATAGGAATACATATCCCGCCAGGCCTGTGGCAGGTCCTTGGCTTGTTTGGACCAACTTTCAGGGACCAACATGGTTTTTGCCATCGGTGCACTACGGCCCGCGCGCACCAACACTTCAAACACGCCATCAAGCGCCGCACTGTCCGAAGATCCACTCATCACAATTGGTTTGATGTCTTCGGCCAAATCGCCAAATGCGGATGACGCCATGCGAATTTCATGGCTCTTCATCCAGTTTATGTTGCCTTTCAACGTGTTGATTTCACCGTTGTGGGCCAACATGCGGAACGGTTGCGCCAACCACCATTGCGGGAAGGTGTTTGTCGAATAACGCTGGTGATAAATCGCAAAAGCGGAAATGAATCGTTCATCCATCAGGTCGGGATAGAAAACGGCAACCTGTTCGGCCAACATCATCCCCTTGTAGATGATCGACCGGCAACTCAGAGACGCGATATAAAGTTCGTTAATACCAGCCGCGGCAGACGCTTTTTCAATCCGGCGGCGGATAACATACAGTTCGCGTTCGAACTGTTCTTCGTCAATGTCTTTTGCGTTTGAAATCAAGATCTGTTCGATCTCGGGCCGCGTCGCATTGGCTTTTTCGCCAAGGCATTGCACTTCGACGGGCACGTGCCTCCAACCGTAGATCGTGTGCCCCATGCGCAGGACTTCGGTTTCTACAATCGTCCGGCACGTTTCCTGCGCCCCAAAATTAGTGCGGGGTAAAAACACCTGTCCAACCGCGACAAGTTGATCCTGCCGTGGTTCGTGGCCGGTACGTCGGATCTGGTCGTAAAAGAAGGGAACAGGGATTTGGACATGAATACCAGCGCCATCGCCAGTTTTACCGTCTGCATCCACAGCACCGCGATGCCAGATCGCTTTCAACGCGTCGATACCGGCGTCTACCACTTTTCGACTTGGTTTGCCATCAATGGAAACTACAAGACCCACTCCGCAGGATGAATGTTCTTCCGCTTCGGAATACATGCCATTTTTGGCCATCCACTTGCGCTTTTCTTCCTCAGCGCGCGCCCAATCTTGATCAAACTTGGTCATGCTTTCATCCTCTCGTGGATTGGCCCTTCAAGGGCGCTATACTGCTCATTGCACCGCAGTCGTACTGAGGGCGGTCAATTTGAAATTCTGGTTTTTTGGGAAAGATTACTTCGACTGGTGCATAACTTGGTTCACCTTCTTCAGGAGAACCGCCCCAAAAAAACGCGCCTGTGTCCAAATCAAGATATTCGTATTTCTCATAATCTTCTCGGAAGGAGTTTGTCTGTGTGTAACCCTTGTGAATAGCTACCGTGAACATGACGCCATCGATGTTCAATACTTCTCCGGTTACTTTGATTTCACCAAAAATGATTTCCTGAATTGGCTCAGCAAACCATGGGTTGATCGTCAACCAAGTAAGATCGAAGTTATCAATCCCAGTACTGGCCAGTTTTGCACGAGAAAAAAGCTTTCTTACTTCCACAATCTCCAACACAGAGTTTGCTCCGCCTCGCCACCAGGATTCGATCGTGTTCCCGTCCAAATCTGTGAAGTCAACGAAAAACAGACCACTTTCATCTATGCTCTCAACGCGTTGGATGGACTGTCCGTTCAGGTCACAATGATAGACACGTTGCATTACACAGCTACGTTTCTGAACAGCATAAAGAGGCGCACAATCCCGGCGCTTCATTAGGAGCTCTTGATTATCTTCTGCCTCGGCAACCATTCCAAGAACAAACGCAACCCACGTCAACGAAACGCAAATCAATTTCTTCATATTTGCACCTCACAAATCCGTTCCATGGCAACCCATTGCTCTCGGCGGTAGATGGCATCGGAATCTTCGTCATATTCTTCAAATTCTAACCCGAACGCGGAGAATCCGCCGGGTATCTCGATTTCCAATTCGGCAAACAGGTCGCGGTTGGGTGATTGGGTGTCGATCCATCCACCGTCGAAATCTACACGGCTGAAATTGTGTTCAACCTCTGGGTCGAACCGGCGCTCGTAGTTTCGATCGAAAAACACGCAAATTTCTGATCCAAACAGCCAAGGCCAATCGATAATCGCTGCGACCCGCGCATGATCCGCGCCCTTTGGTTTGTCTTGCGCTATTTTGGCTGACGCGCCGACTAAGTTCTGAACCACTTCGCGGCGGAATTCCGGTGTCCCGTGGTCAGTTGACGCGACCTTTTCATACACAGGAATTTTCCAATTGTAGTAGTCACCACACCAATACCGTTCTTCCGGGAATTGTCCGGCAATCCACGCCATATCGCGACGGAATGCGCGCTCGTAACGATTTCGTCCGCGCAGTTTCTTAAGTGGTCTGATGTCAAGACGGCGCATTATTCAGCCGCTACAATCTGTGCCGCATTTAGGTAATCAAGCACTGCTGCCGCTGAATCGCGTCCATCGCGGATCGCCCAGACAACCAGGCTTGCGCCACGTACAATGTCACCCACAGCAAACACGCCATCCAAAGATGTTTGACCGGTTTCAAATTCAGCCTTGATTGTGCCCCATCGTGTCACTTCAAGTTCCGGCTGACCCCAAAGCGTGGGCAAGGCCTCGGGTTCAAACCCCAGTGCCTTGATCACCAAATCCGCAGGCTCATCATATTCAGCGCCCTCTATTTCTTCGGGGCTTTGACGTCCGGTTGCGTCGGGCGCGCCAAGGCGCATTTTTTGAATCCGAACGGCCGTAACTGGGTCACCGACGAAACCTTTGGGACCTCTCAGCCATTCAAAGATCACGCCTTCTTCTTCGGCGTTGGCAACCTCTCGTTGGCTACCCGGCATGTTTTCGCGGTCGCGGCGATAGAGGCATTTGACAGACGACGCCCCCTGCCGGATGGCAGTTCGCACGCAATCCATCGCCGTGTCACCGCCGCCAACCACGACAACCCGTTTGCCAGTCGCGTTTAATTCACCGCTTTTGATTTCCGGTACCGCATCACCAAAACTTAGACGATTGCTTGCCGTGAGGTAATCGATGGCCCGCACGATACCCTCTGACCCAGATCCCGGCCCCTGTAGGTCGCGGGATTTGTAGACACCGGTGGCAATAACCACTGCATCGTGCTTGCCGCGAATGGTGTCGAACGACAGATCGTCCCCCACGTTGCAGTTTAGAACAAAGTCCACTCCACCTTTTTCAAGCTGAGCGACGCGTCGCATGACGACATCTTTTTCAAGTTTGAAGCCGGGGATGCCGTAAGTCAGCAATCCGCCACCACGGTCATAACGGTCATAAACAGTGACCTGAACACCCGCACGTCGTAGAACATCAGCTGCGGCCAATCCGCCGGGCCCAGCGCCAATTATTCCGACACTATCCGTTCGCTCGGTGCGGGGCGCGATTGTGTCGACCCAACCCTCCTGCCAAGCGGTATCTGTTATGTATTTTTCTACGGCCCCAATCGTAACCGTGCCATGACCGGATTGTTCGATCACACAGTTGCCTTCGCACAAGCGATCCTGGGGGCAGATACGTCCGCAAATTTCAGGAAACGTATTGGTCGCCTGACTAACCTCGTAGGCTTCTTTCAGCCGCCCCTCCGCAGTTAGCCGCAACCAATCCGGTATATTGTTGTGCAATGGGCAATGGCTTTGACAGTACGGAACCCCGCATTGACTACACCGGCTGGATTGTTCTTTTGCTTTTTCAGATGCGTATTCCGCGTAGATTTCATCGAAATCTTGGTTACGCAGGTCAGGCGCACGTTTGGTCGGCATGTCCCGATCAACAGTCACAAATTTCAACATTGGTTGTTTGGCCACGACACTACCTCCGAAATTTCCCTTGCCAGATGGATAAAGAGTCCGGATCGGAAATAAAAGTCAGTATTTAGGACCTAAAGTTGGTAAATCTCCATGGGGGAGCTAAAAAGTTTCCTAAGGGCGTCATTTTTAGGTAACATAATCTTACCTATTATTCAAAAGCCCATCGACAGCAACGCCAATGCGACGGTTCCCACTATGATTCTCCACCATCCAAACAAAGCGTACCCGTTGCGGCTGACGTAATTCAGAAGCCACCGCACAACCAAAACTGCGCTGATGAAAGCCATGACAAACCCTATTGCAATGTCACCCACCGCACTCAGGTCAAGCACATCCCGGTTCTTCCAGAGATCATAACCAAATGCCCCGGCCATTGTCGGCATTGACAGAAAGAACGAGAACTCGGCCGCGGCGCGTTTTCCAACCCCTAGCGCCAGTGCACCCACGATGGTAGCTCCTGAACGGCTGGTTCCCGGGATCATCGCCAGACATTGAATAAGCCCAATTTTGAATGCCACGCCCATCGGCAAATGCGTTGGATCCTCATAGCGAGGTTCGGGCGCACATTTGTCGATAAACAAAAGAACAATTCCACCCAAAATCAACATCACGGCAATCAGTATTGGTGTCTCAAACAGGACGGATTTTATAAACCCATGCGCCAGCACACCGATCACCACGGCGGGTGCGAAGGCCAGCAAAATGGACATCAAAAACCGCCGTGCGCCCGGGCTATGGGGTACGTCTCGCACGAGGCCTAACAGGCGCGCTGAATATACTGTTAAAATTGCCAACACGGCGCCGAACTGAATAACCACCTCAAAGGTGTGCCCGGCACTTTCATAATTCAGGAAATGCGAGGACAATAAAAGGTGACCTGTCGACGATACCGGAATAAATTCGGTCAAGCCTTCTATCAGCCCAAGAAAGGCAGCGACCAGTGTGGTATCAGACATCTAATTTCCCGATATTTCAGGCGCGCAGGTTACCCGCCGATTCTTTGAGCGCTTCATACTGTCCTGCAGGGCGAAAACGCCAGAGATAATCGGGCAACACAGCGTCCAGCGCCTGAGGTTCTATTCCCAGATCGGAAAACCCGAGTGCATCTGCACTCACGACATTGTCGGATCGAAGGCTGGCGACTTGATCGCGGGTAATTTGAGCCGGCACAATACCCAGAGAAAGCGTTTGGCCCAATTCCATTGCCCACGCCATGATACCTGCAATCCCAAACGGGATGTTCACAATCAAACGGCGGCGGCGCACAACGCCCAACATTTTTTGCATTAAGCTGCGAAAACTAGCGGCCTCAGGCCCGCCCAGTTCATAAATACCAGAAGCAGCTTTACCTTCAGCACCCATTGCGGCGGCTTGTGCAACATCATCCACATACACCGGCTGAAACAGAGTATCACCACCCACGATGGGCAAGACCGGACCAAATCTCGTTATTGATGCGAACCGATTAAAGAAACCATCTTCGGTGCCAAATATAACCGACGGGCGCAATATAACAGCATTTGGGAAATGCGTCTGAACGCCTTGCTCGCCCAACGCCTTGGTTTTGCAGTACTCGCTTTCCGCGTCTTCGTCTGCGCCAATAGCAGAAATATGCACCAACCGAGCCACGCCTTCTTCGGCGGCCAAACGGGCGATACGTTCGGCACCCTCATGTTGAACAGCATCAAAGTTATTGCGACCTTTGCGATCAAACGTACCAACGCAATTGATAACAACATCTGCGCCCTGCATCGCGCAGCGAACACTTGCGTCGTCGCGGATATTGCAAAGGATTGGTTCAACCTGCCCGACGGCGCCACAGGGTTTGACGTGCATCGCCTCATTTGGTCTGCGAACAGCCACGCGAATTCTCCAACCCGCTTTTGCCAGGCGCCGTGCAATGTAGCGGCCAACAAAGCCAGATCCGCCATAGATGGTGACGATTTTCGACATGTGGAGGCCTCCGGTCTTTCCGTGTTTGCCCATATTCCTACCTGCCTCGCGTCATTTGAACAAGGTCATAAGACGAACGTGTGAAATTCAAAGATTGCCGTTGACTCAGCCCATAACGAGGGCTAAATGCACGGCTCACGACACCTGCCCAGGTGGCGGAATGGTAGACGCGCTAGCTTCAGGTGCTAGTATTCGCAAGGATGTGGAGGTTCGAGTCCTCTCCTGGGCACCAATTTCTCTCAATATATATGCTCATAACACCTCATAAACATTCTGTTTTTGTACGAAATTTGAATATCATTCTACGCCTAGTCGAGCATTGCGCTCCACATGGACTTGTCAGGATGCTGTCAGACAGTTTGGAGCCAGTCTCAATTTACCGCAATATACGTGCTCTTTTGTCAATAAATGGCAACACTTAGCAAGAACAACAACCCGTACAGACAACGGCCTGTCGTTTGACAACTACATTGCCAATCACCTTCATCGTGGCACCGCAAGATTTAAACCAACCCGTGGCGGTGATTTCTGGCTAACCAAAACGCCTCATTGATTTTCCGAGGAATTTCAACCGCAATCATCAGGCCAAATCTATTCCACCAAAATTGAGCCGTTGAGTGACTAACATCTATCCCGCGTTCATGCCGTATATCTTCTACATTGCGAAATGATAGCGGAAACCGTACCTGCGCCATCACCGCAAGGTAGTTTTTCTGGGCGCTGGTTTGAAGTAGCGAAACGGAGAGCGTTTTGTCATCCGTTGAAGTTAGAAGGCCGTGCATCCGACCTCACGCTGAATTTGGCTTACAGTGCCACCAAGTGGCGTTTCAGTGGTGATCCCGGCAGGATTCGAACCTGCAACCTGCCCCTTAGGAGGGGGCTGCTCTATCCAGTTGAGCCACGGGACCACTTGGGCGGTTTCTATCTGGCTGGAATCAGAATGTCATGAGGCCTGGCGTTCTTTTTCACGCTACGCATTACGCGAAAACTAAACATGTTGGGGATTTGATGTGTAACGATCTGCTTCGGTGCTTGTACAGCGTCGAAAGTTCGCGCTAACATCGCCCAAACAAATTCGGGATTGGGATTGGCATTTTGAACGACGATCACAAACGACAATTAACCCTCAGAGATGTGTCCGAAGCCTCAGGTGTTTCGGAAATGACCGTGAGCCGTGTTTTACGCAACCGCGGGGACGTTTCTGATGCGACCCGTGAACGTGTTTTGGCCACAGCGAAAGAACTTGGGTATGTCCCGAACAAGATTGCCGGTGCGTTGGCAAGCCAACGGGTTAATTTGGTTGCGGTGATCATTCCGTCAATTTCCAACATGGTGTTTCCGGAAGTCATGACCGGTATCAGCCAGACGTTGGATAACACCGGTCTCCAACCGGTGGTTGGCCTGTCAGATTACAGTCGAGAAAAAGAAGAAAAAGTTCTTTATGAAATGCTGTCATGGCGCCCTTCCGGTGTCATCATTGCCGGAATGGAACACACCGAAGCCTCGCACGCGATGCTCAAGGCATCTGGAATCCCGGTTGTTGAGATTATGGATCTGGACGGCACACCAGTGGATTCTGTTGTTGGGATTTCGCATCGCGACGCAGGTGCGCAAATGGCACAGGCTATCCTTCGCGGCGGGTATCAAAGGATTGGGTTCCTGGGCACAAAAATGACCCGTGATCACCGTGCCCGCAAGCGGTTCGAGGGTTTTACAGAAACGTTGGCCAAGGCCGGTGTCGAAGTGGCGGATCAGGAGTTTTATTCTGGTGGTTCGGCTCTGGCCAAGGGGCGCGAGATGACCCAAACCATTCTGGAACGTGATCCAGAATTGGATTTTCTCTATTATTCAAACGATCTGATTGGGGCAGGTGGGCTTTTGTGGCTGACCGAGCAAGGTGTCGACATTCCTAACGACATGGGGTTGGCCGGATTCAACGGTGTGAACTTGTTGAAGGGCCTGCCGCGAGAGTTGGCAACAATGGATGCATGCCGCAACGAGATTGGTCAAAAAGCGGCCGAAATCATCGTTAACCGCGTGGAAAACCCTGAGGATAATGCGCCAGTCCGCATCGCGCTTGAATCCAAGATCAGCTATGGGGATACGCTGAGGCGGCCCTAGAGCGTGTTGGTGGCGGTTAACGGCAATTGTCAGACCAAGCCCTATCTAAAAGGCGGCCGTCTTTGGGTTTTGCACCTCATTGGTGATACGTTGCCAAAATTCTTTGTCCGGTTTTTTGGCAAACAATTTCATGCTGTTTGTGGTTTGGGCGAGTTGAATTTCCGTGACTTAACACCGAGCCAGCACAGATAAATTGCGCCGACAATTTTCAATGTTACGTAAAGCGCCGGCGCAACCTGGAACAGAAGCACAAGGCCTCGTGATCTTACCTACCGATGTGAATGCACAGCGAGGCCATCCACCCAGCGTGTTGCCGCGTATAGCATCAACAGACCGGGCATAAATGCAAACACAACGGTGGCCAGAAAGAACACTAGAAGGGTTTCAAGCAGATCAACGTGCCGAAAAGAAAAACCCCCGCTCGTTCAGAGCGGGGGTTTTCATTTAGTATACAGTGAACGTTAGCTGTGCTTCTTACCCTTCAGGGGCGCCCAGATGCGCTTGTTGGTCAAGTACAGCAGCACCGACAGCAGCGTCAGGAATATCACTCCCGTCAGGCCAGCGTGCTTGCGCGCCATCAGCTTGGGTTCAGCGGCCCACATCAGGAAAGCCGCGATATCTTCGGCTTCGTGGTGCAGAGAGTTTGAATGACCATCGTCAAATTCGACGTCTTCGCCCGACAAAGGTGGAGCCATCGCGATCCAGCTGCCTGGAACCGTGTGATGACCGTGGTCGTCTTTACAGCTTTCAGGATAACCACCTGAACCAAAGTACGCGTTGTACGAGCCTTCGAAGTCTTCGGGTGCGCATTCAGGTGCATCTTCGTAGCTGACCAGCAGAGTATAGATGTATTCTGGTCCGCCCATACCCTGAACGAATTGGTTAATCCCGGACCCCAGGGGTCCGTGGAAACCAGCCCGCTTTTTCGCCATCAGCGACAAGTCGGGTGCGTTGCTAAGGCTGGAGCCCGGGAAGTGATCATTTGGCGTTGCCGGACGGTCATCATCCAGT